>Ga0065721_10050631_pt1 | contig 18819 bp, 15 predicted proteins | sample Mesricmetagenome_FD_59108 | JGI IMG/M metagenome (GOLD analysis project Ga0065721, IMG submission 59108) | Mesophilic microbial community from rice straw/compost enrichment Sample: eDNA_1 v2 (version 2) | ecosystem: Engineered > Solid waste > Grass > Composting > Bioreactor | place: USA: Davis... | reverse complement strand
CCGCCCCCACGCAGGCGGCACTCCGCCTCGCCGCCGCGGCCGCGAAACCCCGCCGATCCGACCCCGCACGCCCCTGCGCCGCGACGCCTTCTCCGGCGCCTCCCGCGGCCCCGCCGCCCCGCCCCGTCGTCGGACCAATAGCCGCAGTTCGCAGAAACGGCCTTGTCGTCAAGGCGATACCTGCGCACCATGCCGCATCTTCACGGCCCCGGCGCGGACAAGGCCCCGCCTCCCCCGCGGCCCCGGCCGACGACCGCCCCGCCAACTCGCCCCCCCAACAAGAGCAGGATCATGACGCGCAAAATCCTCATCCTCGGAGCTTCCTACGGCTCGCTGCTCGGCACCAAGCTGCTGATGGCCGGCCACGACGTCACCCTCGTCTGCCGGGAGAAGACCGCCGCGCTGATCAACCGCGAGGGTACCGAGGTGCGCATCCAGCTGCGCGGCGAGCCGACCCACCGGGCGATCCACTCGCGCGACCTGCCCGGCACGGTCGACGCGATGCCGCCGCAGGACGTCGACGTCTCGCGCTACGACCTCGTCTGCCTCGCGATGCAGGAGCCGCAATACACCAACCACACCATCCGCATGCTGATGGTGAAGATCGCGGCGGCGCGCCTGCCGTGCCTCTCGATCATGAACATGCCGCCGCTGCCGTATCTGAAGCGCATCCCCTCGCTCGCCGAAATGAACCTCGAGGACGCCTACACCAACGCGCTGGTGTGGGAGCGTTTCGAGCCGGGGCTGATCTCGCTCTGCTCGCCCGACCCTCAGGCCTTCCGCCCGCCGGAGGAAGGCGCCAACGTGCTGCACGTCGGCCTGCCGACCAACTTCAAGGCCGCCCCCTTCGCCGACCCGGCCCACGACGCGATGCTGCGCCAGCTCGACGCCGACATCTCGGCGGTGACCCTCGACGGGCAGGACGTGCCGGTGAAGCTGAAGGTGTTCGATTCGCTCTACGTGCCGCTCGCCAAGTGGTCGATGCTGCTCACCGGCAACTACCGCTGCATCACCCCCGGCGAGCCGCGCTCGATCCGCGACGCCGTCCACTCCGACATCGCCTTGTCGCGTTCGATCTACGAGCACGTCGACGCCCTCGTCCTGCGCCTCGGTGGCGATCCGGCCGATCAGGTGCCCTTCGAGAAATACGCCAAGGCCGCCGAAAGCCTCCTGAAACCCTCCTCCGCCGCCCGCGCCGTCGCCGCCGGCGCCCCCTTCATCGAACGCGTCGACCTGCTGGTGAAATTGATTTCACACCAGCTCGGCATGCCCAACGCGGAGATCGACCGAACGGTGGAGATCGTCGACGGGCAGCTGAACGAGCGGATTGTCGGGGGGTGAGTGCGCGAGAAGATATGATTCCTAGATAAAACGGTTCGCCGCAATCGGCGGCTACGCAACGGAAATATTTGTCACCAACCGCGCAACCGACGCCGCACTTTCGCATCAGTATCCTGCCAATGTGCTTCCTGCTCGTACGAATTCGCAATGCCATACAACAAACTGGCAACAAAAGGAAATTCATATTCAAGACTTCTTCCCCACTCCCTGTACTGACGGGCCAAATTTCGCTCTTCATCACCATCATCCCCCACGTAATGCATGCCACGGCTATTGCGTGCGCCAATAATAAAGGCGTCACCGACAGAAGGAGAGTTGATAGCCTCCATAGCCTCACATACGGCTCGACATGGCCAAATCCCTTCTTCACCCGCCGGCGACTTAGAAAGAAGTTGGCCAATTGCGTTGTCAGCGACGTCTGCTCTGGCGATGGCAGCGGCCTGTTCGCGAACGGCCTTAAGCCAGTCTTTCAGCTTTTCAGGATCAATCGAGCCGTCACCTACACTTCCAGGAATTCGGCCAATCTGTTCGAGCATTTCATACGCTGAACGCGCCACATCTGCGGCACGTTCTGGAGCGACCTGGAATGCCGGAGGATCTTGACATTCGTCACTGCGTCTATACGCGAAAGCCAAAGCTTGAACATACAGTTCAGGCGTCTCGAATATTTTCTTCTCAAGATTGTGAATACCGTGCTCGGAGTTTCTGAGAACACGAAGATAAATAAGCTCCAACTGAATTATTTCAGCTTCATCGACATCGGAACGATTATTTAACTCCGCCATTACCTTCGAAATCTCGTAAGCCGATATAGTCTTTCTGAGCATCGGTTCGGTGTTGGTTAACGCTAAAGCATAAAGCATGCGCTTCAGACGTGACGACTCGATTTTATTACAGTCCAGATGGAGGGCGCTGAAGACCGCAACTGGACGGCCTGCCTCAAGCAAGCGGTCCACGATGTTATTACATTCTTCAGGCTCGTGATCAGACCAATAGACGTCCACATCCTTCCAATAATCGACCTGCAACTGCTCGCTCTCACGGCCAAGAATCCGCCATGTCGCCGCATTGAACGGCATTGATAGAAGAATCTTAAGACGAAACCTTAATTCGTTATCATTTTTTAGTTCACTATACAATCTCTCTAAGCAGTTTTCCTTGTCCTCTCGTTGAAGAAACCCTCTGAGGCACCCGGCTAATTTAGGCCCTAAGGTCTCGGAACTTATGCCCACACACGCCTGCACAAATTCCTGAACTGACGCAGGATTCTGGAGGATATCCCCCATAAGGTTGCCGATTACGAACGGCGCGTCGCTCTCAACGAGCAAGTCGCAAACGCCATCAAAACCCTGCGCTAGCCAAATTTCTCCCAAGGCGGTAAGCCTCTGGTCATAAATCCGTCTTTCTCGGTCCCGGTAGTTGAAATCTTCATCCCGACACTCCTCGTAAGAAGGTTCGACCCAATGTGCCGCAAATAACCATCGATGGCGTTTAACAAGATTAGACGGAAGAATTTTTTCCAATACGCTATTCGCCCTCGAAGATAACCTCTCATTCAGATCACTCTTGTGACTATATCGCGTCAGTGTACTTCGACGAATTTTCTCACGCACAACCGCCTTCGCGTCGTCGCTCGCAAAGCGTTCCGCCCAATCCTCAACAAGGGCCCATACAATCTCTTGATGCTCTTCAGGCAAGATTGGCAGTCGCTGCACCAAATCGCTCAGCGTCTTCTCATTATGACTTGGCCATGCTAGCGCTATATCAACGCAATATAGGACAAATTTATTATGTTCCTCGACGGTTACAGCCTGACCAACCCCGGACGCGTCGCTGCGCCACCGCGGTCGATGGCTATAGTGCCCGACTTCTGGCCCCCGTCGGAACTGAGCTATACAAATTCTCCAACCCACCTCCGGATACTGCCTCACGAGATAATCAAGTGCCTTGATTCGCTCTTCAAGTGTTGCCCCAGTCTGCGGGAGCCACGATCGGAATATAGATTTCAGCGTTTCCTCTGGCTTATTTATCCAGTTGTCATTTATTTCACGACAACAGAGCCGCGCCAAAATATCAACCACGCGCATTAGATTGGAAGGGCTCCATGCAAGATTTTCCAGGCCCCAAAGAAGTCCCGTCCTAGCCGGGGAGGCGCCGAACAGCGAACTATCAACAGGGTCGAGGAGATTAATCACGACTGGATTCTTAGATCGAAGATCACTGAGTACGACATCCAAGAAAACGTCGGGCGCCGCTTCCGCATAATTCGGAAGGTCGTGATTTTGCGACTGCAATTTTTCGATGTCTATCGGCGACAGCAACCGGCGAACAAGAGAATTTACTTGCGTCTGCGCGTCAAAGCCAAGGCGTTCAAAAAACAGAACATTGCCATGAACTGCAAGCAAGACCAACGTTTCACAGACGCCGCTCCGGAGCGCAGCGGAATGGTCTCGTACTTTCCCATATATGCCCGCAGCCCAGCGATCCGCTAAGGGTAGGTCTAGTGCCGGATCTCGCTCCGATAGGACGTACTCAGCAACAAGCAAAAACTCATGTAAATCCTTTTCCGTAATGATGGAGGAAACAGCAAAAAGCGCATCAATCTTGGAAGTCACTCCGCGAAAATGTCCAAACGACCATAGCGGAGGATCGTCGAACAACATTGCGCATGGTATCACTCTTTCAAAGGTTTCGTAGTCGGCTTCAGCAAGAAGCGATACAATGTCGCGATCCGCCTTCGAATTTGACTGCCATGCCCCAATCAAAATCGCAGGTATCAGCTTGCGCCCTATCGCGGCATCATTTGCCCATTCCGGAATCCGAGTAGTTCCGGGATGCGATAGACGGCGGCGCAGAATTGTTGGTGAGCGTGCAGATTCTCGTGCCAGACGGTCAATCCTGCTTCGCTCGATTCCCATATCTTTTAAGGCATTCTCAAAATCCTGAGACCGCAAGAGGTCCAAACTTATATCTGGATCTGCGTCCAGCGCATTTCTCGGGCGCACAATTATACAATGGAATTTCTTAAATAGCGGAGCAAGTATCCGCTCGACCTCCGGCCTGTTAGTTATCGCAATGAATGAGCCAGGAGAAGCAATAGAAAGTTGTCGCAGTGCATCCTCTGTATCGAAAACAATTGCATCGGCATGAGAGCGATGATCGGACAGCTTTTCAGAAGCAACAAGGCAGGCCAGAAAAGCTAGTGCTTCATCACGGGAATCTGCAGCAACTACTAATGGCCGCCCCGGCTCGCGGTCATACCACCGAGAGAAAGTTTCTGCATATCGATTAATGGCTGGAGCGAAGAGCAAAGGCGAAAGCACGTAGTCGCCTGCGCAAGACCAGTTGTCCCAACAGTAATTTAGTGAGCGATACCCTATCGTAGGCTTACCTAGGCGTTCCGCAAGCCAGATCTGAGCCGAAGCCGAGCGCTCCAACCATTGTTCAATATCACTGGCGTCATAAGCTCTAACGTCTTTCCAATCGCCCTCCGCCTTTTTTTTGGCCGCCCAATTCGCTTTACCATGCCAATTTCTTGGCGTGACAAAGACGAAAGTGATTTGCGCGCGCCTTTCACTATCTATCGATGCCAATCGCGCCGTATAGTCGCTTTCAGCTTTACTTTTTGGACTTTTATCGCAGCCGAACTCCCATCCTGAGTTTCCCAGAGGAACCCATTGCGTCGCCCCCTCTGCTTCGACATAACCGTCCCAGCCCTTACGCTGCGAATTATCGAAGGCAGGAAAGTCGGTGCACGTTAACTTGGCACCAGTCGAGTTCACGAGTCTCCTTAGGAGAGCTGGAAGTTCTGATCGGGCATTGACGCTATTTGCCCATGAATCGATGTCCATCGCCTTAACCGCAATGGCATCCGGTAAATAATGACCGCCAATGGCTGCATTTGTTTGCGGGGCTTGTTGCGGAGAATCAGAATCGCCTTGCATCGCTGACAAGCCTTTCTTCGCTTACAGAACAGCATGTTCAAATGACAATTTACCTTGTCATAATTTGAAATTCTACCCGATGGCTTGGCCAGTGCTGGACGACGGAATCCTCCCCGTCCATCATCCGACTAGAATTTATTACCATGGTCAGCCGTTATCCAGCATGTAATCAGGCAGCTTTGATCGAGCGATGAGGGTATCTCCTTGGTTGTGCACCTGATGTCATCGCGAAGGTCGAAACTTACTCGCCCCCTCACTCAGCCGCCACCGCATCCGCCGCCCCCGGCGCCGTCTGCCACCCCAGATCCGGCAGCTGGATGATCCGCTGGCCCCTCAAATCCGACGCACACACCAAAAACCCCCGCTCCTCCATGTAGGCCAGCAGGCGGCGGGCGCGGGAGGGGCTGCGGGTGCCGTAGGCGCGGGCGATCTCGTCGTCGGAGGGGCACGGCGCCTTGGTGAGGCCGGCGCGGGCGACCAGCAGGAAGACGCCGCGCATTTCTTCCGGCAGGGCGGCGGCGATCAGCGTCGCCTGTTTCCAGGCCTCCTCGTCGAGCGCCTCGGTCTCCACCCCGGCGCGGGCGAGGGCAAGGCGCTTGCGGAAGGCCGGCAGGTCCAGCGCCGCGCCCTTGACCCTGCGGATGCGGCAGCGGACCTGGAAATCCTGATAGAGCGCCGAGATCGGCGCGAAGGCCGCCTCGGGCTCGGCCAGCATCTCGGCGAGAATGTCCTCGATGGCGTCGTCGCGCTCGGCGAGGCCCAGCAGGTCGGCCTGGGCCGGGTCGTCCTCCGGTTCGGGGGCGGCCGCAGGGCGGCCCTCGGCGAGGCGGGCCAGCACCTCGGCGGTGGAGGCCGGCGCGGGGTTACGCGGCGCCACGTCGTCGAGGCTCGCGCGGAAGATGAGGTTGCGGGCGTCTTCCGCCGGCTGATCGGGGAGCGGCATCAGCCCCGGCCCGGCGCCGCGGGCGCGGGTGATCACCTCGCCGATCCGCACCGATTCCGCCCGCCGGCCGATCGCCGGGCCGAGGGCGACGAACTCGCCGCGTTCGAGGTTGCGGAAGGTTTCGGCCTGGCGCCGGTCGAGGCCGAGCAGGTCGGCGGCCCGCGCCATGTCGATGTCGAGGAAGGTGCGGCCCATCATGAAGTTGGAGGCTTCGGCCGCGACGTTCTTGGCGAGTTTTGCCAATCGCTGGGTGGCGATGACGCCGGCGAGCCCGCGCTTGCGGCCGCGGCTCATCAGGTTGGTCATCGCCGAAAGGCAGGCCCGCCGCGCCTCGCCCTCGGCGTCGCCCGAGGCGGCGGGGGCGAAGAGCTGTGCCTCGTCCACCACCACCAGCATCGGATACCAGTGGTCGCGCTCGGCGTCGAACAAGCCGTTGAGAAAGGCCGCCGCCGCCTTGACCTGGCCGTCGATCTCCAGCCCTTCCAGATTGAGCACCACCGAGACCCGGTGGCGCCGCACCCGCGCCGCGATCAGCGCCAGATCGCGCTCCGAGCCCTCGGCGTCGACGACGACGTGGCCGAATTTTTCCGCGAGCGTGACGAAGTCGCCCTCCGGGTCGATGATCGCCTGCTGCACCCAGGGCGCGCTCTGTTCGAGCAGCCGGCGCAGGAGGTGCGACTTGCCGGAGCCGGAATTGCCCTGCACCAGCAGGCGCGTCGCCAGCAGCTCCTCGAGGTCGAACGCCGCCCGCTCGCCCCTGGCCTTCGCCCCCATGTCCACGCTGACCGTCATGCCGCCTCGACTTAACGCAAACGAACATCGCCCGCGACTGCGAACGAGACCACGAGGGATTCCCGATTCGCTTGCGCAAGTCCAAGGGCGATCGCGGCAGCGCCTGCAGAATCCCGAAAAATCGCACAAGACCATCAATCTTCGAATAAAAATTTTCGTGGAGACTGTTATATCTAACATATAAAATAAGAATACTAATTTAGAGTCGCTCTACATAGTACGCATAAATATATAAAAAACTATAATTCGAAATTCCAGAGTAATATACGTCAATATACTTTAAATGTCATCCAAAATAGAAAGATCACGAAATCGGTTCATATCTTCATCTGTGACATCTCGAAGCGTTCTTTGGGCGAGAGCCATATAGATTTGCTTAGTCTTCCTATGGGCTTTTTCGGTATAGATATAGGATTTATTATGCAAGCGATTTGTATATGCCATTATACTTTTTAAAAATAATATCGGATTTGTCAAATCGCCCACATCATCCCAACCTGTCAAATACCCCTCTCGGAATAGCTTCTTCTCAAGATTGTCGTCACAATATCCTTTGCAAACCACAAATACATCAGAGTACTGACGATAGTCCCCCTTGGAATAGGCCCACACGATAATTGCCCCGTAAGGCCTTGTAATACTTTCTTTTAAAACGTCTTTCCCACATACCTCGCAGCAAAGTGGAAAGTAATCTCCTAAAATTTTATGCAATGGCCTCATACGCGTGTAACTTTCCGGAAAATAGCGCAAGGCAAGCTTTGACATCCCTTCACGAAGAAAACTGGCTTCAATCTTCTTGCGATCAAAAACCTCGAACGCATCCATCTTGGCATCGTCTCTATACTGCTTGAGGCGATCGATGAGCGGAGTGCTTGCTAAAGTTGAATAAAATCCGATGAACCCTTGAGCTTTATGATGTTGCATTCTATCAATTATGTTTTGCTCATCACCAGTACCCGCAGATTTATCACTTACACTAAAATACTTACAACTTACGAGCCAAGTAAACTTGGCGCTCGCTAGGCGACCAGTCAATTGCTCGCTGATTAAAATGTCTCTTCCTTGGTCAGCACCGCGACCTGGCGGAACATCAACAACAAACCCAAGTTCCGCAAAATAGTCTCTAGCGAATAATTCCCAAGTCTCATCGTCACCAATTTCTTTATAATTAATCATAAATCGCCCCCCTCAATCCAGCCAGAAGCGCGGCACCGTCTCCTCCAGCACGCCGCCGAGGCGCAGGGGGGCGATGGCGGTGGCAAGGCCCGTGACGTCGTCGATCTCGACCGCGACGCCCGACAGCGTCGCCGGCCCCATCGACGGCGAGAAGCGCTGCGAGGGCACCTTGGTGAGGAAGCGGTGCACCGGCTCCTCCTTCTCCATGCCGAGCACGCCGTCGTAGTCGCCGGTCATGCCGGCGTCGGACATGTAGGCGGTGCCGCCCGAAAGGATGCGGTGGTCGGAGGTCGGCACGTGGGTGTGCGTGCCGACGACGAGGCTGACGCGGCCGTCGAGGAAATGGCCCATCGCCTGCTTCTCGCTGGTGGCTTCCGCATGCATGTCGACGACGATGGCGTCGGCCTGCTCGCCGAGCGGCGAGGCCTCCACCTGCCGCTCCACCGCGCGGAACGGGTCGTCGAGCGCGTCCATGTAGACCCGGCCCATGACGTTGACCACCAGCACCCGGGCGCCGTTGCGGGCGACGAACAGGTTGGCGCCACGTCCGGGCGTGCCGGGGGGAAAGTTCACCGGGCGGATCAGCCGCTCCTGCCGGTCGATGAAGACGAGCGCTTCGCGCTGGTCGAAGGCGTGGTTGCCGAGGGTGACGGCGTCGGCCCCGGCGTCGAGGAAGGCGCGGCAGATCTCCTCGGTGATGCCGAAGCCGCCGGCGGCGTTCTCGCCGTTGACGACCACGAAATCGAGCCGGTGGTCGGACACGAGGCCGGGCAGCCGCTCGGTGAGGATGTCGCGCCCGGACCGGCCGACGACGTCGCCGACGAACAGCAGCCTCATGACGCCGCCCCATCCGTGACGCCGATGCCCGTGGCGCCGCCACCGGTCGCGATCAGCCCGTCCTCGGTCAGCACCGCCTCGAGCGGCACGTCGTGCGGCTCCGCCGGCACGACGTCCACCTCCTGGCAGGCGAAGGCGACGCCGACGACGCGGGGCGCATGGCCCTCCCGGCGCAGGCGGGCGATGGTCTGGTCGTAATGGCCCTTGCCGTAGCCGATCCGCGCGCCGGTGCGGTCGAAGGCCGACAGCGGGGCGAGGATCAGGTCCGGCACAACCACCGGCTTGTTCTCGCCGGGGCCGAAGGTGCCGAAGCCGAGCGGCACCAGCTCGTCGCCTTCGTCGTGGGCGCGGAAGAAGAGGCCGCCGGTCTTGAGGATGATCGGCAGGCCGATGGTGACGCCGTAGCGCCGGCGCAGCTCCGCGATCAGCGGGCGCAGGTCGATCTCCGAGCGGATCGGCAGGAAGGCCGAGACGGTGGACCCCGGCACGACGCGAAGCGCCTCGACGTGGTCGACGAGTTTCAGCGAGGCCGCCCGCCGCTCCTCCTCCGCCATCGCGTCGCGCACTTTCAGCCGCTCGGCCCGCACCGCCTGCTTGGCGGCGGCCAGCGCCTCCGCCGTCATCCCCGTCTCGTCCACGCGTCTCACTCCGTCGCCTCGAAACCGCCGTCGCAACCGGGGCCTATCAGGCGCGGGACGGGGGTGCGGGTCAAGGTGGAAGTGGGGTCGAGGTGAGGGACCGAGGGGCACTCGAAGACATCAGATGATCGGCCGCGAGCGCGATCACGACGAGTCCGGCCATGAGAACCACCAGACTGCCTCCCACCACTGCGATGGTCCGATAGGGCCCAGGCGCGACGGGCGGCGTCCGCTGGGTCGAATCGGCGGGCGCGATACAGATCCGCCAGAGGGCTTCGCCGAAGATCGCACCCGCGACGACGGCGGGAAGAACGAAAATTCCGGGGACCGGCTTCCCCTCGAGGCCGAGCATGGCGAGCGGCATTCCGAGACCGAAGCCGACGCAAATCGCAACCGCGAGAACCACGCATCGCCGGGGCGCCAGGAAGAACGCCGACAATATGAAGACAGGAAGCAGCGGCAGCACGGCAAGAGCCATGAGGATCAGCGCGCGGGGAGCGAAGACGAAAAGCATGAACACAGGAAAGCTGATCAAAATACCTAGGAGTTCACCGAAACTATCGAAATGCAATCCATAGCTATAGGAAAATAAAATAAGTATTTGCAGAGACATGACCGCCGTTACAGCAAGAACGGAGACAATCGAAGCCACCGCCATGGCGCCGAGAATGCGCCATCGGAACCCCGACGACTCGCGCCGCGCGCGACGTTCTTCAGCGGATGCGATCAATCGCAAGGACATGGAGAGGCTCCCGCGTCGCCGACGCACGTTCCGAATGTGACCGTTCGGTCGGAACAAGCCGGCTACGCACGCTCGCTTTCGTTCCGACTTCGATCATCATCGTCGCAACGCGACCGCGCAACGCGAAAGACGCGCAACTCATCCTGCTCGCCCAAAATCCGATCAATAGGGCGCGCCCGCCCTATGCCTGGCGCGACCAGCGCCGCGTATCGCCGACCATGCGACTTCGCACCGCCGTCCGCTCGCTCAAGCTCCCGGCGTCACCCCCGCCCGTGCCGCCGCGATCTCCCGGCGCATGGTCTCGTAGTCGGACAGCACGATCCGCTCGTCCTCGCTCAGCGAGGGATCGGTCCTCAGCCGGGCGACCAGCACGTCGAGCATGTCGCCGATCCGCCCGAGCTGCTTGCCGTAGCTCGCCACCCCCAGCACCGCCCGCTCGACCTCCGGCGCGCTGGACTGGCCGAGATCGACTGCGATGTTGAACAGCCCGATCTGCCCGGCCGGGGCGTTGAACGCCCAGGACCACGGGTTGATCACCTGGGCGACGTCACCGGACAGGGGGAGCTTGAACGAGGGCATGGCGGCTTGGTTCCTGGTCGACGGCGAGGGGCGGCGCGGGAGCGGTCACGACCGGGATCGACGGACCGGACCGTCCTTTCCGATCGGTCTGATCACGGCAGGCCCGGCGCGCGCGAAACGGGCCGCCGTAAAATCTGCTCGGCGATCGCCGCCTTGTCGATGATCGAGCGCACCGTAACGATCCTACCGCCCTCGAATTCGTAGAAGACGTTCTCGGTGAAGGTCACGCGCCGGCCGTTGACGGGCAGGCCGAAGAGCATGCCATGCGGCGTGCAGTCGAACGTCAGGCGGGCGGCGACGTGGGGAGGGTCGCAGACGAGAAGGTCGATCGTGAACCGCAGGTCGGGGATGGCCTCGAAATCGCCGATCAGCATCGACCGGTAGCCGGCGAGCCCGATCGTCTCGCCGTTGTAGGAAACGGCCTCGCCGACATGCCGTCCGAGCGCGTCCCAATCCTGCGCATTGAGGCAGTCGATGTAGCCCCGGTAGGCCGCGACGAGATCGGTCCTGTCCATGCGAGAATCCCGTATTCCGGCGCTGCGACCGACCGCAGGTGGATCACCGGAGCGAACCGGCATTCGCAGCGGGACGCCCCTTCTGCGAGGGGCGCGGGATCGATATTTCCGGGGAAGTCGAGTGCGTGCCGCACCGGCCGTTGGAAGATCGATCCCGGGAAACCTACAGCGTAGGTGGGAGCCGTGTGCCAAGGTCCACGGACCCCGGCAGGGACAGCCCCCGTTCGGATCGATAAGGCCCCGGGGATAGTGATTCCTGACGCACCGGGCAGCGACGCGAGATCGAATATAGGGCCGCGCCCCGTCCTTCGCCAGCGGCAAAAATGAGACGGGTGCCGGAGGCCCGGCGGGTCGTTGTCCGTCATGGCTCGCGAAGGCCACTGCTTTCCGGTTCGCGTTAAGCTTCTGTGGATCTACACCTTGATTCTATGACGATATTCGTCGGCGTGCACGGTGCGGGCTCGGAACGGCATCTCGGCCCGGCGGAGCGAAGCCCCCAACGAATTGCCTCTCGGTCGTCATCGCCGGGCTCGACCCGGCGACCCAATGGCCGTGCGGCGTAGGCCGATCTAACCTGGTGATTTAGCGTGTTTTTCTCCCGACTCTGACAACCTCCCCCCCCCCGGTGAGGCTATTGGGTCACCGGCTCAAGGCCGGTGAAGACGGGAGAGAGGCTGAAATCCCATACGTCCGCCGAATTTGCCGAACCGGACAGCAGTGGCGAAGGCGAAGCGTGACGAAGAACGAGACACTCGGCGAGCGTGAGGTCGTGAGCTCGTACGCACGGGCGCCCTATCGGAATAGGCCCAAATCCGCACGAGGCTCGCTTCACCCGAGACGAATGACGGAGGGCACTCGGCGCCCGAAGCCCCCTACTCCGCGCCCGCGTCCACCGAGGCGGCGAGGGCGTCGAGGCGCCGGGCGAGGGACTTGAGGCGCTCCGCGTGCCGGGTTTCGGTCTCGCCCTGGCGGTCGATCAGACGGTCGCGGTTCTCGCGCAGGCCGGCGATCTCCGCCTCGAGGCCCTTGATGCGGCGCTCGCTCTCGGCGAGGCGGTCGTAGATGGTGAGGGCGGACATCACGATCAGCCGCTGGTCGCCGATCTCGCCGAAGACCCGGCGCAACTCGTCGACCTGTTCGTCGAGCCGGCGGGCGAGGCCGAAGAGATGCTCCTCCTGGCCGTCGTCGCAGGCCATGCGATAGACCTTGCCGGCGATGGTGACGGTCACCTGGGCCATGTCGCGCCGTCTTTCCGCATCACTGCCCTCGTGCCGCTCATTCGCCGGTCAGCCTTCCCCGCATGGCGCCCCCGCCTCAGCCGCCATGGGCGTCGAGAACGGTGCGGATCGATTCCATCGCCGCGACCAGCCGGCGCGAGACCTCGCGGTTGGCCTCCTCGAGCCGGCCGGCCCGCGCCTCCGAGCCGTCGAGTTCCTGGACGAGGCGGGCGCGGTCCTCGCCGAGGCGGGCGAATTCGGCCTCGAGATCGGCGAGGCTGCGTTCGCGGGTGCGCCGGCGCGCCAGCGCGGTCTCGAGCCGGCCGAGCGCCGCCTCGATCTCCTGCACCGCCGCGTCGAACGTCCCGGCCTCGGCCATCGCCGCCTCCCCCGAACACCGCCGCCGCCGATGCCCTCCGACGGCGGCGCCCTCCGCATCCTGCCGCCCGCCGTCACCCCGGCCGGCGCGATGCGGACGCACCTTCGACGAGGCGTGCCACAGCTAGGCCCCGCTTTCAACGGCGCAAGCGGCAAAAGCGTCGATCGTCCACGCCTCGATGGCCTTTCCGTCCGAGGGTGCGCCGCAGCATCGCCTCGCCCCGCCCCCGTCCGGCCCGCCGCCGGACGGGGGCGGGCCCGCATTGACAGCAGGCGATCTCCTGCTATTGATCGGGCGGTTTTCCGCAAGGTCGCCGCCCGCTCCCGCCCCGGGACGCGGTTCCGGCCGCCGCATTCGTGGCGCGGGTTCCGGGCGAGCGCCCTCCGCGCGGCCCGTTCGCCGCCGACCCGTCATCCGAAGGCTCGACCGTTCATGTCCGACAGCACGCAACACCCCGCAATGGCCAACGCCATCCGCGCACTGGCGATGGATGCCGTCGAGAAGGCCAAGTCCGGCCACCCCGGCATGCCGATGGGAACCGCCGACATCGCGACGGTGCTGTTCACCCGCTTCATGAAGTTCGATCCCTCGGCCCCGGCCTGGCCCGACCGCGACCGCTTCGTGCTCTCGGCCGGCCACGGCTCGATGCTGCTCTACGCCCTGCTCTACTTGCTCGGCGTCGAGGACATGACCATCGACGACCTCAAGAACTTCCGCCAGCTCGGCTCCAAGACCGCCGGCCACCCGGAATACGGCCACGCCGCCGGCATCGAGACCACCACCGGCCCGCTCGGCCAGGGCCTCGCCACCGCGGTCGGCATGGCGCTGGCCGAGCGCGTGCTCGCCGCCGAATTCGGCGACGACCTCGTCGACCACATGACCTACGTCATCGCCGGCGACGGCTGCCTGATGGAGGGCATCAGCCACGAGGCGATCGACCTCGCCGGCCACCTCCGGCTGAACAAGCTCGTCGTGCTGTTCGACGACAACGGCATCACCATCGACGGCGAGACCTCGGTCTCGACCTCGATCGACCACATCGCCCGCTTCGAGGCCAGCGGCTGGCGCGCCGAGCGCATAGACGGGCTCGACCCCGTCGCGATCGCCAAGGCGCTGGAGCGCGCGAAGACCTCGTCGAAGCCCTCGCTGATCGCCTGTCGCACGGTGATCGGCTACGGCGCCCCGTCGAAGGCCGGCAGCCACGCCGCCCATGGCGCCCCGCTCGGCGCGACCGAGATCGAGGGCGCCCGCAAGGCCCTCGGCTGGGACTATCCGGCCTTCGAGATCCCCGAGGAGATCCGCGACGCCTGGCGCGTCGCCGGCCTGCGCTCCGGCCACGCCCGCAAGGAATGGGAGAAGCGGTTCAAGGCGCTCGACCCCGAGATCCGCGCCGCCTTCGAGCGCCGCATGCGCGGCGACCTGCCGGCGGGCTTTTCCGACAAGGTCGCGGCCTACAAGGCGGCTCTCGTCGCCGAGAAGCCCAAGGTGGCGAGCCGCAAGGCGTCGGAGAACGCGCTGCAGGTGCTGACCGAGGCGGTGCCGGAGCTGCTCGGCGGCTCGGCCGACCTCACCGCCTCCAACCTCACCCGGTCGAAGACCCAGAAGCCGGTGACGGCGGCCGACTACGGCGGGCGCTACGTCTACTACGGCATCCGCGAATTCGGCATGGCCGCCGCCCTCAACGGCATCGCTCTGCACGGCGGCTTCATCCCCTACGGCGGCACCTTCCTCGTCTTCACCGACTACGCCCGCCCGGCGATGCGTCTCTCGGCGCTGATGGGCATCCGCGTGATCTACGTGATGACCCACGATTCGATCGGCCTCGGCGAGGACGGTCCGACCCACCAGCCGGTCGAGCATCTCGCCGCCCTGCGCGCCATCCCCAACATGCTGGTCTTCCGCCCCGGCGACGCCGTCGAGACGCTGGAAGCCTGGGAGGTGGCGCTGACCCACCGCACCGGCCCGAGCGTGCTCGCCCTCTCCCGCCAGAACCTCGCCGCCTTCCGCCAGAGTGCCGAGCGCGAGAACAAGGTCGCCCTCGGCGCCTACGAGATCGCCGGCGCCGACGAGGCCGTTGTCTCGATCTTCGCCACCGGCTCGGAAGTCGGCACCGCGCTCGCGGCCAAGGCCCTGCTCGACGCCGCCGGCCATCCGGCCCGCGTCGTCTCGGTGCCCTCCTTCGAGCTGTTCGAGCGCCAGTCCGAAGCCTACCGCGCCGAGGTGATCGGCAAGGCGAAGGTCAACGTCGGCATCGAGGCCGCCATCCGCATGGGCTGGGACCGGATCATCGGCTCGAACGGCCTCTTCGTCGGCATGACCGGCTTCGGCGCCTCCGGCCCGGCCGAGCAGCTCTACGAGCATTTCGGCATCACCGCCGAAGCCGTCGCCGCCGCAGTGACGAAGAAGCTCGGCGCATGAGGTCCGGCGGGCGCCGCCCGCCGTCGTCGCGGCCGCCCCGCCGCGGCATCAGAGGTTGAAGAAGCGCCGCCCCGCCCCGCGGCGGGCCGCACCGCCCCGACGAGGCGCGGAAAGCGGCCTTCGCGACCGGCGGCGGCATCACACGAGGAGTCTCGGGCTATGGCAGTGAAAGTCGCGATCAACGGGTTCGGACGCATCGGGCGCAACGTGCTGCGTGCCCTCGTCGAGTCGGGCCGCACCGACATCGAGGTGGTCGCCATCAACGATCTCGGCCCGGTCGAGACCAACGCCCACCTGATGCGCTACGACAGCGTCCACGGCAAGTTCCCGGGCACCGTCACCGTTTCCGGCGACACCATCGACGTCGGCCGCGGCCCGATCAAGGTCACCGCCGTGCGCAACCCGGCCGAACTGCCCCACGCCGACCTCGGCGTCGACATCGCCCTCGAGTGCACCGGCATCTTCACGTCGAAGGACAAGGCCTCGGCGCATCTGACCGCCGGCGCCAAGCGCGTCCTCGTCTCGGCCCCGGCCGACGGCGCCGACCTCACGGTCGTCTACGGCGTCAACCACGACAGGATCACCGCCGAGCACACCGTGCTCTCGAACGCCTCCTGCACGACCAACTGCCTCGCCCCCGTCGCCTTCGTCCTCAACGAGGCGATCGGCATCGAGAAGGGCTTCATGACGACGATCCACTCCTACACGGGGGATCAGCCGACGCTCGACACCATGCACAAGGACCTCTACCGCGCCCGCGCCGCGGCGATGTCGATGATCCCGACCTCGACCGGCGCCGCCAAGGCCGTCGGCCTCGTGCTGCCCGAGCTCAACGGCAAGCTCGACGGCGTCTCGATCCGCGTGCCGACGCCGAACGTCTCGGTGGTCGACTTCAAGTTCGTGGCGAAGCGCAGCACCTCGAAGGACGAGATCAATGCGGCGATCAAGGCGGCCGCCGACGGCAAGCTGAAGGGCGTCCTCGGCTACACCTTTGATCCGAACGTCTCGATCGACTTCAACCACGACCCGCATTCGTCGACGTTCCACATGGATCAGACCAAGGTCATGGACGGCACCTTCGTGCGCATCCTGTCCTGGTACGACAACGAGTGGGGCTTCTCCAACCGCATGGCCGACACCGCCGTCGCCATCGGCAAGACGCTCTGAGCCGGTCCCGATGACCTTCGAGCCCGTTCCGAGCCTCACCGTCCGCTGGCGGACGGAGGCGGGGGACGGGCTCGAACACGTCGACCTGACGCCGGTCGAGGGCGGCCTGCGCTGCCGCGGCCTTCTGCTGACACCGCCCGAGGACGGGGCGAGGGCGATCCGCTACGACCTCGAAATCGACGCCGCTTGGCGGGCGCGGGCCTTCCGCCTCCTCGCCTCGGACGGCGTCGAGGTCGTGCTGTCGTCGCGGGAGAGCGGCGTGTGGACCGGGCCGGACGGGGCGCGCCTGCCTGCGCTCGACGGGGCGGTCGATCTCGATCTCGCCGGAACGCCCCTCACCAACCTTCTGCCGATCCGCCGGATCTTCGGCGACGGGCGCGGCGGCGCCGAGACGATCGCCGTCGTCTACATTCCGGCCGACACCCTCGCTCCCCGTCTCGCGATCCAGCGCTACGAGGCATTGCGCCCCGGCCGTCTCTACCGTTACGAAAGCCGGGACAGCGGATTCGTCGCCGACCTTCCCGTGGACCGCTTCGGGCTCGTCGTCGACTATCCCGGTCTCTGGCGGCGCATGCCAACTGAGGACACCTCGCGATGACCAGCTTCAAGACTCTCGATGACGGCCAGTTCGACGGCAAGCGCGTGCTCGTGCGCGTCGACCTCAACGTGCCGATGGAGAACGGCGAAGTCACCGACGCGACCCGCATCGAGCGCATCGTGCCGACGGTGCGCGAGCTGACGCGGCTGCACGCCAGGGTGATCCTCCTCGCCCACTTCGGCCGTCCGAAGGGCGAGCGAAAGGCCGAGGACAGCCTGAAGCCCGTCGTCGGCGCCCTGTCGAAGGCGCTCGACCGGCCCGTCGCCTTCGCCGACGACTGCATCGGCGCGACGGCGAAGGCCGCGGTCGAGGCGCTGAAGCCCGGCGAGATCCTGCTGCTGGAGAACACCCGCTACCACAAGGGCGAAGAGAAGAACGATCCGGCCTTCGCCGAGGCGCTGGCCGAACTCGGCGACGCCTACGTCAACGACGCCTTCTCCGCCGCCCACCGCGCCCACGCCTCCACCGAGGGCGTCGCCCGGCTGCTGCCGTCCTATGCCGGCCGCACCATGCAGGCCGAGCTCGAGGCGCTCGAGGCCGCCCTCGGCAAGCCCAAGCGGCCGGTGGTCGCCATCGTCGGCGGCGCCAAGGTCTCCACCAAGATCGACGTCTTGGAAAATCTCTGCACCCGGGTCGACGCCCTGATCATCGGCGGCGGCATGGCCAACACCTTCCTCGCCGCCGCCGGCATCGGCGTCGGCAAGTCGCTGTGCGAGCACGATCTCGCCGACACCGCGGTGCGCATCATGGAAAAGGCCGAGCAGTCCGGCTGCGCCGTTGTGCTGCCCGTCGACGCCACCGTCGCCTGGCATTTCGCCGCCGGCGCGCCGAGCCAGAACTACGGCCTCGACGCCATTCCCCCGGACGGCATGATCCTCGACGTCGGCCCGCAGTCGGTCGAGCGCATCCACGCGGTGATCGACGACGCCCACACCCTGCTCTGGAACGGTCCGCTCGGCGCCTTCGAGATCGCGCCCTTCGACCACGCCACCATTGCGGCGGCGCGGCACGTCGCCGCCCGCACCAGGGCCGGAAAGCTCGTCTCCGTCGCCGGCGGCGGCGACACCGTCGCCGCCCTCAACAAGGCCGGCGTCGGCGAGGATCTCACCTACGTCTCGACCGCCGGCGGCGCCTTCCTCGAGTGGATGGAAGGCAAGGACCTGCCCGGCGTCTCCGCGCTCTTCGGCGAGGACCGATAGCAACTGTGAAGGGACACCGGCCGGTCAGGCCGTGACCGCGTGAATTTCCGGGGAGCCGGAAATTCACGAGCCGGGTATGAGAGGGCCGATCCCGTTCCGGCCCGCAGGGCACATCAGATTCTCCCGACGCCCGTCACGATTTCGCAAGGCAGACGGTGTAGAATCGGTCGATCGGGCGAGGCGACCCCGCCGCCCCCGGACTCTCATGACGAAGCCGGACCACCGGCCGGGACGCCTCCATCTCCGCCATGCCCTTCGACCAGCCCGTGCCCCTCGACCCGCCCGCGATCGACCAGCCGCCGCCCGGGCGGGCGCAGGATGGCCCGCCCGCGGC
>Ga0065721_10000798_pt1 | contig 18821 bp, 14 predicted proteins | sample Mesricmetagenome_FD_59108 | JGI IMG/M metagenome (GOLD analysis project Ga0065721, IMG submission 59108) | Mesophilic microbial community from rice straw/compost enrichment Sample: eDNA_1 v2 (version 2) | ecosystem: Engineered > Solid waste > Grass > Composting > Bioreactor | place: USA: Davis... | reverse complement strand
CGTTAGCCGGGCTTATCTGAAAAGACGGGATTAAAAACGCAGACTGATGCCCAAGGTGTAGATATCCACTGAATCGTCGGTTATGTATTCTGCATTGATACTGACGTTTTCGGTGAAAAACTTTCTTGTACGCAGCAGGAAGCTATCATCAACAGCACTGGTATCAACATAATTGTAGCCGGCTCCAATGCTGAAGCTGGAATCAAAATAGTAATCACTGATGATGCTGAAGCTATCGTAGTTAGCATTATTACGGTAGTCACCTTCAATATTGACTGCATTACCACTCCAGTCAAAAACATATTTGGCGTTCAGATTCCAGTGATCATCAAGATCTACATCTTCATAAAATGTAGACCAGACCAGTAATCCGTCGACCGGTGTAATTCCCAGGGATCCATGCCAGCTGCTGTCTCTATTACTTGCTTGCGAAGTGGGAAGTTCAATATCAGTGGTTCCGTCGGTGTTAAGCGATGAGACAGTAAAGCGAGATTCGACGTCATGGCGAGTCACACCCGCAGCGATATAGAAGATGCTGTTGGGGATGAAGATTTCGACATCAGCGTTAATGACTTCCTGAGTATAAGATGCCTCGTGTCGGTAGCTGCCGTAACTATAGCTTTGATCACCGTCCCGATGAGAGTAGCTGAGGCTGACGTTATTGGCTTTTTCCAGAAAAGCCGCTTCAGCCAAAGGATGATTTGCTGTCTTGACGGGTGAAAAATAGTAAGTTCCGCGGACAGCCCCCACATGATCCGGGGAGTCAATAATCTCCATACGGGTATATGCGAGGTCGATTTCGGAACGGTAGGTTTGGGCGAGGGAAAGGTCCGCAGCAAGTACAAGGGCAATGGCCGGACCTAACAGATAACTGCGCATGAAAATCTCCTTTAAAATTTTACTCCTGACATTNTTGGCTCATTCGAGCGGTGCGCAGTCTATCCTCATANCAATCAATTGTCATGCANTAAAAAAGGGCGCTTTATGCGCCCNTGAGAGTCCGNGTCAAATCACTTGTTCATTTCCGCAATAACTTTCTGCAAACCCTTCAGCGAAGCCTCAACGCTCTGCATCGGCGTCATACCTTCCGGGTAAACCTCCTGCTCAACCACCAGCCATAACGTGCCGCCGACAGTGCGGTTTGCGGTGATCAGTGATTTCCAGTCAGTGGTGTCCTGGCCGATGATGGGGTGTTCGGTGTTACCTTCCGCCGGTGCGGCAGCTTTATAGTGAGTGGTAATAGTGCGGCCAGGATAGGCTTTGATGAAATCGATCGGATCTTTTCCGGCAGCTTCAGTCCAGCCCACGTCCTGCTGCAGGATCACTTCGGTGGAGGTGCCTTTGCCGATCACATCCCAAGGAGTTGCCCCAAATTTGCCGAGCATCTCGCCTTCATGGTTGTGATAACCGGTGTGCATACCGTGGGGTTTTAATTTTGCCTGGACGCGCTCAAGGTCAGCGGCAACTTCTTTTGCTCCCTCAGTTGTAAAAGCGCGATGATCCATGGGGATAATCAGGTAATTACAGCCAATGGCTTTATAAAATGCGACAGTCTTATCAAAGTTTTCGTCGGAGAATTTGTCGAAGCCAACGTGAGCGCCTGAGGGCTTCAAGCCCAGTTTATCGAGAAATTTCTTCAGGCCTTTGGGATCATCAGCATAAGGACCGAAATTGCCCGCAAACTCCACGCCTTGAAAACCCATATCAGCGAGCTTTTTTAAGGTTCCTTCAAAGTCCGCCGCCACATCATCTTTGATGGACCAGAGTTGTACGCTCAGTTGTGGTGACGTAGGCGCGACATCGGCGGCGAAACTGGCAGCGCTGGTGCTGGTAATAGCGGCCATGGCAAACACCTTGAGATAGGTTGAGAGTTTCATTATTGGCTTCCTTTATTGTGTTGCGTTAGGTTTTAAATTTTGCCGAGCTTTAATTGTTCTACTGCGTAATTGCATGCACGTGCGGTGAGCGCCATAAATGTCAGAGAGGGATTCTGCCAGGCACAGGAGGCCATGCTGGCGCCGTCCGTCACAAACAGATTGGGCACATCATGCGTCTGATTATAGCCATTCAGGACCGAGGTTTTGGGATCTTTACCCATCCTTGCGGTTCCCATTTCATGGATGGACAGCCCTGGTGGCCACTCTTCAATAAAACGCTTCACGTTTTTCAAGCCTGCCGATTCAAGCATCTCGGCCGCCGTATCGGCAATATCATGCAGCATCTTGATGTCGTTATCCGAATAGCTGCACTCAATATGCAGCTGCGGCATTCCCCATTTGTCTTTTTTAGTGGGGTGCAGCGACACCTGGTTTTCATAACGGGGCAGCATCTCGCCGGAACCCCGCAGACCAAACCTCCACTCGCCCGCATTTCGTATGGCATTCTTGAACTCAACACCGAAACCATCTTTAGATGCAAACTGGTTCCATTGTTCCCGTGCGGCACCACCGGCAAACGAATAACCACGCAGGAAGTCNGCATCCTTGCGGGTGACGTTGCGAAAGCGCGGCACATAGATACCGGTGGGGCGACGGCCCGAATAATATTCATCCTCAAAGCCGGGCACAGTGCCATTGGCGCCGGCACCGTACAGGTGATCCATCAGGTAGTGGCCGAGCACACCGGAGGAGTTTGCAATACCGGAAGGGAACGCCTCACTGATGGAATTGAGCATCAGGTGCGTGGTGCCTAAGGTGGATGCGCAGAGAAAGATAACCCGCGCAAAATATTCACGGGTTTCCAGCGTTTCGCTGTCAATGACGCGCACGCCGGTGGCGCGGTTGGTTTTAGGATCGTAGATCACGCTGTGCACAATGCTGTTGGTAGCAATCGACAGGTTGTTGGTCTTCAAAGCCGCCGGCAGGGTAGAACTCTGCGTCGAAAAATAGGCGCCGAAGGTACAGCCTTTCTGACATTCATTGCGGGCCATACATTGATAACGTCCCTGCTCGATATGATGTGGAGCAGGTTTCGATAGATGCGCACAGCGCCCCATGATTAATTTTCGGTCGCTGTATTTTTTTTCGAACTTTGCTTTCAAATGTTTTTCTACCGCATTAAATTCAAAGGGCGGCAGAAACTTGCTGTCGGGCAATACGGGAATATTTTCTACCGAACCGCTGATGCCGACATGGTGTTCTACATAATCGTACCAGGGCTCGACATCTTTATAGCGAATGGGCCAGTCTACACCGTGACCGTCTTTGGCATTAGCCGTAAAATCCAGATCGCTCCAGCGGTACGACTGGCGATGCCACAACAGGGATTTACCGCCCAGTTGATTGCCGCGTATCCAGCTGAAAGGTTTGTCGCTGGGTGTGCTGTAAGGATGGTCGCGATCATTGGCAAAAAAATGTTTGGTTGCATCATTGAACGCATAATTTTGTTTTTGAATATAGTACTGCTCTTCAACTATCTGGTTTTCAATTTTTCCGCGGAACGGCATCTCCCAGGGTTTAACGCCTTCGCCGACATAATCCTTACGGTGTTCAACCGGGCGACCCCGTTCCACCATCAGCGTCTTTAAACCTTNTTCGCACAGTTCTTTGGCTGCCCATCCGCCAGTAACGCCGGAGCCGACTATGATCGCATCGAATTTTTCCGGCGCCTGTTTGATGTGGATAGTTTTACTCATAAATCTGCTCAGTCGATGTCTGCGTTATTAAAAATTAAACGCCCAGGCTTTACCGACGGTGGAAAATTTCACCGAACCTTTATAGCCGCCGGGAATTGCCAGATAAGCCAGCTCTTTGGATGCACCGATTTCGGAGGTGTAATAACCCAGCAGTACCAGCCCCTTGAATTGCTTGAAGTACGCCCGGTCCTGCGCCGTAAACTCACCCTGAGCCTGTTCCATCTGTGTCAGCAGTGCAACCTGCTGGGCCTGGGTGCAGGACAGAAATGCTTTGCCATAAAGTTTCTCTGCAGTGCTGTTGATTCTTTGCAGGCCCTTGATGAGGGACTCCTGTTCCTGAGCACTCAGACAGCAGGCGGCCTGATGATCAATAAAATGATGCACCTCGGCACCGATCGCGCCGGGGGTATCGGTAGCAGGAATGATCAACTCACCCAGCTCGCGCACCAGCGCCAGCTGTTCTGCATTGAATAACCGCTCTTTCCGCCGCGAGAAATCCCGCGGGCTGCTGAAACTGTCTGCCATGAGGGAAAGAGAGCTGGTTGACAATGCGAGGCCACAAAGCACGGCTATTTGTTTAATGACTGCCCGTCGCTCGAGTTGAAGGTCGGAAGCAGACAAACCTGGAGGGATGACGCTGGACATACACAGTACCCGGTTGCTGATTAAAACATTGCGGACAAACAGATAGCCGTTGATGGATCCTGGCTGCAGGGCAGGTTGCCGCGCATATTATTGTGGTTTAAATGTAATCGTTTACAGGGTGTGTGCAAGGATATTTACACAACCATACAAATCATTGAGGTTCTGTAACGGCGTGGTTAACTGGACGAAGGACAGGGAAGAGAAGAGAGGGGGCGATACAAGGAAAAACAATTCGGGCCAGCCGCAACGCAGCTGACCCGAGGAATGACTTAGACGTTGTAAGTCGTTGACGCTGTGTTACCACCGCGACCAGTCCAGTTGGTGTGGAAGAACTCACCGCGTGGTTTGTCGAGGCGCTCGTAGGTGTGCGCACCGAAGAAGTCGCGCTGGGCCTGCAGCAGGTTTGCCGGCAGACGTGCAGTGCGGAAACCATCGAAGTAAGTCAGGGCCGAGGTGATAGTCGGTGCGGGAATGCCGTTGGCAATCGCCGCTGCCGCTACACGGCGCCAGCCAGCCTGGGCTGCATCCACGGTAGAGCGGAAGTACTCGTCCAGCAGCAGGTTGGTCAGCTCAGGGTTCTTGTCGAAGGCTTCTTTAATGTTGCCCAGGAAAGATGAACGGATGATACAGCCACCGCGCCACATCAGAGCAATGCCGCCGTAATTGAGTTTCCAGCCGTATTCCTTCGCCGCTTCGCGCATCAGCAGGTAGCCTTGAGCGTAGGAAATAATCTTCGAGGCATAAAGAGCATTGCGCAGATCGTCGATAAACGCTTTCTTGTCGCCTTCGAATTTGATGGCTGGGCCGCTGATAACTTTAGACGCTTCTACGCGCTGATCTTTCTGCGCTGACAGGCAGCGGGCAAAAACAGCTTCGGAGATAAGGGTCAACGGGATACCGAGGTCCAACGCGATAACGCCCGTCCACTTACCGGTACCTTTCTGGCCGGCGGTATCGAGAATCTTGTCAACCAGCGGAGCGCCGTCTTCGTCTTTATAAGCGAGGATGTCGCGGGTGATTTCGATGAGGTAAGAATCCAGTTCGCCCTGGTTCCACTCTTTAAATACTTCGTGCATCTCATCAGCGGACATGCCCAGCATGTCTTTCATGATCTGGTAGGCTTCACAGATCAATTGCATATCGCCGTATTCGATACCGTTATGCACCATCTTCACGAAATGGCCGGCACCGTTCTCACCTACCCAGTCACAGCAGGGGCTGCCATCTTCGACCTTGGCGGCGATATCCTGGAAGATCGGTTTGACGTGGGGCCATGCAGCTGGTGAACCACCGGGCATGATTGATGGGCCAGTCAGTGCGCCTTCTTCACCACCGGACACACCGGTACCAATAAATAACAGGCCCTTGCTCTCCAGATAAGCGGTGCGGCGATCAGTATCGGGGTAATGGGTATTACCGCCGTCAATGATGATATCGCCCGGCTCAAGGTGGGGGATCAGTTGCTCGATGAAATCGTCTACAGCTTTACCGGCTTTAACCATCAGCATGATCTTGCGCGGTTTGGCCAGGGACTGCACCAGCTCTTCAATAGAGCGAGCGCCACGAATGGTCTTGCCCTTGGCGCGGCCTTCAATGAAGGCGTCAACTTTTTCAACGGAGCGGTTGTAAGCGGTGACGGTGTAGCCTTTGCTCGCCATGTTCAGGATGAGGTTTTCGCCCATCACGGCGAGACCAACGAGGCCTATGTCAGAAAGTGGTTTCATAGAGAGGATGCCTGTTATCAGTGGTTGATGTTCTCATGAGGGTTGTGGCGCTGAGCGCTCTTGTAGGGCCGCGTATTATTCAACTTTACGGAGCAAATGAACAGTCGCCGCAACAAAGTTCTGGCTGCTTAAACCACAGCTTCAGTTGCTGATTGACCCGGAAGATAAAGCATGCGTTCACACCAACAGGCAGGAAAACCCCGAAATCTGCGCCGAAATCGCCTTCATATTCCCTTAAAAACCCGCAGGCGCACAAAGTAACATCATCATTCGCCACCCACTATCAAACTTTCACCAATGAATCCCTGTAGGTCGGATTAGCCAAAGGTAATTCGACGCTCTCCTCCATTCCATCACCCCAGCCCCTAACACCGCAGGTCGGATTAGCCAAAGGCGTAATCCGATGCTCCCCCTCTCATTCCACCACTCCGGCTCTTAACACCGTAGGTCGGATTAGCCGCAGGCGTAATCCGACAATCCCCACCCGCTCCAGTCAAACCATCTACCCCTCCCGCCGAATCTTCCGTTTGCGGCGATGCTCCGGCCGCGCCTGCTGAGCCAGGGCCCAGTCAATATGCTCACGCACCATCTCCGACACCTGCGGGCGCCGGGCCTCCAGCGCCGCCACTATCGCCGGATCGGCGGGCGCATTGCCCAGCCCGACCGCCAGGTTGCGCAGCCAGCCCTCATAACCCGTACGCCGGATGGCGGAGCCTTCGGTGTAGCGTAGAAATTCCTCCTCAGTCCACTTGAACAGCGTCAGCAGGTCACTGTCCGCCAGCCCATGGCGCGGCAGAAAATCTGTCTCACAGGTGGACTGAGCATATTTGTTCCAAGGGCAGATCGCCTGGCAGTCATCGCAACCGAATACCCGGTTACCCATGGGCTCTCGAAACTCTTCGGGTATGGCTCCGGGGTTTTCGATCGTCAGATAGGAGATACAGCGGCGGGCATCAAGGACGTAAGGCTGGGGAAACGCGTCCGTGGGGCAGACTTTGAGGCAGGCGGTACAGTCGCCGCAGCGATTGGGCTGCCCGGAGCAGTCCACCGGCAGAGGGAGAAAGGTAAACAGCTCCCCGAGAAAAAACCAGCTGCCGGCCTCGCTGTTGAGGATCAGGGTGTGCTTTCCGGTCCAGCCCAGCCCGGCCTTTTCTGCCAGGGGGCGTTCCATGACCGGCGCGCTGTCGACAAAGGCGCGGTTCTGGACCTCGCCTTTACCGGGAAAGTCCGCCGGCAGCGCGGCATCGATGCGCTGGGCCAGCTGGCTGAGGCGTTTGCGGATTAACTTATGGTAATCGCGGCCGAGGGTGTAGCGGGAGATGTAAGCCTTGGTGGGATCTTTAAGAATTCTGATCTGTTGCGTATCGCCGGGCAGGTAATCCATGCGCACCGAGATCACTCGCACCGTGCCCGGCACCAGCTCCGCCGGCCGCGACCGCTTATTGCCGTGGGCAGCGAGCCACGCCATGGTGCCCTGATACCCCTGCTCAAGCCACTGGTGCAGGCGTGTTTCAGCGGTGCCGAGGTCGGTATCCGTAATACCTACCTGCTGAAATCCCAGCTCCCGGCCCCACACCTTGATGTCGGCCGCGAGCTGGGTAAAGTCAATGTTATCAATCATGTGTCGGAATGGTTTGATCGTGAGGGGCACATTGTGCCAGAGAATGGCCGGATTAAATGGGCGCTCTGTATTTAACATTACCGAGGCAGGCAAGTTGCGTATAATCCGCACACTTTTCTTATGTACATTGCCTTCGTTTATGTACTTCTTTTAATGGACTCAGCGGCAGGCCTTCGGCGCTGACCGCCCACGCACCGAGATTGCCATGACGCTACAAACCCTCGACAACCGTCCTTTTCCTGCTTCCCTGTATACCGCCGCTGAGGTCCGCGCGCTGGATACGGCAGCCATCGCTGCCGGTACCCCGGGCATCCTGCTGATGAAGCGTGCAGGGCGCGCTGTGTATGCAGCCGTGCGGCAGGCCTATCCGGGCGTTCAGCCGCTCACGGTATTCTGCGGTGCCGGCAATAATGCAGGGGATGGCTATGTAGTGGCTGGTCTTGCTGCTCAGCAAGGGGTGCCGGTGCGGGTTATCCAGGTGGGACCTCTTGAGAAACTTACCGGCGATGCGCGACTGGCCTACGACTTCGCCTGTCAGGAGAGGGTGGAGATCGTACCGTTTGAAACCGCGCGCCTACCCACCGACGGGGTTGTGATTGATGCCCTGCTGGGGATTGGTCTGAAGGGAACCGTCCGCGAACCCTTTGTGCAGGCTATTGAACAGATCAACCGTTGCGGCCTTCCGGTTGTAGCCGTGGACTTGCCCTCCGGGCTTGATGCGGACACAGGAGCTGTTCAAGGTTCTGCGGTGCAGGCAGCGTTGACAGTGACTTTCATCGGCACCAAGCGCGGCCTGCTGACTGGCCGGGGCCCTGCATTGTGCGGGGATGTGGTGTTGGCGGACCTCGGTGTAGCGGAAGATATCCTGAACAGGCAGGCCGCCTCAGCGGAGCATCTCGAACTGACGACCCTGTTACACCGGCTGGCTCCGCGCGCGACCGATGCTCACAAAGGTGACTTTGGCCATGTGATGGTGATTGGTGGCGATACCGGTTATGGGGGCGCCGCCCTGATGGCGGCGGAGGCGGCTGCGCGCACTGGCGCCGGTCTGGTCAGCATTGCCACCCGCCCGGAACACGTCCCCGCCATTCTGGCACGCCGGCCGGAGGTCATGGCTTGTGGCGTGGTCTCCGGTCAGGAACTGGANCCCTGGCTGACGCGGCCGACGGTGCTCGTGGTCGGTCCGGGTCTGGGCCGTTCTCCCTGGTCTGAGCAGATGTTGCAGCAGGCGGTGAAGAGCGGCCTGCCGCTGGTATTGGATGCCGATGCGCTGAACATCATCGCTGCCGGCCGGGTAGTCCCCCCCAATACCCGTCGTGATGACTGGGTGCTGACGCCGCATCCGGGAGAGGCCGGGCGACTGCTGGCCGTAGAGACAGCACAGATACAGCAGGATCGTTTTGCCGCGATTACTGCTCTTCAGCAGCGTTACGGCGGAGCCGTGATCCTCAAAGGGGCGGGCAGTCTCGTGGCAGCTGAGGACGGTCGAATCGGTGTGGTGACAGCGGGTAATCCCGGCATGGCCACCGGCGGAATGGGCGATGTGCTCAGCGGTATCCTGGGTGGCCTGATTGCTCAGGGGCTGACGATCCGCGAGGCTGCCCGGTTGGGCGCCTGTCTGCATGCCACCGCTGCCGATCTCGCGGCGGATGAAGTCGGGCAGCGCAGCCTGCTGGCTACGGACCTGATTCCTTATCTGTGTCAGCTGCTCAGCGACCAATAGAAGATGCGGATGAGGCTGACTGACGCATGAGTAAATTGAGCAGTAAAACCTGGGAGATTGATAATGAAACAGACATGGTGGCCCTGGGGGAACAGTGGGGGCTGCATCTGACCCGGACACCCGAGGCGATTACCCTGTTTCTGGATGGTGATCTCGGTGCGGGAAAAACCACGCTGACGCGGGGCATCCTGCGCGCGTTCGGCCACACCGGGGCGGTAAAAAGCCCGACTTATACACTGGTGGAAGCCTACGAGTTTCCGGAACGTCGGGTGTATCACTTTGACCTTTATCGTCTGGGCGACCCGGAAGAGCTGGAATACATGGGCATCCGCGATTACTTTGATGAAGGCAGTATCTGCGTGATCGAATGGCCAACCCGCGGAGCAGGCGTACTGCCCACCCCGGACTGGCAGATAGAGGTCGAGACGGCGGGGCTTGGGCGGCGAATTTGCGTCCATGCGCTGACCGCTGCCGGTGAAGCGCTGCTGCAGGCGCTTTAATGATGTCCCTAGAACGCCCAGCCGAACTGTAAACTTCCCGCCTCATAGTCACTGCTGGCAGCATAGCCGAGCTCCAGCACCGCCCGCTTCCACTGATAACCAATGCCAGCCGAGGTGACGCTGGAGCGGAAATTGGTCTGGTCTTCCCGGTAGCCTGCACGCAGGGCCAGACGATCAAACGCAATATATTCAATCCCCAGGCTCAGGTCTTTCGAAGGCGCTTCATTAGCCAGCGGTGTGGATTCGCGCAGGTCAAAGTCCACGCCGATGGTCAACACATCCGTCACATAGGCGAATCCCAGACGCGCGCGGGGTTTAAGTTGTACGATCTGGGCCGGCAGAACCTCACCGGTATCTGGATCTATACGGGGCGCCGTGCTGAATTCTTTGGCGATGACATCCTTCACGGCGACGCTCAGGCGATAGTGGTCTTCGATTAACGCGGCGATGCCNACATCCGCATTNACCGTAATATGGGTTTTCTTGGAGTCGGAAAAGCGCCGTGTGCCATCGTCAGTGCNGGTGATTCCGCTGCTGATATCCAGTGTTTCGCGATAGGCGTCCACCCGNTGCAATTTNGGGGTGATACCAAAAGAAATATCGTGACCGTCTACCTCAAACTCCTTCGCCAGAGATACGCCCCACTCGGCGATGGTGAGGGCGCTCACATCACCACTTGAGGTCAATTCGTCCACCGGGTCGCGCAGGTTGCCCGTTTCATCCAGCAGCGCAGGATCAATACTGCCAATATCGCCACCGACGGCTACGGCCTCCATAGCTTGAATATATTGATCCAGCAGATTGCGGTCCGCCTCACTGATGTCCGCGCGCCCGCCACCCAGTGCCCGTACGCCGACATAAAATGCTCCGCCTTCGCGCTTGCTCGGCTCACTGACGGAGAAACCGACAAAGGCATCCACACTCAGGTCCTGATTACCAAGCTGATCCAGCAGGTCGCGCAGATCGCGGGAAACACCGGCCACTGCACCGGCATTTTCAGCCGTGCGCAGCCCATTGAAGTTGTTGACGGCCGTACGCAGCTGCTCATCGAGTTCGTCATCTGCCGCGTCCAGTGTCTGTTCAACCGTATCGGAAAGCTGCACCACAATATTGGGAAATGAGATACGCCCATCCCGGGAATCATCCTCATCTTTATCGTGGAACGACAGGAGCGCTGGATTATAAAACTGCGCCTGGGAGGTATTACCCGCGGCTACGGCGGTGCCGCCCATCGCTAATCCGCGCGCATCAAAAATGCCGTAGCTCACCGCGCTCGCCGGCACAGCGGAGAGAGCTAACAATCCACAGGAAAGAGAGGCCAGTTGTCGGGCAGAAAAAGGGCGGAAGACGTACATGGTGATAATCCCGTGGCAATAAATCGATAAAGTGAGTTATGAAACAGAATTTCAGCAGTATAGGTGCTTTTATGGGAATCCTGCTGACAAGGCATTCACACTTGTGCGAGTTAATTGGCTGGAAAGATTGCGTAATTTTTGCTGGAGCTGTGCATCTTGATTGGGTAGAGTGACCGCATTTGCGGCAGTGGATTAAGTTGGTCCACCCATGACCTATACTTATAGCGGTTGGCCGCAGTGGCTCGGGGCTGTAGCGCCCCTTCAGTGACCCTTTTGAAATCCATGTTGTCACAGGGGAAATTCGCTTCCCTATCATAATAGCCAGAGAGTAAAGCGTTGTTGCAGAGCACTACCAGAACCCTGTCCCTGCTATTCGGCCTGCTGTTATGCGCAGGTCTGGTATTCCTGTCTCCCGTCACCACTGCCGCGGTTATCGAAGGTATGCGTATCTGGCGCGCGCCGGATCACACCCGTATCGTGCTTGATCTCAGTGGTCCGGTGGAGCATGTGATCGCACCCCTTGCCAATCCCGAGCGTCTGGTACTGGATATTACTGGCGCAGCCCTGAAGGCTGATCCGAATCAATTGCCGCTGGCAGATACGCCCGTAGCCCAGATTCGTACGGCGGTACAAAATCAGACTGATGTGCGCATCGTCTTTGATCTTAAAACCAAAGTTCAGCCCCGCAGTTTTCTGCTCAAGCCTTTTGCCGGCAACAGCGATCGGCTGGTGCTGGATCTNTATGACATAGTGCCGGAACAACAACCGGCAGCTACNGCATCGGTAAAAACACCCGCTGCGACAACCGCCACCGGAAATATTCCCGTNCCTGCGGTCTCTCCGCAGGCCGCCGTGAAGACNCAGGCAGCAGTGAATGGTGAACGTGACATTATCATTGCCATTGATGCCGGGCACGGTGGGGAAGACCCGGGTGCTATAGGTCCAAAACGTCTGCGCGAAAAAGATGTGACGCTCGCCATCAGTAAAGAATTGGTTGCTGCAATCAACGCAGAGCGGGGCTTTACGGCCAAACTGGTGCGCACCGGCGATTATTTTATTCCGCTCAAAAAGCGCCGCGATATTGCGCGGAATATGCAGGCTGATCTGTTTGTGTCTATCCATGCGGACGCATTCCATAAATCATCCGCCCGCGGCGCCTCGGTATTTGCATTATCGCGGCACGGTGCCACCAGTGAGACAGCCCGCTTTCTTGCGCAGCGTGAGAATGAAGCGGATCTGATCGGCGGCGTGGGCGGTATCAGTCTGGAAGACAAAGATGAAATGCTTGCGGGAGTGCTGGTGGATTTATCCATGACCGCAACACTGAACTCCAGTCTGCAGGTGGGTAATCATGTGTTGAATTCCATGGGCACCATTGCGAGGCTGCACAAGAATCATGTGGAGCAGGCGGGCTTCATGGTGTTGAAGTCACCGGATGTCCCTTCGATTCTGGTGGAAACCGGATTTATCTCGAACCCTGAAGAAGCCGCGAAACTTGCTTCTCCTGCTTATCGTAAACAAATGGCCCAGGCAGTATTCAAAGGTGTTCGCCAGTATTTTGTGCAACATCCTCCGGCCGGCACTTACATTGCCGCCCAGCAGGGCGCTGGCAGTAATAGTGTACGGGAGCATGTCATCGCACCCGGTGATACCCTTACCGCGATCGCTCAGCGGTACAATGTCAGTGTCAGNCAGCTGCTGTCGCATAACGGGATGAAGAGTCACGTCATCAAAGTCGGACANACGCTGAAAATTCCTGCTTCCTGATTCNGGCAGCGGACCATCTCTGATATTTCACGCTCCCCGCCTGTGCGGGATTTTTTATTTTTCAGGCAACATAACCACCATGAACCGAATTAAATTACTCAGCACCCGCCTCGCCAACCAGATTGCAGCCGGTGAAGTGGTGGAGCGGCCATCCTCGGTGATTAAGGAACTGCTGGAAAACAGTCTGGACGCAGGGGCGACCCGCCTCGACATCGAGGTTGAAGACGGCGGTATCAAACTGATGCGGGTGCGTGACAATGGCTCGGGTATTGATAAAGAAGATCTTCCGCTCGCCTTGAGCCGTCATGCCACGAGCAAGATATACGAGCTGGATGACCTCGAGGCGGTAGCAACGCTCGGTTTTCGTGGAGAGGCGCTTGCCAGTATCAGCTCCGTTGCCCGGCTTGCCTTGATCACCAGTACGGCGGATGACGGACTCGGNTATCAGGTAGTGGCCGAAGGCCGCGACATGCAGGCTGAAGTATCNCCNGCNCCGCATCCTCGTGGAACNACGGTGGAGGTGCGCGATTTATTCTTCAATACTCCCGCGCGCCGCAAATTCCTGCGCACTGAAAAAACCGAATACACCCATCTGGAAGATGTCGTAAAACGCCTGGCGCTCTCACGTTTTGATGTGGCGTTCAACCTTCGCCATAACGGTCGGGCAATTTATGCCTGGCGCGCGGGAGAAAACCAGCTTGAACAGGAACGGCGTATTGCCCAGGTCTGTGGCCCCGCCTTTATGGAAAACGCGGTACACATCGAGATGGAGCGCAATGGGCTGCGCCTGTGGGGGTGGGTTGCGTTGCCGACTTTTTCCCGCAGCCAGGCCGACCTGCAGCATTTTTACGTCAATGGCCGGGCTATCCGTGACAAGCTGGTCAGCCATGCCGTACGCCAGGCCTATCAGGATGTGTTGTACCACGGTCGTCACCCTGCATTTGTGTTGTATCTTGAACTGGATCCAGCCACGGTGGATGTGAATGTCCATCCCACAAAGCACGAGGTGCGCTTTCGCGATAACCGCAGTGTGCACGATTTTATCTTCAGTAGCCTGCATCGGGCACTGGCGCAGGTAAAACCCGCAGACTCGTTAAATAAAAACGGAGCGGAAACTTTCCTCACGCAACAAGCTCCCGCTGTGCAGGGGTTGGCAGCTGGCGAGTTTCAGGGGCAGGAGCGCATCAGCTTCGCCACGGCGCAAGGATCACGCCCGACAAGCATGGCCAGTCATTACGCACCCTCNNCCGCCGCCGCTTCCGTGGACTCAGTGCGGGAGCAGATGAAAGTCTACGGCGACCTGCATCAACCNGCGCCCTCTTTGCCNGAAGCCAGTGATGATGAAATTCCTCCCCTGGGCTATGCCATTGCGCAGCTNAAAGGTATTTATATCCTGGCGGAAAATGCTCAGGGGCTGATCGTGGTGGATATGCATGCAGCGCACGAGCGGATTACCTACGAGCGAATGAAAGCCTCATTTTCCTGCGGCGGCCTGCAGACCCAGCCTCTGCTGGTGCCGGAGAGCGTTGCTGTGAGCCAGCGAGAGGCAGACTGCGCCGAGCAGCATGCAGATACCTTTAAAAGCCTGGGGTTTGAGTTGCAGCGTGCGGGACCGGAAACCCTGCTGGTCCGGCAGGTTCCAGTGGTTCTGAATCGCGCCAAGGTGGAGCAGCTGGTGCGCGATGTGCTCGCGGATCTGATCGAGCACGGCACCAGTGAACGGATTCAGCATCATATCAATGAAATCCTGGGCACCATGGCGTGTCACGCTTCGGTCCGTGCTAATCGTCGTCTGACCATTCCCGAGATGAATGCTTTGCTGCGCGACATGGAGGCGACGGAGCGCAGCGGCCAATGCAACCACGGTCGTCCGACCTGGTTGCTGCAGTCGCTGGAGGATCTGGATAAAATGTTTATGCGCGGACAATAGCTGTGAGCGACATTGAGCAACCGTACGAGCAGCGCCCTCAGGTCATCTTTCTGATGGGGCCTACCGCATCGGGCAAGACAGACCTGGCAATAGCCCTGCGGCAGCATCTGCCGGTGGAGGTTATCAGTGTAGACTCCACGCTGGTTTATCGCGGTATGGACATCGGTACCGCCAAGCCAACTGCCGCCGAGCTGGCCATGACGCCGCATCGCCTGATAGATATCCGTGATCCTGCCGAACCATACTCCGCCGCCGACTTTTGCGCGGATGCGGAGCGGGAAATCTCGGCAATTATTGCGCAAGAAAAGATTCCACTGCTGGTCGGCGGTACGATGTTGTACTTCAAGGCGCTGCTGGATGGTCTCGCCGATATGCCTGCGGCAGATCCGGAGGTTCGGGCCGGCATCGAGCAAGAGGCCGCGCAGTACGGCTGGCCTCATATTCATGCGCAGCTGGCCCTGGTGGATCCGGAAACAGCTGCTGAGATTCACCCTAATCACTCCCAGCGGCTAAGTCGGGCGCTGGAGGTTTATCGTGTCAGTGGCAAGACCATGTCAATGTTGCGCCGCGAACAGAAACTCAGTGCCACTCTCCCTTTTACTGAGCGCTATCGCGTCTCTCAAATTGCAATCGCTCCCCGCGACCGCAAAATCCTCCATCAACGTATTGCGACGCGGTTCCATAAAATGCTGGAACAAGGGTTGGTTGAAGAGGTCACACATCTGCATCGGCGCGAGGACTTGCACCCGGATTTACCGGCTATCAGAGCGGTGGGGTATCGTCAGGTGTGGGAATATCTCGACGGGGATCTGACCAGGGATGAGATGATTGAGCGCGGTATCATCGCAACGCGTCAGTTGGCCAAGCGCCAATTCACCTGGCTGCGGGGCTGGCCTGACCTATACTGGCTTTATACCGAGCAGGAAAACGGTATTTCACTCTCACATGAAGAAATTGTGGGTTGTGCCTTGAATTTTATAACTGGCGCAGCCATATAATAGCTCCGTGAGAACCCTAGTCAGATTTTCATACTTTGTTCCACCCCCTTCCAATGAGGTATCGGAAGACTTAGGTGGGTAATCTTGTTATTTAAATAAATTGGAGAATAAACATGTCAAAAGGGCATAGTTTACAAGACCCTTACCTGAACGTCCTGAGAAAGGAGCGCGTACCTGTTTCCATTTACCTGGTAAATGGCATCAAGTTGCAAGGTCAGGTTGAGTCATTTGATCAGTTTGTTGTGCTGTTGAAAAACACTGTAAGCCAGATGGTTTACAAGCACGCCATCTCCACCGTTGTACCTTCTCGCGCTGTTCGTGTACCTCTGCTGAATGCAGCGGGAGAGCTGGAAGGCGAAGAAGAGCAAGTCGAGCAATAACCCCTCGAGGTAGCTAATTGTTTTTTGATCGCCCTGAGTCAGGTGAACTGGCTGTGCTGGTTCACCTGAACATGTCTTACGGCCAGGAGCCGGAAGACCCCCGTGAATTTGAAGAGCTCGTGCTCTCCGCTGGCGGTGATCCTGTCGCATTAATTACAGGAAACAGCCGTTCCCCCAATGCCAGATTCTTTATCGGTACCGGCAAACTGCAGGAATTGCAGCAGGCTGTGGCCGAACAGGAAGCCCAACTCGTCATCTTCAACCACACCCTCACGCCCAGCCAGGAGCGCAATCTGGAGAAAGAGCTGCAGTGTCGTGTCCTCGACCGCACTGGCCTGATTCTGGATATCTTTGCTCAGCGAGCNCGTACCTTTGAGGGTAAATTACAGGTCGAACTGGCCCAGCTGCGTCATATGTCCACCCGCCTGGTTAGGGGGTGGACCCACCTTGAGCGCCAGAAAGGGGGNATCGGTCTGCGTGGTCCCGGTGAAACNCAGTTGGAAACGGACCGTCGTCTGCTGCGTAACCGCATCACCATGATTGAGCAGCGACTTGAAAAAGTACGCTCCCAGCGTGAGCAGGGGCGTCGCTCCCGTCAGCGTGCTGCGATCCCCACTGTATCGCTCGTGGGCTATACCAACGCCGGAAAATCTACATTGTTTAACCGGCTCACTGGCGCCGGCGTCTATGTGCAGGATCAGCTGTTCGCCACCCTGGATCCAACCATGCGCAGACTCGAACTGCCAGATATCGGAGCCGTGATCTTTGCGGATACCGTAGGTTTTATCAGCCATCTGCCTCACAAACTGGTTGAAGCTTTTCGGGCGACGTTGGAAGAGGCTGCTAACTCTACCCTGTTATTGCATGTTGTTGACGCAGTAGCGGAGGAACGTCTGCGGAACATTGAGCAGGTAGATCTGGTGCTGGAAGAAATCGGCGCAGCAGATCTCCCGCAGTTGCGCGTTTACAACAAGATTGACCTTATCGATATGGAGCCGCGCATTGATCGCGGCGACGACGGCGCTCCAGTGGCCGTCTGGCTGTCGGCCCAAACCGGGGCCGGCTGCGATCTGCTGTTTCAGGCTATTGCTGAGCTGCTGGGTGAAGAGATGGTTCTGGGGCGTCTGCTGCTGGCAGCTGACCAGGGGCGCCTGCGGGCCATGCTCTACCAGCAGCAGGCTGTCGCGGATGAAAGCTATCGCGATGATGGTTCATCGGAGCTGGAGCTGCGTATCCCTAAAAGCGATCTTTTACGGATATTGAGTGCAGAATCCTTGCCACTGGACAAGCTCACATGGGTGGCCGAAGGTAATCGCCCGTAAATAGCCTGTTGGTTTACGCACAGGCTTTGCTAGAATCCCGACACTTGATCAACCGCATATCCGGAAATGACCGGAAGTCGGAGTATCGACCGAATTTTTGATTAATAAGATTGGAGAGAATGTATGGCCTGGAACGAACCGGGAGGTAAGGATAAAGACCCATGGGGTGGCGGGGGAAGAAACAATGACGGTCCTCCGGATCTGGATGAGGCATTCAAGAAACTGCAGGAAAAGCTGAACGGTCTGTTTGGTGGCGGCTCCGGCGGCAAAGGCTCCGGTGGCGGCAGCAATGGCGGCTTCGGCAGTATCTTCGTGGTACTGGCAGTGGTTGCTGTGATTATTTACGCAGTGGCTGGTATTTATCAGGTAGACGCTAAAGAGCGGGCAGTTGTCCTGCAATTCGGTGCGTTTAAAGAGATCAAGGATTCCGGCTTGCGCTGGAATGCTCCGATCGTTACTCAGGTGTTTAAGGTCAATGTCACCACGGAAAATCAATATCCGTCCCGTGGCCTGATGCTGACCCAGGATGAAAGCATTGTAGAGCTGCCGCTGACGGTCCAGTACAACGTGGCCGACGTAAAAGCCTACGTGCTGAATGTAAAAGATCCCGAAATCAGTCTGCGCCATGCAACAGACAGTGCGATCCGCCACGTGATCGGCTCTACAGAGCTCAATCAGGTATTGTCTGAAGGCCGGCAGAAAATTGCTGCAGAGGTGAAGCAGCGTCTGCAGACCTACCTCGATAACTACGGCACCGGCATTCTCGTGCGGGATGTCAATATTCAGGAGGGGCGTCCGCCAGAGGAGGTCCGCGCTGCGTTTGACGATGTCATCAAGGCAAAAGAGGATGAAGAACGGCTGAAGAACGAAGCCCAGGCTTATGCCAATGCGGTTATTCCGGAAGCCCGTGGTCGTGCACAGCGGATGATTGAAGAGGCAGAAGCCTACCGTGCCGAAGTGGTTGCCCGTGCAGAGGGTGAATCTGATCGCTTTGAACGTCTGCTGACCGAGTACAAGCGTGCACCGGGTGTGACCCGTGAGCGTTTATATATCGAAACACTGGAGCGGGTTATGAGTAGCTCATCCAAGGTTATGGTGGATGTAGAAGGTGGCAACAATATGTTGTACCTGCCCCTCGACCGTATGATCCAGCAGAGCTCAACTGCGCCAGTCACTCATACACCTACTACGCTCCGTGAGATTCCTCGTCAGGAATCCATGC
>Ga0065721_10005497_pt1 | contig 18827 bp, 17 predicted proteins | sample Mesricmetagenome_FD_59108 | JGI IMG/M metagenome (GOLD analysis project Ga0065721, IMG submission 59108) | Mesophilic microbial community from rice straw/compost enrichment Sample: eDNA_1 v2 (version 2) | ecosystem: Engineered > Solid waste > Grass > Composting > Bioreactor | place: USA: Davis... | reverse complement strand
CCCGCCGCTGACAGTGGCGGCGCGGCTGGTGCAGGACGACCTCCTGCTGCTGACGCGGCAGGCGGAAGGCTGGCACCTGGCGGCGGGCAGCCTCGCCTTTCCCTCGTCCTGGGTACTGGCCGAGAAGCTGGGGCGCCGGCTCGACGCCGTCCATGCGCCGGTGCCGGGCTTCGGGCCGGGAACGCGCAGCGCCGAGGTGATGGCGCGCATGTTCGACGCCATGCGGCCCGACATGCCGATGCTCCGCTGGAATTTCTCGCTCTATGGCGACGACCGGCTGTTCCATCCGGACAGTCTCGGCCCCGATAGGCGGCGCTTCGGGCCGGGGGAGCGGGCCGAGCCGGTATTCCTGCGGGTCGAGCGGCAGACGCTGCGCAAGCTGCCGGAAACCGGCGCCATCGCCTTCACCATCCGCATTTCCCTCGATCCGCTGGACCGGCTGCGGGGGCATGCCGATGCCGGACAGATCGCCGCGGCGCTGATCGGGCAGATCGAGGCGCTGACCCCGGAGCAGCTCGACTACAAGGGGCTGACGGCCGAGAAGGCACGGATCATCGCGCGGCTGAGCGAAATCGGCCGACCTTGAGGCCGGAGGGCCTTACTCCGGCCTCTCCCCTGCTCCGCTCGCCTCTCCCTTGAGAGGCTTCGCGCCGTCCCGCAGGGCAAATCGGTCCAGTGGACCGATTTGAGGGGAGAAGGCCATGAGAGCTACGCTGGCTGGTAGCCCTCTTGCTCCTCTCCCCTTGAGGAGAAGGGGTGGGGGGGTCCGGCTTATCAACGAGCACAGAACCCGCCCCAGTTCAAATTCCTCCCGAGGACGTGCGGCGCCGGCTCAGTCCGCCTTCCTGTAGACCTGCACCACATTGCCCTTTCGGGTGACGTCGGCGCGGATGAGCTGCAGCCGCGTGGTGGGGTCGCCGGGCTCGAACAGGTGCCGGCCCTCGCCGGCCACCACTGGATGGGTGATGAGGCTCAGCTCGTCCATGAGGCCGGCGAAGAGCAGTTGGCGCACCAGCGAGATGCCGCCCATGGCGGCGATGTCGCCGCCGGGACCGGATTTGAGCCGGCGGACGAAATCGGCGAGGTCGCCCTCGATCAGGCTGGAATTGGACCAGGTGAGGTCGGCCGGCCGCAGCGTGTTGGAGGCGACATGCTTCGGCACCTTGTTGATGAAGTCGGCGAAATCGAGGTCCTCGGTGGCGTTCGGCCAGTAGCCCGCCCATTCCGACCAGCCAACGCGACCCATCAGCACGGTATCGGTGCTCTGCTGGATTTTGGTGAGCATCTCGCCCAGATCGTCGTCGAAGCTGTCGAACTGGAACTTGTATGGGGCCTCGACCACGCCGTCGACGGAATGGAACAGGCCGGCAATCACTTTACGCATCTTCATTCTCCCATGGTTCCCGACCGCCCCTTGCGACCGGTTTCGCCGAGGCGACGAGCGGCGACGACAGGGTTCGACATTTTTTTCGCATGATTTTCCCGCCCCTCGGCGGTCTGGGCCAAGCCCCGGCATTGGGGGCCGGCTTCCTTGCGGTCCCGATGAGAAACAGGCCCGGGAAATCCCGGGCCTGTCGGTGTCGCAGCGTGCCGCAAGGGCGAAGCGGTCAGCCCAGATGCGCCAGCACCGCCAGCAGCAGCAGGGCGACGATGTTGGTGATCTTGATCATGGGGTTCACCGCCGGCCCGGCGGTGTCCTTGTAGGGGTCGCCGACCGTGTCGCCGGTGACCGAGGCCTTGTGGGCCTCCGAGCCCTTGAGGTGCTTGACGCCGTGGCTGTCGGTGAAGCCGTCCTCGAAGCTCTTCTTGGCGTTGTCCCAGGCGCCGCCGCCGGCGGTCATCGAGATGGCGACGAACAGGCCGGTGACGATGACGCCCATGAGCATGGCGCCGAGGGCCGAGAAGCCCGCCGCGGGGCCGGCGATCCAAGTGATGAGGAAGAACACCACGATGGGGCTCAGCACCGGCAGCAGCGAGGGGATGATCATCTCCCGGATGGCGGCACGGGTGAGCATGTCGACCGCGCGGCCGTAGTCGGGCTTGTCGGTGCCGGCCATGATGCCCGGCTTGTCCTTGAACTGGCGGCGCACCTCGACCACCACCGCCTGGGCGGCGCGGCCCACCGCGGTCATGCTCATGCCGCCGAACAGGAAGGGCAGCAGCCCGCCGAAGAGCAGGCCCACCACCACATAGGGGTCGGCCAGCGAGAAGGCGAGGTCGCCCACCCCGGCGAAGATGGCCGGGGCCTCGGGCAGGCCGGCGAAGTAGATGAGGTCCTGCGTATAGGCGGCGAACAGCACCAGGGCCCCGAGCCCGGCCGAGCCGATGGCATAGCCCTTGGTGACGGCCTTGGTGGTGTTGCCCACCGCGTCGAGCGCGTCGGTGTTGTGGCGCACCGAGGCGTCGAGCCCGGCCATCTCGGCGATGCCGCCGGCATTGTCGGTGACCGGGCCGAAGGCGTCGAGCGCCACGATCATGCCGGCCAGCGCCAGCATGGTGGCCACCGCCACCGCGATGCCGAACAGGCCGGCCAGCGAATAGGTGACGATGATGCCGGCGATGATGACGATGGCCGGCAGGGCGGTGGATTCCAGCGACACGGCCAGGCCCTGGATGACATTGGTGCCGTGGCCGGTGACCGAGGCCTCGGCGATGGAGTTGACCGGGCGCCGGCCGGTGCCGGTGTAGTATTCGGTGATGACGATGATCAGCCCGGTGATCACGAGGCCGACCACGCCGCACCAGAACAGGCTCCAGGGGGTGAACGTCCGGTCATTGGCCTCGATGGCGACGCCCATGTCCCCGAACATCAGCCACAAGACCGGCAGCAGCGCCACGAGCGAGAGCACGCCCGAGGCGATGACGCCCTTGTAGAGCGCGCCCATGATGTTGTTGTCGGCGCCGAGGCGGACGAAATAGGTGCCGATGATGGAAGTGACGACGCAGGCGCCGCCGATGGCCAGCGGCAGCACCATGCCGGTGAGCCGGTAGGCCTCGGGCAGGATGATGGCGGCCAGCACCATGGTGGCGACGATGGTGACCACATAGGTCTCGAACAGGTCGGCGGCCATGCCGGCGCAGTCCCCGACATTGTCGCCCACATTGTCGGCGATGGTGGCCGGGTTGCGCGGGTCGTCCTCGGGAATGCCGGCCTCGACCTTGCCCACCATGTCCCCGCCCACATCGGCGCCCTTGGTGAAGATGCCGCCGCCGAGACGGGCGAAGATGGAGATGAGCGAGGCGCCGAAGGACAGGGCCACCAGCCCGTCGATGACGGTGCGGCTGGTGGGCGCGAAGCCGATGGCGGTCAGCACGATGAAATAGAGGGTGACACCCAGAAGGCCCAGCCCCGCCACCAGCATGCCGGTGACCGCGCCGGACTTGAAGGCGAGGTCGAGCCCCCGGGACAGCGAGCCGACGGCGGCCTGGGCGACGCGCACATTGGCGCGCACCGACACGTTCATGCCGATGAAGCCGGCGGCGCCCGACAGCACCGCCCCGATCAGGAAGCCGATGGCGGCCCATACGCCCAGCAGCAGCCAGGCGGCGACCAGGATGACCACGCCGACGATGGCGATGGTGGTGTATTGCCGCCTGAGATAGGCCGAGGCGCCCTCGCGCACCGCCGCCGAAATCTCCTGCATGCGGGCCGAGCCGGCGTCGGCGGCCAGGAGCCCCTGGGTGGTGACCACGCCGTATACGATAGACAGACCGCCACAGGCGACGATCAGCCAAAGTGCCAAATCCATAGGATACGTCCCTCGAAAAGTTCCTCCGGGGGCCCACGCCGGTCCGGCCGGATCTTGCTGTCCGGTCCGCTACCCGCCCTTCCACGGGCCCCCTCCGGAGAGGGACATTAACGGGATTATGGGGTTAGGCAATGGAGATTGCGATGAATTGTCGCGGGCTCAGCGCAGGAGCGTGAGGTTCCCCGGCCCGGGCGCGGCCGGCGTCAGGGGGTCCGCCGCACCGCCCGGCTTGCCGCCCTGGCGCACCACCGTGCATTCCTCCTGGGGTCCGGAGCAGTGGATGACCCTGCCGTCGACCAGGATGTGGATGTCGCCGCTTTCCTCGTAGATCACCTTGCAGCGCTTGGGTTGCGATTCGCAGGAGCGGGCGGCCTCTATCCCCTTCATGGCGAAGGCGGGCGGGACGGAGAACAGCGGCAGGACGACAATGGCGGCAGCCAACAGAGCCTTGTGCATTTTTCGCCTCGGCGAATGGGGTTTCGACGGGACGGAACATGCCGGCGGCAAGCTGAACCGGCTCTGAATGCGGCGTTTATCCGGCGCCCAGCGCGCCTGCGCGGGCCGCGAGGGCGGGACCGTCACCCAGCACCAGCAGCGTCTTCAGCCGGGCCGTGTCCCCGCTCACCAGGCGCACCGAGGATTTCGGCACGCCCATTGCCCCGGCCACCAGCGCCACCGCGGCCGCATTCGCCCTGCCCTTGTCAGCCACCGCCTTGACCCGCAGCCGCAATACCACGCTGCCGTCGTCGCGCCGCTCCGCAGCCTCGATGGCGTCGCGCCCGGCATTCGGGGTCACGCGGACGAACAGGCTCAGCCCCTCGGGGCCGAGCCTGGCGAAGGCCGGAATGTCCACCGCTCAGAAGACGTTGGGATAGACGTAGTAGATGATGATCCGCTCGATGAAGAAAATGAGCAGGAACGCCACCAGCGGGGAGAGGTCGAGGCCGGAGAAATTGGGCATGAACCGCCTGATGGGATTGAGCACCGGCTCGGTGAGCTGGTTCAGCACCCGCCAGACCGCGGCCACGAACTGATTGCGCGTGTTGATGACGTTGAACGAGATCAGCCAGCTCATGATGATCATGATGAGCAGCACCCACCAATAGAGCTGGAGCAGGATCAGGATGATATCGAGCACGGCGCGCATCGGCGTCTCCGGATGAATGGCCCGACCTATCTAATGGCTTGGCCGGGAAGGGACAAGGCCGGACGGGCCCGCAACGGTCGAGGCCCCGCGGCAGGCAACACGCCGCGGGGCCCCGCATGACTGACATCCGGTACGCAATACACAACCGATCCGGACGCTGCCGTGATTGCACGAAGCGTGCCAAGCGTCGGATGGCGGAAATCGGGGCGGAGAGATTAAGGGGCGGTGAAGATTCGCGTTCCGCACTTCGCGACGCGAGGCAGAATGCGAGGAATGTCGCATTTTACGAGCGAAAATTGAGAAAAAGGATGGCCTTTCGCGCCGGCAGGTCTAGTCGGTGGGACGGCTGGGACGCCAGGTGAGGACGCGGAAGAGATAGAGCAGCACCACGGCGGCCAGCACGATATAGCTCAGCGGATCGAGCACGACTTCGACCAGCTCGTAGTGCTCGTGCAGGATGTAGCCGGCCAGGGTGAGGAAGGTGTTCCAGATCAGCGCGCCGGTGGTGGAGGCGAGCAGGAACACCGGCAGCGGCATGCGGGCAAGCCCGGCCGGGATGGAGATCAGCGTGCGGATGATGGGCATCAGCCGGCCGAACAGCACGATCAGCGGCCCGTAGCGCCTGAAGAAGGCGACGGCGACGTCGATCTCGGCCGAGTTCATGGTGAGCAGCCGCCCGTAGCGGTCGGCCAGCCGGCGCACCCGGTCGAGCCCGAACAGGCGCCCGGCATAATACCAGGGCAGCATGCCGACCACGGCGCCGACGGTGGCGGTGGCGAGCACGCCGAACAGGTCGAGCTGGCCGCTGGCGGCGGCGAAGCCGGCAAAGGGGATGATGAGCTCGGACGGAATGGGTGGGAAGATGCTCTCCGCCAGCATGACCAGGAAGATGCCGAGATAGCCCAGATCGGTGATGGTCCGGATGATCCAGTCGGTCATGGGGCCTCCTGCCTTGCGGTCCCTCGTCGCCGCCGAAAATGGATTGCCCGGACGAGCCGGGCAATGACGTCGCGACGATAGCCGCCTCGGCCTAACGGCCGGTTAGTGCCGGCGCCAGGCTGCGGTTCGGGAACAGCCTCAAGCCGACTTGGCCGCGCGGCTCTGCTTCTTGCGCTCGTTGGGGTCGAGCCAGATCTTGCGCAGACGGATCGACTTGGGCGTCACCTCGACATATTCGTCCTCGGCGATGTAGCCGAGGGATTGCTCCAGGGTCAGCTTCTTGGGCGGGGTCAGGCGCACCGCCTCGTCCTTGGAGGTGGTGCGGATATTGGTGAGCTGCTTGCCCTTGAGGACGTTGACCTCCAGGTCGTTGTCGCGGGAATGCTCGCCCACGATCATGCCCTCGTAGACGTCGGTGCCGGGGTCGATCATCATCGGCCCGCGGTCCTCGAGGTTCCACAGCGCATAGGCCACGGCCTGGCCGGTGCCGTTGGAGATGAGCACCCCGGTGCGCCGCCCCGGCAGGTCGCCCTTGTAGGGCACGAAGGAATGGAACAGCCGGTTGAAGATGGCGGTGCCGCGCGTATCCGACAGCAGCTCGGGCTGGTAGCCGATCAGGGCGCGGGTGGGGACCAGCAGGCGGAGGCGGGTGCGGCCGGTGCCGGAGGGGCGCATGTCGGTCAGTTCGCCGCGCCGCTCGGTGAGCTTCTGCACCACGGCGCCGGTGAACTCGTCGTCCACGTCGATGATGACCTCCTCGACCGGCTCCATGCGCTGGCCGTTCTCTTCCTTGAACAGCACGCGGGGGCGGCCGATGGTCAACTCGAAGCCCTCGCGGCGCATGTTCTCGATCAGCACGGCGAGCTGCAGCTCGCCCCGGCCGGCGACGTCGAAGCTGTCATTGTCCTCGCCGGGGGTGACGCGGATGGCGACATTGCCCTCGGCCTCGCGCAGCAGGCGCTCGCGAATGACGCGGGACTGCACCTTGTCGCCCTCGCGGCCGGCCAGGGGCCCGTCATTGATGCGGAAGGTGACCGACAGGGTCGGCGGATCGATGGGACGGGCGGCGATGGGCTCGGCGACCGAGGGGGCGCAGATGGTGTCGGCCACGGTCGAGGTCTCGAGACCGGCAATGGCGACGATGTCGCCGGCTTCCCCGATGTCGATGGGGGAGCGCTCGAGCCCGCGGAAGGCCAGCACCTTGGAGACGCGGCCCTTCTCGACCTCCCTGCCCTCACGGTTGAGGGTGTGGATGGGATCGTTGGCCTTGACGCTGCCCGAGCTGATGCGGCCGGTGAGGATGCGGCCGAGGAAAGGGTTGCGCTCGATGGTGGTGACCAGCATGCGGAAGGCGCCGTCCTCCACCTCAGGCTCGGGCACATGCGCGACGATCTTGTCGAGCAGCGGCGCCATGGTCTCGCGCGGGCCTTCCGGTTCGACGGCCATCCAGCCCTGCTTGGCGGAGCCGTAGAGCACCGGGAAGTCGAGCTGCTCGGAGCTGGCGTCGAGGGCGACGAAGAGGTCGAAGACCTCGTCGAGCACCTCGAGGTGCCGCTCGTCCGGCTTGTCGATCTTGTTGATGGCGACGATGGGCCTCAGGCCGCGCGCCAGGGCCTTGGACAGCACGAACTTGGTCTGCGGCATCGGGCCCTCGGCGGCGTCCACCAGGATGACCACGCCGTCGACCATGGACAGGATGCGCTCCACCTCGCCGCCGAAATCGGCGTGGCCGGGGGTGTCGACGATGTTGATGCGGGTGTCCTTCCACAACACCGAGGTCACCTTGGCGAGGATGGTGATGCCCCGCTCGCGCTCGATGTCGTTGGAATCCATGACGCGTTCCTCGACGCGCTCGTTCTCGCGGAAGGCGCCGGACTGGCGGAGCAGCACGTCGATGAGGGTAGTCTTGCCATGATCGACATGGGCGATGATGGCGATGTTGCGCAGGGACATAGGGAGGCAGCCTCGACTGGCACGATCCGCGAAACCGCCCCACGGGAGAGACCTCGGGTGGGCTGGCAGGGACAAACCATGCGGTATGAATGCGCCGGAGCCTGTTCGGGGCGGCTCGGCAGGGTCGGGGCGCTGCATAACGCAGGCGGGCCGGATGCACAAGGTTTCAATGCGCAGACCGGGGTTGCGGGACGTGGCGGCTCCGGGGACCGCCACGTCCCGGTCATCTATTTCAGCGAGCGCGGCAGTTCGCCCGATTGCCACAGGCCCAGGCCAAAGCCATCGGGATCCAGAAAGTCGGCGCTCCAGCCGCCGGGGGCTTCGGAGACGGGGGTGACGATGGTGACGCCCTTGGCGGCGAGCTCGGCCACGATGTCGTCTATGCCGCCCTCGGCGACGTCGAAGACCAGGGCGGGGGTGTCGCCGCGCTTGCCCTCCATCTGGAAGAAGACGAGCTCCAGCCCGCTGTCGAGCCGGCCCTGCAGCCAGAAGGGCTCGGCGCCCTCCATGCGTTCGAGCCCCAGCCCGAGGGTGTCGTTGTAGAAGGCCTCGGTGCGGGCGATGTCGGAGACGTAGAAGACGATGCTGGCGCTTTTCGGCTTGAAGCTCATGGGTGAGCCCTCCTTGTTGCTGACGTGATCCTATTGCCGCGGGATGTCGTTTTGTGAGCGCCGCACCAGAAAAAGATGGCCGTCGGGATCGTGGCTGGCGAAGACGCCGCCATGGCGGGTCAGCGCCGGCAGCAGGGCGTCGCGGATGCGGCCATAGGCCAGGTCGAGATTGAGGCCGCAGAGCTCGGCGGGAGCGGCGAGGCCCCTGGCGACCAGGTGACGCTTGAGCGCGGCGATGCGCTGGCGCAGGGCCGTGTCGGGCAGGCCCAGCAGCCAAGCGATCTCCCGGCGGTTGTGGCCGGTGAGCACCAGGGCGGCCAGGGCCCTGAGCGCCGGCGGCAGCCCGGCCAGGATCTCGGCGATGGGCAGGCTCTCGGCGGGCGGGGCTTCGGAACGGTTGGCCTGCCAGGCGGATTCGCGGGCCCGGCGCCGGCGGGCGGCGCGCGCCGCCATGCGGGCCCGGTTGCGCACCACCCCGGCCAGCCAGCGTGCCGTGTCGGGCCGGGAAAGATCGTGCCGCCCCGCCTCGACGGCGATCAGCAGGGCGTCCTGCACCGCATCCTCGGCGGCATGCGCGCCGGCCTCGCGGCGGGCGATGGCGAGGAGCTGGGCATGGAGCTGGGTGCGCATGGGGCGAGGGTGTCAAACCCCGGCCCGGCCGGCAAGCGCCGATCAGGAGGCTTTCTTGCTGGCCTGGATTTTGGCGGCTTCCGAATGCAGCAGGTTGGCGAGGGCGGCCGGGAGCAGCGGCGGGGAGAACAGGAACCCCTGCACCTCCGAGACGCCGTGCTCGCGCACCATGGCCAGCTGCTCCTCGGTCTCCACCCCCTCGGCGGTGGTGGACATGCCCAGCGACTGGCCGAGCCCGATCACCGCCTTGATGATGGCCTGGCTGTCCTTGCGGCTGGTCAGGTCGCGCATGAAGGAGCGGTCGATCTTGATCTTGTCGAAGGGGAAGGAGCGCAGATAGGAAAGCGAGGAATAGCCGGTGCCGAAATCGTCCATGGAGATGCGCACGCCCATGGCACGCAGCTCGTGCAGCGCCTGGAGGGTGGATTCGCTGTCGGCGAGCAGCAGGGATTCGGTGATCTCGAGCTCGAGCCGGGTCGGATCGAGCCTCGCCTCGGTCAGCGCCGCCTTGACCTGGCCGACCAGATCCTTGTGGCGGAACTGGACGGGAGACAGGTTGACGGCGACGCGCACCCCGCCGGGCCAGCCCGCCGCGGTGCGGCAGGCCTCGTGCAGCACCCATTCGCCGATGGGCACGATCAGCCCGGTCTCCTCGGCCACCGGCACGAACTCCGCCGGGGAGACGGTGCGCTCCTCGTGATCCCAGCGCAGCAGGGCCTCGACGCAGATGACGCGGTTCTCCGCGAGCCCGAGCAGGGGCTGATACATCAGCCGCAATTCGTCGCGCTGCAGCGCCAGGCGCAGCCCGGCCTCTATGGAGCGGCGCTGCTGCAGCTCGGCATCCATGCCGGTCTCGAAGAAATGGTAGGTGGAGCGCCCTTCGGATTTGGCCTTGTAGAGCGCCAGGTCGGCATTCTTGACCAGCTGGTCGGTGGTGGTGCCGTCGCCGGGGCCGACGGCGATGCCGACGCTGGCGCCGATCTCGATCTGCTGGCCGCCGATGTTCATGGGCGTGCACATGGCCTTGATGATGCGGTCGGCCACCTTGGCGGCGGTGTCGACGCTGTCGAGGGGCCGCAGCAGCAGGGCGAACTCGTCCCCGCCCAGCCGCGCCAGCAGGTCGGTCTCGCGCGTGGTGCCCCACAGGCGCACCGCCGCCTGCTTGATGACCTCGTCGCCCACGGCATGGCCCAGCGTGTCGTTGACCGCCTTGAAATGGTCGAGGTCGATATAGAGCACCGCGGCCATGTCGCCGCGCTTCAGGCCCGCCTCGGTCTTGGCCATCTGCTCGAGGAACTCGATGCGGTTGGGCAGGTCGGTCAGCGCGTCGTGGCGCGCCAGATGCTGGATGCGCGCCTCGTTCTGCTTCTGCTCGGTGATGTCCTCGTGGGTGGAGACCCAGCCGCCATCCTTCATGGGATGGTGCTGCATCAGGATGGTGCGACCGTTGAGCTCGTGGATGTTCTTGCCGTATTCGCGCCGGGCGATGATCTCGCGGCGCCAGGCGATGTATTCCTCGCGCGTGCCGCCGCCGCTCATGCCCATGTCGAACAGATGCGAGAGGATGTCCTCGAGCTGGGTGCCGGGGCGCAGCAGCTCCATGGGCAGGTTGTAGATGCGGGCATAGGGCTCGTTGCAGATGACGAGGCGCCCCCGCGCATCCATCATGCACAGGCCGATCGAGATGTTGTTGACCGCCGCGTCGAGCCGGATGTTCTGGCGTTCCAGCTCCAGCTTGCGCTTCTGCTGGCTCTCGGAACGGGCGATCTCGTCGGTGATGTCCTCATGCGTCACCACCCAGCCGAGCTGCTCGGAATAGACATGGGCGGTCTCGATGATGCGGCCGCCATGCACCACTTCCTGGCTCTTGTGGCGGGCGCCGGAGCGGTTGGCGAGCAATTCGCTGGTATAGGCCTCGTAGAAGGCCTCGGGGGGCTGGTCGGGATGGTTGCCGAGCCGGGCGGAGAGGTGGACCACCTCCTCCAGCGTCATGCCGCGCCGGATGGCGTCCTCGGAGAAGCCGTAGAAGTCGCGGTAATGCTTGTTCCACATCAGCAGGCGGAATTGCGGCGACCAGACGCAGAAGCCGTAGGGAATGCTCTCCAGCGCCGCGTCGAGCAGCAAGGTCTCGGCGATTTCCCCAAGATTGCCGGCGTCTTCCGACCGCATCGAACCCCCCAGTCCACAAGGCATTAGCCGACGCTGGCGCGAAGGCTAATGAGGTCGGCTTAACGGGGGATTAAGCAGGGTGGCGGCAATGCGGCGACCACGGGGACAAGAAATGCTTGCGGGGCGGACAAGAAAAATCCCCCGCGGCGCCGGGCAGGCCCGCAAAGGCCCATATGGGCAGTCTCCGAGCGTGTCCGGCAAGCGGAACTTGGCGCTCCGCCAAGGAAGGTTTCTTTGACTTGGAGGTAGAGCCGGCTGTGGGGTGGGGCCAGCTTCGACGGAGACCCACGACGTGACCGACCTTCCGACGCTTTCGCGCCGCCAGCTCCTGCTGGGCGGCACCGCCCTGGCCAGCCTCGCCCTCATCGGCGGCGCCCCGGGCCAGCAGCCGACCCCTCGCGCGGGCGGCACCTTCACCTATGTGCTGTCCAACGAATCGCCCTATCTGGTGGCGATCAACAGCACCACCGGCACGGCTTGGACCGTAGGCCCCAAGATCTTCGACGGGCTGCTGCAATATGAGGCGGACCTGACCCCGCTGCCGCAGCTCGCCACCGAGTGGTCGGCCGCGCCGGACGGGCTGCGCTACGAGTTCAAGCTGCGCGCCGGGGTGAAATGGCATGACGGCGCCGATTTCACCGCCGAGGACGTGGCTTTCTCGATCGACCTGCTCAAGACCGCCCACCCACGCGGGCGCGGCACCTTCGCCAGCGTCACCGGCATCGAGACGCCCGATCCGCTGACCGCTATCCTGCATCTGTCGGCGCCGGCGCCCTATCTGCTCTCGGCGCTGGCGGCCACCGAATCCCCCATCGTGCCCAAACACGTCTTCGAGGGGACCGATCCGGCCGCGCCGCCGGCCGACGATCAGCTCATCGGCACCGGGCCCTTCGTGTTCAGGGAATTCGTGCGCGGCAGCCATATCATCCTCGACCGCAACCCCCACTATTGGGACGCGGGCAAGCCCTATCTCGACCGGGTGATCTTCCGCTTCATCACCGATCCGGCGGCGCGGGCCGCGGCGGTGCAGGCCGGCGAGGTGGACGTGGCCCCCATCCCGCTGTCGGATGTCGAGCGTTTCCGCGCGCTCGAGCATATCGCCATCGAGGACCGGGCCTTCGCCTATCAGGGTACGCAGTACCAGCTCATCTTCAATTTCGACAATCCATACCTGGCCGATCTGAGGGTACGCCAGGCCATCGCCCATGCCATCGATCTCGAGGTCATCGCCCAGACGGTGTTCTACGGCTATGCCGACGTTTCGCCGTCCCCGATCAGCGTCACCCTGCCGAAGTTCCACGACGCCTCGATCAAGCCCTATCCGGTGGACATCGACAAGGCCAACGCGTTGCTGGACGCGGCCGGCTACGCGCGCGGCGCGGACGGCAGACGCTTCTCCATCCGCCTGCTGTTCAACCCGGCCCATGACAGGAGGCTGGCCGAATATGTGCGCCAGGCGCTGGCGGCTCTCGGCATCGACGCGCCGGTCGAGACCTACGACTTCGCCACCTATGTGAAGACGGTCTATACCGACCGGGCCTTCGACCTCACCTCGGAGAACCTCGCCAACGCCTTCGACCCCACGGTCGGGGTGCAGCGCGTCTATTGGAGCGAGAACTTCAAGGTGGGCCTGCCCTTCTCCAACGCCGCCCACTACGCCAATCCGGAAGTGGACCGGCTGCTGGAGGCGGCGAGCGTCGAGCCGGACGAGCAGAAGCGCTGGGAGCTGTTCTCGACGTTCCAGAAGCTGGTGGCTGAGGACTTGCCGGCGATCAACACCGTCGCCCCCAAGACCGTGCTGGCCTACAACCGGCGCGTGCACGACTTCGCGCTCGGCGCGGAAGGCGACAAGCGCAACTGGGCCGATACCTGGATCGAGGCCTGAAGGGATTCGATGCTGATGCAGGCCTTCACTGGGCTCGTCCCGGTGGTCCGTTGGGACGCCGCAGGATCGCCGGANTGCCCGGACCAGCCGGGCAATGACGAAGGAACGGCGGGCACGATCCACCAGCAAAGGCGCCCGCCTGACGGAAGGTTCTGAACGTCAGCCCCGCGCCTTGTTGTTGCGGGCGGCCCAGGTCTTGAGGCGCAGGCCGTTGAGGCGGATGAAGCCGGCGGCGTCCTTGTGGTCGTAAGCCACCGCGCCCTCCTCGAAGGTGACGAGGTCCTCCGAATAGAGCGAATAGGGGCTGGTGCGGGCGACGACATTGGCCGAGCCCTTGTAGAGCTTGACAGTGACCTCGCCGGCGACGAATTCCTGGCTCTTGTCGATCAGCGCCTGCAGCATCTCCCGCTCGGGGGAATACCAAAAGCCGTTATAGATGAGCTCGGCATATTTCGGCATCAGCTCGTCCTTGAGATGGGCTGCGCCGCGGTCGAGCGTGATCGATTCGATGCCGCGATGGGCGTGCCAGAGCACGGTGCCGCCGGGGGTCTCGTAGACGCCGCGCGACTTCATGCCGACGAAGCGGTTTTCCACCAGGTCGAGCCGGCCGACGCCGTGCCGGCCGCCCAGCTCGTTGAGCTTTTCGAGCAGCGCGGCGGGAGAAAGCCTGACGCCGTCGACCGAGACGGCATCGCCCTTCTCGAAGCCGATCCTGACATATTGGGGCGTGTCGGGCGCCTTCTCGGGGTCGGTGGTGCGCTGATAGACATAGTCGGGCGCCTCGACCGCCGGGTCCTCGAGCACGCGCCCCTCCGAGGAGGTATGCAGCAGGTTGGCGTCCACCGAGAAGGGGGCTTCGCCACGCTTGTCCTTGGCGATGGGAATCTGGTTGGCCTCGGCATATTCGAGCAGCCGGGTGCGCGAGCGCAGATCCCATTCCCGCCAGGGGGCGATGACCTTGATGGAAGGATCGAGCGCGTTGGCGGTCAATTCGAAGCGCACCTGGTCGTTGCCCTTGCCGGTGGCGCCGTGGGAGATGGCGTCCGCCCCGGTCTCGTGGGCGATCTCGACCAGGCGCTTGGCGATGAGCGGACGGGCGATGGAGGTGCCGAGCAGGTAGAGGCCCTCGTAGAGCGCGTTGGCGCGGAACATAGGGAAGACGAAGTCGCGGACGAATTCCTCGCGCAGGTCCTCGATATAGATTTCCCTTATCCCCAACATCTCGGCCTTTTTGCGGGCCGGCTCCAGCTCCTCGCCCTGGCCGAGATCGGCGGTGAAGGTCACCACCTCGCAATTGTAGGTCTCCTGCAGCCATTTGAGGATGATGGAGGTGTCGAGCCCGCCGGAATAGGCCAGCACGACCTTTCTGATGTCGTTCGCCATGGTGTTCACGCTTGCTTGAGGGCGCCCCGCCCCGGAAATCGGGCGCACCCTAGTCAGGACGGCGCTTCGGTGCAATTGTCCGCGCGCAAGATTCTTGAGCGCCCGCCATGCCCGCCTTCATACCCGATCTGCCCGTCATCCTCGCCTTCGCGCTGGCCGCCTTCGTCCTGGCGGTGACGCCGGGTCCGGACATGGCGCTGTTCGTGTCGCGGACGATGAACTGGGGGCGCAGCCACGGCTATGCGACCGTATTGGGGGCGATCACCGGCATCGCCGTGCATACGACGATGGTGGCCTTCGGCATCTCGGTGCTGATCGTGACGGCGCCGGCGGCCTTCTGGGCGCTCAAGATCGTCGGCGCCCTCTATCTGGTGTGGCTGGCCGTCCAGGCCATCCGCGACGGCGGCGGCATATTGGTGGTCAAGCCGGGCGGGCGACAGCCGAGCTGGGGACGGAGCTACCTCACCGGGCTCGGCATCAACCTCACCAATCCCAAGGTGGCGCTGTTTTTCGTGACCTTCCTGCCGCAATTCGTCTCCGCCTCCGATCCGGACGCGGCGGGCAAGCTGATGTTCCTGGGGCTGGAATTCGTGGTGGTGTCGCTGCCGGTGGTGGTGGCCATCGTGCTCTTCGCCGAATGGCTGACGCGCACGCTCAAGGAAAAGCAATGGGTCGGCAAGGCGCTCAACTGGAGCTTTGCGGCGGTGTTCATGGCCTTTGCCGCCACCATCCTCCTGGCCGAAGGGCGCAAGTAAGTTGAACTACCGCCACGCCTTTCACGCCGGCAATTTCGCCGACGTCGTCAAACACATCATCCTCACCCGCATCCTCGCCTATCTCATGCGCAAGGACGCCGCTTTCCGCGTCCTCGATACCCATGCCGGGCTCGGCATCTATGATCTCTTTGGCGATCAGGCCGGAAAGACCGGCGAATGGCAGGACGGCATCGGGCGGCTGATCGACACCGGGCTTCCTCAGCAAGCCGCCGCGCTGATCGCGCCCTATCTCGAAGCGGTGCGGGCGCAGAACCCGGACGCCAATCTGCGCTATTATCCCGGTTCCCCCTTCGTCACCCGGCACATGCTGCGCGCGCAGGACCGGCTCATGGGCTTCGAGCTGCATCCCATCGATGCCGACCGGCTCAGGGAAAACTTCGCCGGCGATATCCAGACGCGCATCACCCAGCTCGACGCCTGGAAAATCTTCGGCACCCATCTGCCGCCCAAGGAAAAGCGCGGCCTTGTCCTTATCGACCCGCCCTTCGAGGAAAAGGGCGAATTCATCCGCATGACCAAAAGCCTCGTGCAGGGACACCAGCGCTGGCCCGGCGGTACCTATGCCTATTGGTATCCGATCAAGGAACCGGGCGAGGTGGACGCCTATATCAAGGCGCTGAAAAGTACCGGCATCCCCAAAATCCTGCGGCTGGAACTCACCATCCGCCCGCCCTCGACTCCGCCGCGCCTCCATGGCACCGGCATGATCGTGGTCAACCCGCCCTTCGTGCTGGAAGAAGAAATGCGGATATTGCTGCCGGTGCTGGCGGACCGCCTCGGGGACGAAGGGCGCGGGCGGTGGAGCGTGGACTGGGTGGCGGGGGAATGATCAGGCCGGCCGGACTTGGCTCATGATGGCCAGCGGCCTGCCCTCATTGTCCGAGAAGAAGGCCATCCACTCTTCAAGCCCGTCCTCATGACGGTGGATCAGATGCGGCGCGCCGAGAAAGATCACGCCCCGCGCCGAAAGTTCGGCATGGCTCGCGCCGATATCGGGCACGCGAAAATAGAGCACATTGGCCTGCTCGGGCTGGCCAGCTTCGGCGCTGAGCATCAGCCGCACCCCGCCGCAATCGAAAAAGGCCAGCTTGCCGAAGGTATAGAGATGGGGCACGCCCAGCACGTCGCGCCACCACGCCTCGGCGGCCGCGATATCGGCGACGCTGCGGCTGAGCTGGCCGAGGCGGCCAAAAGCGCTATCTGTCATCTCGATCTCCTGGCTGATGAAATCCCCTTTGGGCCGGCCCGGCCATTGCCGCAGGCCAGCGCGGTCGGGCAGATACAGCTTGCCCAGAATATTGCCCAGATGGAACTTGACGGCATCCCGGCCGATGCCGCGGCGGCGGGCGATTTCGGCATTGCCCATGCCGTGCCGTACCGCGTGGGCGATGCGCCATTCGGCAGGGGTCAGCAGATCATCATGGGGCGGGCGACCGCGACGCGGCATGGAACTGGCTCGGGACTGATCGCCGTAGGCTAGCATAGGCCGGCGGGAATTTCCCTACCCAGCCCTCGGCCTCACAGCGCCAGCAGCGCCTCGCGGTCTTTCCTGCTCAGCCGTTCGCTCTCGCTCTTGAGCTGGCCGCAGGCGGCGAAGATGTCGCGGCCGCGCGGCGTGCGGACGGGGCTTGCATAGCCGGCACGGTTGACGATGTCGGCGAAGCGCTCGATGCGGGAAGAGGGCGAGGTGCCGTAGTTGGCGCCGGGCCAGGGGTTGAAGGGAATGAGGTTGATCTTGGCCGGAATGCCGGCGAGCAGCCGCACCAGCTCGCGCGCCTCGGCGTCGGAATCGTTGATCCCGTCCAGCATCACATATTCGAAGGTGATGCGGCGGGCATTGGAAAGGCCGGGATAGTTGCGGCAGGCGTCCAGCAGCTCTTTCAGCGGCCATTTCTTGTTGATCGGCACCAGCACGTCGCGCAAATCGTCGCGCACGGCGTGCAGCGAGATGGCCAGCATGACGTCGATCTCGCGGCCGGTGGGCTCGATATAGGGCACCACGCCGGAGGTCGACAGGGTGATGCGGCGCTTGGAGATGGACATGCCGTCGCCGGCCGAGGCGATGAGCAGGGCCTGCTTGACGTTCTCGTAGTTGTAGAGCGGCTCGCCCATGCCCATCATCACGATATTGGTGATGGCGCGGGTCTCCCCGCCCGGCACGAGGCCTCCGTCGTCGGGCCGCTTGCCGCCGGGAAAATCGCCCAGCCGCTCGCGGGCCATCAGGATCTGGCCGAGGATCTCGCCGGCGGTGAGGTTGCGCACCAGCTTCTGCGTGCCGGTATGGCAGAAGGAGCAGGTGAGCGTGCACCCCACTTGCGAAGAGACGCAAAGTGTCCCCCGGTCGCTTTCCGGGATATAGACGGTTTCCACCTCCACCGGCGGGAAGTTGGGATTGGCCGGATCGCGGAAGCGGAACAGCCACTTGCGGGTGCCGTCGACCGAGACCTGCTCGGTGACGATCTCGGGGCGGTCGAGGTTGAAGGTGTCGGCCAGCTTCTGCCGCACCGGCCTCGCCACATTGGTCATGCGGTCGAAATCGGTGACGCCGTTTACATAGAGCCAGTTCCACAGCTGGCTCGAGCGCATGCGGGCCTCCTTTTCCGGCACCACCTCATGGGCGACCAGCGCCTGGGCCAGCTCGGCCTTGCCGAGGCCGATCAGCGACGGCCGGGCCGCCGCGGCGGGGCGGATGGCGGTCGAATGGTCGAGGTTCAGCGCAATGCTCATGGCAGGCAGGCAGGGTCCGGAAATGCGGGAAGTGCGCGCCAATAGCATATGGGCGCGAAAAGCGCAAAGTCACGTCGGCAGGACATGGCCTTGCACCGGATGCAACCGGGACGCATCGCCGCCGGCCATGCCGGGCGCCGCTAGCACTCGGCGCCGGTGGCCTGCTGGGCGGCGGTGGCGCCGGAAAGCGAATAGGTCTGGGTGATGGCGGTGCCGTCGGCGGCCGTGCCCTGCACGGTCAGGGTGGAGCCGGCGCGGATGGCGGCGGCGAGATTGGCCGACTGGCCGGCATCGTCCAGCCAGGCGGCGTCGCCCTGGGTGAAGAGGGTGAAGCTCTGCCCGCCCACCGAAACCGTGGCCATGGAGCCGGTCTGGAAGGTGTAGCCAGCCACCAGGTTGAACTCGTTGGCGACGTCCTCGCCGGGACGGTTGGTGACGTAGAGATAGGCCTCGCCATAGCCCTCGGGCATGGGCTGGACGCTCTTGGGACGGGTCATGGCGAAGCAGATCGTGCCCGAGCCGTCATCGGCGGCATAGCTCGACCAGTCGCGGAAATCGCCGAGCACCCGGGCCGACTGCGCCTGGGCCGGCAGCGCGGCGGCCAGGACCAGGAGGACGGCGAGGGCGGAGGGAACGATGCGGATCATATGTGGTCGGCTCTTTGCAGAACTGGGCAGGGACCCCAAAGGGCCCGGTGCCCAGTTATGGCGTTTCCGCCGCAGGGGGCAACCCCCTTACTGGCAGGCGGCGTCGATGGCGTTCATGGCGGCGGTGGCGCCGGAGAGCGAATAGGTGTCCACCGTATTGGTGCCGCGCTGGGAGGTGCCGCGCACCACCATCTGGTTGCCCGCCTTGAAG
>Ga0065721_10000755_pt1 | contig 18829 bp, 20 predicted proteins | sample Mesricmetagenome_FD_59108 | JGI IMG/M metagenome (GOLD analysis project Ga0065721, IMG submission 59108) | Mesophilic microbial community from rice straw/compost enrichment Sample: eDNA_1 v2 (version 2) | ecosystem: Engineered > Solid waste > Grass > Composting > Bioreactor | place: USA: Davis... | reverse complement strand
AAGCCGAGCACGTTGTTGACCTGGTTCGGGTAGTCGGAGCGCCCGGTGGCGACGATCGCGTCGGGCCGCACGGCCTTGGCCTCGTCGGGAGTGATCTCGGGGTCGGGTTGGCCATCGCGAAGATGATCGGCTGCTCGGCCATCCTCGCCACCCATTCGGGCTTGAGCGCACCAGCGGCCGAGAGGCCGAGGAACACGTCGGCGCCGACCAGCGCCTCCTCGAGCGAGCGGGCGGAGGTCTCGACCGCGTGGGCGCTCTTCCACTGGTCGACGTTGTCGCGACCCGGATAGATCGGGCCCGAGCGGTCGCACATGATGACGTTCTCGTGCCGCACGCCCATCGCCTTGATCAGCGCGGTGCAGGCGATCGCCGAGGCACCGGCACCGTTGACCACCATCTTCACGTCTTCGAGCTTGTGCCCGGTGAGATAGCAGGCATTGAGCAGGCCCGCGGCGGAGATGATCGCGGTGCCATGCTGGTCGTCGTGCATCACCGGGATCTTCATCCGCTCGCGCAGTGCCTGCTCGATGACGAAGCACTCGGGAGCCTTGATGTCCTCGAGGTTGATGCCGCCGAAGCTCGGCTCCATCAGCGCGATCGCCTCGATCAGCTTCTCCGGATCCTCGCTGGCGAGCTCGATGTCGATCGCGTCGACGTCGGCGAAGCGCTTGAACAGCACGGCCTTGCCTTCCATGACCGGTTTGGAAGCGAGCGCGCCGAGGTTGCCCATGCCGAGGATCGCAGTGCCGTTGGAGATCACCGCGACGAGGTTCGAGCGCGCGGTATAGCGCGCGGCGTTGGCCGGATCGTCGGCGATGGCCTGGACCGGGACGGCGACGCCGGGCGAGTAGGCGAGGCTCAGGTCGCGCTGGGTCGCCATCGGCTTCGAGGCGACGATCTCGATCTTACCCGGCCGGATGGTCTCGTGGTAAAACAGCGCTTCGCGCGCGGTGAAACGATCGGTTTGCTCTTCGGCCAAGGCGTCCTCTGGGGTTACCGTTTCCGTTGCAACGGCCCCTAACGCCCTATGCCCTTACCGTCACCCTGAACTTGATTCCGGCGCTATTTCTCGCCCGGCGCGGAGGATCTTTCGAGCGCCGCGAGGCGGCCCGAGCGACTTGCAACGGGATGGGTGCCTGGCAACCCGGCGAGCGCGGCACGATCGGTCCTGAAACAAGTTCAGGATGACGATGGAGGAGCGGAGCGGGAGGTGTGCCCTATTCTTCCAGCTCGATGTCCCAGTAGAGCCAGTCGCGCCAGGTCTCGTGGAGGTAGTTGGGCGGGAAGCNCTTGCCGTGCTGCTGGAGCTGCCAGGANGTCGGCCGGATCGGCCGGACGAGCGGCTGCATGTGNGCCTGCNGCGGCGTGCGGCCGCCCTTCTTCATGTTGCAGGGGGCACAGGCGGTGAGGATGTTCTCCCACGTCGTCTTGCCGCCCATCCGGCGCGGNAGCACGTGGTCGAAGGTGAGGTTTTCCGGGCTGCCGCAGTACTGGCAGGTNAAGCGGTCGCGCAGGAACACGTTGAAGCGGGTGAACGCCGGGAACTCGCTCGGCTTCACGTACTGGCGCAGCGCGATCACGCTCGGGATCTGCATGTCGAGCGAGGGCGAGTGGACCATCCGCTCGTACGTCGCGACGACGTCGACCCGCTCGAGGAAGATCGCCTTGATCGCGGTCTGCCAGGGCCACAGGCTCAGCGGATAGTACGACAGCGGGGTGTAGTCGGCGTTGAGCACCAGCGCCGGACAGCTCTCGAGGCTTCGGACCGGATCCTCTTCCGCGCTCCTGAAATGCGCGGCGCGATCGATGAGTTCGGCCTTGTACACGGCGGGCGAGCTCCTGATACGGCGTGAGGGGAGCACTTGCGAATCACTGCGTCAACCCTGTTACAAAACGTGAATCCACAGCAAAGCCGGCGGGCCGGCGGGCGGGGAAGGACACAGCGCTGCCATGGTCGTGACGCGTTTCGCCCCGAGCCCGAACGGACCGTTGCATCTCGGTCACGCGTTCTCGGCAATCGTCGCGCACGACCTCGCGCGGGAGCGGGGCGGGCGCTTCGTTCTCAGGATCGAGGACATCGATGGCGCCCGCTCGCGCCCGGAGCTGGCCGACGAATTCCGCGCCGACCTCGCCTGGCTCGGGCTCGAATGGGACGAGGTGCCNCCNCAGTCGGCGCGCCTGGCGAGCTACGCGGCGGCGGCGGAGCGGCTGCGCGAGATGGGGCTGCTCTATCCGTGCCGCTGCACCCGCACCGAGGTTGCCCGGGCGGCGCGGAGCNANGGCCCCGACGGGCCGGTCTATCCCGGGACCTGCCGCGGGGCGGCGATCGATCCCGGCGAGCCCGNCGCCTGGCGGCTCGACGTCGCCGAGGCGCTGAGGCGCACGGGCCCGCTGGGCTGGACCGACGAGCTCGCCGGCGAGCAACAGGCGCGGCCGGAGCTCGGCGGCGACGTGGTGCTGGTGCGCAAGGANGCCGACACGCCCGCGAGCTATCACCTGGCGGCGACGCTCGACGACGCGGCCGACGGGGTGACGCTGGTCACGCGCGGGATGGACCTGTTCGCCGCGAGCCACGTCCACCGGCTGCTGCAGGCGCTGCTCGGGCTGCCGGTGCCGGTGTGGCATCACCACCCGCTGCTGCTCGATGCCGAGGGTAGGAAACTCGCCAAGCGGCGCGGCTCGCCTTCGCTGGCCGACCGGCGCCGCGCCGGGGAGGACGGACGCGTGCTGGCCGATTCGCTCAGGCAATGGCGCTTCCCTGCTGGCATTCGCCTGTCCGAAGGCCTACATCCGCCGGCATGAACACAATCCTCGTCATCGCACTCGTTCTCGCGATGGTCTTCGTGGTGGTCTCGCTCGTGCGCGGGATCATCGCCTTCCTGCAATCGCACCGCGCCGACATCGACGCCGGGGGCGAGCGGCAGAAGGAAATGCAGCTCAAGCAGAACCGGATGATGCTCAACCGCGTGCTGTTCCAGGCCGGTGCGATCGTGATCGTGGCGCTGCTGCTGATGATGAACCGCTAGTCCGGCGGGACGCTCGGGAGCGGGGCATGGTCAGGCTCAACCGGATCTACACCCGCACCGGCGACGACGGCACGACCGGGCTGGTCGACGGCTCGCGGCTGCCCAAGCATGCGCCGCGGCTCGAAGCGGTCGGCGCGGTCGACGAGGCGAACTCGGCGATCGGCTGGGCCTCGATCGCGGCCGGCGAGCAGGGCGAGGCGCTGCGCCGGATCCAGAACGACCTGTTCGACCTCGGCGCGGATCTCGCAACCCCGGGCGAGGACTTCACGCCGTCCGGCGCAGTGCTGCGGATCGTGCCGGCGCAGGTCGAATGGCTCGAGCGGCAGATCGATGCGGCGAACGCGGGGCTCGAGCCGCTGCGCAGCTTCGTCCTGCCCGGCGGCAGCGAGGCGGCGGCGCGGCTGCACCTGGCGCGCGCGGCGGTTCGGCGGGCGGAGCGGGCGGTGACGGCGCTCTCGGCAGCGGAGCCGGTCAACCCGGCCGCGCTCGCCTATGTGAACCGGCTGTCCGACTACCTGTTCGTGCTCGCGCGCGTGGCCAATGCCGGCGAGGCGGGCGACGTGCTGTGGGTGCCGGGGGCGAGCCGATAGGCGCAAAAAGAGGGACAGTCCCTCCTTTCTCACAAGCGGCGGCGAAAGAGAGGGACTGTCCCTCTTTTCTGGCGATCGGCTGCTACTGCCGCTAACTTGCTGCACCTGCGAAGGAGACAGGCATGGACACGGTCGGCATCGTCGGGGCCGGACAGATGGGCTCGGGCATCGCGCAGGTGGCGGCGGCGAGCGGCTACGCCGTCGTGCTGGCGGACCGCGAGCTGACGGTGGCCGAGAAGGCGCGCGAGGCGATCGGCAAGCGGCTCGCCCGGTTGGTGGAGAAGGAGCAACTCGGCGCGGCCGAGGCCGAGGCGGCGCTGGGGCGGATCCGGCCCGCGGCGGACTACGCACCGATGGCCGAGGCGGCGCTGGTGATCGAGGCGGCGACCGAGCGCGAGGAGATCAAGCGGGCGATCTTCGAACAACTGGGCCGGGCGCTGGCGGGCGACGCGATCCTCGCCAGCAACACGAGTTCGATTCCGATCACGCGAATGGCCGCGTGGACGGCCGACCCGGCGCGGTTCGTCGGGCTGCACTTCTTCAACCCGGTGCCGGTGATGGCGCTGGTCGAAGTGATCCCGGGGCTCGCCACTTCGCCCGATACCGTCGCGCGGGTGCGGACCTTCGCCGAGGGTCTCGGCAAGGACGTCGTGCTGAGCGCGGACGAGCCGGGATTCATCGTCAACCGCGTGCTGCTGCCGATGATCAACGAGGCCGGTGTTCGCACTCGCCCGGCGGCACCGCGAGCGTGGCCGACATCGACAAGGCCTGCCGGCTCGGGCTCAACCACCCGATGGGGCCGCTGACGCTGGCCGACTTCATCGGGCTCGACACCTGCCTCGAGATCATGCGCGTGCTGCACGCCGGGACCGGCGATCCGAAATACCGCCCGGCGCCGCTGCTGGCGAAATACGTCGAGGCCGGCTGGCTCGGGCGCAAGTCGGGGCGCGGGTTCTACGACTACTCGGGCGAGGAACCGGTGCCGACGCGGTGACGTTGTGGCGGCGAAGGAGATCGCCCGATGACCGACAGGCCCCGCGAGAACGAAGACCGTCCGTCCGCCGAAGAGGCGCCCGAACTGCATAACGCCGAGCAGGACGACGAAGCCGGCCAGGCGCAGACCCTGGCCGACGAGGCGCTCGCCGGCGAGGCGCGCGAGGCGAGCCCGCTCGACAGCCTCAAGCCCGACGACGAGGGCGAGGTGATGGACGATTCCTCGCAGGACCTGATCGACAAGATGCGCGACATGGAACAGTCGGGGCGGATCGACATGGGCGCCTTCCGCGGCGAGCCGAACCACGACGACGAGGACGAGACATACGGCGAGGAAATCGACGCCGACGACGAGTAGGTCGGGGCTTCGGGTTCCGACAGCGACGGCATATCTTCTCACGCGAAGACGCCAAGGAGTTGCGAGAAAAAGGGGACAGTCCCCTTTTCTCGGAGCGTGGGCGGATGTCGAAAAGAGGGACTGTCCCTGTTTTCGTGCGGTGCGGGTGTGGCGCGTGGAGGGTTCAGCGCTCGCCGGCGATGCGCTTGAGTTCGTAGAGCAGGTCGAGCGCGGCGCGGGGGGAGAGGGAGTCGATATCGAGCTCGGCGAGCTTGTCGCGGACCGCGTCGACCTTTTCCTCGGCTGCCTCGATCGCGGCGGCGAACAGCGGCAGTTCACCGAGGCCGGCGGCAAGGCCGCCGGTTTCGGCCCGGCCCTTCTCGAGCTTGTCGAGCACCTGCTTCGCGCGGGCGATGACCGCGGGCGAGACGCCCGCGAGCCTGGCGACGGCGAGGCCGTAGCTGCGGTCGGCCGGGCCTTCGGCGACCTCGTGCAGCAGGATGAGGTCGCCCTTCCACTCGCGCGCGCGGACGTGGTGCAGCGAGAGCGCGGGGCAGGTCTCGGCGAGACGCGCGAGCTCGTGGTAATGGGTCGCGAACAGACAGCGACAACGGTTGGTTTCGTGGATCGCCTCGGCGACGGCCCAGGCGAGCGCGAGGCCGTCGTAAGTCGAGGTGCCGCGGCCGACCTCGTCGAGGATGACGAAGCTGCGCTCGGTCGCCTGGCTGAGGATCGCCGCGGTCTCGACCATCTCGACCATGAAGGTCGAGCGGCCGCGGGCGAGGTTGTCCGACGCGCCGACGCGGCTGAACAGGCGGTCGACCAGCCCGACGGTGGCGCGCGCGGCCGGGACGAAACCGCCGGCCTGGGCGAGCAGCACGATCAGTGCGTTCTGCCTGAGGAAAGTCGACTTGCCGCCCATGTTGGGGCCGCCGACCAGCCACAGCCGGTCGTCGGGGCCGAGGCGGCAGTCGTTGGCGACGAAGCGCTCGCCCGTGGCGGCGAGCGCAGCCTCGACAACCGGGTGGCGGCCGCTCTCGATCTCGAGGCAGGGATGCTCGACGATCTGCGGCCGCGACCAGCCGCCTTCGGCAGCCCGCTCGGCCTGGCCGGCGGCGACGTCGATCCGGGCGAGCGCGGCAGCCGTGGCGGCGATCGGCTCGCGCGCGGCGGCGACTTCGGCGACGAGGGCTTCGAAGTGGGCTTCCTCGGCGGCGAGCGCGTGGCCGCCGGCCTCGGCGATGCGGGTCGCCTCCTCGTGCAGGTGGACCGAGTTGAAGCGCACCGCGCCGGCCATCGTCTGCCGGTGGGTAAAGCCGCTGTCGGGCGCCATCAGCGCGTCGGCGTGACGGCTGGGGACTTCGATGAAGTAGCCGAGCACGCCGTTGTGGCGGATCTTGAGCGCGGCGATGCCGGTCTCCTCGCGGTAGCGCGCCTCGAGCGCGGCGATCGCCCGGCGCGAGTTGGACGCCGTCGCGCGCAGCTCGTCGAGCGCGTGGTCGTAGCCTTCGGCGATGAACCCGCCCTGCGAACGCTCGGTCGGCGGTGAGGGTACCAGCGCGCGCGACAGGTGGTCGGTCAGCGCGCCGTGGCCGGCGAGACGAGGCAGCAGGCCCTCGAGCAGTGCGGGCCTGTCGGGCACACCGGAGAGCCGGTCGTGGATGCGGCGCGCCTCGGCGAGGCCGTCGCGAACCTGGCCGAGGTCGCGCGGGCTGCCGCGGCCGGCGACGATCCGGCCGAGCGCGCGGCCGAGGTCGGGCAGCGCGCGCAGCCGCTCGCGCAAGTCGGCGCGGAGCAGCGGGTCGGTGTGAAACCACTGGACGAGGTCGAGGCGGGCCTCGATCTCGGCGCGCGAGGCGAGCGGGGCGGCGAGATCATCGGCGAGCTGACGCGCGCCGGCCCCGGTGACGCAGCGGTCGATCGTGGCGACGAGGCTGCCTGCGCGCCCGCCCCCTTGCGCTTCGAGAATCTCGAGGCTGGCGCGCGTCGCCTGGTCCATCGCCAGCGTGGTCCCGGGCGTGCGCGCGACCGGGGGCAGCAACAGCGGCAGGCGGCCGCGGCCGGCGTGCTCGAGATAGGCGACGAGCCCGCCGGCAGCGGCGAGCATGGCGCGGGTGAAGGTGCCGAAGCCGTCGAGCGTGGCGACGCCGTGGATCGTCTCGAGGCGGGCCTTGCCCGCCTCGCTGGCGAAATCGAGGCGCGGGCGCGCGATCGCGCCCGACGGAGCATCGGCCCAATCCTCGGGCGCGACGAGCTCGCTGGGATCGAGGCGGGCGATCGCGGCGGCGACCTCGGCGGGCGCGCATTCCTCGAGCTCCATGCGGCCGGTCGAGACGTCGCAGGCGGCGATGCCGACGAGGCCGCGCACTTCGCACACCGCGGCGAGCAGGTTGGCCCGGCGCGGTTCGAGCAGCGCTTCCTCGGTCAGCGTGCCGGCGGTGACGAAGCGGACGATGTCGCGCGCGACGAGCGCCTTCGAGCCGCCGCGTTTCTTCGCTTCCTCGGGGCTTTCGACCTGTTCGGCGATCGCCACGCGGCAGCCGGCCTTGATCAGCCGGGCGAGGTAGCCTTCGGCCGAATGAACCGGAACGCCGCACATCGGGATCGGCTGACCGAGGTGTTCGCCGCGGCTGGTCAGGGCGATGTCGAGCACCTGGCTGGCGACCTTAGCGTCATCGAAGAACAGTTCGAAGAAGTCGCCCATGCGGTAGAACAGCAGGCAGTCGCCGGCCTCGCGCTTGAGCGCGAGGTACTGCGCCATCATCGGCGTGGGAGAACCGCTGGCCATCGCGGGCGGACTAGCGAACCCGTGCGAGCGGAGTCACCGGTCGCTGCGGGATAACTTGCGGAATAACCGATATGGTTGTCGATACTTGACATCGAGACGCAGATCGGTTATGAAATCGCGAGGCTCGGGAACGTGCGATTCGGCTATTGCTCGATCAGGGGGTGATGCTTGTCGAGGTGGCGCCGGACGATCCTGAGGTTGCGCGAGTTCGAGCGGAACATGAAGTCGAACAGGTCGCCGGCGATCGGGATGGCACCGAGCGCGGTGTCGAAGGCGACGTTGCCGGCCATCCGCCACAGCTTCCACTTCGGCAGGCCGAGGTTGTTCGCTTCCCAGATGATGTAGGCGCCGAGGGCGGCGGCAACGAGGTCCCCCACCACCGGGATGAGGCCGGCGATCGCGTCGAGCCCGACCGGACGGTTGATCCCGGGGATCACGAAGCTGCGTTCGAGCAGCTGCTCCATCGCCTCTATCCGGCGGCGAACCGACACCGGGTCCGAACCGGTCGGGAAGTCCAACGGGCGGGGTCTGGGCAGCTCGTCCATGCCGGTTCCTCTCGCTTCCTATCTGGGAATGCGCGCGAGGGGGGGCAAGGGATGGAACGCCCAGGGATTGGCAACGAAGCCCTCGACGTCGCCGCGAACGAGCGAGAAGCGCAGCGGCGAACCGAACGGGATGTAGACGTTGGCCAGCGCCAGCGTCGATTCGGCCTCCGCCAGCAGCGTCGCGCGCGCCAGCGGGTCGAACTCGTCCATCGCCTGTTCGACCAGCTCGTCGGCGTCGGCATCGCACAGGCCGTAGCCGAGCGAGCAGTTGAACTGGTTGAGGAACCACCGGGGGTCCGCGTAGCGGGCGACGCGGTCGACGAGGACCAGGTCGGCCCGACGGGCTTCGGACACGCGTTCGAGCCGGACGCCGATCGCGCCCCACTGCGCGGCGAGCTCGCGGAACAGCAGATCGTAGCCGGGCCCCTCCCCCATCGCCACAGCCAGCCGGGCCTCGGCGTTGTCGTTGGCGCGGCGCCACGCCGCGACGCGCCCGGCGGCGATCGCGCGCAGGTCCTCGAGCGAACTGTCGCTCCACCTCTCGCCGACCAGCTCCGGGTCGCCGGGAAGGCGGGGGGCGACGATGCGCGTGGTCGGCACCCAGCCGCCGATGTTGAACGCTGCGATCAGCTGCGGGCGGTCGAGCGCCATGGCGAGCGCCTCGCGGCCCTCGGCCGTCTCGAGCAGGCCGGTCGCACGGCGAACCTGGAGACCGAACAGGCCGAGCGTGGGGTCGATGCGGACCGTACCGCGCGACAGCGGACCGGTGTCGGCGAGCGGCAGCGAGCCGATCCGGCCGCCGAGAACGATGTCCACCTCGCCCGCGTCGAACAGCGCGACCGCGCGCTCGGCGTCGACAGCGCGGACGGAGATCGTGCGAAAGTACTTCTCCCAGTCGGCTTCCTCGGGGATGCCGCGCGCGCTCGGCGACTTCATCGAGAGCACCGCGCGGTCGCCGTCGCGCCGTAACAGCATGTCGCCCGTGCCCACGCCCTCGCCGCCCGAGGGCGCCAGCGCGAGCTCGGGCTGGGCAAGCAGTTGCAGCAACATCGGCATCGGGCTCGACAGGCGAATTTCCACGACCCGTCCGGCCATCGCGCGGATCTCGTCGATCGGCGCCAGGTCGAGTGCGAGCGACGTGCCCCTCAGTGCGCGAAGCGTCTCGCGCAGCGCCGCACGGGCGCTCTCGCCGGTCAGCTCGCGGCCGTCGGGCCAGGTGCCGTCGCGCAGCCTGAAGATGTAGCTGAGCCCGTCCTGGGTAACGATCCAGCGATCCGCCAGCCCGGGAATCACGCCCCCCTGCGCGTCGAGCGCGACGAGGCCGGTATCAGTCGCCGCGCGGACGTGCTGCGCGCCGGGCGAAAGCCGCAACCCCTCGGCGAACAGCTGCTCGGGCGTGTCGATGAAAGCGAGCTCGACGGCGCCGTCGTCGCGCCCGCAGCCCGCCAGCGCGAATGCGGCCAGCAGAGCAACCAGGAACCGGTACCGCGCCATGGACCAGCCCTAGACCATGATCGGTCCCGGCTGAACCCATTGTCGAGCGAGGGAACCCGGTCCCTTGCGGGTCAGATCTTGCGCAGGCGGTCGCCGGGCAGCTGCGAGGCCGGCACGGCTTGGTAGTTGCGCGTATAGCTGGGAACCTCGAAGGTCCCCTTGGCGGACGGATTCCGCCGGCGCGCGGACCAGCGTCGGGTCGATCTCGTCGACGAAGGCAATGCCGAAGCGATCGCCCTGCTTCCAGGCGACGGTCCCCTCGACCCAGCCGATGTTGCGCAGTTCGACCGCAATGCGCGATCCGCGCACGACCTTGGCCGGGGCCTCGGCCATCATGCCGCCGGCAGACAGGTTGCGCACCTTGACCCGGGTGACGTCTTCCTGGCCGCCGATCCGGACCTGAGCAAGCAGGAACAGGCTGTCGCGAGTCACCTGTCGGGTGTCGAGATTGGTCATCGTCGTCGCGTCCAAGTGTCCGTCGGTTCGCGGCGGGCAAAGCCTCGTGCCCGACGCGTGCGGGGGTCTTATCCGGGAAGCTTGGCTAACCGAGAGTTAAACGACGAGGCCGTTTCGCAATACTGTCCCAAATCGGGTCAGTCGTCGCGAGACACCTTCTCGCGCCGCTCGTGCGCCTGCTGCGCCTCGACCGTCATCGTGGCGATCGGGCGGGCGATCAGCCGGTTGATCCCGATCGGCTCGCCGGTGACCTCGCACCAGCCGTATTCGCCCTCGTCGATGCGCCGCAGTGCGGCGTCGATCTTGGCGATCAGCTTGCGCTGGCGATCACGCGTGCGCAGCTCGATGCCCCAGTCAGTCTCGCTCGATGCGCGATCGTTGAGGTCGGGCTCGCGGATCGGGCCGTCCTGGAGCGACTGGAGCGTGTTCTCGGCCGCGCTCAGGATCGATTTCTTCCACTCGAGCAGCAGCACCCGGAAGTAGTTGAGCTGCTGCGGCGACATGTATTCTTCGTCTTCGGATGGCGCGTAGTCGCGGTCGAGCGCACGCTTCGCCTTGGCTAGGATGTCGATGTCGTCATTCTGGACCGAGGCCATTCACGAACTCCGCAGTCGGCCGCGCCGAACTCGTCCGGGCCGCCCTTACGCTCTTGCCGGCGGCTCGGTGCCGGCCGGGTTGGCGGGCCTATAGTGGCACCGGGAATCCGGCACAAGGGCATTAGCGGCCGCTACTCCATGCCGCCTTAAGCCTCGACTAACGGCGACAATCTNCCGCGATGCGAGAGAGTTATCGAAATTGCCGGCGCGTTAACCATTTCTTGACCACGCTCGTCAAAACATTCGCCGTGAGCCCTCGGGGGGTACCGGGGCGAAACGGGGGACACGGTCATGGAATACACCAGGATCGAGGAGTTTGCGAAGATCAGACCGGCCGACACCACGGTCGCCGACCTGCATCTTGCACGTTGCCTGGCCGCCGCGGCGGCCGGTGAGACGAGTGCCTACTTCGAGCTCGGAGTGGCCTATTCGACCGGAAGCCACGGCGTGGCGATCGACCTCATCGAAGCCCACAAGTGGTTCAACCTCGCCGCGGCTTCGGGGCACGAGGAAGCGGCCTGGTGCCGCGCCGACATTTCCGACGAGATGACCGCGCGCGAGATTGCCGAAGCCCAGCGTCGCGCCCGCGAATGGCTCGCGGCGGAGGCCAGCCGGGCGGCCTGAACCGCCAGCCACGCCCGGTCCTGCAGCGGCGTCGCCGGTACCCGGCGCGCCGCGGGCTCCTCCCGACGACGCATCCCGCCGCCGGCGCGATTGACAACGCGCGCGTCGCACGGCCATCCTCGAATCGAACCGCCGCAGTCGAGGCGGCCGCCGCGCCGCCGTCGTTCACCGCTCGCAAGCAGAGGCGCCAAGATCCTTGGCCGAGACAGCCGAAGCCGCATCGACCGTTCCCTGGCACGCGGTCCCGGTCGAACAGGTGTTCACGCAGCTCGCGACCGCGCCCGAGGGTCTGACCGACGAGGAGGCCGCGCGGCGGCTCGCCGAGCATGGGCCGAATGCGCTCCCGCCGCCGCGGCGGGTCCATCCCGTGGTGCGGTTCCTCCGGCAGTTTCACAGCGCGCTGATCTATTTCCTCCTCGGCGGCGCGCTCGCGGCCGTGCTGCTCGGGCACACGATCGACGCCGCGGTCATTCTCGTGGTGGTCATCGCCAACGCGACCGTCGGCTTCGTGCAGGAGGGCAAGGCCGAACAGGCGCTCGCGGCGATCGCCGGCATGATCGCGCCGCACGCCGTACGTCCTGCGCGCCGGCGAGCGCCGGCAGCTCCCCGTGCGGGAGCTGGTGCCCGGCGACGTGGTGCTGCGTCGAGGCCGGAGACCGCGTGCCGGCGGACGTACGGCTCGCGCGCGCGCGCGGGGTGCTGGTCGACGAAGCGCCGCTGACCGGCGAATCGGTCGCGGCGGAGAAGGCCGAGGGAGACGTGGCCGCCGACGCCGCGCTCGGCGACAGGAGCAACATGGCGTTCTCGGGCACGCTGATGGCCGCGGGCCAGGCGACCGGGATCGTCGTCGCCACCGGCCGGCGTACCGAGATCGGCAGGATCAGCGCGCTGCTCGAATCGGTCGAGGCCGTGACCACTCCGCTGCTGCGCCAGATCGAAAGCTTCGCGCACCGCTTCACCGCGACGGTCTTCGTCTTCTCGGTACTGCTGTTCGCCTTCGCCGTGCTCGCGCGCTCGTTCGCCTGGGACGAGGCGCTGATCGCGGTCGTCGCGCTGGCGGTCGGGGCGATCCCCGAAGGTCTCCCGGCGGTGATCACCATCACGCTCGCGATCGGGGTCCGCCGCATGGCCGGGCGCAACGCGGTGATCCGCAAGCTGCCGGCAGTCGAGACGCTCGGCGCGACTTCGGTCATCTGCACCGACAAGACCGGCACGCTGACCCGCAACGAGATGACCGCGCGGCAGATCGTCACCGGGAGCCACCGGCTGCTGGTCGGCGGTACCGGCTACGAACCCGAGGGCGAGATCGTCTGCGAGAGCGCCGACGACGCCGAGGCGCTGGCGGCGACCATGCCGCTGCTGCGCTGCGGAGTGCTGTGCAACGACGCGCGGGTGCACGAGGCGTCCGGCCAGTGGGCCGTCGACGGCGACCCGATGGAGGGGGCCCTGGTCGTGCTGGCGATGAAGGCTGGCCTCGACCCGGCGCACCTGCGCGGGGAATGGCCGCGCGTCGACGAAATCCCGTTCGACGCCGCCTATCGCTACATGGCGACGCTGCACCGCTCGCCCTCGGGCGAGGCGGTCGCGTTCCTCAAGGGGGCCCCCGAAGCGCTGCTGGCGATGGCGGGTGGCGAGCCGGATCTCGAGTACTGGGACGCGCGCATCGCTGAAGCGGCCGACGAGGGCGAGCGCGTGCTCGCGTTCGGCATGAAACGGCTGCCCGAAGGTACGGCCGCGCTGACGCCGGACGACCTGCAGGGGATCGAGATGCTCGGCATCGTCGGCTTCATCGACCCGCCGCGCGCCGAGGCCCTGGCAGCCATCGCCGAGTGCCGCTCTGCGGGAATCGAGGTCAAGATGATCACCGGCGACCATGCCGCCACGGCGCTGGCGATCGCCCGCCAGCTCGGCATCGCCGACACGCCCGAGGCGGTGACCGGGGTCGAGATCGACGGGCTCGACGATGCGCGCCTGCAGGAGGTGGCGCGACGCGCCTCGGTGTTCGCCCGCACCAGCCCGGAGCACAAGCTGCGTATCGTGCGCGCGCTGCAGGCGGGTGGCGCGATCGTCGCCATGACCGGCGACGGGGTCAACGACGCGCCGTCGCTCAAGCAGGCGGACGTCGGCACCGCAATGGGGCGCAAGGGGACCGAAGCGGCCAAGGAAGCGGCGCAGATGGTGCTGCTCGACGACAACTTCGCCTCGATCGTCAATGCCGTGCACGAAGGACGCACGGTTTACGACAACATCCGCAAGGTGACGGCGTGGACGCTGCCGACGAACGGGGGCGAGACGCTGGTCGTGGTGCTGGCGATCTTCGCCGGGTTCGCCCTGCCGATGACGGCGACGCAGATCCTGTGGGTCAACCTGATCCTCGAGGGGACGCTGGGTCTCGCGCTCGCGTTCGAGCCGTCGGAGGACGGGGTCATGCGGCGGCCGCCGCGCCGGCCCGACGCGTCGCTGCTGTCGCCGTTCCTGCTGTGGCGCGTGGTGCTCGTGTCGATCCTGTTCACCGCGGCTTCGCTCGGCGTGTTCTTCTTTGCGCTCGATCAGGGACGCGATCTCGCCACGGCGCGTACGATGGTGGTCAACATGCTGATCGTCGGCGAGGTCTTCTACCTGTTCAATGTTCGCTACCTGTCGCGCGAGTCGTTCACCTGGCGCGGCGTGCGCGGGACACGCGCCGTGCTGATCGCGATCACGGTCGTGGTCGCCGGGCAGCTGGCATTCACCTATCTCCCGTTCATGAACGGGATATTCGACAGCCGCCCGCTGGGCCTTGCCGACGGGGCGCTGATCCTGGCGATCGGGGTGGCGATGATGATCCTGCTCGAAGTCGAAAAGCTGCTGGTGCGCAGACTTGGCTTGTTCGAGGAATTGAAGGCATGATCGCGCCGGCGCAGCGGACAAGGGGATAAGCACGATGGCAGATTCCACCCGGGTGAACGGCCCCCCCGAGACCGTCCTTCTCGCGACCGACCTCGGCGCGCGGTGCGATCGGGCGCTCGACCGGGCGCTGCAGCTCGCCGGACAGTGGAAGGCCAGGCTGCTGGCGGCGCACGCGATCGAGACCGAGGTCTATCCCGATCCGCCGCGTGTGTGGAACGCGCCGGCCTGGCGACGGCCGCCCGACCCCGAGCGGCGCGCCTACGAACGGCTGCTCGCCGATCTCGACGGGGCCGGGGGCGTCGAGGTCGCGATCCGGGTCAGGACGGGGCGGCCGGCGGACGTGGTGCTCGAGGCCGCAGAGGAGGAAGGCGCCGGGCTGATCGTCACCGGGATAGCCCGCGACGGGGCGCTCGCGCCGTCGATGCTCGGGGACACGGTCAGCCAGCTCGTCCGGCGGTCGCCCGTACCCGTGCTGATCACGCGCGAGCGGGTGCGCGGACCCTATCGTTCGGTGGTCGTCGCGACCGACTTCTCGGCTTCCTCGCGTCGGGCGCTGGAAACGGCCTGCCGGTTCTTTCCGGATGCCGGTTTCACGCTGCTCAACGGCTATGACATCCCGTTCTCGATCTACCTCGACCGGAAGAACCTCAACCAGGGTTTCCGCGACATGGGGCAGGAGGCCGCGCGGGACTTCCTCGCCGAAGCCGATATCCCGGCTGAGGTCCGCGACCGCGCCGTCGCGGTCGTCGAGCAGGGAGCGCCCGAGGCGCTGCTGCGCGACTACGTGCACGGTCACGGGACCGACCTGACGGTCGTCGGAAGCCATGGCGGCGGTGCGATCTACGAGCTGATGATCGGCAGCACCGCGGGACGAATCATCGACACGGTGCCGGGGGACATCCTGCTCGTGCGCGAGCCGGCGGCCGACTGACTCGGCCGCACCATCGACGCTGACGGCGGAGAGGTCATGGCTTTCGTCTGGTGCGCGCTCGGGCTGCTGCTCTTGATCGGCGGGGCCGAGCTGGTCGTCCGAGGCGGCACGCACGTCGCCGCCCGGTTCGGCGTTTCGCCGCTGGTCATCGGCCTGACCTTCGTGGCGATCGGCACGAGCGCGCCCGAGCTCGCGGTCGGGATCGACTCCGCCCTGCGCGGCCAGGGCGACCTTGCGGTCGGCAACATCGCCGGGACGAACGTGGTCAACATCCTGCTGATCCTAGGCCTCAGCGCTCTGCTGCGCCCGCTGGCGATCCAGGGCCAGACCGTCCGCTTCGACCTGCCGGCGATCGTCGTCGCCTCGCTGCTGCTGCTGGCTCTCGCCTGGGACCGGTCGCTTACGCGGATCGACGGTCTCGTGCTCACGGGCTGCGGCATCGCCTATACCCTTGCGTTGCTGAGGGTGGCGCGCGTCGAAAGCCGGGATCCGGCCCCGACCCTCACCGACGAGCTGGTGGAGGAGTTCGACAAGGCCGGGGGCGTATCGACGGGACGCAGCCTCGCGATGCTCTTCGCCGGTATCGCCGTGATCGTGCTCGGCGCGGAATGGCTCGTCGACGGTGCGGTGGCGCTGGCGCGGCAATGGCGTGTGTCCGAGGCCTTCATCGGCCTCACCATCGTTGCGATCGGCACCTCGGCGCCCGAGCTCGTGACCACGGTGATCTCGACGATCCGCAACAACCGCGACATCGCCATCGGCAACCTGCTCGGCAGCAGCATCTACAACATCCTGATCATCCTCGGCGTGACCTGCCTCGTACCTGCGCAGGCGATCCGGGTCGGCCCCAACCTCGCCGCGATCGACATTCCGCTGATGACCGCGGTCGCCTTCGTGTGCGTGCCCGCGTTCGTCACCGGCCGGTGCCTGTCCCGCCTCGAGGGCGGGCTGTTCGTCGTCGCCTACGGAGCGTACCTCAGCTTCCTGATTGCGACCCGAAGCTGAGGGCGACATCCTCGCAGGCCGCTGGCGCATTGCCGTCGCGCCTGAAGGGGGTCCGTTCGACGAGGAAGCGCTGGTCCTGCGCGACGCCTTCGCGCTCGCGCTCGAGGAAGTCGGCCACCGCGGCGCGAAAGCCGGGATCGGCGATCCAGTGCATCGACCAGGTCCGGACCGGCTCGTAGCCGCGGGCGAGCTTGTGGCCGCCTTGCGCGCCGGCCTCGACCCGCGGCAGGCCCAGTTCGATCGCGTGATCGATGGCCTGGTAGTAGCAGAGCTCGAAGTGGAGGAAGGGCTTGTCGACGAGGCAGCCCCAGTACCGCCCGTAGAGCGCGTCGGCGCCGATGAAGTTGAGCGCGCCGGCGATCGGGCGGCCGTCGTCATAGGCGAGCAGCAGCAGGATCCGCTCGGCCATGCGTTCGCCGAACAGGTCGAACGCCTCGCGCGTCAGGTAGGGGTGGCCCCACTTGCGCGCGCCGGTGTCCTGGTAGAACAGCCAGAAGGCGTCCCAGTGCTCGGGGCGGAGGTCGCCGCCGCCGAGCGCGCGGATCTCAACACCCTGTTGGGCGGCGGCGCGTTCCTTGCGCAGCGCCTTGCGCTTGCGCGAGGACAGCGCGGCGAGGAACTCGTCGAACGAGGCGTAGCCGCGGTTGTGCCAGTGGAACTGGATGTCGCTGCGCGCGAGCCAGCCGGCGCGCTCGAACAGCGGGAGCTGCGCCGGCTCGACGAAGGTGGCGTGCGCAGAGGAGAAGCCGTTGAGGCGGCAGAGCTGCTCGGCGGCGCGGAGCAGCGGGGCGGCGTGGCTGTCGTCGGCGAGCAGCAGGCGAGGGCCGGTCGCGGGGGTGAAGGGCGCGGCGACCTGCAACTTCGGATAGTAGTGCCCGCCGGCGCGCTCCCAGGCGTCGGCCCAGGCGTGGTCGAACACGTATTCGCCCTGGCTGTGGCTCTTGGCGTAGGCCGGAAGCGCTCCGAGCAGCCGGCCGCCACCGTCCTCGAGCAGCAGCGGGGCGGGGGTCCAGCCGGTGCCGGGGCCGACGCTGCCCGAGTCCTCGAGCGCGGTGAGGAAGGCGTGCGACATGAACGGGTTGCCCGTTCCCGCGAGCGCGTCCCACTCCGCGGCCGGCACGGAGCCGACCGAGGGAGCTAACCGGACTTTGAGATCGGCGTCGGCCATGACCGCAAGCTAGGGGCTGGCGAGCCGGGATTGAACCTCGGAGTGGATCAGCCGGCCTCGAGAGCGACGATCGCGTCGACCTCGACCGCGGCACCGAGCGGCAGGATGGGGACGCCGACCGCGCTGCGCGCGTGCTTGCCGGCTTCGCCGAAGACCTCGGCCATCAGCTCGGAGGCGCCGTTGGCGACTTTCGGCTGGTCGGTGAAATCGGCCGTCGAATTGACGAACGCGCCGAGCTTGACGATCCGCTCGACGCGGTCGAGCGAACCGAGCGCGGCGTGGAGCTGGGCGAGGATCATCAGGCCGCAGGCGCGGGCGGCCGCGTAGCCTTGCTCCAGCGAGACGTCTTCGCCGAGCCGGCCGGTGACGAGCTGGCCGCCCACGAACGGCAGCTGGCCCGAGACGTGCGCGAGGTTGCCCGCGACGACGACCGGGACGTAGGCGGCGACGGGCGCGGCGGCGGCGGGAAGCTCGATGCCGAGCTCGGCGAGGCGGTGCTGGATGGTCATCGGCGCGCTCCATGCAACGTTTCGAGCAGCCACGGCAAGGCCTCGGTCCAGGTGTCGATGCGCGCGTGGGCGTGGCCGGCCTCGAAGGCGCAGGGGATGTGTGGCGCCACCGTGGCATCGGCGCACAGGTGCAGGCGGGAGATCCCGGGCAGCAGCTCGGCCGCGGACGCGAGGTGGTTGGCGATGTCGTCGATGAACACCGCGCTCGTCGGAGCGTGCTGCTCGACGATCCGCTTCAGTGCCGGGCCCTTCGGGCCCTGGTTGGTGAACACCGGGGCGTCGATCCCGTGGGCGCGCAGCTGCGCGGCGCGGGGCTCGCGGAAGCGGTCGCCGAGATTGGTCAGCACGACCACGTCGGCCTCGCGCTGCAGCTCGGCGATCGCCGCGACGGCGCCCTCGACCGGCGTCTGGCGGTGCATCTCGGTGTCGAAGAACAGGTCGAGGAAGTACCACTTCTCGTCATCGGTCATCGGCGTGCCGTCGGGCCGCAGCACGCTGGCGAAGGGGTTGGTCGCCAGCTCGAAGCGGATGCCGTGCGCTTCGCCGAGCCATTCGCCGAAATGCCGCACCATGTGCAGCAGCACCTCGTCGCAGTCGGTCACCACGAGCGGCCGGGTCATCGCGCGAGCCTTTCGCGCGCCGCGGCGAGATCCGCCGGGTCGAGCCCGAGCGCCGCGGCCGCCTCGACGAGGTCCGGCTCGTGGGCGCAGAGGAATTCGAGCACGGCGAGATGCGTCGCGGGCTCGGCGACCGCTTCCCGCAGGGCATCGGGTGTGAGCCCGGTGAGGGCGAGGAAACGCTCGGCCCGCGGTGTGTCCGAAAGGACCCACGCGAGCGCCGCAAGCGCCAGGCCGGAGGCGTCTTTTACCGAATTTTCA
>Ga0065721_10004877_pt1 | contig 18832 bp, 12 predicted proteins | sample Mesricmetagenome_FD_59108 | JGI IMG/M metagenome (GOLD analysis project Ga0065721, IMG submission 59108) | Mesophilic microbial community from rice straw/compost enrichment Sample: eDNA_1 v2 (version 2) | ecosystem: Engineered > Solid waste > Grass > Composting > Bioreactor | place: USA: Davis... | reverse complement strand
AGTCCTGTCGCTGCACGCTTGCGCCCGAGTCCCTATTGATCAGCTGTTTACAAAATCGACCACTAGCACTCCACTAACTGCGCCCCCGGAGCAGCTGGAAATCAATGATTTATAATGGGACGCCATTGGGCTTTACGCCCCGACTCGACCCCCGCACTCCCCATCTCTCCTCCCAGAAAACCATACGCCGGCGCCCTCACGAGCGCCGGCGGTTCAGTTGCTGCGTTGAAAAGCTCAGAACACGAACTGCACCTTCCCGTAGAGCACGTGCGCGCTGAAGTCGTTCAACCCCGGCCATGTCTCATCACGGTTCGTCACGTAGCCGTATTTGAACGTGTAGATCAGCGCCTCGCTCTGCCGCCGCTTCCAGGTCAGATACACCGCCTCCCGCTTCTGGCTCACGCCGTAGGGCAGCGAGGTCTGCGAGTTGTCCAGGAAGTTCGACGCGTTATAGAGCGAGTAGTCGAGCAGCAGGTCGTCGCGCTCCGTCAGCACATAGCCGCCGCCCAGCACCACGTTCACGTAGTTGTTGTCGCCGTGCTGGACAAACTGATACGCCGGCGTCTTCAGCTGGTCGTAGGTCACGTTCACGCTGCCGGTCACATATAGCCGGTTCGTCGGACTCCAGGTCACGCTTTCGCTCAGGATGTGCGAGGTCAGCTCCGAGCTCTCCACCGGCGCGAGCCCGGCCTCGATGCTGTTGATCGTCGATCGCTGGAAGTCGTATCGCGTCACAACGCTGAGCTTGGAAATCGGCCGCCACGACACCCGGAAGTTCACGTCGTGCGTCTCGAAATCCTGGTCGGTGATATACGCCGGATAGCGGTCGCCACCCGTCACCGGCGTGTTGTCGCGCGCCGCGTCGTAGTCGTTCACCTTCACCTTGAAATAATACTGCGCGGCAAACGTGAGCCCGGGCTTCGCATACCAGTTCGCGTTCAACGAATACTTCTGCGTGCGACGCTCATTCTCCATCTCGCGATCGACCGTTTTCTGTCCGGTGTGGTGAATGATCCGCTCTTCGTGCAGCTCGCCGCTACCCTGGATCCACTCGGCCTCGCCGCTGAACACCCAGTTCGGCTTGCCCGTGTAGCGCACCTCGATCGCTTCCGCGAACTCGTCCCACTCTTTCTCGTGCTCGCCTTCGACGTCTTCGAGGATCGCCGGCGTGGCGGGCGGCGCGCCGAAGTTCGTCTCCACGAATTCCGCCAGCGTTTCCTGGTGCAGGTTCTCGTAGCGGAAGCTCGGCTTGATCGTCCAATTCTTCCGCGGCACGTAGACCGCGTTGAGATTGAGCACCGTCTGCTTCAGCTCGGCGTGCCCCTCGAGATCGAAAAACCCTTCGTCGCGCTGCTGCCGGCGAAGAAACGCCGGATCGAAGACCGGATCATACGTCTGCCCGTAGATGCGGCTGCCGTGGATCATCGTGTCGAGATCGGTGATCAACGCCCCAGCCGACACCGTCAGCTGCTCGCTCACTTTCCGCAGATAGTAGCCGTGCGTCGCCCACAGGTCGTTCGACGACCCGTCCTTTTGCGTGACGATGCGATCGGCGCTTTCGAACGGACGCCTCCGGTTGAACCGCTTGTTGTCGAGATCGGTCTTCGAATAGCGCGTGCCCACATTCCACTTCTGCTCCGGCTGCGACTGGTTGCCGACGTCCAGCGACACGATCGTCGTCACCTCATCCAGATCGTAAAACCCCGGCACGATGTTGCGCGTGCCATACGGCGCGCCCACGAGATTTGTGTCGCCCCATTGTGTCGTGCTCTTCGTGCCGTTGCGGGTGTTCCGCTCGTAGCGCAGCCGGATCAGCGTCTGGTTCGCCGTGTAGGCGCCGACTTCGAGCCACGCCTGCGCGCGATCCATCGCGAGTTCCTCGTCGAACAGCGAGAAGCGGATGTTGCGGGGACGGAACACGCCGCCCGAGCCGTCATACCAGACGCGATACTGCCGATAGCCCGCATCGATGTAGAACTTGTCCGTCTTCTCGTAACGTCCCGCGAAACGATAATCGTAGTCGAACGGCAGCGCCCGGGCCTCGAACTTGAAGATGTCGTCCTCGCCTTCGCGCGTCAGCCGAAACTCCTCCAGCCCGCCCAAGCCTTCCTTCGACTGCTGGACAATCTGATGATAAGCCGCGCGGTCGCCATCGTGCAACGTGCCGCCGAGGCCGACCGAGATGACGCCACTGGTCGTGACCGTCTGCCCGCACAATGCGGCGGGCACGAGCCAGATGGCCCAGATGGAGCAGGAGCGAAAGCTTTGCATGGCGGGCGTGAGTTGGGGTTAGAAGCGAAGCGACGAATTGACGTGCGAGCCGTGAACGGCCTCGTGGCAGCCCGCCGTCCAGCACGTGCCGCGCTGCACGAAGGCCGCGTGATCACGACCGCCGATCATCAGCTGGCCCGTAGCGGTCTGCTGCTGGAAGTGGCACTGGAGGCACAGCGTCTGGTTGCGCGATTTGAGCATCTTCGCGTTCACCGTGCCGTGCGGATTGTGGCAGGTCGTGCAGTTGTCGCGCAGCGCCTCGTGCTCGAACACGAACGGCCCGCGCTGCGCCTCGTGGCAGCTCAGGCACGCCGCGTCAGCCGACACCATATTGGTGCCGCCACCGATCACGGCGTCGCCGGAGTGCGGATCGTGGCAGTCGTTGCAGGTCACCTTGCCCTCCATCACCGGATGCGCGTGCGGCAGCGCAAACTCGCCGCGCTTGTCCAAGTGACACTGGAAACATGTTTCCGGCGAACTTCCCGGATTCACGATCGTCCCGATCTCGCCACCCGACCTCACGTGCGCGCTGCCGGGGCCGTGACACGACTCGCACCCGATCCCCAGCGCGTTGTCACCGCTCGTCATCAGGTTCGCGTGCGTCGCATCGTGAAACGCCGACGTCACGTTCTCATGGCATTCCGCGCACTCCTGCGAGCCGACAAACTTCGCGTTCGGCACCGTGGCCGGCGGCGCGAGCAGCGTGCGGTTCACCGTCACGCAGCCGATCAGCAAGATCCCCCACACGGCGACGCCGCCGAAGAGCAGGGTGTTTTTTCGTGCAACGAGGACGTGGGGTCATAAGGGGGAGCGTTGGCGGCTGGGCTGCCTCGAGGATGACTCCACGGGCAGCGTGAGGAATCTATCGGACGCAAGAGGGGTTTGGCTGCGCATCATTTGGCGGGCTCGCCGCAGCGGTTGCTGCATTTCTTGGGGTTAACCGATGCGCCAAGGCCATGAGCAAAATACGGTGTGCCTTCAAACCCGCAGCGCGCCGAGTTCCCCGTTTTTTATTTCGGGATTTCGCCCCACATCTGCGTGCCGCCAGTCGGCCCGCCCGCGATCACTGATTGCCTCCATTGTGGCAGTCCGAGCAGGAGAGCTCCGGGTCCAATTCTCCACCGGGATGCTCGAACTCGAGCCCCGTGGCCGACAACAACTCCAGCTGCGGTCCCGTGCCCTGCGAAAGTATCGTGTGGCAGGAATTGCAGTCGCTCGACCGCACGCCCTCGCCCGTCTCCGTCTTGTGCTTGTCGTCATGGCAGCGGAAGCAGCCGAGCCAGTCCTTGTGTCCGATGTTGTTCGGATACACGCGCCAGTCCGCCTTTCGCTCCGGGAAGATCGACGTGGCAAACAACCGCTGCACGGTTTCGACCGCGCTCGGCAGATGCGGGTGACCGCTGTAACGGGATTCCAGATACGCCGCGATCTTGCCCGGCGCCTCCGCGTCCGTCGCCATCTCCTGCTCCATCGCCTTTACCGCCTCGCGCTTGATGTTCGGCAGCTGTGTGCTCAATGCCCCCGACGCCATCGCGCGCTCCACCACATCGTTCGCCGTCGGAAACACGTGCGCGGGCCGGTTGTGGCAATCCATGCAGTCCATCACACGGATCTTGTCCGCCGGCGGCTCGCCCTCGAACTCGTCCGTCTTGAATATCCGCGTGCTGCCGTCGCGCACGTTCGTCACGCGCATCCACGGGATCTCCTGCCGCTTTTCATCCACCGCGTAGTATTCGACTTTCTCGTTCTCGTTGACGTGCCAGTGAATCCCGCCCGGCGGCGCATCCGGGTTGCTCTGGTTCACGTGCATCAGCATCCGCACGCTGTAGGGCGTGTTCTTCCGGTCGGAGAGAAAATGGGTGTAGTTCACGTCGATGTTGCCGTGAAACTTCTCCGGCCAGTGACACTTCTCGCAGATGTCCTGCGCGGGCCGCAGGTTCTTCAGCGGCGTTGCGATCGGCCGGTTGTAGTTGTCCAGCGTATACGCGACCAGCTGGTGCACCCCGTTGATCTTCGCCTTGAAAAACCACTCCGCCCCCGAGCCGATGTGGCACTCCACGCAGTCCACGCGCGCATGCGAGCCGCGGTGATACGTCACGAGTTCGGGGTTCATCGCCTGGTGGCACACCTCGCCACAGAACTGCACCGACTCGGAATAGTGATACGTCCGATAGCTGCCAAATGCACTCAACAGCAGAAACCCCAGCGCACCGCATCCGAAAAGCACCATCGTCCGCCGCTGCCGCGCATTCGTGAAATCCAGCCGCCACTTGTCCGGCATCGTCGCCGCATGCTTGATCGCCCAGCGCCGCTGCATCCACGCGCCTAGGGCCGCCAGCGCGAGGCCGCCAATCAGAAAGCCCGGCGCGACGATATAGGTGAAGATTCCGAGATATGGATTCGCGTCGCCCTGCGTGAAATCCATCCACACCAGCAGCGCGAACGAGAACAGCGCGCCCACCGCCACCACGAAGCCGATCGCACTGATCCAATTGTTGAAATGCGAACGCCCCCGCGGCGCATCCGACGAGGTTTGCGAGCTGGGATTCGACATGACGCTGAAAGTAGGGCGGCGCTCAGAACCGCCCTTCGTCCGAAATCCGTCGCAGATCCGCGTTCATCTCACCCCTTGAACGCCCGGATGAACGCCACGAAATCTTTGATCTCCTGCTCCGAAAGCTCGTCCTTGAACGCCTTCATCTTCTCTTTCCCGGCCTCATCCTTCACGCCCTCGGAGGTGATGCGGATGATGTCCTCGTCGGTCATCTCCGCCTGCACCTTTGCATCGGTATAGTCTTTCAACTTGAGGCGCTTTCCGACCTTCGTCTGCCCTTTGCCATCCGCACCGTGGCACTTCTGGCAGTGGTTCTCCCAATTCTCGGCAACGGGCGCGGCCAGCGTGAGGCCCGCCGCGAACACAAACGCAAACGCCGCAAGGGCAATTTTCGAGGGGATTTTCATCGTCGTAGTGGGGTGTGGATACGTTGAATAGAGGAATAATACTTGGCAACTCTGTCGTCATCATGCCTCGAATCGCCTTCCACTGACTCCGCATCGCTTGGTCAGTTGCATGCAACGATTGGCCCAATACAGCGAAATCTGCGGCGTCCCGCCCGCGCACCTCCCTGCATTTCTTGTCCAGCCGGCAACTCTCGCTCACCACAACACAAGAGATGCGCAGCGCCGTTCCGCCCGCTCAGGCATGATCGCAGGCGAACTTTCGATTCATGCTCCTCCGCCCCGCTCCAGCGCTTCTCGTGTGCTCTCTGCTTCTCGCCGGGGCCTGCCGCGACCGCACCATGTCATCAATAACGACACCCGCATGCTCGCCGCGATCGTGCCACCCGGCAGCGCGACGTAGTTCGTGAAGCTCACCGGCCCGCCTGCCTTGGCCTCCGCCGAAAAACTCGCCTTCATCGAATTCCTTCAAACGCTGCGCCCCGCTCGCTAACCCCGCCCCGTCATGCGCACTTTCCTTCGCGATCTCCGCGACATCTTCACCTCCCTGAAGCTCACCGTCGCCCTCATCGCTCTCTCCATCATCCTCGTCTTCGCCGCGACGCTCGATCAGGTGAACATCGGCGTCTGGGCCGTGCAGGAAAAATATTTTCACGGCTGGGCCGTCTTCTGGCCCGTCGGCGATCTCTCCCTCGCCATCTTCCCCGGCGGCTACACGCTCGGCGCACTCCTCCTCGCCAACCTTGTCGCCGCCCATCTCTTCCGCTTCAAGCTCACCTGGCGCAAATCCGGCATCTACCTCGTCCACTCCGGCCTCGTCGTCCTCCTCCTCGGCGAACTCTTCACCGGCATCTTCCAGGACGAATACCACCTGCGCCTCGGCCACGGCGAAACGAAGAACTACGCCGAGAGCTATCGCGCCGTCGAACTCGCCATCGTCGACACCACCGACCCCGACTCCGATCGCGTCACCGCCATCCCCGAAGCCATCCTCGCCGAACACGCCTCCGCCCAACACCCGAGCCTCCCGTTCCGCGTCGCCATCCGCCACTTCTACCCCAACTCCACCCTCCAGCTCCGCCGGTCCAACCCCCACGCTCCGCCCTCCCACGCGACCACCGGCGCCGGCCCCCAACTCATCGCCACGCCGCAGCCCGTCACCTACAAGCAAGACGAGCGCAACATGCCCTCCGCCTTCGTCGACCTCATCGGCGCCCACGGCTCCCTCGGCACGTATCTGGTCTCCACGCTCCTCATGGAGCCGCAACGCTTCGAACACGCCGGCCGCAGCTACGCGATCTCCCTCCGCTTCGCGCGCCACTACATGCCGTTCTCCCTCTCGCTGCTCAAGTTCTCCCACGACCGCTACGCCGGCACCAACATCCCGAAAAACTTTTCCAGCCGCGTCCGCCTCACCACGCCCGACGGCATCGACGATCGCGAAGTCCTCATCTTCATGAACAACCCGCTGCGCTACGCGGGCCTCACGTTCTACCAGGCGGGTTTCGAAAACAACGACACCACCTCGATCCTCCAGGTCGTCCGCAACCCGAGTTGGCTCCTTCCCTACATCGCCTGCGTCGCGATGACGCTCGGCCTCCTCATCCAGTTCGGCCTCCACCTCTTCGCCTTCGCAGCCAAACGCCGCACCTCCCCCAGCGTCTCGCAGCCAGCCGCTCCGCTCCCGCAGCCGAAGTCCCCTCTAAAAAGAGGGGTGCCCGAAGGGCGGGGTGTGTCCTCCACCCCCAAACGCCTCCTCCCCCTCGCCGTCCTCCTCCTCGCCACCTTCGCGATCCTCGCCACCCTCCGCCCCCCGAATCCAAAATCCGAATACGACCTCGACGCCTTCGGCCGCCTGCCCACCCTCGTGAACGGCCGCCTCAAACCCCTCGATACCGTCGCGCGCACCTCCCTCCTCGTCCTCCAGGGCCGCCAGCGCGTCGCCGCACCCGACGGACGTCGCGTCTCACCCGCCGAATGGCTCCTCGATGTCTTCTTCCGCCCCCACGTCGCCCAGCACTACCAGACTTTCGAAATCATCCACCCCGACGTCCTCGCCCTGCTCAACCTCTCCACCGACGACGGCGCCGGCGGCAAACGTTTCTCCTATCATCAAATCTCCCACGGCCTCGTGGAACTCGACCGCCAGGGCAAACTCGCCGAAGGCGTCGAGAGCGCGCTCCGCACTCCCTTCCAGCGTGCCGTGCTCACGCTCCGCCAGAACCTCGTCCTGTATCAGCGCCTCCAGCACAGCCTCGACGTCCCGCGCTCTACCGCAGCAAACACCACCGAGCCGAAAAACTCCGACTTCCTCACCCAACTCTCCACCTTCGAAAAAACCGCCCCCGCCGGCCTCGCCGCGCTCCGCGCCCGCCGCGCCAACGAACCCCACGACGCCGACCTCGCCCGCGCCTTCGCCGATCTCACGCAGGGTTTCGCCGTCATCGAAGCCTACGGCTACCTCCTCCCGATTCCGCCCGTCGCCAACAAGTCCGACACCACCGGCTGGCGCAATCTCGGCGTCTCCCTCCGCGAAACCCTCGCCGGCGGCACGCTCAACCCCGCCGTCAATACGTTCGCCACGCTCGGCCTCGCCTGGCGCAACCAGCAATCCGCCTCCTTCAACCCCGCCGTCCACGCCTACCGCAATTCCCTCGAAGCCGAAATCCCATCGATTCTTCGCAAGACCGACATCGAAGCCCACTTCAACTCCGCCCAACCCTTCTACACCGCGAGCCTCCTCTACGTCCTCGCCTTCCTCTTCGCCGTGTTCTCCTGGCTCCGCTGGTCCGACACCCTCGGCCGCTCGGCTTTCTGGCTCCTCGTCCTCGCCTTCGCCCTCACCACCGGCGGCATCGCCGTCCGCATGTGGCTCGAAAATCGCCCGCCCGTCACCAACCTCTACTCCTCCGCCCTCTTCGTCGGCTGGGGTGCCGTCGCTCTCTGCGTCCTCCTCGAACGCATTTACCGCAACGCCATCGGCAGCGTCGCCGCCGGTATCATCGGTTTCGCCACCCTCCTCATCGCGCACCACCTCTCGCTTGGCGGCGACACGCTCGAGATGATGCGCGCCGTTCTCGATTCCAACTTCTGGCTCGCCACCCACGTCGTCACCATCGCCATCGGCTACTCCGCCACCTTCCTCGCCGGCGCCCTCGCGCTGATCTACGTCGTCCGCGGCCTGTTCACCAAATCGCTCGACGTCACAACCGCCGACGCCCTCGCGCGCATGGTCTACGGCATCGTTTGCTTCGCCACGATCTTCAGCTTCGTCGGCACCGTCCTCGGCGGCATCTGGGCCGACCAATCCTGGGGACGCTTCTGGGGTTGGGACCCGAAGGAAAACGGCGCGCTCATCATCGTCCTCTGGAATTCACTCATCCTCCACGCCCGCTGGGGCGGTCTCGTCAAAGCCCGCGGCCTCATGGTCCTCGCGATCTTTGGCAACGTGGTCACCGCCTGGAGTTGGTTCGGCGTCAACATGCTCGGCGTCGGCCTTCACAGCTACGGCTTCATGGAATCCGGCTTCCGCTGGCTCCTCGCCTTCGCCCTCTCCCAACTCCTCCTCATCCTCCTCGCCGCCACCCCCCTCGAAAAGTGGCGCAGCCCCCTCAGATAATCTTCACAAATCCACCAACCGACACCGCCCGCACACGAATACGTCTCCCTCTATTCGTATCCCTTCGTGTCCATTCGTGGTTATCACCCCACCCACGCCTCCACCGCCTCCGCCAGCCGCCGCCCGCTCGCGATGCAGTTGCTCAACGAAATCCCGTCGCGCCCATTCCCGCCGATGAACAACCCCGGCGCCGCCGCCTCCATCTCCGCGCAAGTCTCGAGATACCGCCCGTAACCCAGCGTGTATTGCGGAATCGCCCGCGGCCACCGCTTCACATGCACAAACACCGGCTCGCCGCGCGCCCCCACCAGCATCCGCAGCTCGGCCCGCACCAGCTCCAGCACCGCGTCGTCCGGCAGCTTCGCCAGCTCCGGCTGCCGCACCCCGCCCACAAACGTCGTCATCGCCACGTGCCCCTCCGGCGCCCGCCGCGGAAAGATCGTGCTCGAAAACAACGTCCCCAGCACCCGCCCGCGCTCCACCTCCGGCACCAGCACGCCGAAGCCGTCGAGCGGATGCGCCACCGCCTCGCGTCTCCATCCCGTGAATACAGACACCACCGGCGCATGCTCGATCCGCCCCAGCTCCTTCAACTCCCCCGACCGCGCAAATCCCTCGAACGCGACCGCCGCCAGCCCCTCCGGCGGCAGCGCGCAAATCACCGCCGAAAACGTCTCCTTCAACACCACCCCCGCCGCCTCGAACTCCACCTCCCACTCGTCCCCCAACAACCGCGCCGCCCACACCTTCGTCCCGCGCCGCACCGCCCCCGCCAGCAAATGCTCCATCGTCCGCGGCAGCTCCTGCAGCCCGCCGCGAAACGAAAACATCCGCCCCGCCGGCCCGCCGCTCGCATTCTTCCGCGCGATCGCCCCGCGAATCAACGACCCATGCTCCTGCTCCAGCTTCCACAACTTCGGAAATCCATGCTTCACCGACAACCGCTCCGGATCCCCCGCATACACCCCGCCCACGAACGGATTCACCGCATAATCCAAAAACTCCTGCCCCAGCCGCCGCCGCACGAACTCCGCCACGCTCTCCTCCGTATCCGCCGCCGCCTTCGCGCGAAACGGCTCGCCCAGCAAACCCAGCTTCGCCTTCCACGAAAACAAATCCGTCGACACGAACCCCGCCGGCGACGCCGGCATCGCCACCATCGCATCGTCGCGCACCACATAGCGTTTCTTCGCCGCCGCCGACGCATACACCCGCTGCTTCTCCAACCCCACCTCCGCAATCAACGCCGGCACCTCCGGCGAATTCTCCATCATCGCATTCGGACCCGTCTCATGCAGCCACTCGCCCACGCGATGAGTCCCGATCGCCCCGCCCACCCTCGCCCCCGCCTCGAACACCACCACCGCATGCCCCGCCCGCCGCAACGTCCACGCCGCCGTCAGCCCGGTGATGCCCCCGCCGATCACCGCCACCGCCGCCCGCGTCTCCGTGCCCGGCCGACCCGGCGCAACCGCGATCTCCGCCGGCGCTTTCATCGTTCGTCGCGCCGCCCGCTCCGCTCCACCCGCACCCGCTTCAACGCCGGCCGCGGCCACTCCGCCGCCTCCCAGCGCGCCCACAGCGCAAACACCGCCGCCAACGCCAACACAGTGAGAAGGGTGATCGCATTCATGGTCTGAGGAGAACGCCCCATCGTAAACCCTCCCCCGCCTCCCCGCTGCGCTCCCCTTGCCCGGAGCCACGCACATTTTGCCCCCCCCAACAGCCCCGCTACTCCCGCGCCGCCCACACCAAATCGACCCGCTCGCCACCGCCCTGCCTTCCTCCACCACCGGCTCCACCTCCCCTTGCTTCACCGCCGCAACCGCCGCCTCGGCCAGCTTTTCATCCGGCGACTCGACCACGCGCGCCGCTTCACCACCGCCGCCACGCCCGCGCTCATGCAATCCGCCTGCGTGTCAGCAGCGCCCCGCGCGCCCGCGTCACCTCACCCGCGCCCGCCCTTCAACAACACCAGATGATCCACCCCGCTCTGCTCGAACTCCCGCCAATACGCGTCCTGCAACTCCGCCAGCTTCTCCTCGTGCTCCGGCTCCAGCTCCTCCGCATCCGCCGCCGCCCCGATCTCCGCCCGCAAGTCCCGCCCCGCCAGCCGCGCCACCAGCTCCGCCCAAAACGTATCCTCCGCAAACGCATCCAGCTTCTCCGCCGCCACGCCTTCCGTCACGCGCTCGTTGAGAAACAACTCCCCGTTCACGTCCGACTCCACCAGCTCCGCACAACCAAACCCCTCCGCCATCCCGAGCACTTTCTGCACGAGATCCTCGTAGCGCTCCGGCATCGTCGCCGGATCGTCCGCCCGCGCCCCCGCGACCGTCAGCCCGAGATGCACCAACTCCAGCAACCGCGCGAATTCCTTCGTCGTGAACGAAACTTTCATCCGCGCACTGCACGCATTCACCCGCCCGCCCGCAAGCTCCCTTCCTTCCCCCAACCTCCCCCCGCCGCCCGTCTTTTCCTTCTCCTTCGCCGCGCGCGCTGTTGCACCAGCCGCCCCCCGCCCTGATTCTCGCGCCATGCCGCCCGAAACACCCCGCCGCCGGCCGCTTTCGTTCGCCCGCGCCCTCGCCGCCTCCACCGCCTGCTTCGCCGCCACCGTCATGAACTCCGCCCCCGCCCCGACGCCGCTCGCCCTCATGCCCCGGCCGCGCGAGCTCATCCCCGCCGCCACCCCCGCCCGCCTTTCCATCGACGCCCACTTCTCCGTCGCCCTCACCGGCGCGATCGACGCCCGCCTCCGCTCCGCCACCGCCCGCGCCCTCCGCCGCTGGGAGGAACGCACCGGCCTCGCCTTCGCGCGCACGCCCACCGCCGACTTCGTCTTCTCCTCCGACCCCGCCCGCGCCAACCTCGTCATCACGTGCGACACCCCCGCGCCCGCGCTCCCCACGCTCGGCGAAGATGAATCCTACACGCTCGACATCACCGCCACCCAGGCCGTCCTCCGCGCCCCCACCTCCACCGGCGCACTCCGCGGACTCGAAACCTTTCTCCAACTCCTCCAAAGCGACGCCTCCGGCTGGTTCGTCTCCACACTTTCAATACGCGATCAGCCCCGCTTCCCTTGGCGCGGCCTCATGCTCGACCCCTGCCGCCACTGGCAACCCCTGGAGGTCATCAAGCGCAACCTCGACGGCATGGCCCTCGTGAAACTCAACGTCCTCCACTTCCACCTCACCGAGGACCAGGGCTTCCGCGTCGAAAGCAAAACCCACCCGCGCCTCCACGAGCTCGGCTCCGACGGCCGCTACTTCACCCAGGACGAAATCCGCGAGATCATCACCTACGCCGCCGACCGCGGCATCCGCGTCGTCCCCGAGTTCGACATCCCCGGCCACGCCACCAGCTGGCTCGTCGCCTACCCCGAGCTCGGCAGCGCCCCCGGCCCCTACGTCATCGAGCGCAAATGGGGCGTCTTCGACCCCGTCCTCGATCCCACCAACGAACGGGTCTACGAGGTCCTCGCCGACTTCCTCGGCGAAATGGCCGCGCTTTTCCCCGATCCGTTCCTCCACATCGGCGGCGACGAAAACAACGGCAAACACTGGTCCGCCAATCCGCGTATCCAAAATTTCATACGCGACCACGACCTCCACGACCTCGAGGGCCTCCACACCCATTTCAACCGCCGTATCCGCGATATCCTTACACAACACGGCAAGAAGCTCGTCGGCTGGGACGAAATCCTCCACCCCGACATGCCGAAAGACGCCGTCATCCACTCCTGGCGCGGACCCGCCGGCCTCGCCGCCGCCGCCCGCGCCGGCCACCGCACCATCCTTTCCAACGGCTACTACATCGACCTCTGCTTCCCCGCCGTCGACCACTATCTCAACGACCCGCTCCCCGCCGGCACCGACCTCACGCCCGACGAACAAGCCCGCATCCTCGGCGGCGAAGCCACCATGTGGGCCGAATGGGTCACCCCGGAAACCATCGACTCCCGCATCTGGCCCCGCACCGCCGCCATCGCCGAACGCCTCTGGTCGCCCCGCGAGGTCAACGACGTCCCCGACATGTATCGCCGCCTCGCGCTCGTCAGCCGCCGCCTCGAAGAGGCCGGCCTGAATCACGAGCGCAACCGCCCTCCGATGATCCGCCGCCTTGCCGGCGCCGACGCCCCCCCCGCCGACCTCGACGCCCTTCACATCTTCATCGACCTCATCGAACCCGTGAAACGCTACGAACGCGGGCGCCACCACGCCGACTTCACGCAACACACCCCGCTCGTCACCCTCGCCGACATCGCCCGCCCCGAATCCGACGCCGCCCGCGATTTCGCCGCCGCCGTCGACGCGTTCCTCTCCGGTGGAGCAACGCGCTCCGTCGCGTCCGACGCCCTCCGCGCCCGACTCCAAACCTTCCAATCCGCCGCGCAACGTTCCGCCGAACTCCTCTCCACCCGCGCCCTCGCGGGCCGCAACGCCGCTCCCGTCGCGCGCTCCCTCGCCGACGCCTGCGCCATCGGCCTCGCCGCCCTCGATACCAGCACGCCCCGCGACACCACCTGGCGCACCCAACAACTCGCCGCCCTCGACACCGCCGCCGAACCCCGCGACGCCCTCCTCCTCCCGCTCATCCCCGCCCTCCGCCGCCTCGTCGAATCAAAGTAGGGCGGGTCTTCGCCCCGCCCTCCAGCCGCCTCAACACCCCATGCTCCTCACCCCCCTCGACTGGCTCATCGTCGCCGCCACCCTCCTCCTCTGCCTCGTCCCCGCCTTCCTCTTCGCCCGCCGCGGCGCGAAAAACACCGCCGAGTTCTTCACCTCCGGCCGCGCCGCCCCCTGGTGGCTCATCGGCATTTCGATGGTCGCGACGACCTTCAGCACCGACACCCCTAATCTCGTCACCGACATCGTCCGCCGCCACGGTGTATCCGGAAATTGGGTATGGTGGGCCTTCCTGCTCACCGGCATGACGACCGTCTTCATCTACGCGCGCCTCTGGCGTCGCTCCGGCGTCCTCACCGACCTCGAGTTCTACGAACTCCGCTACTCCGGCCGCGCCGCCTCCGCCGTCCGCGGCTTCCGTGCCGTCTACCTCGGCCTCATCTTCAACTGCGTCATCATGGCCTCGGTCAACTTGGCCGCCGTGAAGATCGCCCAAATCCTCCTCGGCTGGCCGCCCGTCCAAACCCTCCTCATCTGCGGCGCCCTCTGCCTCCTCTTCTCCGCCCCCGCCGGTCTCTGGGGCGTCCTCGTCATCGACCTCATCCAGTTCGGCATCGCTCTCACCGGCGCCTTCGCCGCCGCTTACTTCGCCCTCCAACAACCCCAGGTCGGCGGACTCGACGGCCTCGTCGCAAAACTCGATCCCGCCACGCTCAGCTTCCTCCCCGACTTCTCCGACACCGGCCTCGTCGTCACCCTCCTCCTCGTCCCGCTCGCCGTCCAATGGTGGTCCGTCTGGTATCCCGGCGCCGAACCCGGCGGCGGCAGCTACATCGCCCAGCGCATGCTCGCCGCCAAATCCGAACGCGACGCCCTCTCCGGCACCCTCCTCTTCAATGCCGCCCACTACGCCCTCCGCCCTTGGCCGTGGATCATCGTCGGCCTCGCCTCGCTGCTCGTGTATCCAGAACTCAACGACATCCGCGTCGCCTTCCCGCACGTCGAACCGTCGCTGATCAACCACGACCTCGCCTACCCCGCGATGCTCCGCTTCCTCCCCGCCGGCATCGCCGGCCTCATGATCGCCGGCCTCACCGCCGCCTACATTTCCACCATCATCACGCACCTCAACTGGGGCACGTCCTACCTCGTCCACGACTGCTACCGCCGCTTCCTCCGCCCCGGCGCCTCCGAACGCCACTACGTCCGGATCGGCCGCGTCGTCACCGGCCTCCTGATGCTCCTCTCCGCCCTGCTCACGTTCCAACTCGAGTCCGCCAAGGTCACCTTCGACCTCCTCCTCTCCATCGGCGCCGGCACTGGCCTGCTCTACCTCCTCCGCTGGTTCTGGTGGCGCATCAACGCCTGGGCCGAAATCGCCGCCATGGCCGGCTCCTTCCTCCTCGCCGTCGGCTTCTTCATCGCGCAACGCCACGGCCTCGACTGGCCCTCGCACATCACGCTCGTCGTCTCCGTCGCGCTCACCACCGCGCTCTGGCTCGCCGTCGCCTACCTCACGCCCGCCACCTCACCCGAAGCACTCAAAAATTTCTACACCGTCGTCCGCCCCGCCGGCCCCGGCTGGCGCGCCATCCGCGCCGAAACGAATCTCCCCGCCTCCACCGACAATCTCCCCGCCGGCCTCCTCTCCGTCGCTCTCGGCGCCACCGCCATCTGGTCCGCCCTCTTCGCCACCGGCAGCTTCCTCTACGGCCTCACCGCCCGCGGCCTCCTCCTCGCCCTGCTCGCCACCACCTCCGCCACCGCCCTCACCCTCCTCCGCCGCAAATAACCCCGAAACTGTCGAAGGCTCTTCACCCCCGGCCCGCCCCCCTTTCGAGTCTTCCGTCGGCCGCTGAGAAATCGAAAATCCAAAATCGAAATTCGAAAATCCCATCCGCCTCCCCTCCCGCCCCGCGTTATTTCTGCTCCGCCTCCGCCGGCGCCGCCTCGCCCGCACCTTCGGCCCCTTCCTCGACTTCCGCGATCGGCTCGCTCGGCCGGATCACGACAAACGCCCCCAGCTTCGGCCGCGGCGGCACGCGCCACTTCAAATCCGCCATCTCATCCTGCGTTTCGAAAACGATCGCCAACCGCGAACGCGCCGTCACCGGCCGTCCATCCCGCTGCGCCGGATTGAACTTCCACTGCTCCACCGCCTCCTTCGCCGCATCTCCAAATTCCGGATGCGACGCCCGCATCACCGTCAGCCGCGCCAGATTCCCCTGCTCGTCCGTCACCAACTCCAGGATCGCGCCGCCCGCCACGCCTTCATCGCGTAGATGCGCCGGATACGCCGGCATCACCGCCGACTCGATGATCGGCCGCACCTTGGGCAACGCCTCCGACTCCGGCCCTTCGTCATCCTCGATCGGAAAGAAAAACGGCGCGCGCAGCGTGTAAGCCACCGGCTTCCCATTCTTCTCCCGCACCGGCACCTGCATCTCCAACGCCATCGCCAGCGCCATCTTCGTGATCACCTCGCCCGCCGACTGGTCGTCCGAATCGATCAACCCGATCGATTCCTTCTCCCCCTTCTCGTTCACCTTGATCTCCGTCGTCACCGTGTAGCCGTTCCTCTTCACGGCCGCCAGCGCCGCCGGGGTGCCCGGCCCATCCGCCGCCCGCAATCCACCCGTCAACACACACGCCGCCAGCAGCACTCCGCAGGAAAATGAAAGTCGCTTCATGGAGGTAAAAAGAGCGGCCACGTTGACCCGCCCCTCCCGCCTTGACGATGAAATTTCCGCCCGCCGCCCGTCGCGTCCCTTCGCCCACTGCTCGTTCCCATCCGCGCTCCGCCACGTCCATCCGTGGTTCCTTTCCCCCAAACAAACCGCCGCGCCGGGATCTCCCCGACGCGGCGGATTGGTGTTTACCTGGGAGTCACCGCGTCTGGTGCCGGCGCACGATTCGTGCGCTTGGGTGACGCTGTCCCGAAGCTCGTGGCCGCGTTGCCTGCCCGGTGAGAACCCGCGCGCCCGCACCCGGTTCCCCCGTCTTTTGAAACTCTTCCGCTCGCCGCGCTCATGTGCCTCCGCGCTCTTTGCTCGCCGCATGCCAACCGCCCGCCGCCGCGCAACTCGTTCTCCCGCCGCATCTCTCCCGCGACGCCCGCCCGCCCCGCGCATGCGTCATGCAAATTCCACTACACCACATCGCGCACGTTGCACGCCCCCCCCACGCCGCAGGCCGCAAGCTCGCTCGCGCTCCTCCCCTCCATCCCCAAACTTCCCTCTTCGCGTCACATCGCTCCCCGTCGCGGTTTTCCTTTCCGTGTCTTCCGTGTCTTCCGTGTATTCCGTGGGCCACCCGCCCCCCAAAGATTGACCCCTCCGCGCCCGCCCGCCATCTCTCACCCTCTATGTCCGACCAACCCGCCTCCGCCGAAGTCACCATGGACAACCTCGTCGCGCTCGCGAAACGCCGCGGCTTCGTGTTCCAGTCCTCCGAGATCTATGGCGGCCTCAACGGCTTCTTCGACTACGGCCCCCTCGGCGTCGAGTTGAAGAAGAACATCCGCGACTGCTGGTGGAACGACATGGTCCGCCGCCGCGACGACATCGTCGGCATCGAGACGTCCATCATCATGCACCCCAAGGTCTGGGAAGCCTCCGGCCACGTCGCCGGCTTCACCGACCCGCTCGTCGACTGCAAAGTCTCCAAGCAACGCTTCCGCGCCGACCAGCTCTTCTTCGCCGAGGTGATTGTCGAGACGGAACCATCAATGGATCTCGGCAATATCGGCCACACTGTGCCGACTCTCGAACATCTGGGCTATGTATCAGCTCTTGAGAGCGAACGCACCGAAGCAGAACTCCAAGAAAAAGCGGAATGGCTGAAGAGAAAGAAAGCGGTAAAGGGGCGTCTGATAGCAGTGAAGCCTCGCGACATGACACAGGCTCGTGAGGACGAAATTCATCAGATCCCCTCGCCCGCCACCGGCGAACCCGGCAGCCTCACGCCGCCGCCGCGCGTTCAACATGATGTTCGAGACCCACGTCGGCCCGCTCCGCGACTCCTCGTCCATCGCCTACCTCCGCCCCGAAACCGCGCAGGGCATGTTCGTCGACTTCAAGAACGTCGTCGACACCGGCCGCGTGAAACTCCCCTTCGGCATCGCCCAAATCGGCAAGTCCTTCCGCAACGAGATCACCCCGCGCAACTTCATCTTCCGCTCCCGTGAGTTCGAGCAGATGGAGATGGAATACTTCATCCACGAAGACGCCGACTGGAAGAAAGCCCACGANGANTGGATCGANTGGTGNCGCCANTGGCTCCTCTCCATCGGCCTCCCCGAGTCGCACCTCTCCCTCTACGAGCACCCGAAGGAAAAACTCTCGTTCTACTCCAAAGGCACGGTCGACATCATGTTCAAATACCCGTTCGGCGTGCAGGAGCTCTGGGGCATCGCCGCCCGCGGCAACTACGACCTCACCCAGCACGCGCAGGCCTCCGGCAAGCCGCACGAGATGTTCGACGAAGCCACGAAGAAGAAATTCGTCCCGCACGTCATCGAGCCCGCCGTCGGCACCGACCGCATCTTCCTCGCCGTCCTCTGCGCCGCCTACGCCGAAGAGGATGTGAAGGACGACAAAGGCAACGTCGAGAAACGCACCGTCCTCCGCCTCTCGCCGCGCATCGCGCCCGTGAAAGTCGCCGTGCTCCCGCTCCTCAAGAACAAGGAGCAACTCACGCAACGCGCGCGCGAGCTCTACGCGAAGTTGAAACGCAAATACGCCGTCTTCTACGACGAAGCCGGCGCCATCGGCCGCCGCTACCGTCGCCAGGACGAAATCGGCACGCCGTGGTGCGTGACCATCGACTTCGAAACCGTGGAAAAAGACGGCACCTTCACCCTCCGCGACCGCGATTCGATGACCCAGAAACGCATCACGGAAGCTGAACTCTTCGCCCTCCTCGAAGAACAAGTGTATTAAGGGAAGCCTCGCCGCCCCGGCGAGCCCCCCGCACTCCCAATCGCTCTTCCAAGCCCGCCTCCCCGGCGGGCTTTTTTGTTTCCGGCCCCTCATTTAGATCCCGGCACAATCCGCCGACCTCGAAACGCCCGCTTAAATAAGAAAACCCATAATTAAGCGAACCGTCTTTCGCTTAATTAAGGACGTCCTCTCCCCAGCGAAACGCGTAGTCGCTTCACCTCACCGTCCCCAAGCTTGCGACTCCCGCCCCCGTCGCCAGCATCCCCCGCCGACCGATGAACCCGTCCGGCTTCTTCGACGGCGTCTCCAACTGGACGCAATGCAGCGCCGCGCTCGCCGGCCGCACCGATCTCGAACGCGGCACCGCCTTCGAACACATCGTCCGCCACCATCTCCGCACGGACCCCATCTAT
>Ga0065721_10004885_pt1 | contig 18833 bp, 33 predicted proteins | sample Mesricmetagenome_FD_59108 | JGI IMG/M metagenome (GOLD analysis project Ga0065721, IMG submission 59108) | Mesophilic microbial community from rice straw/compost enrichment Sample: eDNA_1 v2 (version 2) | ecosystem: Engineered > Solid waste > Grass > Composting > Bioreactor | place: USA: Davis... | reverse complement strand
CTCACCCGCCGCTACGCGTCGACCTCTCCCCCAGGGGAGAGGTAAGAGCCACCTCCCGCTCCACCCCGATATTCTCCAGAAACGCCCGGTCGTGGCTGACCACCAGGAGCGCCCCATCGAACGCCCTGAGCCCGGCTTCCACGACTTCGATGGCGTTGATATCGAGGTGATTGGTCGGCTCGTCCAGCACCAGCAGCATGGGCGGCGTCCTGCCGCCCAGCGCGCAGGCAAGGCCCGCCCGCAGCATTTCGCCGCCGCTCAGCGTCTCCACCTTCTGCAAGGCCGCATCATTGCGGAACATGAAGGCCGCCAGCACCGCCCGGCAATCCTGGATCGTGCTCTCGGGATTGAGCCGCCGGAAATTGTCGACGATGCTGTCCTCCCGCCGGAGCAGCGCCACCTGCTGGTCGAGCAGGGCCATCGGCCCGCCGATCTGCACCTGGCCCGCCAGCGCCGGCAATTCCCCGGTCAGCAATTTCAGGAGGCTGGTCTTGCCCACGCCATTGGGCCCGGTGATCGCCACCCGCTCGGGTCCGATCATGTCCATCGAAAAATCCCGGATCGCCGGGCGCTCCGCGTCGTGTCCGCCGGTCAGCCCGGTGGCGCGCAGCACCACTTTGCCCGCCGGCAATCCGCTCGGCGCCAGCTTCACCGCGAACGGGGTCAGCACCTCGATCCGCGCCCGCGCCGCCTGCGCCTGGGCCGCTGCGGCCTCGGCCTGCTTTTCCGCCAGCCGATCGAGCCCGCCCGCCGTTTCCTCGGCGCGGCGCTTCAGCCCACCCATGACGATCTTGGGCATGTCGCCCCTGGCGCCCTTCCGCCGCCCACCCGCATCGCGCTTGTCCTGCTTCTCGCGCGCCTCCTGGGCCGCCTTGGCCGCCTCGCGGACCTGCCGCTCGGCCACGTCCAGGTCGTGCTGCGCCGCGGCCAGTTCCAGCGCCTTGCGCTCCCGGTAATGGCTCCAGTTCCCGCCATAGCTGGTCGCGCCCAGCCCGGTCAGCTCGACAATGGCATCCATCTGCTCGAGCAGGGTCCGGTCATGGCTGATGACGATGGCCGCCCCGCGCCAGCGCACCAGCATCTCCGCCACTGCCGCCCGGCCCGCTGCATCGAGATTATTGGTCGGCTCGTCGAGAAGGATCAGGTCGGGCGCGTCGAACACCAGCGCGGCCAAGGCCGCGCGCGTGCGCTGCCCGCCCGAAAGATGCGACAGCAGCGTCTGCGCGTTCACCTCGAGCTTGAGCGCCGCCAGGGCCTCCTCCAGCCGCGCCTCCAGCGTCCAGTCGGCCTCCGCCAGCTCGTCCGCATCGGCCTCCCCGTTCATGGCCTTCTCGAGCAAAGCCAGTCCGGCGCGCACCCCGAACAGGTCGGCAATGGTCTCGTCCGGCCCCGGCCGCACCTGCTGGCGCAGCACGCCGATGCGGCCCGGCACGCTGATCGTACCGCCGGATGGCGCCAATTCGCCGGTGATCAGGCGGAACAGCGTGGTCTTGCCCACGCCATTGCGGCCGACAAGCCCGGTGCGCCCGGGGCCGAAGCTCAGATCGAGATTGGAGAAAAACGTGCGGCCGTCAGGGCCGGTATAGGTCAGTCGCGAAAGCGTAACGGATAAAGACATGGATCGACGGAGTCCCAGTGGCAAGGCAGTTCGGCATTGCGGTTGGGATGCGATCCATTGGATACCGTCCGGTCGGGTTGCGATGGCTGAAACATAATCGTCTTCGCCGCCGCGTCAACCTCTCTGGCAAATTGCCGCGCACAAGCGTAGTGTCCGCCGGCTCTTTGCCCGGACACGCCCCGAATGGACCTCTTCACCCTCGCCGCCTTCACCCTCGCCTATGCCATCGCCGTGCTGGTGCCCGGCCCCGGCGTCGCCGCCGTCGTCGCGCGCGCCCTGGGTGGCGGCTTCAAGGGCGCCTTCCCCATGGTGCTCGGCATCCTGGCGGGCGACCTGGTCTATTTCCTCTTCGCGGTTTTCGGCCTGGCCGCCATCGCCACCCATTTCGGCGCGGTCTTCACCATCATCCGCTGGGCCGGCGCCGCCTATCTGCTCTACATCGCCTGGAAATTCTGGACCGCCCGGCCCGGCGCCGAACAGATGAAGCCCAGGAACGAGGATGGCTGGAAGACCTTCTTCGCCGGCTTTTCCCTCACCATGGGCAATCCCAAGACCATCGTCTTCTACCTCGCCATCCTGCCCACCGTGGTGCCGCTGGGCGAGATGAATCCTCTCGCCTTCATCGAATTGACGGCCATCGTGGTCGTGGTGCTGCTGCTCATCGGCTGCGGCTATGCCTGGCTGGCCTCGGCGGCCCGCGACATGTTCCGCAGCGAAAAGGCCCTGGGCCGGCTCAACAAGACCGCCGGCGCCATGATGGCCGGGGCGGCAGGGCTCGTGGTGCTGCAGCACTAGGCGACCGCGCCCCTCCGCCCGGCATTAACATCCTGTTAATGCCCAGGCTCCATCCTGTTCCCATGACGATTTCGGGCCGGATCACGCGCTGGAACATGCATAAGCTCTCTTCCTATGAGCAGCTGCAATACCATCGCGAGCGCCGGACCAAGGCCCGCGAAGACATCGCCAAGATGAATTCGCAGGCCCAGGCCTTCAACAATATCCAGGTGCAGAAATCCATCGCCATGGGCGACATCGTCTCCCGCGTGGCCATGGCCCGGATGGTCTCCAAGAAGGCCTGAACGGGGCATGGGATCACGCCCCCTGCGGCGCGATCCGTTTCAGCAGCACCGAAAGCGCGGCCGGCGGCTTCTGCTCGATGCGACGGTAAATCCGGCCATCGGACGTGCGCGCCACATAGCCCATATCCACCAGCGCCCGGCGCAGCAGCGCATGATCGCCGAAACTGGCCCAGGCATTGAGCAGGCGCGTATTGTCCGCATCCGAATAATCGCGCCCCGGCTCCATCCGGCTCCACAAGGCCCACAGGCAAAGCGGCTGCTGGCTGCGCCGCGCCGGCCAGCGCAGCAACACGCCCTCGGCATCGAAATGCCGGCTGACCTTTTCGACCAGCACGAGATCGACCGGCTCGGCCGGCGGCGCTTCGGCGCTGGCGGCCTTGAAATGCTGGTAATTGCGAAACCCGGCGGCCCGCGCCAGCATGTTCAGCATTTCGACATGGCTGGGCGGCGCACCAAGGCGACCGACCTGGTCACGCATGGTCCGGGCAAAGGCCGACAGATCGGCCACCATAAGGGAATGGATTTGTCTCGACATGGCTCATCCTCGAGCGTGCCCGCCCGCGCGATATCGCGGTGTCATGGTCGCCGGCCTGCGACGGAGCACGAAGAGGGAGTGCGTGTCGAATATCGGAACTGAGCAGGTTTAGCTTCCCTCGCGGGACGGCGACGCCTCGGTGAACTGCAGACCGTAACGCCGCTATAAACCCCACCCGACGCCGAAGCAAGCCACCTCACCCCGGACGCACCAGCCGGAACACGGTCTTGACCTCCCGGAACGTGCTGGAAGGCCCCGTCACCTTCATGTGCCCCGCCTCCATCCTGCAAACGGCGCGCATGCCAAGCTCTATCTCGACCAGCCCGCCCACTGGCATCGGCAGAGGCCCGTCGCATCGATATTTGTGGGGCGTGAGGCAGTGGCCGCAAAGTCCTGTTTGACACACGCCGCCACCCTGCTAAGACCCTGCCGAGGGCCTATAGCTCAATGGTTAGAGCCGACCGCTCATAACGGTCTGGTTCCAGGTTCGAGTCCTGGTGGGCCCACCATCAAATCCGGGCGTCTCCGAGCAATCGGCGGCGCCCGTTTTCTTTACGTCCCGCGTTATGTCCCGCGAATGGTGGCGACAGACGAAGCCAACTGTGGACGAATAGCAATCCACCGGCACCGGCAAAGAGATCGTGTATTGCGACCGGCGCGGCCCCGTAGCATGGTGCTGAGACCGCAGGGAGACTTGAGCCGGACAGCCCAAGCCTCCCCTCGCGGAGCCACCCGGCTGGTCGGAGCGCTGATAGCTGCCACGCCTCACGCTCTGACCTGCCGGTGATTCCTTTCTCTCACATCTACTGAGCCACGGCGCGGGAAAACGTCGCTTTTGAACAAGCGCGCGACTCCAAAATGTTCTCTTTATGTTCCATGATGGCGGCATGGGAAAGAACCCGCCATCCTCCATTTTCTATCGCACGCGCCTCGGCCAAGCCGCTGCCGCGAATATGCTTATTGTCGCCCGTTGCAATCTGTGCCGGCGGTCCCGAATCTATGTCGCCGCCGACCTGGTGCCGCTGTACGGGCCGGACACGTTCGTTTTCGAAATGTTCCAAGGACGATGCCCACGCTGCGGATCGGGCGATTTCTGGTCAGTGCACGAGCGGTACGCCTGCGATGCGGACGTCGGGATGTTGACCGTCCGCAGGCCAGCCGGTGTGCGGACGATCCAGCTCTGGAAAGACGAGCTCTACAGCGCGCCGGCGAAGAAATGAGGCGGTTGCTACTGCTGCATGTATTCGATGCGCCGGCACTCCGATAGCTGCACATCGTCGGCGCCGCAGTGCCACACGGTCATCCCGATGCGCCACCAGTTCACCGTCTGCTCGATAAGCAGGCCGTGCTTGATACACAGGCTCTCGTCCGTGGCTTGCCGGCAGACCAAGATGATGCCGGGAAGCCGCTCGAGCTCAGCGGCGTACATCAGCGATTGGCCAATTGCCTCCGCCCATTTCCCGGAGAAGTCCACTTCAATGGCATAATCATCAGTGACGCAGTCGGCGTGGGTACCGTTGCCGAGATATAGATTCATCTCCATGCCGGCGCAGAACTGCGCCTGGCGGTCGCGCTCCAGCTCAGAGTCCTGCGCGGCCACTGCGATCATCGAGAACATGGTTACTGGTAGTGTGAGCAGCACTCTCATTTCTTGAGTTCCTCGTAGTGGCCGCCCCATCGTATCCAGTAGCCTCGCTCTTGGAACCAGCGCTGAATGTACAGCTGCAGCATACCTTCAGCGTCCAACTCCTGTTTCCGGCGCCACCATGCATAGCCCCCGATCAGAACTGATAAGGCGGCGCCGACGCCGACAAACAATGGCATCACCCCCGGGACCGAAGCGACGACCATACCGCCGCCGATAATCGTCGCGATCTGTGGCGAGTAGCTGTAATCGTACCGGCTGAGATTGATCTCCGTGCTTTTGTACAGAGCGGTCATTCGTTCAAAATCTGCGGGCTCTGACCCTTCTGGAAAGTTGTACTTGCGCATCGACGCTCACCTCTCCTACGCAGGATTAGCATCGCTATTCCATTGAAGCGACTCATCGATCCTTCGTGAGCCCGACTCGCAACCGAAGGATTGCGACACGATTTCATGAGTCACATGGGGAGGTCGTGGTCGATGACAGCTGATCAGATCTTGAGCGAGGCGCTGCGCATCCTGCAACGGAACCTGCCGCCGCAGGGGGTGTCGGATCGGGAGACCATCGCGGACTTATGGGGCCTATTCGACAGCCCTACCACACGCGAAATCCTGCGCAAGCCGGCAGCCGAAGACCGCCCGCATGGTGAACAGAACCCATAAAATACCGGGCTCTTGTCGCTTTGGCTGACTTAAGGCGGCTTACAATTTTATCGAACCGTGCCGCCCAATGACTTAGCGAGCCTGGCTGTCCTCCAGGCGATACTTAAGCGAAATCGGGGCCGCTGTCGGCGTTAACCAAACCCACCCTCGATGGCCATCTTGAGCCGCTCGATCTCGGCCTCGAGCTGGCCGGCATCATCGAGCTCGCCGAGATCGAAAAGCCCGGGCAAAGCCAGCATCTCCGCGACCAGCGCTTTTGCGAGTTCATCATCGTGCCGACGCTGTGCATAAGCGATCGCTGCCGCCAGTTGCGCTCGGCGATCGCGGACCAGCGCCAGCCCGATATCGAGCCTGACACTGCGCTCAAAAGCCGCTGCTTGTTCAGCGAAACTGGCCATGCCGGCAGCATATGCGAATAGACGCGTAGCGTCGATTTCTCGTAGCGATCAAATCGTGATTTCCGAAGCCATCTCGAGATCGCTTCACTTTCGATGTATCGATGTCCGACCTGCTCACGGTGCCGGCTCGTCGCCTCGAAGCTCTGCTGCCCGGCGCTCAACGATCTGCGTAATCGCGTCCAGCAGCCGCTCGAGCTCGTCGGCGGCATCAGGGCCCACGTGGCGGACGACCTCACGGATGGACGGCGTACCGAGCAGCTTCCGCAGGGCCGCAGCCTGGCCAGCGTCGATGATATGCAAGCCGCCGCCACGGTTCTGTATGTCCAGCACAACGACGTTCTCGGCCTCGGGCAGTTCACCGTCGACGATGTGGATCTCGCCGGCCTCAGTCAGTGCGAATGACCACTTCATGGCGACCACCCGCTCGCATACTCTTCATCGGGATCGACGGGCGCATCGATGATTTCGGGCTCCACAGTTTCGTCGGTGCCGTCCGTGAACTTGATCTCCGGCAGCGTCTCGAGGTGCAGCTTGATCTCCGGCAGCGTCACCGGCGTCATGTTCCACTCATCCACGCCGACGTCGCAGCTCTGCCGGTTGCCGGGCAGCCGACCGTGGCTGTGCCCATAGAGCATCAGGGTGCCGTACCGCATCGCCACCCACACCCGCAGCGCGTAGTGGCTCAGGATGATACGCTGGCCGTCGACGCTGATGTCGGCGTAATCACGGACGGATGACCACGGCAGGTCCGCAACCCAAGCGGCGTCATGATTGCCCCTGATCAGGTGCTTCTGCCCGTTGAGCTTGAGGAAGTGCCGGCGGGCAGCATCGCGGTCGCCGCGGTAGGCGAAATCGCCCACTACCCACACCGTATCGCGCGGCCCCACAACGCTGTTCCAGCGCGCCACGAGGTCGGCGTCGTGTTCGGCAATCGTCCGGTAGGGCCGTGCGCAATGGTCGAGAATGCTTGCATGCCCAAGGTGCAGGTCGGCGGTAAAGAAGGTAGTCATCGGGATCTCCTCACGCCGTCAAACGCGGCGCTGGTGAATTGAATATTGGCTCGAGGCGGCTGCGGATCAGCGCCACGACTTCATCGAGCTCCGGCACGGGGACGGCCCATCCCGAGCTGTCTTTGAGCCCTCGCCAAGTGACGGCGTTGGCGGCCACGAAGGCAGCTGAATAGCCAGCTATCCCATCGATGCTGGCCGGCACGTCGGCGCCGTACATTGGCCAAGACCTGGCGAAGGCTTCACGCAGCCGGTCATCGTCCACCGTGCACTTCGTCAGGTAGACATAGAGATCGTAGTAGTCCCGCAGGCGGGTGTTCTCGCCGGCGTGCTTCCAGGCCGCGTGGCACTTGTCGGAGATGCTGTACTCGATCGGCTGGCGCATGATCCGGATTGCCGGCAGGTCCGGCAGCAGCGATGGGTAGTCGACGGCGATGAGCGTGTCGCGGAGGATCGGATCATAGAATCCGACGTCGCACTTGAACTTGAGCTCCGTGCTGCCGGCCTGCGCCCGCAGCATCACGCTGCCGCCGGGTACACCGCCGTCGCGCGTCTTCAACACCTTGATGTCATCGAGATCGAAGCGAACACCGTCATCTTCCAGCGGCACCACCGCCAGCGCATCGCGCAATGCGGCGGCCAGATCTTCCATCGTGCCAGTCCAGCCGGACAGCTGCAGGTCGATGTCGGTCGTGGTTCGGCCATCAAGCTGCGACACCCCCTCTGCGAAAAACATCAGGGCCCCACCTTTGAGCGACGTCTGCAGTCCGAACCGGTCGGCTTGATCGCTCGCGAAGATGCGGCGGATTGCAGCCTCCAGACCGAAGCGCTGCAGCACCTGCTGGTGTAGACGGCCCTCTTTCGCAGCGAGGTTCCGGAGGCGCTGGCTGACGCTGATGCCGCGCTTGGTGATCAGGTGTGGCTTCGAGCGGCTCATAGGTGCATCCCCCGATTATGGGTTTCAGTGATCGCTTCAACTTCCGGCTGCAGGCGCGTCCAAACGTCGAACTCGACGGCATACTCATGGAGCCGGCGGCGATCGCCATCGTCGCGCAGGAATGTTGCCAGGGCGGCAACGGCGTGCTGACGCCAGGCATCGGGCGTGATCCGATACAGATCCACCACCGTCCGCGCCGGATCCGTCACCCGCCATTTCAATCCATGGAAGTCGCGCTCCTCGACCCCAACCGACAACGCTACTTTGTGCCGGGTGCGCAGCGTGCTGACCGGAATGCCCCGCGGCGCATGGGCCTTCTCTGCCGGCACGATCAAGGTCACAGTGCTGGGCGAGGCGTCGCACAAGTCATGGTGCACAGCGGCACTGAGCAGGCCGATTACACCCCCACTGACCGACGACGCCAATGCCAGCTCGAGGTCGGGATCGGCATACACTTCAGGGGTGACGACAACGCCAGGAATGGGGCGGTAGAGCTGCTCGCTCTCGAGCGCGTCCAGTATCTCACGGGGATGCACTCCAGCGTTGCGGAGCTGCGTCGTGGACGCGATCGGGGACCGCATATGATCGAATAGCTTGGACATTTTTGAACACGAAACTTTCTGCTGTGTTCATTTTTGTCCAAAGCTAAGCAAGGAACCAGCTAATAAAAAATGCTGCCGATCATGACCACGAGCACCAGCACGCTGGAGCACACCACGATGGTGATGGTGCCCCGCATCGTCGCGCGGATCTCCGCGCGATAAGCCTCGAGGTCGGCCCGCATCTCGGCGGCGGTGGCACTCGGTGGCAGCGGCAGGCGTGGTGATGGACGGCCCATTACAGCCGCAGCTCCGCAAGGGCCGCGTCGGTCTCCGGATCCAGCTCCGGCGGCGGCTCGGCTGCACGATTGGCATCGCGGGTCGCCCGCATCGATTCCGCGCGGCAGGTCTTTGTGATCGCCCACGCGTCGGCATCGCTGATGTTGCCCGCGAAGGCATCGATGATCAGATCACGGACTTCGGCAAATGTGCTCGCGCCTGCGATGCGAAACTGCGCCAGCTCGTCCGGCAGCGGGCGATCAGGCTGCTCGCGCGCGATGATATCGAGCTCGCGAATGCACTCCGCTTGTGCCTTCTTCACGCGCTTCACACGTAGCCGCTCGCGGCGCTGCAGCTCCTTGTGCCAGAGGCGGTCAGCTTGCTGCTGTGCGGCGGCGTCCGGCAGATGCTTGATGCGGACGATCGTGTCGCCGTCGATGCCGAAGCGTTCGTAGACCATCTCGGCCACCAGCAGCCGGAAGCGCAGCTCTTGCCCGGGGGCCACTTCGACGAGCCGTTCGTCGATGCCCCAACGGATCGCTTCGCCTGCGCGTTTGGCATCAAAGCTCACCGAAAAAACATCTTCGCGCCGCAGAGTGCGGTACCTTTCGACGACTTCGCGGGCGCTGAGCTCGCGCTGGTTGCCGAAGATCTCGAGCAGCTCGCTATTCCTGCGATGGGCGTTGATGCCCCAGATGCGGTGGCCGTCAGCGAGGCATGCAGCGACGATCTCTTCCGGCTGCATGTCGTCAATTGGCTGCCCGTTGAGCGTAATCGGGCCGGGGTGCGGGCGGCGACGGGGCATCACTTGCTCTCCTTAAATGGCAGGCTGCTGATCTTCGGCCCCGGCCAGCGGCAGGCGTCACACAGATGGCTGCCGTTCCAGGTGCCGCCGATCGGGCGTCCGTAGCTCGTCATCGTGATGTAGAGCTCGGTGCCGCAGGGGCAGTGGCCGCGAAGCGCTTTGACCGTCTGCATCACATCACCTTCCGTGCCGGCTATGTATAGAACCAGCCGCCGACCGGCAGTGCTGGCAAACCCGGTTGTGGTCGCCCGCGCTGCGGAAAACCCGGCTGCAGCGGAGGCAGTGCCGCGGGCGGTATTCGAGGAGGCCGCGCTGCCGGCGGAGGGTGGTGAGATGGCTGGACGGGATCACGGTGGCGGTCATGCTGCGGCCCTCTCAGCTTCCCACCAGCCATTCGCCTTAGCGATCTTGATGGCGGCGGCGGTGCACCGGTGATCCCAAAGCAGCATCGGGTCTTGCCGCGCTGCGCGAGCTTCATCGGCCAGCCGCTGTTCGGCGGCGGCATACGAGACTTTGCCGAGATCGATCCGCGCGCTGTTGCTGCTACCGCTCGTTCGGGAAGTCACCCTCCAGCCGCAGTTGACGTTGACGGTAAGCTGCCCGTCCGCCCACTCGGTGATGCTGCCGGCAAGGGCATGACCCTCGACATCGGGCAAGTCATACGTGGTCAGCGTGGTGTTGAGGTCGCGGTGGTGCTGCCGCACGACCAAGCCGTACTTCAGGCCTCCGGCTGGACGCGGGACCATCGGTCCGAGATCGAGGGTGAGCTGCTGCATCACAGCACCTTTCGCGCGTTTGAGAAAACCCAGTGCGAGATCTCGCCGGCGGGCACGGCATAGTCCGGCAGCGGCCCCGGCTCGCAGCTCTCCTCCGCAGCGACGTCGTAGGCTTGCCAGTCCATCCGGCGATCGACGGGGATCATGTAGAACTCCCCGGTGGCGGTCAGGGTGTCGAAGAAGAAGTCGTTGGGCGGCAGCAGCGTGAGTTCCCCTGCTGCCACCAGATCAGCAGCGATCGCTGGGGGAAGCGGTGCCTCGACCCTCAGCTCTGTCAGCCCACGCAGGAACCGGCGCTGTTCTTGCTCCTGCAGGTACTCCTCCCGGCGATTGGTTTGCAGCTTGGCAATGGTGAGGTAGTTGGCGGGATCGTTCTTGATCATGGCTGCTCTCCTGCGACCGCCTCGCGGCGGGCTGCTGCAAGCGACTTCTGCTTGTCGGTCTCCGCAATCAGGAACGCCGATATCTCTTCCATGCAGCGAGCGTCGAACAGGGTCTGGTGAGTGATGGCTGGGAAGAACACGTACCGGCGCCAATGCGTGTACCAGCTCACCTCGCCCAAGATGGTACGGGTGGTCAGTGCCACCACGTCCCACTCCCGGGTGACCTTCTTCGGGCCGGCGATCTTCTCACAGAACTCAACATAAACGGTCATTGCTGTTCTCGCGGATGCCGGCGCTGCCAGTCGCTGCCGTCCATCAGAGCCTCGGTCTCGAGCATCTGCTCGGCTTCGGGTTGGGTGACGTCGTGGTCGGCCATGACCTTGGCGATTTCGGACTGCCGGGCGCCGGCAGCGATGGCCGCATCGAACGCGGCAACGTCCGGCTGCTCGGCAGGTGTCACTGGCGTCGCGTCGGCCAGTATGAAGTCGATCAGCCCGTCCACGAACTTGCTCATGCTGCCACCTCGGCTTCCCGGGCCGAGATGTAGGCCGCAGCGAGGGACTTGCCCTTGGCGTAGGCGGCATCGATCAGCGGCTTCATGCCGGCCTCATGATCCGCCGTCATGTTGTACATCTCGAACTCGATGTCATGAGTGGTGACAACCCGGCCACCCATGCGGATGATCGTCACGGTGCACTGCACCGTCAGACCGTTGCGCTTGACGGAGACGGTACCGAGGGTGGTGCTCTGGTGAACGTACTTCATGCTGACACCTCGTCGTCCTCGGGCTCTCCACGCCGGGCACGGACGGTTTTGGCTTTCAGCTTTGCCAGCTTGCGCTGCGCCTTCTGGAGTTTCGCCTTCACCTCCTCGAGGTCCCGCGGTCCCCCCTCGGCCACTTCCTCGTCATCGTCCTCAGGCTCATACTCGTAGCCACCGTTGATCTCGGCGATCACCAGCGTGTGGATCGACTTGGCTGCGTTCTCGGCCAGGACCATGTCGATGAGGTCGGCTTCGGCACCATCCTGGACGAACTGCCAGGTCACCGACGAGGCGAGCAGCTTGGCCTTCTGGTGCGCGATGAAATCTTGCAGCACATCGATGTTGCTGGCGATGTCCTGCAGGACTTGATCACGGTCGTTGCGGTAGACGGCGTACTTACTGATGGTCATGGGTGAACTCCGAGGATGATGCTGGCCACCAGAGCGGCCACGCCGAACAGGGCGACGCCGGCGATCAGACTGGCGTCGATGAGAATGCGAGGGCGGATGCGAACGCGCCGGGGCATCAGCCACCGCCCAGGCTGTAACGCGCGCCGTCTGCGCAGATTTCGGTGACGCCGATGTAGCCGTCAGCCGCCATCTCTGTTTCGCGGACGAAAACTGGGAAGAGCCCGTGCGGCGGCATCGGTGTCGTCGGGCCATCTTCGTCGTCGAAGTCGGCCCAGCTCGGCATATCGGGCTCATTGAGCTCGATGTCGCCGGCGCGCAGACTGCGAGCGAACTCGGCCTCATTCGCGGCCAGCATCTTCACGTGCTCCCAGCCTTCAGGCGTGGCGGCGATGCGGACCGGCAGCTGCGAGGCGATCGCCTTGATCTCCTGCGGCCAATTGCGCATGGTCTTGTAGAGCCGGTCGCGATGTTCTTCGTCGCGTATCCAGATGCCCTTGTGGCTACCGGCGTGGACGGCGATGACGTTCTGCTGACGCTTCATCTCAGGCCCCGGCAGCTTTGGCGGCGCCACGGACACCCATCAGCGACAGCCGCGAAAGCGAGCGCAGGGTCACGTCGACCGGCGCATCGATCGCCGATGCCAGCTTGACCGGCAGCGTGTCGACGAGACGCTCGATGTCTTCGACAGCCGCGCAAGCGACAGCGAGAGACATCTTCAGCTCGTTCGGCGAGTGCAGCACCTCGCCGCCAACGCGGGTGAACCCCGCTTCACGGAGTTCGACGTCGAGGACTTCCGGCGTGACCTCAAAGGCCTCAGCGATACGGGTGATCGGCATGCCGGCGCGGATCAGCAGGATAGTCAAAGCGATACGGTAGCGATTCATGAGTGGTGCCCTCCCAGGCGAGTGAGTTTGCCGGCGACGAAATGCCAGCCGGCCCGATTCAAGGCGGCGATGACCGCGGACCTGGTGACGTCGTGCTGATCAGCGATGGTGGTGGCGCTCTCGCCGGCGCGCAGCCGAGCGAGAATGTCTTCGGTGGCAGGCAGCTTGCGCTTTGGCCCGGTCTTTGGCGGCGGCAGAGCGATGCCCCGGCACCGGCATTGATTGACGATGGTGTTTCTGGCGCAGCCGAAATGACGGGCCATCGCGCTGATGGTCTCGCCGGCTTCAGCAAGCTCGCGCAGTTCGGCTGTGCTGATGACGCGAGCCATCACTGACGCTCCGACAGCAGAGCGCCACGATGCAGCTGATCGAGTTCGTCGATGACCAGCAGCAGCTCGCGAATGCCGGGACACATGTCGGGCGGTGCCATGCGCCGAACATCGCGAGCAATCTCAATGACGTCGTCATCCGAGCACGCAGGATCGGTGCCGAACATCCGGTGAAGCACGGCAACGGCGTTGGAGCGGACACCAGCCAGGGCATCGGCAGTAGGCGGCCTGGCGCAGAACGGCAGCGAGATGATCTCAGCCGACTCAGACATAAAGAGAGCCCTTCCCGGAGCTTATGGAACAGCGTGTCAATCCCTTGAGGAATCGATCGACAATCCGATGCTCCGGCCGATCCGAGCGAGGGTCAAACTATTTGCTTAAGACAAAATCTGTGTCGAAAGGCGCACTTAGCCCAACTTCTTCGAGTTCTCAGGGCCTGCAGATGAATCGTCTACAATCTTAATCACGGAAACGTGATCGACACCTCTACCCCATGGTGGTGCCTTTCGTCGGCATGGCACAGACTGAGTCGCCGCCCCAATCCGGGGCAAAGGAGAGGATTGATGAAGGCTATTCTTGCCAAGATTGCCGCCGTGCTGGCGGCCATGCCGCGGCTGGTCTGGGAGCGGGTTCGGATCGGAGGTGACTGGGTGATGCGGCTGGTCGCGAAGCCGGCAATGCCGATGCCGGCACCTGAGCCCGTCGAAAACGAATCGGATCTTGTGGAACAGGAATGGGCGGAGCAGCTCGCTGCAATCCGCGAGATCGCGACCTTGCTGCAGGCCGGTCGGTACCCGGCGCCGGAACTCGCCGGACAGCTATCAGAGATGAGGCTAAAGTGGCTCGGTGTTCTGCCTGACGAGATGCTGCAAAAGGTTGCGCAGGCCAGCGACGAGGCCCTCAAGGCTCATGTGCTCGGCAGAAAAGCGATCCGGGGTGTCCTGCGCGCTGACCGCGAGGCAGTCGACGCATGGACAGCGGCGCCGGACGAAATTCCGGGCAGCTTCTTCCCCAAGCCGTCGACGGGCCTGCAGCTGTAGCCGTAGCGGTCAGCAAGAGAAGATGACGAAAGCCCCGGCATCAAACCGGGGCTTTTTGTTAGTGGGCGGCGGCGCGGCGGCGCTGGACGGCGGCGGCGAGGATCTGGTTGCCACGGATGCCACGTTCGCGAATGAGCTCGCCGTTGCTCACGGACAGCCGATTGATGATGCCGTTGGCTTTCTGCAGTTCGCGGCGCAGGCGCATGATCTCCGCAGCCTGCTGATCGATGATGCCCTGCGCGTTCTGCGTCAGCTGCTTCATTTCGCGGCGATGGGCCATATCCAGGCCGACCATTTCGAGGCTGATGTTCATGCTGCGTCTCCCTGATCCCCCTGCTCTATCACCGATTCGTTTTCAGTCCGCTGGGCAGCTTCCTCGCTTTTTATCGATTCGCGTTCGGCCTTGCGGTCGGCGGCACGGGCCTCGGCGTACGCGACGCTCTCCCTGTATTTCGCCATCGCTTCGCGGGCCGTAGGACGCTTCGCCAGCTTCGTCACCGTGAGTTCGACATGAGACCACGCACGGCCACGCCCGGCCTCCGGAACAGCCGGAATTGCGTCGATTGTCCAGCCTTCAAGGGCGCCGAATAGGTCTTCGACGCCGGGCATGATCAGCTCCTGATAAATGCGGCTCAACGAGGTCCACTGGAAGGTCTCGCCGCGGCTGCTCCGCTTGATCGTGGCCCGCGACAGGTATTCGCCGAACACGGCGGCAGTGTCCTCATCCTTTAACCGGATGCGGTGATCGGGACCGGCCTGGCGCAGCGGCAGCGTATAGAGCCAGAGACAGATTCCCGGAGCGGTCGTCAGCCGGCGCAGTTCGTCAATCGGACCGTGGATTTCACCAAGCATGCCGGCAAAGGAACGGAACGTCCCGGACACGGAGGCGGTGACGATGCCGGCCAGCCGCTTCTGCTCGCCGGGCAAATAGGTGATCTCGTCGAACAGCTTGATCTCGCCATCCTCCGTAGGGATGACGGCGTCACGGACACGCTGCAGAGCACGATCGGCGTTGTCGAGCCGGACGCCAGCGTCGCGCTCGAGATGCGGCTTCACGACCGAGACCCTGCCGTAGCTGTCCGCAGCCGCGAGCAGCACCAGCGCCAGGCGCAGCGCCGGTGCAGTCAAGCCGGCTGGCACGTGCCCGGAGGCCAGAATCCGGGGCAATTTGAGCGTCTGTGGCATGACCCTATCCCGTAAAATACCTTCACGCCATAAGGTGCAACATGCCGTGGAATAGGTCAATAGCCACGAAAGTTTCGGAAAAGCCGTGTCACCTACTGTAGATAAAAGAAGAACAGATAGATATCTAGAGTCGCGCGCGAGGGTTGACGGGCCTCGCGCTGGCGGCGCTCCGGCCCCTTGTTTCTATGGCGCTGGAGGTCGAGGCGCTGGCCGCGCCTTCGACCCGCGGTTGTTGGAGTGGGGTGGCGCGAACGATACGACTCCGCAATGCGAAATTGATTTTGAATGGGCCGAAAGCGCTTCGCGCCTCTTATCGCCCCAAGGGGCGGGCACGTGCATGATGGCGCAAGAACAGGGAGTCGTCTTGACTGGCGCCGAGAATATCCTGCCCGAACAACCGCGCAGCGCCTCGGCTTAAACCCACTTGCGCGCGTCGGCCCGGGACATGTCGCCGGACTTGTCCCTTTCAGCGGCGCGGCTGATCTTATGGCCAGAGCCGGGAGAACAGCCACATGCAGAGCATTGCTCAGCGCCGCAGGTCAGATCGAGACCGGAAGCGACGGCAGCGTGCCGCGGCGCGGGCCGCGGGTGTGCCGAGTTCAGCAGCGGCGCTGAACGCGATCGCAGAGGGCGTCGCCTTCCTGGCGACAAGCCGTGTCAACATTGAACGAGCGCGTTCCGGCTTAACGCCGCAGGTAGACTTGGCGCTGGTGTTCACCACGGCTGTGCAGATTCTGACGGCGCGGCACGGCTGCGATAAGCACCACAGCGAGGTGGCCATCAAACGGCTCCTGGCACCCCGCCCTGAGCATCGCTGGCCGTCGCACGTGCCCACGCATGCTGTCACCGCCACCCCTGCCGGCGAGGCTGCCTGATCGAGAGGGCGCTATGATGGGACGCGTCCGCGACCGGAAGCAAGACACCCCCGTTACCTCCTCTGGACACGTCGCCGGCTGGTAACGCAGATATCGAATGCACGGGGTGTTGTGGCTGGCTAGTGGCCAGCGTATATTGCAGAGGTCCACTGCGATCGCATCGCAACCCCGAGGCCAGTGTTCCAGCGCTGGCCTCAACTCTTTTCCGGGCACCCCTCTATGCCGTGACTGGCAGCTTGCGACCCCATTGTCGCCGTTCGGAGCGCCGCGTTCGGCGCCCGAAACCTGCCGTTCATTCACTTCCACCCGACGGCAAAGTCGGGGACGTCTGCTGAAGAGGTCATCAGGGAAATCAAGCGGCTCCTCAAGATTGAAAAGAACCCACCCACTGTTACCCGCGCCGAAGGTCGTCTCACGCGGCGCGGTGGCTTCTCGAAGAGTACGGCCTCGTCACCGACGACTATCACCGCACACAATGGGGTGTGGTTCGCTGTGACCTTCACCGCAATCTGGCGCAATTTCTCCAGCGCTAAGTGGCGGATTGCTGGCGAGATCTCGAAGAAAAGTAGAACGGACGTTCGAGCGTGATGCCGCGAAAGTCTGATCTGAGCCCAAAGTGACGAATGCTGCACGATGGGCGAATGTCGACTACCGACCTCACTACGCCAGCGTGCGCGTCATCTCACGGATCAGATCATTTGTCTCTGGTCTCGTCGTTTGGTGCCGATATCGAAGGGCCAAAACAGTTCTTGATATTTCAAGACCATCGATGGGTTTCGACACCAGGCCCATGTCCGAAGGAATAGCGGTGGCTGGCAGGATCACCGCACCTGACCCTTGCCGAGCAAGTTCAACTAACCAATCCACGCGATTTGACCGATAGGCCGCGTAGAGTTCGTGACCATGATCCGCGCAGGTCCCATGCAAAACATCCCGCATTTCGCAATTTAGGCGGTCAAGCATGTCAGTTTTAGCAAGAGTCGAAAGAGAGATCGCACTTAGTTCAGACAACGGATGCGACTTTGACACCACGACCTTGTAGTCCTCTTCATAGAGATGGTCTATACGATAGAGGTCTTCACTGACCTTCTCTGCGGTGACTACAACGTCAAATTCACCATCTCGTAACCCGGCAAGAAGCTCGGAGGTTGACGCAACGATCAATTCTATTTCGGCTTGCGGCAATCGCGTACGAGTACGCTCCATAGCTGCCGAAATCCTGTTGTGGCCAATCGTCTCTCCGACACCGACAGAGATTGGCACCCGCTCCAAGCGCATATGACGGACCGCCTCCGCCTTCGCCTGTCTCGTCTCATCATGAGCCTTCTGCAATCTTGGCTGCATGAGTTTTCCCAGCGTCGTCAGCCTGCATCCCGCACGGTCCCTGACAAACAGGTCACCTCCAAGCTCATCTTCAAGTTTCTTGATCGCAGTCGTCAAGGAAGGCTGGGAGACATTGGAGGCGCTGGCTGCGTGGGTGAAGTTTCGGTGCTCGCAGACAGCGAGAAAATACCTGATCTGGTTCATTTCCATCGCCGCATTCTCCGTTACATCTTCAGCCACACCATCAAACCAANTTCAATAGTCAATGTCTATCAAAGAATAGAATTTCGGNATTGGGTTCGGGCGCATTCGGCATGGGACAAAAGTGCATCGAAACCAAACCTGAAGCACTTCAAATCAGGAGACGNCCATGAAAACGCAAATCCTTCAGACAGTCGCCGCACTGGCGCTGATCACAACTTCTGCAACTGCACAGGACAACCCAATGGTAGATCATACAGCCAGCTACATCGCCATGCCGGCCGCCGAAGGCCAGACCGGAGCTTTCGCGGAGTTTCTGGCTGGTGCCGCAGCGATCGTGCGGGACACAGAGCCGGGCACCGTCCTTTGGTTTGCTCTGCAAGCCGATGACACGCTCGCAATCTTTGACATCTTCGCAGACGAAGAAGCACGCGACGCTCACTTCTCAGGAGCGGTTGCGGCGGCTTTGAACCAAAACGCCGACTCGCTGGTCGACGGCGGATGGGACGACGGTGTTGTCGCGAATATCAACAACTCCGATGTCCTGTCGGTCAAGGCGCCGGTTGATCTCTCCACGGCAACGACCGCAACTTACATCAAGCTCAAAGCTGCTCCAGGTAAAGGCCCCGAATTGGCAGCCTTGCTGACCGCCGCCGGCCCAATCGTCGCAGAAACTGAACCCAAGACATTGTTCTGGGCGGCGCTGCAGATTGACGAGACCAACTTCGNCATCTTCGACATCTTTGCCGACAACTCTGGCCGCGAAGCGCACTTTGCCGGACAAGTCGCCGGACTNCTGAATGAAAAGGCTTCAGAATTGATCTCAGGTGGATGGGACGACGGTGTGGTGGCAAACGTCCACAATTTCGAAANCCTCGCTANCAAGTAATCTCNAGGTGACTTGAGAAAGAAGTGCCCGGTGCAACCCATCGGGCGCTTTGNTGTTTGAATTTAGATTNACGCCAAAGCGGCCGTGCCGGAACTGGCAAGCGAAGCTCGCACTCGCCTCCGGCTTGGAAAGGGCGGCTATCGGCGGGAACATGTCCGCGCNTTCGCCCAACACGCCGAGATCGCGGACGACGCGATCTACATCAAGGTCAGCAAAAAACACCCTATTGAGGACGCCGGTAGCCACCAAAGGAGGGAAGTCGGCTGGAATCG
>Ga0065721_10050629_pt1 | contig 18841 bp, 15 predicted proteins | sample Mesricmetagenome_FD_59108 | JGI IMG/M metagenome (GOLD analysis project Ga0065721, IMG submission 59108) | Mesophilic microbial community from rice straw/compost enrichment Sample: eDNA_1 v2 (version 2) | ecosystem: Engineered > Solid waste > Grass > Composting > Bioreactor | place: USA: Davis... | reverse complement strand
GCTACGCCCTCCCGGCGGTCTCAGGCCGGCGCCATAGTGGCCGACTTTTGCTCCGCCACGTGGCCGGCTTTTACTCCGCCGTTGACACACTCCTTAGGTATCTTGTCGAGGAAACCCTCAATGGGCGGAGCGGCCGGATCAAGGCGTACAGCATCGCGATTGATCTGCTTGGGCGCCCCCCGAACTTCGATCCCGTTGCCGACCTGATCGTAAGAGTAGAGGCCTCGCGCATGAGGTCGGCGCTGGCAACCTATAATGCCCATTTCAAGCCAAGTCGTGAGATTGCGATAGACCTTCCGAGGGGCAATACGTCCCCACGTTCCAACGCGCTGCGGAACGGAACCGTTGAGGACGGAACCCCTTGTGGGAAGCATGCAGCGGCGGCCGACCGATCCTGCCGGCTTCGAGAGTCCGTCGAAGCTGAAGAGGCGCCTGATAGCAGGCGCCGGTTTCGGCTCTCGTCGCTGGCGTCGCCGCTGCTGCGGCCCTGTGGCAGCAGGAGCCAAGGTGGACGGTGCGTCCAGCCCTGCGCCTGGAACTGGCAGCGTTGGATGCTCGCGGAGGATCCGGCCGTCAAGGACATCACGGTCCTGGTGTACTCCATGGGAACCTGGCTCGCCACGGAGGCGCTGCGGCAGATGCGGATCCGCGATGGACACCGAGCTCGAAGATTCAGAACTTCATCCTCGCCTCGCTAGATATCGACATTCAGATAGGTGATGCCGCCAAGAACCGGAGCGATCTGCTTACCAAGAAATCCTCGACTCTTCCCGTCTGATGGCTTTTCCCGGTTTAAGTGTGCTTGGCATTCGGTGATCATCGAAGGACTTCATGACGCTCCGTGCTGAACAGACGTGACTGTTAGCGATTGCGTTGCAATGGCGTTTATCGACGGAGACCGAACGGAGACTGCGAAGACCGAGAAGCTGAAAGCGATGCGGGGGCTTCTCGGGCCGCCTCGGCTTGATCAGAGGTTGCGTAGATTGTACCGCGCGATAAGAGGAACCAGCGCATCGTGAGCGTGCTGGCGATGAAGCCGCGCCGCGCGGCTAGCTGCGGTGGCATCCCCCTGATCGATCGCCGCAATCACAGCCAGGTGCTCTTCCGAGGAAGTGACGGGGAGGGGGCGCAGCCTCAAGGTGAACATGCGCGCCCGATGAAGCTGGTCCGCCACCGTTCCGGTCATGCGCATCAGCCTCCGGTTGCCGCAACAGGTCACCAAAGCCTCGTGAAAGTCCTCGTCCGCCTGCGCCCAAGCTGCGAGGTCGTCAAGTTCTAACGCCGCCACCATGCGGTTGGTGGCATCGCGCAGAATCCTCACTACGGGTTCACGCTCTTCGGCGGGAAGTCCCGCCAGCCGCGCCGCGGCTGCCCCCTCGAGTGCAATGATCACTTCGTAGATTTCTTCGATATCCGCCGGAGACAACGAGCAGATCACGATACCCTTCTTTGGCAGGATGCGGACAAGACCCTCCTCCTGAAGCCTCGCCATGGCCTCGTGAACCGGCGTCCGGCTCATGCCGAGCTGACGGGCGATCTCGATCTCGGCCGCCTGATATCCCGGTGCGAAAACATTGGAACGAATGGCTTCCTTGATTGCATTGTAAGCCGCCGTGACGCGACCGGCGCTGCCTTCTTCCGAACTGGCAGTCTCACTTGGGCGCAAAGGAGCGGGAGCTAGATTGCCGCTGGTCATGTCGTCTCCGGTTGTTCTGTCTCGTATAGCGCGAATGGAAAGGCTTGACAAACCAATAAGCAAGGTTGAGTTTAATGTTGCATGCAAGATCGCATGGAACGGATGTGGAGGCTTCCGTTGATCCAAGGAGGATGGAAAATGCTTAAGATTCTGCTCGCGGCTGCCCTGCCGCTGTCCATCGCAGCCACCGCTGCGATTGCCCAAGACAGCTATCCCGACAAGCCAATTACCATCATGGTGCCCGCCGCCGCGGGAGGACCCAGCGATACCGTCGCACGGCTCGTTGCCCAATCGATGGGTGAAACGCTCGGGCAACAGGTGCTCGTCGAGAACATGGGCGGTGCCGGAGGTTCTCTCGGTGCGGCCACGGTCGCGCAGGCTGAGCCGAATGGCTATCGGCTGCTTCTTTACCATATCGGCGTGGCCACGTTCGCGGCGCTCTACCCGAACCTCAGCTACACACCCATCGAAGATTTCACGAGCGTGGGCCTCATCACCGAAGTTCCCATGACGATCGTCGGCCGGAAGGACCTCGGCCCCAAGACTTTCGCGGACCTGGTGACTCATATCAAGGAGAACGGCCAGGCTGTGACTTTTGGCACGGCAGGTACGGGCGCAGTATCAGACCTTTGCGGCCGCCTTCTGCAGGACGGGCTTGAGACGCAGTTCACGCTCGTACCCTACAAGGGAATGGGACCGGCCATGACCGACCTCATGGGCGGACGTATCGACCTAGCCTGCGATCAGACCACCAATACTACGACGCAGATCAAGGCCGGGGAGGTCCATCCATATGCGGTGACGACTTCCGCCCGGATCGATGTCCTGCCGGACCTTCCGACAGTTGCGGAAAGCGGCATCGAAGGTTTCGAGCTCAGCGCCTGGCACGCCATCTGGGCACCGAAGGGCACTCCGGAGGCGATCCGCAATAAGCTGGCAGAAGCTCTACAGGCGGCGTTGAAGGATCCGACTGTCGTCGAACGGTTTGCAAGCCTCGGCACGGCCCCGGTTTCGCCAGAACAGGCGACTCCTGCCGCACTGGACGAGAAGTTCAAGTCGGAGGTCGATCGGCTGACCAAGCTCATCGAGGCGTCCAAGTAACCGTGCTGTCACAGACCGGGACGGCTTCTCGTCGCCCCGGTACCCCTTCAACAACATGATCGAGACATCCATGCGCGAGTATAAGATTGCCGCCATCCCCGCCGACGGAATCGGCCCCGAAGTCATCGCCGCCGGACTGCAGGTCCTTGAAGCTCTCGCGCAGAGAAGCGGCGACTTCCAGATTAACACCGAGACCTTCGACTGGGGCTCGGACTACTACAAGAAGCACGGCGTGATGATGCCGGCCGACGGGCTGGAGCAACTCAAGGGCTTCGATGCAATCTACTTCGGTGCGGTCGGTGCTCCGGACGTGCCCGATCACATTACGCTGTGGGGGCTGCGGCTGCCAATCTGCCAAGGCTTCGACCAGTACGCTAATGTGAGACCCACCAAGATCCTGCCGGGGATCACATCTCCATTACGAAACTGCGGTCCGGGGGATCTCGATTGGGTGATTGTTCGGGAGAACTCCGAAGGTGAATATTCCGGTCATGGTGGCCGCGCCCATAAGGGACTGCCGGAAGAGGTTGGGACCGAAGTCGCGATCTTCACTCGCGTCGGCGTCACTCGCATCATGCGCTACGCTTTCAAACTGGCGCAGGCGCGGCCTCGCAAGTTGCTCACCGTGGTGACCAAGTCGAACGCACAGCGTCACGGCATGGTCATGTGGGATGAGATCGCTGCGGAAGTGGCGAAGGAATTTCCGGACGTCACCTGGGACAAGATGCTGGTCGACGCAATGACCGTGAGGATGACCCTCAATCCGAAGAGTCTCGACACCATCGTGGCGACGAACCTGCATGCCGACATCTTGTCCGATCTGGCGGGTGCGCTGGCCGGTTCGCTCGGCGTCGCGCCGACCGGCAATATCGATCCTGAACGGCGCTTCCCGTCGATGTTCGAGCCGATCCACGGCTCCGCATTCGACATCACCGGCAAGGGCATTGCCAACCCGATCGCAACGTTCTGGACAGCTGCGCAGATGCTGGAGCATCTCGGTGAAGCCGAGGCGGCGGCCCGCTTGATGCAGGCCGTGGAGCGCGTCACGGAGGAGGGCATCCTCACTCCGGACGTTGGAGGTGATGCGGACACCCAGCGAGTTACCGACGCCGTATGCGCGGCGATCGCAGGATCGAACATCCTGTAGCAGGAGCAAACAGCGGGAACGTGTCGCCAAGGGAGGAAGACATGGATACTTCTGAGAAGCGGATCCGGCACGACCTGTTTGCCGGCGGGATCTTCATTGCGATCGCGGCGCTGTTTGCCGTGCAGGGCCTGCGATACGAATTCGGCAGCCTTCTCCAGATGGGGCCGGGCTTCTTTCCGGTCGTGCTGGCGGGGGTGCTCGCCGCCCTGGGTATATCTGTCGCCATTTCTGGTCTTCGCAATTCAGCGGAGACAGTGGAAGGCCCCGTCGCTTGGCGGGCCATCCTTCTGATCTGCTTGTCTCTTGCGATCTTCGCCTGGGGCGCGCGTCTGCTGGGTCTGGTTCCGGTCGTCGTACTGTGCACCTTCCTGTCGGCCATGGCGTCGCGGCGAAACACCGTCATTTCTGCTGGCATCATGTCGGTGGTGCTGGCCGCCCTCTGCTATCTCATCTTCAAGGTGGGGCTTGCGGTTACGCTTCCGACCTTCGGTCCCTGGACCGGACTGTGAGGATGCGCTGATGATGGATCTTGTCGCCAACCTCGGCCTCGGCTTCGAAACCGCTCTGACGCCGGTGAACATCGTGTGGTGCTTTGTCGGCGTCCTTCTCGGAACGCTCGTCGGCGTCCTGCCCGGCATTGGGCCGACGGCGACGATCGCGATGCTGTTGCCGATCACCTTTACCTTCTCGCCGGTCACCTCCCTGATCATGCTTTCGGGTATTTACTACGGCGCACAGTACGGCGGCTCCACGACCGCAATACTGATCAACCTTCCCGGAGAAAGCTCATCAGCGGTCACGGCGATCGACGGCTATCAGATGGCCCGGAAGGGCCGGGCGGGTCATGCTCTCGCCACTGCCGCCTTGGGATCCTTCTTTGCGGGCTGTGTCGCCACCATGCTCCTGGCGATCGCCGCGCCGCCGCTCGCCTCGGTCGCGCTCCGGTTCGGAGCACCGGAATACTTTGCGCTGATCGTGCTGGGCCTTTTGGTGTCGATCTCGCTGGCACACGGCTCCGTGGTAAAAGCTCTCGGCATGATCATTGTCGGCCTTCTCCTCGGTACCGTCGGGCAGGATATCTACACGGGGGAGGAGCGTTTTACCTTCGGACGCCTCGAGCTGTCTCAGGGCATCAACTTCGTGTCGATCGCCGTCGGTGTGTTCGGGGTCGCCGAAATCTTCCGCAACCTCCAGCACGAGCACAACCGCGAGGTCTGCGCGAACCGGGTCTCAAACCTTTGGCTCGGGAAGGAAGAATTGCGTCGCATCGTTGGGCCCGTCCTGCGTGGGACCGGTCTGGGCTCGGTGCTGGGCGTCCTTCCGGGCGGCGGGCATGTGTTGTCCTCCTTCGCCAGCTATTCTCTTGAAAAGAACCTGTCAAAGAACCCGCAGGAGTTCGGCCATGGAGCCATCGAAGGCGTCGCAGGTCCGGAAAGCGCCAACAACGCCGCTGCTCAGACATCGTTCATTCCGCTCCTGACGCTCGGCATCCCGGCCCACCCGGTCATGGCTCTCATCGTAGGCGCCTTCATCCTGCAGGGGATCACGCCCGGACCCGAAGTCATCACCAGTCAGCCGGCGCTGTTCTGGGGCATCATCGCCTCTATGTGGATCGGCAACCTGCTGCTGGTTGTCCTCAACCTTCCGCTCATAGGGCTGTGGGTGAAGATGCTGACGATCCCGTACCGGATGTTGTTTCCGGCCATCGTGATCTTCGCCTCGATCGGCTGCTATTCGATCAACAACAACCCCTTCGACGTCTATGCGATCATCGTTGCCGGTCTCGTGGGCTACGCGCTCATCCGCTTCGGCTGCGAACCGGCACCGCTCCTGCTCGGATTTGTTCTTGGGCCGTTGCTCGAAGAGCACCTACGCCGCGCGCTGATCATCTCGCGGGGCGACGCGACTGTCTTCGTGACCAGCCCTATAGCTGCTAGCCTTCTGCTTGTGGGCGGGGCCTGTATCGTTCTGGCGCTGCTCCCGTCCATCCGGTCGAAGAGGGACCAGGTCTTTGTCGAGGAGGACTGACCCTGCCGATAAGCGAGAAGACCATGCCACGTGAACTCAATAAGTCGGCCGTTCGCAGTAGGGGGACGCACCGGAATCCGTAAGAGGCAGATCATGCGACAACACAGTATCCCCGTTGCCGTCCCCGCCGGTGGCGAACGTCCGGCGGGCGGCTCGAACCTATGAGTGCGATGGGCGTTAGTTGGGACGATAGCTCGGCTCGGGCGGTACTGCTCAAGCTTTTCGAAGCAGCGGTAGCAAGTGCCGATCCTCGTCGTGCAGTTCTGGAGAATCTGCCGGACCGGCCGAAGGGGAAGTGTATCGTGGTTGGAGCGGGCAAGGCGTCCGCCGCTATGGCCGCCGCGCTGGATAGCGCTTGGCCCAACGTCGACCTGTCCGGCGTTGTCGTCACGCGCTACGGCCACGCTGTTCCGGCAGGACGTGTCAATATCATCGAAGCGTCGCATCCAGTGCCGGACCAGATGAGTGTCGAAGCCGCGATGCGAATCCTGGCGAGCGTGCGCGATCTTGGAGAGGAGGATCTTGTAATTGCGCTCATTTCCGGCGGTGGATCCTCACTCCTCGTTTCTCCGGCGAAGGGCATGACGCTGAAGGACAAGCAGGAGGTCAACCGGGTCCTTCTCGCAAGCGGCGCCACCATCGGTGAGATGAACATCGTGCGCAAGCAACTCTCCGGCATAAAAGGCGGTCGGCTTGCGCAGATGGCGTATCCTGCAAAGGTTGTAACTCTCGTTATTTCAGACGTTCCCGGAGACGACCCGTCGGAAATTGCGTCGGGACCGACGGTCGCAAGCCATGCGACGGCGGAGGATGCGCGGGAGATCGTCGAAAGATATGGTCTGAAGCTCCCTGCTTCCGCGACCAAGGTGTTGGAATCCGGTGGTGCTTCAAGCTACGGGGACCGGATGAGGACAGAGGTGCGGTTGGTCGCCTCTCCGTCGATGGCGCTGAATGCGGCGGCCGAGGTTGCACGGATGAGCGGGCTATCGCCTCTCATCCTGGGAGACTCCCTGCAGGGGGAGGCGAAGGACGTAGGAACCGTCTTTGCCGGCGTCTCCCTTTCGGCCAGCAGCAAAGGACTTCCAGTGAAGGGGCCGGCCGTGCTTTTATCTGGTGGCGAAACAACAGTATCGCTTTCGATGAAGAGCGCTGGTCGCGGTGGGCGCAACAGTGAGTTCCTCCTGAGCCTAGCGGTCGGTCTTAATGGCGCGCCGGACATCTGGGCCCTTGCAGGAGACACCGACGGCATCGACGGCGTTGAAGACGCCGCCGGAGCTATTGTATGCCCTGATACCCTTGAACGTATGCGTCGAGCTGGAATCGATCCCCGTTCTGCACTCGCGTGCCATGACAGCTATACCGCCTTTAAGACCGTCGGCGACCTCGTCATCACCGGACCGACGCTCACTAACGTTAACGACATCCGCGCCATCTTAATTGGTTGAATCAACATGTTCATTCGCAACAGCAGAAGGGCGCTTCGTGGCCACCGTGGGGCCGGCTTCGAGCACGGCGGAGGTACTCAAGCGCTTTTCCTGGCGGGCGTCGATACATTTCGGCTCAACTTCAGCCCCGGTGATCATGCCGCTGCATATCGGAGCATACGCGCTCTGGAGAGGGGGACCCGCAGTCGGAGCCACTGGAGCCATAGCTACCCTCTCCCTCTCGTAGCTAACAGCTGAAATGCAGATACCTCAGGCGCCGACGTCCTGTGTCCTGCACTTTCTATCAATTCGGCCCGCGATGGGAGCCGATGTGGGGGCGGTATGCTCAACTTCTGGTAGGTTATCACTTATACTAGGACACGTCGTGGGGTTCTGGTGCGGCACCCGGGGCAACCTGCCGATGTTCACCTTTGCCGTAGCGGAAGTATACTCTCGCCATCTGCGGAAGCAGCGGCGCCGTCCCCAGCAGCGGTACAGGTATCGGAAAGACTGCGAAAAATAACCTCCGGACTGTCGTACCAGAATGTAGTACAGGACTGTCGTACAGAAACATCAGGTGATCGAGATATCGAAGCGTCTTCAGCAGCTTGGAAAAGGGCGAAATCCTTAGCTGGGAATCCAGGCGCCCCAGCCAAGCCTCCCTTTTCAAGCCAAAGATCCAGGTTTTCCGGCACTTCTTGCTTAGCTGGGAATCAAGATTCGCAAGCGTATCCCGGTTACCCAATCCTTTAGATCGCGTTACGTTGACGCTCCAGCAGCACTCCCAGGCGCAACTCTCCTGGACGAGGATGTCCGGATCCTCGCGCTGCGTCCGATGATTTTTGATCACCACCCGAAGACAGTGCTCACCATGGACAGTCGTGTCCGAAAGAGCGGCGGTCCCCTTTTAGCCCGCACCCATTGGGAGCGGTACTGCTTCGAGGTCTCGATATGGCGCTCTCTGAGCATCGATCGACCTTAGGCTTCCGTTGCGCAGGCCTCTCCCGAGACCACCACTAGGGCCTAACCGGCTTTATTCCTGATAGGTTTTTTCCTTGGGTGCCATACGATGCAGCTATAGCCGCCACCTGGCCGCGCCGCCCAGTGTGGGTAGCGTTATCCTGACGAGACATTAGCCTGCCAGTCGGTCGCGGCGACGCCTAAAGACGCGATCAATCACTTTGCCTGCAAGGTATCGCTAGTAGACCGCGCCTCTGGTTCGGCAGAGACGCGTCAGGTGAATAGGATTCATCGAAGGATGAGATGTAAGAATTTCTCTCGTTCAATCTTCCATGCCACGTTTGCCGAGGTCGGTAGCGCGGAGGCTGCATGACCGGGCCCGTCATCATCAGGTGAGGGTCCAGGCACGTCGTGAGTGCAATAGAACGATGGGAGGGAAACTTGAGAAAACACAATCCACGTAGGACGGTCGTTACCGCCGCATTGGCAGGAGTGGTCGCAGGCTCAGTGGGGGCAGGTGCCGCTGCTGCGCAGGATCTGGCGGGCAAGACCGTCGAATTCGTCATTCCGTTTGCTGAATCGGGAGGCTCAGCAGCATGGGCAAACTTCTTCGCGCCGCTTCTCAGCAAGCATCTCGCCGGCAATCCGACGGTAGTCGTACGCTATCGCCCGGGAGCCGGATCGACGGAGGGTGCGAACTGGTTCCAGGAGCAGAAGACGGCCGACGGAACGTTGATCTTCGGGACCTCCGGCAGTACGCAATTCCCCTACCTGCTCGATGATCCCCGAGTCCGCTACGAATACAAGGACTGGAAGGTCGTCCTTTCATCCGGCACCGGCGGCGTCGTTTACCTGCCGCCGGACCTGGGCGAGCGGTACGACGGCGACTTCGACGACCTGAAGGATGAGAATTATCTCTACGGCTCTCAGGGAGCGACAACGCTTGACCTGGTTCCGCTGCTCGCCTTCAAGCTTCTCGGGCTGCAGGTTGATCCTGTCTTCGGGATCGAGGGCCGTGGCGACGGACGCCTGATGTTCGAGCGTGGCGAGGCCAATATCGACTACCAGACCACCTCCGCCTACCTCAAGAGCGTGGTTCCGCTGGTCGAGCAGAAGCTCGCAGTCCCCGCCTTCTCCTACGGCGCGCTCGATGCCGATGGCAACATTGTCCGCGATCCGACTTTCCCCGACCTGCCGAGTTTCAAGGAAGTCTGTGAGGCGACCGAAGGGTGTGAGACTTCCGGCGTCGGCTGGGATGCCTGGAGGGCCTTCTTCGTTTCCGGCTTCGCGGCGCAGAAGCTCATCTACCTGCCGGGTGGCGCAAGTCAGGAAGTGGTGGACATGTACACAAAGGCATTCGAGGACATGATCGCGCAACCGGAGTTTGCCAAGAACTCGGAAGAGACACTCGGTGTCTATCCGCAGGGCGTCGGCAAGGCTGCGGTGGCAGCCCATGAACAGGCCATCACCGTCACCCCTGAAGCCAAGCAGTACGTCCTCGACTGGCTGAAGGAAGACTACGGCATCACCATGCAATGATCCGGCAGGGTGCCCGGCGCGGCCATTGGCCATTCCGGGCGCTTCGTCACGTCGTTCGCATCTGAAAGGCCTTCTTCATGGACATTCTCTCTACGGCCCTGCCGGCCCTCGGCGAGGCCTTCGTCCTTCTGCTGCAGCCGCAGCAGTTGATGTATCTGATCCTGGGTGTGCTTCTCGGTCTAACGGTGGGTATCTTGCCAGGCCTGGGAGGGATCGCCGGGTTGTCCCTCGTTCTGCCCTTCATATACGGAATGGATACGGTATCGGGACTTGCGCTGATGGTTGGTCTGATCGCGGTCATTCCAACATCCGACACGTTCTCCTCCGTTCTGCTCGGCATCCCCGGATCGAGTTCCGCTCAGGCGACGGTACTTGATGGCTTTCCCTTGGCGCGCAAGGGGCTTGCGGCCCGCGCTCTCTCGGCCGCCTTCATGTGCTCGCTCTATGGCGGCCTGATCAGCGCCGCCATCTTGACCTTCTTCATCTTCATTGCCCGCCCGCTTATCCTGGCATTCGGACTTCCGGAAATGCTGATGCTGACCGTGCTCGGCCTGTCCATGGTCGCAATTTTGGCGGGGAGGGTGCCCCTGAAGGGGATCGTTGCTGCCGGCATCGGACTGCTCGCCGGCACGATCGGAGCGGCGGGTGCCGGCGGCAGCCTGCGCATGACCACTTACGATTTCCCTTACCTTGTAGACGGTTTGCAACTGATTATCGTCGGTTTGGGCATGTATGCGGTACCAGAGATCGTCTCGCTGCTGAGAGAAGACCAGAGCGTGGCGCAGGGCAACAAGCTTGGCGCCGGTTGGTTCGACGGCGTCCGTGACTGGTGGCGCAACAAGTGGCTATCCACCAAAGGTGCCATAATCGGTGTCGTCGTCGGGATCATCCCCGGCCTGGGCGGATCGGTCGTAGACTGGATTGCCTATGGCTATACCGTGCAATCCTCAAAGGACCGCGAGAACTTCGGGAAGGGCGACATCCGCGGCGTGATCGGGCCGGAATCCTCGGCCAACGCCACCATGGGCGGAGCCCTGGTTCCGACCCTGATTTTCGGAATCCCGGGATCAGGTACCATGGCCGTCTTTCTCGGTGGGCTTGCGCTGCTCAACCTGTCGCCCGGGCTGCACATGGTGCGCCAGAACCTCGACGTGACCTATACCATCGTCTGGTCGCTTGCCTTGGCAAATCTCATCGGAGCCGGGCTCTGCATCCTCTTGTCCGCACAGATCGCGAAGTTCTCGAAGATTCGATTCGCGATCCTGGCGCCATTCCTCTTCATGCTGATCTCGTTTGCAGCATTCCAGTCGCGGCAGTCGATCGGAGACCTCATCGCCCTGATCGCCATCGGCTTCCTCGGTATCCTCTTGCGTCGGTTTGACTATTCTAGGCCAGCCTTCCTGATCGGTTTCGTTCTCTCCAACCAGGCAGAGGCATTCGCCAACATGGCGAACCAGATTGCAGGAGCACGCTTCAACCGTGGCTTCTGGGCAGGCATGGAGTACATCGCATCGCCGCTGGCGCTGACGATCCTTGCGCTGACCGTCGTGTCGATCGTCGTCGGGCTGCGCAGTGCGAAGTTCATCAACGAGCATGACGCGGAAGCGAGCGGGGGAAAACGGACCTCCGTGATCTTCCTTCTTTGCATCACCACCTATGTTGCGGTCTCAGTCATCGACGCGGCGATGATATCGCGGCTCGGCGACAAGATCTTCCCCCTCACGATTGGGCTCGTCACGCTTGCGGCCTGTGCGGGTCTGCTGGTCCGGATGCGCCGCGCGCCGGAAACAGACCCCGTCTTCGTCGATCTCGAACGCGGTGGGCCCGACGAGAAGCTTCCGGTGGGACTGTGGTCGACGCTGGCCTGGTTCGCCATGCTTCTCGCAGCGTCCCTGCTCTTCGGCTTCGTGATTGGACTTACCCTTTTCCTGCTGGCGTTCTTCCGCACCAGGGCAAGGCTCGGACTGCCGATGACGCTCGTGTACACCGCCGGCGGAGTTGCTGCGATCATCCTCTTTGCCGGGGTGCTGGGACGCGATTTCCCGCCCGGCCTCCTGCAGGCTTACACCGATCTGCCCTGGCCGCTGAGGTAAATTCGCACCTACCGCCCCGGCCGGCGCCGGGGCGGTTCATCCGCCCTCACAGGCGAAAGATCTTCTCACGATAAATTGGAGTTGCTGCGTGGTTGAACGCAAGATGTATGGGTGGCTGGCAGAAGCATTCAGGCAGGAGGGGGTCGATACGTGTTTTGCCCTTCTGGGCGATGCCAACATGAACTGGGCAACTGCCCTTTCAGGGCTCGGCACCGACATGGTCTATGTCCGCCACGAACATTGCGCGGTTGCGGCTGCCATGGCCTATGCACGGAAAACCGGAGACGTGGGTGTGGCAACGGTAACCTGCGGCCCAGGGCTGACGCAGGTTCTCACGGCGCTGCCAGCGGCCGTCCGGGCGCAACTGCCGCTTGTTGTATTTGCCGGAGAAGCGCCTCTGAAGGCGGCCTGGTACAATCAGGCGATTGACCAGGCGCCGTTCATCCGTGCGACCGGCGCAACCTATCATTCCCTCCATCATCCGCCTCGCATGGCTGAAGCGGTACGTGATGCTTTTCTCGAGGCGAGGACAACAAACCGACCGGTCGTGATTGGTGTGCCCTTCGATCTGCAGGACCTCGATATCGTCGAACCGTTGAACTTGCCCCGTCCCTCGACCGAACTTGTCCCGAAAGTTGGTCCGATCCCGCCGAACAAGGACGATATCGCCGAGGCGGCGGCACGTATAAACGGGGCAGAACGCGTCGTCGTGATGGCGGGCATGGGCGCGGTCGCCGCAGGGGCAGGACCTGCCTGCCGTCTGCTGGCGGAACGATGTGACGCAATGCTGGCTACTACGCTTCCCGCACGCGGCCTGTTCCATGATGACCCCTATTCTATCGGGGTGGCCGGCGGTTTTTCCAGCGCGGCCGCGCGGAAGTTGCTGGGCGAGGCGGATCTCGTCATCGGCGTCGGGACGATCCTGGCCCATCACAATGCGGAGGGCGGAAGGCTCTTCGGACAAGCGCATGTCCTGCAGATCGACGTGGAGCCTCTGACGGTCAGCCAGGGACGCATCGCTGCCCACAGCCATATCCGCGCGGACGCCCGGCTTGCGGCGGAAGCGCTCGCGGAACTCGTTAACCCCCGTCAGCCCGCGTGGAGGAGCGAGGAGACAGCCCGTCTTATCCGCGAGACCCCGATCGATCCTGAGCCCTATGCCACGGAGCCCGGGCTTCACGACCCGCGCGACGTGGTGTCGGCGCTGGAGGCAGCACTGCCGCACGAATGGGAGATGGTAAATTCCTCCGGCCATTGTTCATTCTACTTTGCGCACATGCCGTCGCGACCTCAGGAGCGGTTCCTGACCATCCGGGAATTCGGCGCAATCGGAAACGGGATATCTTTCGCCATGGGGGTGGCGGCTGCGCGCCCGGAAGAAACGGTCGTCCTGTTCGACGGTGACGGGAGCTTGCTGATGCATATCCAGGAACTCGAGACCATACGTCGACACGCAATGAAGATCCTCATCTGCGTGATGAATGATGGTGCCTATGGCTCGGAAATCCACAAGCTGCGATCGGAGGGGCTGCCGGACGATGGAGCCGTCTTTGGCCGGCCTGACTTTACGGCAATCGCCAGGGGGTTCGGCATAGGTGGCGAGACCATTGGCGATCTTTCCGATCTGCCCCGGCGCGTGGCCGAGTTCAGCCAGCGCGGTGGCGCGGCTATCTGGGACTTTCCCGTTTCCGACAAGGTGCTGTCGCCGGTTATCCGGAGAGCGCATCCCCAACGAACTTCAAAGTAAGTGAGCCGCATGGCGCAGGCTGGTCGTATGCGAGCGACCCAGGCGGCAGACCCCGATATCTCCGGTTCGGCGCCGTCAAATATCGGCGAGGCGATGGCGGATCATCTCGAGCAACGCTTCCGCGGGTGGCGAAAGCGGAACGCCACGCCGTGTGATTGCGCCGATCCGGCGCGTCAGGTCCACATCGGAGAAGGGCAAGCCAACAATATTCGCCGGCGACTGATGCATCGTCAGGCGGGGCAGCACCGTCAATGCGACACCGGAGGCCACCAGCGCCATGGCCGTGGCGGCATTCTGTACCTCGAACCGCCAGTCGACCTGCTTGCCGACATCGCCCAGCGAGTTCTCCACCAACTGGCGATTTGTCGACTGCGTGCGAATCCGAACCATCGGCTCTCCCAGGAGATCAGACCTGGTGACGTGGTCTTGCTGGGCAAGTCGGTGCCCCTTGTTGACCAGCAGCACGTAAGGCTCGGTGCACAGAGGTTCCGCTTCGATATCCCACGGCGTTGCGCTGATGATGGTAATCCCGAACTCGGCCTCGCCCTCCTTCACCAGATCCATGACGTGACCCGTGGGTTGGTCGAGAAGCACGACCTGAAACCCTCGGTGAAGGTCTGCGAAGGCTCTCATCACGTCGGGCAGGTAATAGCCCGCAATGGTCGGCAAGCAAGCGAAGACCAGGCGTCGGCGTGCCTCGCGGCCACTCTCCCTCACTCCCTGGTAAAGGCCGGAAAGCGTCTCCAGATGGCGCCGCACGTCCGGCAGCAGCGCCTGGCCTGCCTTCGTCAGAGAGACGTCATGAGAGGTTCTGATCAGGAGGCGTGTATTGAGATCCTCCTCGATCTTTCGGATGCGGTGACTGAGCGCCGTCTGGGTGACACTCAGCTTGGCCGCAGCCTTGGAGAAGCTTCCGAGTTCGGCCACCGCGATGAAGGCCTCAAGCCCCAGATAATCCACTCGCATTCCGCTACCCCGGTGCCGACGAAGAGGCACGTTCCCACAAGAGATCGCATGCGGCAATTGCCGCCAACTTTGCAAAGGCGCAGATGAACCACTTGTTGGACTTTCTCATGCCGCCCAACGTGGAGCCGACGGCGGCCCTCGTCATGTTGGCAGCGAGCACGGCTGCATCCTTCATAACCATTGCGTTCGGAATCGGTGGCGGCGTTCTGCTGCTGGCCGTCATGGCGATCCTCGTCCCGCCGGCGGCGCTTATTCCAGTGCATGGCATCATCCAGTTCGGCTCCAATATCGGTCGCGTCGTCTTCATGTTCCGATATATCAGCTGGGCAAGCACATGGTCGTTCATGGCGGGGACCGTGGTCGGCGTGATCGCCGGCGGAGCGGTGGCGCCCAATCTGTCGCCGGCGGTCGTACAGATGGGCGTCGGCCTGTTCGTGCTCTGGTCGGTCTTCATGAAGCCGCCTCGCTGGCTCAGCCGCATTCCGTTGGTCACTGGTGTCGTGTCGAGCTTCCTGACCATGTTCTTCGGTGCCACAGGGCCGTTCGTTGCGACGTTCACCAAGTCGTTGGCGCTTGACCGCCATCGCCACGTCGCAACACACGGCGCCATGATGTCGGTGCAGCATCTCCTCAAGACGCTCATGCTGAGCTTCCTTGGCTTCGCATTCGCACCATGGATCGGCTTCATCGGTGCGATGATCATCTGCGGTGCCATCGGAACGTTCCTCGGCAGGCTCATTCTCGACCGGATCTCGGACAAGCGGTTCCGGCTGGCACTCGACATCACGCTCGTCGTCCTATCGCTCCGCCTGATCTGGTCGGGGAGTTCCATGCTCTGAGCGGGCAGGCGGGCATCAGCCGGCCGTCTCCATCTCGCGCTTTTCCTTGGCATAGCGAACGAGCGCCAGGAAACGGTAGATACCGTGCATGAACTTGCCGTATGGCATGGTGATGAAGAGGCTGAAGACCACGCCGAGATGCACCGCAAGCAGGATTCCCATGGCGGGCGTCGCCCGGAAGACGAGGAGCAGCAGACCGGTTGCGCTCGTCAGGAACAGCATTGCGAGAAACGCGACGTCCATCCCCATCCGCGAATGATCAAGCAGAAGGGGATCACGCTGCCATTTCGCCTTGAGAAGCCCGATTGGCCCGATGATAAGGCCGATCCCGCCGACTGTCCCGAGGATGACCGGCAGGTCATACCAGAAGTAGGGAGCCTCCCGGCCAACGATGTAGTGGTAGACTGTCGCTACGGACGTAGCGGCAAAGCAGAGCATGAAGCCGTAGAAGGTCAGGTGATGGTAGAGCCGGCGCCGATCGGTGGGCTTGTCATCCTCATTCATGCAACCGACGCCGCCGCCGTCGAGATAGCGCAGAGTACAGGCGTCCTTCATGGCCTGCCAGACTGACGAGCTTTCCCGCAGTGTCGCGGCGGGCTCGCCCATATCGCGCCAGAACAGCCGGATTCCCATTGCGATGGCGAAGAGCGCGTAAAGCGATGCGCCCAGGAAGATCAGGACCATCGTGTTGTGCGGCATCAGCCGGTAGAAGGCGCCCGGCCCGGTATGGACGCCGAACAGCACTTCAGGGTCGTTCCAGCCAAGAAAGCCGATGATGAAGAGTGCTACCGAGACGGCTGCGATGATGCTGATCGCCAGGCCGTTGCGTTCGAACAGGCCAGACAGCGGCCGAGGCCAAGCGTAAGCCTGATAGCTATCGCCACGGAGTTTCGCCAGCGTCTTCGGCACGTTGACATCGAATTCATGCGGAGGAGCAAACTGACAATCGTGCAGGCAGGCACCGCAACTGTGGCAGAGGTTTGCCAGGTAGTTGAGATCTCCGTCGGAGAAAGAGCGGCGCATCTCCATGGCCGGAAAGACCGCACAAAGGCCTTCGCAGTACCGGCAGGAATTGCAGACCGTCATCAGCCGGTCGGCCTCGGCAAGGAGGGGGCTGGCATGAAGGATCTCGGGTGCAGCGTGAATGTTCATGCGATCTCCATTGTGGCGGGCGCAGGTAGGTTGGCGCGCACCTCTGCGGCTGCTTCTCGGCCGGCTATGCGACCAAACACGCTGCCGATCGTCATGCCGATACCGGCTGCATAGCCCTGGCCCAGCACATTGCCGGCCATAATCTCGCCCGCGGCGAACATGTTGGCGGCCGGCCTCCCGTCCGCCATCATCATCCGGGATTGCTCGTTCACCCGTACACCGAGATAGGTGAAAGTGATGCCGGGCCGCACGGGATAAGCGTAGAAGGGTGCCTCCTCGATCGGTCTAGCCCAGTGTGTCTTGGGCGGAGAGAGACCTTCCGTCCGGCAGTCATCGAGGGTCGTGTGATCAAAGGTTCCGGGCTGCACTGCAGCGTTGAAGTCCGACACCGTCTTTTCAAGCACGGACGCATCCAGGCCCAACTTGTCCGCGAGATCCGGGATGGTTATCGCCTTCACCGGCGGGAAGAGCGAGGGCATGAACAGCTCGAGCGATCGGGCGTCGAAGATGATGTAGGCGATCTGGTCGGGCTGCGCGGCAACAAGTCGTCCCCAGATCGCGTAGCGTTTAGGCCAAACGTCCTCTCCCTCATCGTAGAAACGCTGCGCATCTCTGTTGACGACGATGCCGAACACCACGCAGTCGAGGCGGGTGATGATGCCACCGTCGTATTTGGGAGCACGTGCATCGATGGCGACCGCGTGACATTGGGTAGGATCGCCGATCTGTTGCGCGCCGCTATCGATCAGCATCTTGAGGACCGTGCCGCGATTATAGGGCGTGCCGCGAATGAGGAAGTTCTCCGCGATCTCGCCCCATCCTTCCTTCAGCCAGTCGATGTTCGCCTCGAAGCCGCCGGAGGCGGCCACGAATGCCTTGGCGGCGATCGACTGCCGCTGGCCGCGATGGAGAACGGTTGCGGAGCGGAAGCGTCCATCGACGATATCGAGATCGACAACCTCCGTGTCATACCGTACCTCGACACCCAGTTGCTCGGCCGTACGGTACAGGGCGTTCAACATTGCACGGCCGCCGCCCAGGAAGAAGGAGTTGGTGCGTCCGAGGCTCAAGGTCCCTCCAAGGGAGGGCTGGAAACGCACGCCCTGCTCGACGATCCAGTTCAGCATGTCCTTCGACTCGGCGATCATCATCCGAGCAAGTTTCTCGTCCGTCTTGCCACGAGTCACCCGCAACAGGTCCTCGAAAAACTCTTCCTCGTAGTAGGGACCCGAAAGTGTCTCGGTTGCGCTGTCATGGGCGCAGCGCATGTTGCGCGTATGGCGGGTATTACCGCCACGGTAGAAGCGCGGTGCCGCCTCCACGACTAGCACGGATGCGCCGCTGCGCCGGGCGCTTATCGCCGCGCAGAGCGCTGCATTGCCGCCGCCGGCGATGAGGACGTCATAGTCTGCAGTCGTCATATCAAACCACCATCTGTTGCAGCTGTCATTACTGCACACATTTGTATACAGTCAAGTGGCATGACGTGGTAGGAGTGATGCGTTTCAACATGGTTTCTCGCGAGGATGCGCGGCGGTGTAAAGATGGCACCGCCCTTTGCGCCTGGGCGGTTTCGTGCCAGCCTCCGCCCGCGAGCTTGTTCCTCGGCGGAATTGAAGGGTAAGGACATGACTTCGACAAGGGCACAGGCTCCTCTTCGCCATCTTCTCGCTCTCGTCGGCTGGCCGGAAGATCTGTTCCAGCGGCTGGTGATCGAGGAGAGGCCAAAGGTTCTTGCCACGCCGTGGCCGATCGGACCGATGGCTGCAGCCGTGCTTGGTGCCGTGGGCATCGCTGCCTCCCGGATCCACGAGATGCGTACCGGTGAGAAGCGGCAGGTGACTGTCGACACGCGAGCAGCGGAACTTTCTATGGCAAGTTCCAATTATCTGCTCCTGAACGGGAAACCGGCAAAGCAGATGGAGCCCTTCACCGGCTTCTACCAGACTGCCGGTGGCCAGTGGGTCTATCTGCACGGCAACTTCCAGCACCTGCGCGAAGGCCTGATCAAAATGATCGGCGTCGGCGAGGATCCATCCGACGTCCGGACGGCCTTGCTGTCGTGGGAGGCGGAGGAGGTCGAGGCCGAAGCGATCCGCCGCGGCCTGTGCGCTGCCCGGGTGCGCAGCCGCGCGGAGTGGCTGGAGGA
>Ga0065721_10004875_pt1 | contig 18850 bp, 17 predicted proteins | sample Mesricmetagenome_FD_59108 | JGI IMG/M metagenome (GOLD analysis project Ga0065721, IMG submission 59108) | Mesophilic microbial community from rice straw/compost enrichment Sample: eDNA_1 v2 (version 2) | ecosystem: Engineered > Solid waste > Grass > Composting > Bioreactor | place: USA: Davis... | reverse complement strand
CGGAGGCGCCGGCGGTGTCGGAGTCGGCCCAGCCGAACTCGTACTTTCCGAGGTCGTTGAGCTCCGGACGGTCGATGAGCACGTCTGACATGGGTGTGAGCCTCTTTCCTGCCGAAGCGAGCCATTCCGCTCGTGTCGGCCTGCTCGCTTACGGGCAGTGCAACGCTGGTGGTGATGGGCAGCGTCGATGCTCCCTAGCGCCCCCGAGTCTACAGGGTCGCGGGGGTCACCGGCTGGGCATCGGCTCCGTCTCGGCGCCCTCGGTCGGGGCCGAGACGAGTTGATGTGCGCGCACCGCCCAGAGCCGCGGATCGGTGTCGAGCAGCACCCGCAGCGCTCCGATCCAGACGAGCGCCGCGACGAGCACGTGCAGGGCGACGAGCACCTCGGGGATGCCGAGAAGCGACTGCGTCGTGCCGAGCGCGAGTTGCGCGAGGAGCACGACGAGGAACACCCCCACCCGCGTGAGGGCGAGCCGCCCGCCGTCCTCGCGGCGCAGGCGGAAGGCGAGCGCCGTCGCGAGCGCGAGCACGCCCACGGCGGAGACGCCGTGGAGTACGACGACGACGTTCCAGTCGAAGCCCATGCGCGGCACCTCGATCGTGTCGCCCGCGTGCGGTCCCGATCCGGTCACGAGCGTCCCCGTCGCGACGACGACGCCCGTCGCCACGACGAGCGCCCAGGCGATCCCCCGCGACCCCGCCGACGGCCGCGGACCCTCGCCACCCGTCCACCGCGCCCGATGCCAGGTGAACGTCGCGCAGGCCAGGAGACCCATCGCGAGCACGAAGTGCAGCGCCACGACCCACGGGTTGAGGTGCACCCACACCGTGATGCCGCCCGCGACGGCGTTGAGCACGACGAGCCAGAACATCGACCAGGCCAGGCGCGTGAGCATCCGGTCGCGCGGGCGCTGCAGGCGCGCGGCGACGATCGCCCAGCCGACGGCGACGATCAGCAGCCCCGTGACGAGCCGGTTGGTCTGCTCGATGAGCAGGTGGATGCTGTCGGGCACGAGCTGGATGACGTGGGTGCCGTCGCACGTCGGCCAGGTCGGGCAGCCCATGCCGGAGCCGGTCACCCGCACGACGACGCCGCCGAGCACGATCAGCACGCTCGCGAGGAGCGCCGCGGTCGTGCCCCAGCGGAGCGCGCGCGGCCCGAGCCGCCAGCGGTCGGCGGCCCAGCCGAGGGGCGTGCGGAATGCCACGCTCAGAACGGGATCGGCAGGTGCAGCAGCGGGTCGATGCCCACGGCCACGAAGACGAGGGTGAGGTAGGTGATCGACGCGTGGAAGACGCGCATCGGCGCGACCTCCTCGCCGCGGATCGCGCCCGCGTAGAGCCGATGCGACTCGACGACGAACCAGCCGCCCGAGAGAAGGGCGACGGCCGTGTAGAGGACGCCCATGGCCGCGACCGGGATGAGCAGGAGCGAGCAGACGACGGTCGCCCAGGCGTAGAGCACGACCTGGAGCCCGACCGCGGAGTTGCCGCGGACCGCGCCGAGCATCGGCACGTCGGCGGCGTTGTAGTCGTCGGCGAAGCGCATCGAGAGCGGCCAGTAGTGCGCCGGCGTCCAGAGGAAGACGACGCCGAACAGCACGACCGCCGCCCAGTCGACGGTGCCGGTGACGGCGGCCCAGCCGATGAGCACGGGCATGCAGCCCGCCGCGCCGCCCCACACGATGTTCTGCGGGGTGCGGCGCTTGAGCACGATCGTGTAGAGCACGACGTAGATGAGGATCGCGGCGACGGAGAGCGCGGCGGCGAGCCAGTTGACGGCGAGGCCGAACAGCAGCGTCGAGCCGATCGCGGTCGCCCACGCGAAGACGAGCGCCTGGCGCGGCGTGATGTCGCCCGTGACGAGCGGCCGCTTGCTCGTGCGCTTCATCTTCTTGTCGATGTCGCGCTCGAGGTAGCTGTTGAACGCGTGCGCGGAGCCGGCGGAGAAGTAGCCGCCGACGAGCGTGATGAGCACGAGCCACAGGTCGGGGATGCCGCGGGCGGCGAGGATCATCGTCGGCGCGGTCGTCACGAGCAGCAGCTCGACGACGCGCGGCTTGGTGAGCGCCACGTAGCCCTTGAGCTTGCGGAGGAACCCGATGGGGGCCTCGGTCGTGGTCTCGACGGGGCTGTCGACGGCTCCCTGCATGGCTCCTCGGATCGCTTGGTGCTCCGTCCAGTGTAGGCGACCCCGTCACCGCGACCGACACCGAGCCGGAGGCGGGAGAGGCGCGTCGCTATGCTGGACGGTGGCCCTGCCACCCGGGCCCCTCCCCCTCTGCGAAAGGGTCGTTTTCCGTGCCAGAACTCTCCTGGGAAGCCGTCGACGACCAGGCCGTCGACACCGCTCGGATCCTCGCGGCTGATGCCGTCGAGAAGGTCGGAAACGGTCACCCCGGCACCGCGATGAGCCTCGCCCCCGCGGCGTACCTCCTGTTCCAGAAGGTCATGCGCCGCAACCCGGCCGACCACACCTGGCTCGGGCGCGACCGGTTCATCCTCTCCGCGGGCCACTCGTCGCTCACGCAGTACGTGCAGCTCTACCTCGGCGGCGAGGGCCTCGAGCTCGACGACCTCAAGTCGCTGCGCACGTGGGGCTCGAAGACGCCCGGGCACCCGGAGTACGGCCACACCGACGGCGTCGAGATCACGACGGGTCCGCTCGGCCAGGGCCTCGCGTCCGCCGTCGGGTTCGCCTACGCCGCGCGCTACGAGCGCGGGCTCTTCGACCCCGAGGCGGCGCCGGGCGCGAGCCCGTTCGACCACTTCGTCTACGTCATCGCCGGCGACGGCGACATCCAGGAGGGCGTGACGAGCGAGTCCGGCCCGCTCGCCGGACACCAGCAGCTCGGCAACCTCATCGCCATCTACGACTCCAACCAGATCTCGATCGAGGACGACACGACCGTCGCCTTCACCGAGGACGTCGCCAAGCGCTACGAGGCCTACGGCTGGCAGGTGCTCACCGTCGACTGGAAGAAGACGGGCGAGTACGTCGAGGACGTGCGCGAGCTCTACGCCGCGATCGAGGCGGCGCAGGGCGAGACGACCAAGCCGAGCCTCATCATCCTCAGGACGATCATCGGCTGGCCGAGCCCGAAGAAGCAGAACACGGGCAAGATCCACGGTTCGGCGCTCGGCGCCGACGAACTCGCCGCCGTCAAGGAGGTGCTCGGTTTCGACCCCGCGCAGACCTTCCAGGTCGCGCCGGAGGTGCTCGAGCACACGCGCAAGCTGCGCGAGCGCGGCGCCGCGGCGCAGGCCGCGTGGCAGGAGGACTTCGACGCCTGGGCCGCCGCCAACCCCGAGCGCAAGCAGTTGCTCGACCGCATCCTCTCGGGCGCGCTCCCGGAGGGCGTCGACGAGGCGCTCCCCGTGTTCGAGGCGGGCAAGGACCTCTCGACGCGTGCCGCGAGCGGCAAGGTGCTGAGCGCCCTCGGCCCCGTCCTCCCGGAGCTGTGGGGCGGCTCGGCCGACCTCGCCGAGTCGAACAACACGACGATCGAGGGTGCGAAGTCGTTCATCCCGGTCGAGCACTCGACGCACGAGTGGGCCGGCGACCCCTACGGCCGCGTCCTGCACTTCGGCATCCGCGAGCACGCGATGGGCGCGATCCTGAGCGGCATCGTGCTGCACGGCAACACCCGCCCGTTCGGCGGCACGTTCCTCATCTTCAGCGACTACATGCGACCCGCGGTGCGGCTCGCGGCGCTCATGAAGGCGCCCGCGATCTACGTCTGGACGCACGACTCGGTCGCACTCGGCGAGGACGGCCCGACGCACCAGCCGATCGAGCAGCTCACGTCGCTGCGCGCGATCCCGGGGCTCGACGTCGTGCGCCCCGCCGACGCCAACGAGGTCGCCGTCGCCTGGCGCACGATGCTCGAGCGGCGCAACGGTCCCGCGGGCATCGCGCTCAGCCGCCAGAACCTGCCGGTGTTCGACCGCTCCGTCGTCGCGAGCGCCGAGGGCGTCGCGAAGGGCGCCTACGTGCTCGTCGAGGGGTCCAAGCCGACGCCCGACGTCATCCTGCTCGGCTCCGGGTCGGAGGTGCAGTTCGCGGTCGAGGCCGCGGCCGCGCTCGAGGCCGAGGGCGTCGCCGCCCGCGTCGTCTCGGTGCCGTGCCAGGAGTGGTTCGAGGAGCAGGACGCCGCCTACCGCGAGTCCGTGCTCCCCGCCGGGGTGCGCGCGCGCGTCTCCGTCGAGGCGGGCCTCGCGCTCACCTGGCGTCCCTATGTCGGGGATGCCGGCCGCAGCGTCTCGATCGAGCACTTCGGCGCGTCGGCCGACTACAAGACCCTCTACCGGGAGTTCGGCATCACCACCGAGGCGGTCGTCGCGGCCGCCCGAGAGTCCATCGCCGCCGCCGCGGCCTGAGGAAGGCAACGAATCTCATGAGCACCACCACCCAGCAGCTCTCCGATCTCGGCGTCAGCATCTGGCTCGACGACCTGTCCCGCGAGCGCATCGCGAGCGGCAACCTCGAGCAGCTCATCGCCGACCGCAACGTCGTCGGCATCACGACGAACCCGACGATCTTCGCGGGCGCCCTCGCGAAGGGCCAGGCGTACGACGAGCAGGTCGCCGCCCTCGCGAAGGCCGGGGCGTCGGTCACCGACGCGGTCTTCGAGATCACGACGGACGATGTCGCCGCCGCGTCGGAGGTCTTCGCGGGCGTCTACGCCGCGACGGACGGCCAGGACGGGCGCGTCTCGATCGAGGTCGAGCCGGGCCTCGCCCACGATGCCGCCGGCACGATCGCCCAGGCCAAGCAGCTGTGGGCGAAGGTCGACAAGCCGAACGCGATGATCAAGATCCCCGCGACGATCGCGGGGCTCGAGGCCATCACGGAGGTCATCGCCGCGGGCATCAGCGTCAACGTGACCCTGATCTTCAGCCTCGAGCGTCATCGGCAGGTCATCGAGGCCTACCTCGCGGGCCTCGAGAAGGCGCAGGCCGCGGGCATCGACCTCTCGACGATCCGCTCCGTCGCGTCGTTCTTCGTCTCGCGCGTCGACACCGAGATCGACAAGCGACTCGAGGCCATCGGCACGCCCGAGGCGCTCGCGCTCAAGAGCAAGGCGGGGGTCGCGAACGCCCAGCTCGCCTACAAGCTCTACGAGGAGGAGTTCGCGAGCGAGCGCGCTCAGGCGCTCCTCGCCGCGGGCGCCCACCCGCAGCGTCCGCTCTGGGCGTCGACGGGCGTCAAGGATCCGGCGCTGCCCGACACGCTCTACGTCACCGAGCTCGCGGTCAACGGCGTCGTCAACACGATGCCCGAGAAGACGCTCGAGGCGACCTTCGACCACGCCCCGCTCCACGGGGATGCCGTGACCGGCTCCTACGCCGAGGCGCAGAAGGTGCTCGACGACCTCGCCGCGATCGGCGTCGACTACGACGACGTGACCGCCCTCCTCGAAGCCGAGGGGGTGGAGAAGTTCATCGTGTCGTGGAACGAGCTCCTCGACACCGTCACGGCGGCGCTGGAGGCGGCGAAGTGACCGTCACGATCGCCGCGACGGGCGCCGCCGCCGAGGCGGTCGCGCGCGTCGTGCCGCAGCTCGTCTCGGACGGCGTCGGCGGCGCGATCACGGCGCAGGACCCCACGCTCTGGGGTCCCGCCGCCGAGGCCGAGGCGTCGATCCGCCTCGGCTGGACCGAGGCCGTCGCCGTGTCGCGCGGCCTCGTCGACGACATCGAGGCCCTCCGCGAGGACCTCGCGGAGAAGGGCGTGCACCGCGTCGTGCTGTGCGGCATGGGCGGCTCGTCGCTCGCGCCCGAGGTCATCACGAAGACCTACGGCGTCGAGCTCGTCGTGCTCGACTCGACCCACCCGGAGCAGGTGCGCGCCGCCCTCGCCGGGCCGCTCGAGCGCACGGTCGTCGTCGTCTCGTCGAAGTCGGGCTCGACGGTCGAGACCGACAGCCACAAGCGCGCCTTCACGGCCGCGTTCGAGGCCGCCGGCATCGACCCGATCGGCCGCATCGTCATCGTGACCGACCCGGGTTCGCCGCTCGACGTCTCGGCGCGCGCCGACGGGTTCCGCGTCTTCAACGCCGACCCCAACGTGGGCGGGCGCTACTCGGCGCTCACCGCCTTCGGCCTCGTGCCGAGCGGCCTCGCGGGCGTCGACCTCACGCAGCTCCTCGACGAGGCGGATGCGGCATCCCTGTCGCTCGCGATCGACGACGAGGACAACCCGGGCCTCGTGCTCGGCGCCGTGCTCGCGGGCACGCGCCCGCTCAAGGACAAGATCGGGATCGTCGCCGACGGCACCCACATCGTGGGCTTCGCCGACTGGGCCGAGCAGCTCATCGCCGAATCCACGGGCAAGGAGGGCAAGGGCCTGCTCCCCGTCGTGCTCGAGCTCGACGCGCCGGAGCTCGCCGGAGACCTCGCCGACGTGCAGGTCGTGCGTCTCGTCAAGAACGCGCGGGCGACCCACGAAGTCGAGCCGGGCGAGGTCGAGATCGCCGGATCCCTCGGCGCGCAACTGCTCACCTGGGAGTACGCGACCGCCGTCGCGGGACGCCTGCTCGGCATCAACCCGTTCGACCAGCCCGACGTCGAGTCGGCGAAGGTCGCGGCACGGGCCCTCATCGACGACCTCACCCCGCCCGCTCCCCCGGCGTTCACCGACGGCTCGATCGGCGTGCGCGCCACGGGCCTCGCGCTGCCGGCCGAGCAGACCGTCGAGGCCGCCCTCGACGCCCTCCTCGCCGAACTCCCGGCCGACGGCTACCTGTCGGTGCAGGCCTACCTCGACCGGCTCGCGCATCCGGAGCTCGAGCGTCTGCGTGCGCTCCTCGCCGCCCGCACCGGTCGACCCGTGACGTTCGGCTGGGGTCCGCGGTTCCTGCACTCGACGGGTCAGTACCACAAGGGCGGTCCGGCGTTCGGCGTGTTCCTCCAGCTCACCGACGCGAGTGCCGACGACCTCGAGATCCCCGAGCGGCCCTTCACCTTCGGGCAGCTCATCACGGCGCAGGCCGCGGGCGACGCGAGCGTGCTCGCCGAGCACGGCCGCCCCGTGTTGACGCTCGTGCTCGGCGACGTCCCCGGCGACGGAGAGAGGCTCCGGGGGCTCGCGTCGCGATGACCGCGCCGATCTCCGCGGGCGTCAACCCGCTCCGCGTGGCCTCGGACCGGCGGCTCAACCGCATCGCCGGTCCGAGCACCCTCGTGATCTTCGGCGTGACGGGCGACCTGTCGCGCAAGAAGCTCATGCCCGCGGTATACGACCTCGCCAACCGCGGACTGCTGCCGCCGGGCTTCGGCCTCGTCGGGTTCGCGCGCCGCGACTGGAACGACCAGGACTTCGAGCAGGTCGTGCTCGAGGCCGTGAAGCAGCACGCGCGCACCTCGTTCGATCAGGCCGTGTGGGACCAGCTGCGGCAGGGCATCCGCTTCGTCGTCGGCGAGTTCGACCAGGACGAGGCGTTCGACCGGCTGAAGGCGACGCTCGCCGAACTCGACCGCTCGCGCGGCACTCTCGGCAACCACGCGTTCTACCTGTCGATCCCGCCGAAGTCGTTCCCGCTCGTGACCGAGCAGCTGCGCCGTTCCGGGCTCGCCGAGCAGCGCAACGGCAGCTGGCGTCGCGTCGTCATCGAGAAGCCGTTCGGCTCCGACCTGCAGTCGGCGCGCGAGCTCAACGCCGTCGTCGAGAGCGTCTTCCCGCCCGACAGCGTCTTCCGCATCGACCACTACCTCGGCAAGGAGACGGTCCAGAACATCCTGGCGCTCCGCTTCGCGAACATGCTCTACGAGCCCATCTGGAACGCGAACTACGTCGACCACGTGCAGATCACGATGGCGGAGGACATCGGCGTCGGCGGCCGGGCCGGCTACTACGACGGCATCGGCGCGGCGCGCGACGTCATCCAGAACCACCTCCTGCAGCTGTTCGCCCTCACCGCGATGGAGGAGCCGGTCTCGTTCGACGCGGGCGACCTGCGCGCCGAGAAGGAGAAGGTGCTCTCGGCCGTGCACCTGCAGCGCGACCTGACGCTCGTCGCGGCGCGCGGGCAGTACGCGGGCGGCTGGCAGGGCGGCGAGCGGGTGCTCGGCTTCCTCGAGGAGGACGGGATGAGCCCGACCTCGACGACGGAGACCTACGCGGCGCTGCGCCTCGACGTGAACACCCGGCGCTGGGCCGGCGTGCCGTTCTACCTCCGCGCCGGCAAACGCCTCGGTCGCCGCGTCACCGAGATCGCCGTGGTCTTCAAGCGCGCGCCGCAGTATCTGTTCGCGGAGTCGCAGACCTCGGCCCTCGGCTCGAACGCGCTCGTCATCCGCGTGCAGCCCGACGAGGGCGTCACGATCCGCTTCGGCTCGAAGGTGCCGGGGGCGGGGATGCAGGTGCGCGACGTCACGATGGACTTCGGCTACGGCCACGCGTTCACCGAGGCGAGCCCGGAGGCCTACGAGCGCCTCATCCTCGACGTGCTGCTCGGCGACCCGCCGCTCTTCCCGCGGCACGAGGAGGTCGAGCTGTCCTGGAAGATCCTCGACCCCATCGAGGAGTACTGGGCCGAGCAGGGCGGTCCGCTCGAGCAGTACCGCCCCGGCACGTGGGGTCCCACGTCCGCGGACGAGCTGCTCGCGCGCGACGGCCGAGTGTGGAGGCGTCCGTGATCGTCGAACTGCCCGACACGACGACGAGCGCGATCTCGAAGGCGCTCGTGAAGGTGCGCGAGGAGGGCGGCGCCGTCGCCCTCGGCCGGGTGCTGACCCTCATCATCTCGAGCGCCGGCGAGACCGACGAGGCCGCGATCGAGGCGGCGAACGACGCCTCCCGCGAGCATCCGATGCGCGTCATCGTGCTCAGCACCGAGGAGGGCGAGTCGCGCCTCGACGCCGAGATCCGCGTCGGCGGGGATGCCGGCGCGAGCGAGGTCGTCGTGCTGCACGCGAGCGGCGACGCGGCGAGCGACCCGGAGAGCCTCGTGACGGCGCTCCTGCTGCCCGACGCCCCCGTCGTCGTGTGGTGGCCCGGCGAGGCCCCCGACGACCCGCACGCCTCGCCGCTCGGCCGCATCGCGCAGCGCCGCATCACGGACGCCGCGGCGGCCGACGACCCCGTCGCCGCGCTCGGACGCCTCGGCCGGCACTACACCCCCGGCGACACCGACTTCGCCTGGACGCGGCTCACGCTGTGGCGCGCGCAGCTGGCGTCGGCGCTCGACCAGCCGCCCTACGAGCCCATCACCGCCGTGCGCGTCACCGGGTCGTCCGACTCCCCCTCGACCGAGCTCCTCGCCGCGTGGCTGCGGCTCCAACTCCGGGTCGACGTCGACCTGACCGTCAAGCAGCCCGGCGACGGGCCCAACGGCATCCACCACGTCGAGCTCGAGCGGGCGTCGGGCGTCATCCGGCTCTCGCGGGACGCCGGCGGCGTCGCGGTGCTCACCCAGCCGGGGCAGCCGCTCCACGAGATCGCGCTCCCGCGGCGCAGTCTGCGCGACTGCCTCGCCGAGGAACTGCGCCGACTCGACCCCGACGAGCTCTTCGGTGAGGTCGTCCGAACGGAAGGAGCGTCGGCATGACGAACTCCCGGCGGGTGCTCGTGCATCCGGATGCCGAGAGCCTCGCCGCGAGCGCCGCGGCCCGGTTCCTCACGAAGGTCATCGACCTGCTCGACGACACCGACTCGATCGACGTCTGCCTCACGGGCGGCACGACGGGCATCAAGGTGCTCGCCGCGATCGCGGCCAACCCCGCGCGCGAGGGCATCGACTGGTCGCGCGTGCGGTTCTGGTGGGGCGACGAGCGCTACCTCCCGCGCGGCGACGCCGACCGCAACGAGACGCAGGCGCACGAGGCGCTCCTCGATGCCCTCCCCGTGCCGCCGGAGAACCTGCACCCGTTCCCGGCGCCGGGCGACCATCCGTCGATCGAGGCCGCTGCCGACGCCTACGCCGCCGAGCTCGGCGACACGGTCTTCGACATCATCTTCCTCGGCGTCGGCCCCGACGGGCACGTCGCGTCGCTCTTCCCTGACCACGCCTCGGTGGGCGAGACGGAACGCACCGTCATCGCCGAGACCGACTCGCCGAAGCCGCCGCCGGAGCGCCTGTCGCTCACGCTCCCCGTCATCAACGCCTCTCAGCGGGTCTGGCTCGTGCTCTCCGGCGCCGACAAGGCCGGCGCGCTCGGACTCGCCCTCGCCGACGCGAACGTCACGTCGGTGCCCGTCGCCGGTGTGCAGGGCCGCAAGCGCACCGTCTTCTTCGTCGACCAGGAGGCCGCCGCGGAGGTGCCCGAGTCGCTCATCGACCGGGAGCGCTACTGGACGGCGGGCGACGAGGGCTGAGTCGCGTCTCCCCGACGACGAAGCGGCGCCGAGCCTGAGCCCGGCGCCGCTTCGGTGTGTTGCGAGGTCTAGTTGGCGCTCGCGCCACCGCGACGTGCGCGGAGCTGCTCGAGCGCCTCGTCGAGGAGCTGAGCCGCCTCCTCGTCGGTGCGACGCTCCTTCACGTAGGCGAGGTGCGTCTTGTAGGGCTCGGTCTTCGCGAGCTGCGGCGGGTTCTCCTTGTCGCGGCCGGCCGGCAGACCCGTCGTCGGGCTGTCGATGACCTCGGGGATCTCCTCCTCGGGGAGGTTCGCCGCGAAGTAGCGGACCGTCTCGTTGCCGAGGGCGTCCCAATACGAGACCGCGATGCGGTCGGCGTGGTAGCCGCGGTCCTGCTCCCCCATGGGGCCGGAACCGACGCGCGAACCGCGGATGGCGCTGCCACCGGATGCCATGGATCCTCCTAGTTCGAGAACTTGACGATGAGACCGAGCACGACGATGCTCGCGACCCAGAGGAGCGCGAGGATGACCGTGATGCGGTTGAGATTGCGCTCCGCGACCCCCGACGCGCCGAGGTTCGACGTCGTGCCGCCGCCGAACATGTCGGAGAGGCCGCCGCCGCGTCCGCGGTGCAGGAGGATGAGCAGGGTCAGCAGGAGGCTCGTGATGCCGAGCAGCACCTGCACGATCGTCTGGAGAATGATCATATCCGGGCTATCTTACGGGGAACTCAGGTTCCGACGTGCTTCTGGTAGCGCACGATGCTCGCGAATTCCTCGAGCTGGAGGCTCGCGCCGCCCACGAGGGCGCCGTCGACATCCGGTTCGCGCATGAAGCCGGCGATGTTGCCCGACTTGACGCTGCCGCCGTAGAGGATGCGCGTCGCGGCCGCGGCCTCGGCGCCGAGCACCTCGGTGAGCACGCCGCGGAGCGCCGCGCAGACCTGCTGCGCCTGGTCGCTCGTGGCCGCCTGGCCCGAGCCGATCGCCCAGACGGGTTCGTAGGCCACGACGACCTCGGAGCCCTTCAGGGCGCCCTCCAGGGCCGTGCGGAGCTGTGCCACGGGTACGGCGGCCGCGCCGTGCTGCTCGAGGTCCTCCGCGGTCTCGCCGACGCAGATGATCGGGACGATGCCGTGGCGGTGGGCGGCGGCGGTCTTCGCGGCGATGACCTCGTCGGTCTCGCCGTGGTACTGCCGGCGCTCGGAGTGGCCGATGATGACGTATCTGGTGTCGAGGGCCGCGAGGAACGCGCCCGAGACCTCGCCCGTGTAGGCGCCCGAGTCGTGCGCCGAGAGGTCCTGACCGCCGAACGCGATCGGCAGGTCGTCGGCGCTCACGAGGGTCTGCACGCTGCGCAGGTCGGTGAACGGCGGGAACACCGCGACCTCGACGCTGCCGAAGTCGTGCTGGGCGTCCTTGAGCGTCCAGGCGAGCTTCTGGACGAACGCGATCGCCTGCAGGTGATCGAGGTTCATCTTCCAGTTGCCCGCGATGAGCGGGGTGCGCCCCGTCACTGCTGCCATCCGAGGACCTCCAGTCCGGGAAGGGTCTTCCCCTCGAGGAACTCGAGGCTCGCGCCCCCGCCCGTCGAGATGTGTCCGAACGCGTCGTCGGCGAATCCGAGCGCGCGCACCGCGGCGGCCGAGTCGCCGCCGCCGACGACGCCGAGGCCGTCGACCTGCGTGAGCGCCTCGGCGACCGCACGGGTGCCCGCCGCGAAGGCCGGGAACTCGAACACGCCCATCGGACCGTTCCAGAACACCGTGCGGGACGAGCGGATGTGGCCGGCGAACGCCGCCGCCGTCTCGGGCCCGATGTCGAGCCCGATGCCGTCGGCCCCGAACGGCGTGTCCTCGAGGCTCGCGATGGGCGCCACGACGTGCTCCGCGTCGGCCGAGAAGCCCGACGCCATGACGATGTCGGTCGGCAGCACGAGCTCGACACCGCGCTCCTGGGCCTCGGCGAGGTAACGCCGCACGGTGTCGAACTGCGACTCCTCGAGGAGGCTCTTGCCGATCGGGTGGCCCTGCGCGGCGAGGAAGGTGAAGAGCATCCCGCCGCCGATGAGCAGGCGGTCGACCTTCGGCAGGAGCGCGTCGATGACACCGAGCTTGTCGCTCACCTTCGACCCGCCGAGCACGACCGTGTAGGGCTTCTCGGGGTTCGCGGTGAGGCGGTCGAGTACGCCGAGCTCGGTCGCGATGAGCAGGCCCGCCGCCGAAGGCAGCGCCTTCGCGAGCTCGTAGACGCTCGCCTGCTTGCGGTGCACGACGCCGAAGCCGTCGGAGACGAAGACGTCGCCGAGGGCCGCGAGCTCGGCCGCGAACGCCTCGCGCTCCGCGGCGTCCTTCGAGGCCTCGCGCGGGTCGAAGCGCAGATTCTCGAGGAGGGTCACACCCTCCCCCACGGAGGTCGGCACGGCCGGCTCGGACGCGAACGCGACGGGCTCGCCGAGGAGTTCGGCGAGCCGCGTCGCGACCGGCGCGAGGCTGTACTTCGGATCCGGCGCACCCTCGGGGCGGCCCAGGTGGGACATCGCCACGACCGAGGCCCCCGCCTCGCGGAGGGCGCGGATCGTCGGGACGGAGGCGCGCACGCGCCCGTCGTCCGTGATCCGGCCGCCGTCGAGCGGCACGTTGAGGTCGCAGCGGAGGAGGACGGTCGTGCCGGCGAGGTCGCCGAGCGTCTCGAGGGTGCGGAGGGTCACGTCGGACTGGATTCCTTCGTTACGGGCGAGCCGTCAGAGGCTCTGGGCGACGTACTCGGTGAGGTCGACCAGGCGGTTCGAGTAGCCCCACTCGTTGTCGTACCACGCGTAGAGCTTCACCTGGTCGCCGATGATCTTCGTCAGCGGCGCGTCGAAGATCGCCGAGTGCGGGTCGCTCACGATGTCGTGCGAGACGAGCGCGTCCTCCGAGTACTTGAGGATGCCCTTGAGGTAGCCCTCCGACGCCTCGCGGTAGGCGGCGTTGATCTCGTCGAGCGTCACGGTGCGCGACGCGACGATCGTGAGGTCGGTGATCGAGCCGGTCGGCACGGGCACGCGCAGCGAGTAGCCGTCGAGCTTGCCGTTGAGCTCCGGGAGCACGAGGCCGATCGCCTTCGCGGCGCCCGTCGAGGTCGGCACGATGTTGAGGGCCGCGGCGCGCGCACGGCGCAGGTCCTTGTGCGGGCCGTCCTGAAGGTTCTGGTCGGCCGTGTAGGCGTGGACCGTCGTCATGAGGCCGCGCTCGATGCCGAACGCGTCGTTGAAGACCTTCGCGAGCGGCGCGAGCGAGTTCGTCGTGCACGACGCGTTCGAGATGATGTGGTGCTTCTCGGGGTCGTAGGTCTCGTGGTTGACGCCGTAGACGAAGGTCGCGTCGTCGCCCGTCGCGGGCGCCGAGATGATGACCTTCTTCGCGCCGCCGCCGTCGATGTGCTTGCGGGCGTCGGCGGCATCCGTGAAGCGGCCGGTCGACTCGATCACGATGTCGACGCCGTGGTCGGCCCACTTCAGGGCGGCGGGGTCGCGCTCCTCGAAGACCGTGATCGCCGTGCCGTTGACCGTGATCTTCTCGTCGTCGTACTCGACGGTCGCGTCGAGGCGGCCCGTGATCGAGTCGAACTTGAGCAGCTGGGCGAGCGTCTTGTTGTCGGTCAGGTCGTTGACCGCGACGATCTCGAGGTCACTCCCCTTCGCGAGAGCTGCGCGGAAGTAGTTCCGCCCGATGCGGCCGAAGCCGTTGATTCCGATTTTGACCGACACAGGGTCTCCTCGAGTGTGTGTGGTGGCTGGTGGCGGTGGCGGACCGAGGGCGGTCGGATTGCTCACGACCGCCCTCGGAAAACGCCGTTACGACAGTAGCAGCAGGCCCGCGGCGCCCGAGCGCGCGGCCTCGAAGCGGGCGCCCGCGTCGGCCCAGTTCGCGATGTTCCAGAACGCCTTCACGTAGTCGGCCTTGACGTTGACGTAGTCGAGGTAGAAGGCGTGCTCCCACATGTCGAGCTGGAGGATGGGCGTGACGCCGAGCGGGGTGTTGTTCTGCTGGTCGTACAGCTGGTGCACGAGCAGGCGCGAGCCCACCGGGTCCCACGCGAGCACGGCCCAGCCGGAGCCCTGGAGGCTGTTCGCGGCCGCGCTGAAGTGGCCGACGAACTTGTCGAACGAGCCGAAGAACTCGTCGATCGCCGCGGCGAGCTCGCCCTCGGGCTTGCCGGCGCCGTCGGGCGTNAGGTTCTTCCAGAAGATCGAGTGGTTGACGTGNCCGCCGAGGTGGAACGCGAGGTCCTTCTCGAGCTTGGGGACGTTNGTGNAGTCGCCGGAGTCNCGGGCCTCGGCGAGCTTCTCGAGCGCCGTGTTGGCNCCGGCGACGTACGCCGCGTGGTGCTTGGAGTGGTGGAGCTCCATGATGCGCGCGCTGATGTGGGGCTCGAGCGCGGCGTAGTCGTACGGGAGATCCGGAAGCGTGTATTCAGCCATGTCGTCAGCCTACGCTCGGCTGGCACTCAGCCGCCGGACTCGCGGGCAGTCCGCAGGCTGCGACTACTCCAGACCCTCGAGACCGACGTCGGTGCCGGGGATGCCGAGGTCGCTCGCCTTCTTGTCGGCCATCGCGAGGAGGCGGCGGATGCGGCCGGCGACGGCATCCTTCGTCATCGGCGGATCGGCGTGGTGGCCGAGCTCGTCGAGGCTCGCGTCGCGGTGGTCGAGGCGCAGTTGCCCCGCGTAGCGGAGGTGCTCGGGCACGTCGTCGCCGAGGATCTCCAGGGCGCGCTCGACGCGCGCGCACGCGGCGACGGCGGCCTGCACCGAGCGGCGGAGGTTGGCGTCGTCGAAGTTGACGAGCCGGTTCGCGGTCGCGCGCACCTCGCGGCGCTGGCGCATCTCCTCCCACGCCGCGACGCTGCGGCGCGCCCCCATGATGTCGAGCATCGCGCTGATCCCCTCGCCGTCGCGGATGACGACGCGGAACGTGCCGCGCACCTCCCGCGCCTTCGCGGGCACCTTGAGCCGGCCCGCGGCGCCGACGAGCGCCATCGCGGCCTCGTTGCCCGGGCAGACGACCTCGAGCGCGGCGGAGCGGCCCGGGTCGGTGAGGGATCCGGTCGCGAGGAACGCGCCGCGCCAGATGGCCGCGAGGTCGTCGCGGGAGCCCGTCGTGAGGCGGTTCGGCAGGCCGCGCACCGGGCGGTTGCGGGCATCCAGGAGGCCCGTCTGGCGGGCGAGCGTCTCGGCGCCCTCGATGACGCGCACGAGGTAGGTGCTCGTGCGACGCAGGCTGCCGCCGGGGATCTCGGAGGACTCGCTGCGCACGCCGTACACCTCGAGCAGGTCGCGACGCACGCGGCGGGCGATCTTCGGGGATTCGACCTCCGCCTCGACCGCGATGCGGTTCGAGATGGTGTGCAGTCCGCTCGAGAAGCGCAGGATCGCGGCGAGCTCGGCGGCGCGCACCGCCTGCTTGCCCACCTCGACCCCGGCCAGTTCGTCCTTGACATCGGCGGTCAGTGCCACGCGGGAATCCTTCGCAGTTCGGTGGGGCCGGTCATTCGCGGCCCAGGTCGCGGTGCTTGACGCTGACCGCGAGACCAGGGATGGCGCTCAGGCGACGACCCAGCTCCTCGGCCATGGCCACGGAGCGGTGCTTTCCGCCGGTGCATCCCATAGCGATCGTAGCGTGCCGCTTGTTCTCCCGGCCGTACCCCTCGAGCACCGGGAGGAGGGCATCCACGTAGCCCTCGACGAACGGGAGGGCCCCGGGGAGTCCGAGCACGTAGTCGCGCACCGCCTCGTCCTGGCCGGTGAGCGGCTTGAGCTCGGGGATCCAGAACGGGTTCGGCAGGAAGCGGCAGTCGGCGACGTGGTCCGCGTCGGAGGGCAACCCGTACTTGTAGCCGAAGCTCGTCACGGTGACGCGCAGAGCGGGCTCCCCGGGCCCGGAGAACTGGTCGGCGATGAGCCGGCTGAGCTGATGGATGTTGAGCTCGCTCGTGTCGATCACGATGTCGCTCTGCTCGCGCAGCTCCGCGAGGCGGGCCCGCTCGGCCGCGATGCCGTCGAGGAGGGTGCCGTCGCCCTGCAGCGGGTGCGGGCGCCGCACCGACTCGAAGCGTCGCACGAGGGCGCCGTCGGTCGCATCGAGGAAGAGCATGCGCGTGTCGTCGGTGCCGCGCAGCGACTCGAGCTCCTGTTGCACGTCCGCGAAGAGCCGGCCGCCGCGGATGTCGACGACGGCCGCGACGCGCGGGATCGTCTCGCCGGTGTGCCGGGCGAGGTCGACGAGGGGGCGCAGCATCTGCGGCGGCAGGTTGTCGACGACGTACCAGCCGAGGTCTTCGAGCGCGTTGCCCACCGTCGATCGACCGGCGCCCGACATCCCCGTGACGAGGAGGAGCTCGCGTCTCGGCGGGCTCGCGTCGACCCGCGTCTCGTCGCCGCCGGTCACTGCCACGGTCACTGCCCTCCGGTCTCTCCGTTCAGCCTAGCGACGATCGCGGCGGCGAGGGTCGGGCCGATGCCGCGCACGTCCGCGATCTCGTCGGCCGAGGCGCCGCGCAACCGGGCGACGGAGCCGAAGTGCCCCAGCAGCACCTTCACGCGCGCGGGCCCGAGGCCGGGGATCTCGGAGAGCACCGAGGCGATGTCGTTCTTGCGCTTCTGCCGCTGGAAGGTGATCGCGAACCGGTGCGCCTCGTCGCGGATGCGCTGGATGAGGAAGAGCGCCTCGCTGTTGCGCGGCAGGATGACGGGGAACGACTCCCCCGGCAGCCAGATCTCCTCGAGCCGCTTCGCGATGCCGGCGACGGGGATGTCGTCGATGCCGAGCTCGTCGAGCACCGCCGCGGCGGCGTTGACCTGGGGCTCGCCGCCGTCGACGAGGATGAGGCCGGGCCGGTAGGCGAATCGCTTGCGGGTCGTCGACTCCTCGCCCTCGGGCTCCGCCTCGTCCTCCGCGAGCCGCGCGAGTCGGCGGCGCAGCACCTGCGAGATCGACTCGAGGTCGTCGGCGTACTCCTTGATCGAGAACTTGCGATAGGCGCTCTTGAGCGGAAGCCCGTCCTCGAAGACGACCATCGAGGCGACGATGTTGGTGCCGCCGAGGTGCGACACGTCGTAGCACTCGATCCGCAGCGGCGCCTCGGCGAGACCGAGGGCGTCCTGGATGTCGGTGAGCGCCTGGCTGCGGGCCACGTAGTCGCCGCTGCGGCGCATCTTGTAGAGCGCGAGGGCCTGCTTGGCGTTCATCGTCGCGGTCTGCAGGATCGCCGCCTTCTCGCCGCGCTGCGCGGCCCGGAGTGCCACCGAGCCCTTCGTCCGCCGGTCGCTCAGCCACGCCTCGAGCGCCTCGGCGTCGTCGGGCAGCCGCGGAACGACGATCTCGCGCGGCGGCTCCTCGGTCTCGTACGCCGACTGCAGCACCGCCTCGACGAGGTCGCCGAGCGGGAGGTCGAGCTCGGTGTCGACGACCCACGAGCGGGTTCCCGTGATGCGTCCGCCGCGCACCGCGAACTGCTGCACGGCGGCGGCGAGCTCGTCGTACTCGATGCCGAAGACGTCGGTGTCGGCGGAGTTCTCGGCGAGCACGACGGCGCTGTGCTCGAGCACGTTCTCGAGCGCCTGGAGCCGGTCGCGGATCTTCGCGGCGCGCTCGTACTCGAACCGGGCCGCCGCATCCTTCATCTCGCGCTCGAGGAGCCGCACGACCGACCGGTCGGGGTGGGCCATGAACGCGACGAAGTCGTTGACGATCTCGCGGTGCTCCTCGACCGACACCCGCATCGAGCACGGTCCGCCGCAGCGCCCGATCTGCCCGGGGAAGCACGGCCGCCCGGTCTGCATCGCACGCTTGTATGACGAGTCGGAGCACGTGCGGATCGGGAACGCCCGCACCATGAGGTCGATCGTGTCGCGCACCGCCCAGATCTTCGGATACGGCCCGAAGTAGCGCGCTCCCGGGATGCGGCGGTTGCGCGTGACCATGACGCGCGGCGCCTCGTCGGCGAGCGTCACGACCAGGTAGGGGTAGGTCTTGTCGTCGCGGAACTTGACGTTGAACGGCGGGGCGAACTCCTTGATCCACGCGTACTCGAGGTCGAGCGCCTCGCGGTCGCTGCCGACGACGGTCCACTCCACCCCGGCCGCGGCGAGCACCATCGCGCGCGTGCGCTGGTGCAGGTTGCGCATCGGCTGGAAGTAGTTGCTCAGCCGCTGGCGCAGGTTGATCGCCTTGCCGACGTAGAGCACGCGGCCGGAGGCGTCCCGGAACCGATAGACGCCCGGCGACGTCGGGATCTCGCCCGCCTGGGGGCGCCACGCGATGGCGTCGGGCCTCGTGACCCGCGCCATCAGCCCGCCTTGCGCGCGGGGACCTCGCCGAGGATCTCGCGCAGGAAGACGCCCGTGTGGCTGCCCTCGACCGTCGCGAGGTGCTCGGGCGTGCCCGTCGCGAGCACCGTGCCGCCGCCCGAGCCGCCCTCGGGTCCGAGGTCGACGATCCAGTCGGCGCTCTTGATGACGTCGAGGTTGTGCTCGATGACGATGACGGTGTTGCCCTTGTCGACGAG
>Ga0065721_10005103_pt1 | contig 18854 bp, 16 predicted proteins | sample Mesricmetagenome_FD_59108 | JGI IMG/M metagenome (GOLD analysis project Ga0065721, IMG submission 59108) | Mesophilic microbial community from rice straw/compost enrichment Sample: eDNA_1 v2 (version 2) | ecosystem: Engineered > Solid waste > Grass > Composting > Bioreactor | place: USA: Davis... | reverse complement strand
CAGGGGCGGGCCGCTGCCGTTCGTCGTGTCGGCGCACCTGCAGGATCAGGCCGGGAGCAACGTGCTTTCGCCGTGTACCGGCCACGGCCAAGAACTCCGGCCGCCGCTTCAGGCGCCCGACCCTGGGGTCCGGCGCCGCCATCGCGTGTTAGGCGCTCAGGACCTTGCGGCCCTTGGCGCGGCGGCGGGCAATCACCTTGCGGCCACCGACGGTCGCCATACGGGCGCGGAAGCCATGCCGGCGCTTGCGCACGATTTTGCTGGGCTGGTACGTGCGTTTCACGGCACCTTACTCCTCGATCTCAGGGCAAAAAATGAGCCCCGCTGTATAGAGGTCCGGCTCCCCGGAGTCAATCACGCGCTGCCCCCTCCCACCGGAAATATTCTCCGTCCGGATTGCCCCCGGTTCAAAGGGGTATGGCCCTGCCCCGCGGGCGGCGGGTGGTGTTTATCCGACACCAACGCGAAAGGCCCAGGGGAGTCGGCATGCTGCACCAGCGGCAGTTCATCGTGTCCAGGCACGCTCACGCCATCCGTCCGGATTGGGTTGTGCGGGACATCGGCGGTCTGATCCTGTCCCACGCGCCGGATTTGCCGGTGCAGCGGGTGCTCGGCGCCGACGGGACGGTGTGGCACCTGCTGGGGCTCGCCGTGCAGACCGATCCCGCGCGTCCGGACCCGGCGGAAGCGCTGGCCGCCACCCGTGCCGAATCCATCGTCGACACCTACCGGTCCTGGGCCGGGCGCTGGCTTCTGCTGAACAACCGCGCCGTCCATCTGGACGCCGGCGGCACGCTCGGCTGCTTCTACGGGGAGGTGGACGGTGCGCTGGTGCTGTCCTCCAGCGCCGCGCTGATGGCGGAACTGCTGGGCGACCGGGCGGAGTTCCGCCGCCGCCTGACGCACGAGGCGGGGCTCGACTGGTACCCGCTGCCGGGTTCCGGCCTGAAGGGCGTGCGCCGTCTGTTGCCGACCCAGGTGCTGAACCCCACCCGCCCGATGGGCGAGGACGGAAGCCTCACCGTCCGCCGGCCCTTCCCGCCGGTGCGGCCGGGCTTCTCCGACGAGGCCGCGATGGAGCGGCTGGAAACGATTCTCGTAACGGCAGTCCGCAATGTGCACCGCACCGCGGTTGCGGATGGGGGGCGGCCGCTGATGCTTCAGCTCACCGCCGGCTACGACACGCGGCTGCTGCTGGCGGCGGCGCACAAGGCGGAGGTGCCCTTCGCCACCTTCACCTTCGGCCATCCCGACCTGACGCCCGGCGACCGCAAGCTGCCGCCGAAACTGGCGCGGCTGGCGGGGGTTGAGCATCGCATGGTCGGCTGTGGCCCGATCGACCCGCGGCGCATGCGCGACTACGCCGCCCACACCGGCGGTCACACGGCCGCGCTGGACGGGGAATTCTACGCCAACGGCGCCTGGGACGGCGTGCCGGAGGGCAGCATCGTCCTGCACGGCGGCGTGTTCGAGGTGGCGCGCTGCTTCTACTGGGGCCAGATCCCACCCGGCCTGACGCCCGACGGCGAGGACACCGCCGCCCGCCTGTTCGACTGTTTCCGGGGCAAGCTGTACAACCCGCTGTCCCACTACGACGCGCTCCGCGAATGGCTGGATTGGGTCGTCCGCACGCCGGAGATCGTGATGGACCTGCGCGACCGCTTCTACCTGGAGCAGCGCGTGGCCGGCTGGCTGTCGGCCATCGACCAGGGCGTGGACCTGACTGGGCGGCAGCTGTTCCAGCCCGGCAACTGTCCGGACTTCCTGGCCATCGCGCTCGCCCTGCCGGTGGACATGCGCCGCACCAGCCGGCACCACGCGGAGCTGATCCGCCGCATGGCCCCCGAACTGCTGAGCGAACCCATAAACCCGCCGCAGCCCGCCGTCCTGCGGCAACTCCGCAAGCTGCCCCGCCGCCTGCACAAGCTGCGCACGGCCATCGGGCATCATCTGACGCGGAAGTCGGCGTAGGGTCCTACAAAGAGCCCCCTCCCTAACCCTCCCCCGCTTCGCAGGGGAGGGAACTCCGCCGCATTCCGCTCAAGCGCTTCCATTGCAAGCCTGTTTCCCGCCCCTGCGAAGCGGGGGAGGGTCGGGGAGGGGGCAAGCCTTGGGCGTCAAGCGGTCTTGGGATGCATGGTGCGGTTGCGCTCTCCACCCCCAACCCGCCCCGGCGCCGCGGTGGCGGCCAGATGCAGCCAGCGCCGGTAGGCCTCCACACCCACCGGGGCGCGGTGCTTCAGTCCGATTCGGACGATCTCCGGCAGGGCGAGGATCACCTTCAGGTCGGTCAGGCGCGGGCCGTGGCGCAGATTCTTCCAGCTGTTGCCGATCCAGCTGCGCGCGAACCGCCAGGGCAGCAGCCCGGCGGGACAGCGGGCGATCTCGCGGATCAGGTCGTTGCGGTGGTTGTAGAAGCGCTCCAGCCCCGGCTTGCGGCCTTTCTCGCTCTTGTCGTGGAAGACCATGACGTCGGGCAGGGCCACGACCCGGTAACCGGCGCCCAGCAGCCGCAGGCAGCGGTCCTTCTCCTCACCCTGCCGGTACAGCTCCGGCATGTAGAGGCCGACCGACTCGACGGCGCTGCGCCGCAGCAGGTGGCCGCAGCCGACGTACCACGGCGCGTCGAAAGGGGCCGCGGCCTTCGGGAAATAGACCAGCCCGTCCTTCGTCTCGATGTTGCAGGCGACGGCCGCCACGTCCACGTGCGAGTCGAGGAAGGCGACGGCACGGGCGAGGCCGTCCGGCTCCACGAACCAGGAATCGTCGTCCACGGACAGGACATAGTCCCCCATGGTGTTCACGAACCCGAAGTTGCGGGCGTAGATCAGGCCGGCGTTGTGCGGCAGGCGGACGTAGCGGACGCTGGGGAATTCCGTTCGCACCATGGAGTCGGTGCCGTCGGTGGACCCGTCGTCAACCACCAGGATCTCCGCCACCGGGTGGCTCTGGGCCAGCAGGCGTGACAGCGCCTCGCGCAGCTCCGGCGCGCGGTTGAAGGTGGCGATGACGGCGCTGACCGTGGTCCCCTGCGGCAAAGCCATCAGGCGACCTCGCTGGAGGATGATGGGGCGTGCGGGCGCGCCGGCAGGGGCAGCAGGGTCGGCGGGCGCCTCAACTCCTCCGGATACTCGTCGCGCAGGCCGGCCAGATAGTTCTCCAGGAAGACGCGCAAGCCCTTCATGTCGCGGGTCAGCACGTAATGCGCGGTGTATTTGGCGATCATGCGCGGGATCACCGCCGCTTTCTCGTAATTGGCGTGGATGTAGCCCATGTTGCGGAAGAAATACGGCGCGCGGTCGGCGCGCATCGCCTCCACGGTGCCCAGCCGGCCGCCCAGAACCTTGTGCTCGGTCCGCGACATGCCGGGATGGACGTGCAGGGCGTTCACGGCCGTGCCGGCCTTCATCGCGGCGCGGCGGGCGCGCAGGGTGAACTCGTACTCATCGCCCCAGATGAACATCTCGCGCTTCACGTTGCCGATCCGCTCGAAGACGCGGCGGTTGATGAGCGTGCCGTTGAACAGCGCGATGGTGTCCGGGGCCAGCCCGCCGGACGCCTTCGCCATCAGCGTGCCGGGGTCGCGGGTGCCCTGCATGGGAAAGGCGAGCGTGGACCGGTCCTCCGCCGCCAGCACCATGGGGCCGACCATGTCCAGCCGGTGCCGCTCCGCCTGGACCAGCAACTCGGCCAGCGCGCCGGGCTGCGGGATGCCGTCGTCGTCGGTGCTCCAGATCCAGCGGTGGCCCAGCCCCAGCGCCGTCTCGAAGGCGGTGTGGTAGGCCCCGGCGGACCCGCAGTTGACCTGCCGCACGACGACCAGCGTGTCGCCCAGTTCCTCCTTCTGCGCGGCCAGCCATTCCGGCGTGCCGTCGCTGGAGCCGCTGTCCACCACCACGATGCGGTCGGGCCGCGGGTTCTGCCGGTAAATCGCGGCGATGCAGGTGGGCAGCAGCGGCAGCCGGTTGTGGGTGACGACGATCGCCGCGACATCGCGCGCGACGCCCTCCGCGGAGGTGTGGTGAGCCATGGCCGAGCGGTCCTCGATTGTCATGCTGCCGTGAATGGGGCTGTCTTAGGGGGTGGTCAGTCGGTCTGGACTTGAAAAGGGGCGCAGTCGGGGTACGGCGACTTGCAGGGCAGGGTGGCCACGTTCGGCGATTCGGTCGCGACCAGGACACCCAGCCGCCCCAGCGTGGCGAAGATGACGCGGGCGGCGTAAAGCTGCCCCTCCGTCCCCCAGCGGCTGTCGTTCGGCTTGTACAGGTCGGTGGCACCCCCGGCCGCCAGCGCCTTCATGCCGGAGGCGAGCGGGGCGAGGTGCAGCGTCGGGTCGCCGGCCAGCACCTCCTCCACGGCGGAGCGCACGGGCGGGGGTCCCAGCAGGAAGTCGGCGTAGACGGTCCCCTTGTCCGGCGCCACCATCAGGACGAAGCGGGTCTTGCCGTTGGCCTCCACCGCCGTCTGGAGCCGGCGGAGCGTGCGGCGACGCTCCTCCAGAAAGGCGCGGTCGGCGCGCCAGGGCTCGAAGTCGTCGCTGTGGAACAGGGTGCTGGTGGACGCCGCCGAGGTGAACAGCCCCGCATAGACCAGCGTCCGTTCCTCCACCGCGCGATCCGGCAAATCCAGCAGCGCGCGCGGCAGGGCCTTGACCAGGATGTCCATGGCGTAGCCGACGGGCGGCGCGGTCCAGGCGTGGGCACGGGCGCGCGCCTGGCGTTGCGGCTTGTGGCCCAACGGTCGCGGGGGCAGGGGCGGCGGCCGGACGGCTCCCCCCTGGGCGACCCCCTGAACGGCAGATATCTGGGCGGCCGCGACGGTGGTGGGACGCAGCAGGTGCTCGACCGGCGGCTTGGCCGCTGTACGGTTGGGCAGGTCGCGCTCCGCCATCTCCAGGACCAGGGCGCGTGGCGGGCGTTCCCGGAAATCCGCGGAGGCCAGATAGTCGGCTACGGAGACCTCGTCCAGGTGCCGCACCCCGACCGACAGGCCGGTCAGATTGCGCAGGTGGTCCGTCCAGTAATGGCCGTAGGGCGTGCGCTTGTCGCCCGGAGCCGGCTGCGAAAAGCCGTCGCCGATCACCAGCACGTCGTAGGGCGTGCCCGGCCGCGCCGCCTCGACCAGCGGCGGGGAGAAGACCGCCTGCGGGGCGGAGGGGCCGAACCGGTTCTCCGGAAAGCCGCCCAATCGGGTCAGGTCCCCGTCGGGCGGGTCCAGCGCGTGGGCAAGCGGCAGCACCACCGCCGCCACCAGCGCGACCCCCCGCAGGACGAGGCTGTCAAGCCCCCGGAAACGACTGATCATGCCAGCCTCACGAGCGTTCGGTGGGCAGGCGGAGAATCGACCGTTCCGCATCCTCGCCGATCCGGATCCAGGCGCGCAGGAACTTGGTCAGCGCGATCCACAGCAGGATCGGCAGCAGCGAGAAGAAACCGAACTTGACGATGGTGATGTTGCCGTCGCGGAACCATTGCAGCGACAGCGGGATGAAGGCGCAGTAGAACAGCACGGCGTAGCGGTTCTGGAACCCGCTTTCCCAGAACCAGCGGTGCAGGCGGCCCAGGATCAGGCCGACCACCAGCATGGTGACGATCATCCCGATCCATCCCCCGCTCATCCAGCCGTCGCCGGCCAGCGAGGTGGTGAGGTTGGCGAAGTTGCCGTAGTCGTGCAGCGACACCCACTTGACCGGCGCGCCGATGGGCTTGTCCGGCCACAGCATGCGCGGGATCGGCTCGGTGAACAGCTGCAGGTACTGGGTGAACCAGGTGTAGGTTCCGGACTGCCCCGGCACGGCCCACAGGATGAAGGCCAGGAAGTCGAAGTTGGCGATGTCCTGGTTGGACACGCTGTCGACGAAGGAGTTGGAGCCGCCGTCGAACATCCGGAACATGTTGAAGGGGCTGACGCTGCCGTCCAGGACGCCGCGCAGGAAGTCGCGGTTGTTGCCCAGCGTGTGGAACAGCAGCAGCACCGGCAGGCCGATGGCCACCTGCCACCAGCGGAACCACTTGGCCCGCGTGTGGTACAGCACCAGCAGCACCATGCCCAGCACGCCCATGATGATGGCCCAGCGACCCCAGCCCAGATAGGCGCGGTAGCTGACGAAGGCGATGAAGGGGATGAAGGACAGTGGGTGGAAACGGCTGACCCAGATGATGCCCAGCGTCAGCGGCAGGCCCATGGAGTGCGCTTCGGCGATGTAGCCCGTGGTGTTGACGTAGACCGGCTGGCCGGTCAGCGGGTCGCGTTCCATCTGCACGTCGCCGGTGCCGCTGAAGTCCGCGCCCTCCTGCCGCAGGATGGCCGAGTAGACCGCCAGCGGCGCCAGCGCGATGACCGTCATGGCGAAGGCGGTGATGTCCAGCCTGTCGAAGGTGAAGGTCGGCGTCCGGCTGAGGTCCGGCTTGGCCCTTCCGGAATATCCGCAGGCGATGGAAAAGACGATCAGCGCGGTCGAACTGACCGTCAGCGACTTCACGAACTCCGTGGCGCTGGGCCAGTAGCCGATGAACAGCCACACGTTGTCGATGCCGAAGCTGTACACCAGCAGGGGGCGGATGACGAAGACCAGCGTGTGGAAGACCAGATAGAAGGTCAGCGGGTGGAACATCGACGCGGTGCCGCTGCTGAGAAACACCACGGCGATCAGGGCCACCACCAGCACCTGTGCGATCAACGCCGTTTCGATCATGCCGGGCTCCGCCTCGCTCAAGTAAGCACACCCGTCCCGCCACGGCCGGCGGGTGGGTCTGTCTGGTCGAAGCAACGTCTTGCAAGCGGACCGGGGTCCGCCTCTCGGACGAGCGCAGACGGCGAGCGCATTCCGAAAGCGGGCTATCCCCACCGGGGTGTCAACGTCCCGCAGGTCTCTAAGCCGGCCGGCGGGGCCGCGAACGGACGACGGGCGGCGGGCGTGCGCGATTTGGGGGCACTCCGTCCGCGCTTTTGCCTCGACCGCCCGCGGCGGCCAGTTTCGCTTGCGTGCGAAGCGGAGGTGATATGACGCGCCTGATCCACTGGCTTCTCTTCGGGCTTTTCGGCTTGCTCCCGGTCCTGGCGCCGTCCGGCCCGGCGGTCGCGGCCGATGCGGCGGTCCACGTCTCCCCCCAGGGCAACGACCACTGGTCGGGCCGCTCGGCCGATCCCACGCCGGACGGCAAGGATGGCCCCGTCGCCACGCTGGCCCGCGCGGTGGACGCGGCGCGCCACGCGGGGGCGCATGTCATTTTTCTGCGCGGCGGCACCTACCGGCTGGCGGAGACCGTGGCGTTGGGGCCGGAGGATTCCGGCCTGCGCATCGCCGCGGCCCCCGGCGAAAAGCCCGTGCTGTCCGGCGGGGAGCGCGTAACCGGCTTCACAGTGGAGCCGAACGGCGTCGTCTCCGCCCCCCTGAGCCGGGAACCGGGGCTGGATGTCACCGCCGCCGGCGTCCGCCTGCGCGCCGCGCAGAGCGGCAATTTCGACCCCAACGACCCGATCCGCTCCGGCTGGTTCGTGGCGCAGCAGACCAAGGGCGGCGGCGACAAGCGGCAGTTCCGCTTTCCGCCCGGCACGGTGCAGCCGGGCTGGGCGATGCCGGGCGTGCGCGTCCAGGCGCTGGACCGCGAACGGCAGGCCGACGACATCCGCGGCATCGAGCGGATCGACCGGAACGGCACGCTGGTGATGGACCGCGACGGCTGGTACCCGTTCCGCGACGGCACGACCTTCCGCCTGCTCGGCCATCCGGACTTCCTGCGCTTTCCCGGCCAATTCGCGTGGCGCGCCAGGGACAAGCGGCTTCTGGTCCGCCCGCACGACCCGGACAGCTTCGCCCGCTCCGGCGAGGCGGTGGTGGCGCGGCTGTCGCGGCTGATCCAGTCGGACAAGGCCGACCGCATCACCATCGAAGGGCTGGCCTTCACCGACGTGCCCTACGACGGCAGCGCCGTGCGCCTGTCCGGCGGCAAGGGGCACCGTGTGCTGAACAACCGCTTCACGGCGGTCGGCACGGCGGTGGTCCTGGCGTCCACCGACGACAGCGAGGTGCGCGGCAACAGCATGGAGCATCTGGGGCGCAGCGGCGTCGAACTGACGCCGGGCAGCAGCGGCAACCGCATCGTCGCCAACACCATGCGCTACATCGGCGAGGTGAACCTCTACAGCGCCGGGGTCATGGCCGCCGGGGTGAGCCAAACCACCATCGCCCACAACGACATCCGCACCGCAGCACGCTATGGCATCTCTTTGAAGAACTGGAACCCGGAGACGAAAAACTCCGACAACGTAATCGAGTTCAACCGCATCCGCGACGTCGGCCGGGAGACCGCCGACCTGGGCGCCATCGAAACGCTGGGGCGCAGCGACATCGATACGCGCACGGCAATCCGCTTCAACGACATCCGGGGGACCGGCGGCCTCGCCACTGACCCGGCCGGCAACTGGCTGGTGCGCTACAAGGGCTTCGGCATCTATCTGGACGACCTGACCAACGGCGTGACGGTCCAGGGCAACTTCCTGGAGGACACGGGCTGGGCCGCAGTCTTCATCCACGGTGGCGACAAGAACCGGGTGGAGAACAACATCGCCGTGCTGACCGACAGCCGCGACAAGTTCATCCGCTTCGAATGGGTGCCGAAGGCCGGCACGGCCGGCTTCCTGCACGACAACACGGCGGCGCGGAACATCATCCACGCCCGCGTGCCGGTGGAGCAGATCGTGGTCAGCCTGACCGGCGGCGAATACCGGCTGGACAACAACATCCTCGACCGGCCGGGGCGCAACAGCCGCGCCGCCGCGGCGCCGGAGCGGAGCAACGCGCGTTCGTCCCAGGGGGGCACGCCCGATCCCTACTTCATGAATCCGGACAAGGACGATTTCCGCCTGCGCGCCAACTCGCCCGCCCGCAAGATCGGCTTCGAGGACTTGCCCTGGTCGCAAATCGGTCCGGAAGGGGCGCGCTGACCTCGTGGACGCCTTTTCTCACTCGCCCGACGCCCCGCCCTCGGCTACCGCCGGGCTGGCCGTGCCGCGCCTCGACCTCGCCGCCCTGCCGCCGCGCATGATCCGGGAGTTGCGCGCCAGCCATGTGGGGGAGACCGTGGCGGTGAACCTCTACGACGGTGTCGCCTGGGCCACCAGCGATCCGGAGGTGCTGCGCTTTGCCGCCTCCCACCGCCGGGTGGAGCGGGAGCATCTGCGCCTGTTCGAAGCGATCCTTCCGCCCGCGCGGCGCAGCCGCCTGACGGGCTTCTGGCGCCTGTCCGGTCGGCTGATGGGCGGCCTGCCGGCGTGGCTTGGCCCGGTCTACTTCTACGCGGTGGTGGCGGGGGTGGAAGCCTGGGTGGACGGGCACTACGCCGGGCAGATCGCGACCGCCCGCCGCCTCGCCCCCGATCCGGATCTGCTGCGCCTGCTCGACGCCTGCCGGATCGACGAGATCCGACACAGCCGCGACGCCGCCCGTCTGGACCCGGCCCCGCCCTGGACGGCGCGTGCCGTCGCGGCGCTGGCGGTCGGCCTGTCGCACGTGGGCGTGATGGTGGCACGCTGGGTGTGATGGTGCCCGCGGAGGCTATTTGTTGCGGATTTCCTGAAGCAGGACGCCGAACATCTGCTTCAGTTCCAGGTGGTTGTCGTTGTGAAGCTTGTTGGACGCGGCCAGCGATTCTTCGAGTCGGTCGAAGCGCCGGTCTATGCCATCAAAGCGCTCGTCGATGCCGACGAATCGCTGATCCACCTTCTCGAAGCCCTGCACCATGTCGGTGCGCAAGGTCTTCACCTCGGTTTCGAGCGTGGTCAGGCGGCGGTCGATGTGACGGCCGAGGTGGTCGATGGCTTCGTTGAACTTGTCCTGGGTCACGTAGGCCATGCGAGCGGTCCGCCTGTGTGCTGGAACGGGGTGGGACGCCGTGCCGACCTCTCCAGGGTGCTCCGGAATCCGTTCAATGTCGATCAATTCTTCCTGAATAGCCGCTCCGGCCGGGCTGGCGGCCTTGCGGTTGGCGGGAGTGGCGTGCGTCATGGATCGGCGGGAAAGGAGCACTGATGTATGCGCGGACTATGGCGCAACCGGGCGTGCGCGTCCAGGGTTCAGCAACCATGGGAAGCATCATGGCGTGGTTTTTCACCCGACCGCCCGCTTTGCACGGACCGACGATGTGGCCGGCTCCGTCACCGGACCGGCGATGCGGTCCAGCACGGCCTCACAGCCCGCGTGGCTGGCTTCGTAGGCCGCGCGGGCCCGCGCGTGTGCCTGTTCGGAGGCCAGCGCCAGCGCGTCGCGGTCGTCGGCCCAGCGGCGCAGGGTAGGCAGCACCGCCTGCACGAAGTCCCGCTCCTGCGGGACGAGGCCGGGGCGCGGGATGTCGCTGCCGATGCAGCCGCGGTCATAAGCCAGCACAGGCACGCCGGCGGCCATCGCCTCGAACAGCACCAGCGGCTGCGCCTCGTTGCGGTACTGGGTGGGGAAGACGAAGACGTCGATGTCGCGGTAGAAGGCGGCCTTCGCCTCGCCGTCCACCGGGCCGCGGTATTCCACCTCGCCGTCGAAGGCGGCCAGCCCTGCCGCGACCAGCGCGTTGTCCATGCGGCCGAGCCCCGGCCCGGCCAGCACCAGCTTCGCGTCCACATCCTCCGCGCGCAGCGCGCGCAGCAGGGTGAAGACCGTGTCCAGCCCCTTGTCGGCGCACAGGTTCGACAGATGGCCGATGCGCAGGGGGCCGGACCGGCTGTGGCGCGGGCGCGGCACCGGCGGGGTGAAAATGGCGTTGGACATGCTCATCCCCGTCCGGGCGGCCGGGTAGAGCTTCTGGAAGCGCGCCTGCATGGCCGGGCACAGCAGGACGTGCATGCAGTCCGGGCCGGCGACGCGCGTCAGCAGGCTCATCCGCCAGGTCGGCCGGGTGATGGTGGCGAAGGAGTGGTGGTGCAGCGTGCGCTCGTACCCGAACAGCCGCGCCGCCCCCGCCAGGGCCGTGGTGTAGAAGATCCCCAGCCCCGAATCGACCGGTATGTAGAAGCGACGGTCCGGGTTCGTCGCGCCGGCCGCCAAGCGCAGCCCGGCCAGCAGCACGCGCAACGCCTTGGTGGCGTGGTAGCGCAGGCCTCCGCCGTTCCAGCCCGGCGACAGGTCGGCGACCTCCACGGGGCCGCGGGCGCGCAGCCGGTCGAGCAGCAGGGCGGTGACCCGGCTCATCCCGTCGACGGGCGGAGGCAGGCGGCCCGAGACGACGATATGGGGGGATGTGCTGCGGTCGGTCATCAACCCTCGCTTTCACGCGCGGATGGCAGGGCGGTCGGCAGGGAGTCTTGGACGGGCGTGTTCTGGACCATGTGTGCGCCCAGGCTTCGCAGTGCCTTTTCCACGGCCTCCGCGAAGAAATCAGCATCGGCCAGGGCCTGGAAAGGCCGGCCGTTGAGGCTGAGGCGGCGCCACTCCGCCTCGTCCGACGCGACGGCGTGCATGTGGCGGGCGAGCCCCTCGGGGTTGTCGGGCTCGACGATGTGGCCGTTCAGCCCGCTGCGGATCAGCACGTCGCGGGCGCCGCACTGGTCGGACAGGATGGTCGGCACGCCCATGGCGAGCGCCTCGTTCACCACCAGCCCGAACTGCTCCTCCAGCGAGGGCAGCAGAAGGCAGAGCGTGGAGCCCAGCGTCTCCGCGATGCCCTTTTCCTGGAGGAAACCGCGGAAGACGATGTGCCCCTCCAGCCCGCGCCGCGCGACCTCGGCCCTGAGGTCCGCCTCCAGCGGGCCGGAGCCGCAGAGGTGCAGCGGGCGCGCCGCCTCGCCGGCCAGCCGGCGGTACAGGTCGTAGGCCTCCACCGCGCGGAACAGGTTCTTCTTCGGCACGAAGCGCGCGATGATCGTGAAGTGCCGCTCGGCGAAGGGCACGCCGTCGGGCGCCGGGGCCATGCCCGACAGGCGCCGGATGCGCTCCAGCGACAGCGTGTCGTAACCGATGAACAGCCGGTCCTTGGGCAGCCCCAGGAAACGGTAGTAGTCGACCGTGCGGTGGCTGCCGCCGATGGCCGCCTGATAGGGCTTGTAGAGCAGGCTCTTCAACGCTTCCCGCCACAGGACGCGCGGCTTGTCGTCGAACTTCGAGGCGTTCATGTTGACGACCTTCCGGCCGAGCAACCGCATCGTCACCGCCAGCGCGAAGACGTCCGGGTCCTCGTAGTGGCACAGGAAGACGTGGCTGGCCTTTGCCTTGCGGCATTCGCGCACCATGGCGCGGTAGACCTGGAAGGACGGGATGTCGGCCTTGGAGCGGCCGGGGAACAGCGTGACCTTGCGGAAGTTCCGGCCGCTGCCGGTCGAATCCCAGGCATAGGTGTGCGACTTGGACCCGACCTCCAGCCCGACCACGTCGTAGTGCTGTCCAAGCCGCCGTCCCACCGCCTCCAGCCGGTCCATGTGGTACGGACCGAACATTTCCCACGAGAAGATCAGGGCGGGTTTGGTCATTCGGCATCACCGTTCAGAAGCAGCCCGGCGTAGCGCGCCAGCACGGCGCTGCGGCTGGCGTTGCCTTCCACCCAGGCGCGGCCGCGGCGGCCCATGGCGGCGCGGCGGTCGGGGGCGTTCAGCAGGTCGGCCACGGCCTTCGCCATGGCTTCCGGCGCGTCGGGCGGGGTGCTGAGGAAGGCACCGATCTCCGCCTCCAGCCGGGCGAGCGCCGAGCCGGGCAGGCAGGTGCAGACGAAGGGCCGGCCGGCGGCCAGGATGGTCACGGCCTTGCCGGGCATGGCGAAGGCGGCCCCCTCCGGCCGTTGCGGGACGAGGTGCACGTCGCCCTCCGCCAGTCCTTCGGCCAGCCGCTCCTTAGGCATCAGCGGCGCAAACTCGACGTTGGTCAGGCCGAGCGCGGCGGCCTGGGCCTTCAACTCCTCCTCCAGCCCGCCCTGGCCGCGCAGCAGGACGCGGGCTTCCGGGCGCAGCGACTTGAGATGGCGTGCCATCTCCAGCACCTGCTCCAGCCCCTGCTTGCGGGCGAAGGCGCCGCTGTACAGCACGGTCGGCGGCTGGTCGGCGGGGCGGGGGCGGGGCTGCACGGCATCGGCATCGACGTGCGGCGGAATCACCGCGATGGGCCGACGGACGCCAAGCTCCCGCAGCACGTCGCGCATCGGCTCCGACAGCACGACGATGGCGTCGGCGCGGTTGAGCGCGTTGCGCTCCAGCGCGCGGATCGCCTTCAGCGCCGCACCGCCGCCCATGCCCAAAGCGCCGGCAAGGCCGGACTGGATGTCGTGGACGATGGCGACGTGCCGCCCGCCCGGCGCGCGGAAGAGGTTGGCGACCGCGACGCTGAAGATGGAGGGGCAGAGCGATAGCACCGCCGCGTGCCGGGCCACGCGCCCGCGGCTGCGGGCGGCGAGGAAGCCTCCGTGCAGAACGCCCTCGTGGATCAGGCGGGCCTTCATCCCGCCGCCCTTGGGCGGGATGGTGAGGGTACGCTCGATGCGCACGCCGTCCACGGTGAGGCGGTCCTGGCTGCCGTCGGCATAGCCATCATAGACGCGCTGGCCGGGGTAGTTGGGCCGTGCGGTCAGCACCGTCATGTCCGTCCCCGCCGCGGCGAAGGCGGTTGCGAGGTCGGTCATCATGGGTGCGCTGCCGGCCGGCTCCGGCCAGTAGCTCATGGCCACCAGCAGGGCGCGGGGAGGCACCGCGACGTGTGCCGTGCGGGCGAGACGGGCGGACGAATCGTCGGGCATGATCTTATTCCGCCGCTCGGCTGGACGCCGCGGGGGCATCCGTGGGCGGCGCGATGGTCGGGGCGACGTTCTCCAGGAACCAGCCGTAGGTGCGATGCAGCCCGTCCTCCAGCCCGACCTTGGGGCGCCAGCCCGTGGCGAACAGGCGGGACACGTCCATCAGCTTGCGCGGGTGCCCGTCCGGCTTGCTCAGATCCTGGCTCAGCGTGCCCGGATAGCCGACCACGTCCCGGATGATGCCGGCCAGATCGCCGATGGAGACGTCGTCGCCAGGGCCGACGTTGATGATGTCCTCCCCGTCGTAATGGTCCATCAGATGCAGGCAGGCGTCGGCCATGTCGTCGACGTACAGGAACTCCCGCCGCGGCGTGCCGGTGCCCCACAGGGTGACCGTCGGCGCGCTCTCCGCCTTCGCGTCGTGGAAGCGGCGGATCATGCCGGGGATGGCGTGCGAGCCTTCCGGGTCGAAATGGTCGCCGGGGCCATAGAGGTTCGACGGCATGGCGCAGATGGCGTTGAAGCCGTACTGGCGCCGGTAGGCTTGGCACATGGTGATGCCGGCGATTTTGGCGACGGCGTAGGGCTTGTTGGTCGGCTCCAGCGGGCCGGTCAGAAGCGCCTCTTCCCGCAGCGGCTGCTCCGCGAATTTCGGGTAGAGGCAGGAGGAGCCCAGGAACAGCAGCTTCTTCACCCCCGCCCGCCAGGCCGCGTCGATGACGTTGGTCTGGATCAGCAGGTTCTCGCGGATGAAGTCCCCGCCGAAGCGGTCGTTGGCCAGGATGCCCCCGACCTTCGCCGCAGCCAGGATCACATAGTCCACCTTCTCCCGGTCGAAGAAGGCGCGCACGGCCGCCTGATCGGTCAGGTCCAATTCGGCGCGGGTGCGGATGACGAGGTCGGTGAAGCCGTCCTCCGTCAGCCGGCGCAGGATCGCCGAGCCGACGAGGCCGCGGTGCCCCGCAACGAAGATGCGGCTGTTTCGCTCCATGGGATTGTCCCTTTATTCCGCTGCAACGGGGGCTTGGTCGCGGCTGCGGGCGGCGTACCAGTCCACCACGCCCGGCAGCCCGTCCTTCAGCGGGATGCGCGGCGCGTAGCCGAGCGCCGACAGGCGGGCGATGTCCGGGCTGCGGCGCTGGGTGCCGCCGGGTGCCGCCGGGCCGGTCTGGATGTCGGCCTCGCGCCCCAGGATGGCGACGACCTGCCGGGCGAGGTCGGCGATGGCGACCTCCTCCGGGTTGCCGACGTGATAGATGCCGAGATGCTCGCCCCGTTCGATCACGGCGACGATGCCGTCCACCGCGTCGTCGATGTGGACGAAGGCGCGGGTCTGCGTGCCGTCGCCCTGGATCAGGAAGGGCACGGGGCCGCGCGGCGTCAGGTCGATGGCGGCGACGGCGCGGCGCACGAATTCCGGCACCACATGCTCCCACCCCATGTCGGCGCCGTAGACGTTGTGCGGACGGAAGATCGCCACGCGGTCGAAACCGGTGCGGCCCCAGTTGACGGCCAGCAGCTCCGAAATCAGCTTGGAGCCGCCATAGCTGTAGCGCGGGTTCAGCACGTCCGGCACGACCAGCGGAATGTCTTCCGGCGTCGGCACCACGGGCGGGGTCTGGTAGGCCTCCGACGAGGAGGCGAGCACGAGGTCGCCGACCCCTTCGGAGCGGCAGGCGTCCAGCACGTTCAGCATGCCGCGCACGCCCACGTCCAGCACCACCTCCGGCTTCTCGTAGAAATGCCGGGTGCCGTTGACGGCCGCCAGATGCAGCACGCCATCCACGCCGCGCACGGCCTTGGCCACCGCCGCCGCGTCGCGGATGTCGCCGGTGACGAACTCGACGGAACCCGCCACGTCGCCCAGCCGGCGCGGGTTGCCGCGGGAGTTGTCGTCGAGCACGCGGACACGGTGCCCGTCGCGCACCAGCCGGCGGACCAGTGCCGCACCGATGAAGCCGCTGCCTCCGGTGACGAGGTAATGTTTCGGCATCAGGTTCCCCTTAATCAAACCGCAGGCAAAGCCTTAGGCAAAGCTTTAGGCAACATGGGCGAAGCGGGCGGCGCCGTGGCTGCCGAGCGCCACGTAGGCCGTGCCTTCGGGCAGGTCCACCTCGCGGCTGTTGAAGTTGTTCCAGAAGTCGTAGATGACGCCCGGCCGGTCCATGCGGTTTGCCAGATCGGGCAGCGGCATGGAGGTGAAGACCGGGTGGTTGTTCAGGATGACGGCGAGGTTGGCGCCGTCCACCGCCTCGGCCATGCTGCGCGCCGGCTCCAGTCCGAAGCTGCGGATGTCGTCCGGCGCCACCACCGCGTCGAAGCCGCGCCAGCGGGCCTGCGGGAAGCGGGTCCGCAGCTCCTCGAACAGCGGCTTGGCCATGGTGCCGCGCAGGTCGTCCGTCGCCGGCCGGCCCTTGAAGGCCAGGCCCATCAGGCTGATCGTCGGCGTCTTGGGGAAGCCCTGCATGGAGGTGGTCAGCGATTCCAGGAAGCGCGACACCTCGTGCGGCTGGCTTTCGTTGATGCGGCGGCCGGCGGCGGTGATGTCCATGTCCACCCCGACTTCGCGGGCGGATTCGATCAGGATGTGCGGGTCCTTCTCCAGGCACGGGCCGCCGACCGGGCCGGGCAGCGGCAGCTGCGTGCGCGGGTAGCCCAGCTTGCCCGCCCGCGACACCTCCAGCGCCGACACCTCCATGGCGTTGCACAGCCGGGCGATCTCGTTGGCGAAGGCGAAGGTCACGTCGCGGTAGGTGTTGTCCACCAGCTTGATCATCTCCGCCGTTTCCAGCGTGGAGACCTTGACCGTCGTCGGCGTCAGGAAGCCGAAGATCTGCGCCGCGCGGGTCGCCACCTCGATGCTTTCCGCACCGATGATCTGGGGCAGCTGGTTCAGCTCGATCAGAGCCTGGCCTTCCAGCGTGCGTTCCGGGCAGAAGGCGATGTCGAACCGCTTGCCGGTCGCCCGCAGGATCGGCGCCACCACGTTGCGGGTGGTGCCCAGCTTGACCGTGGAGCGCAGGATGACGAGGTCGCCATCGTGGATGCACTCCGCCACCTGCCGGGTCGCCGCCTCGATCATGTCGGTGCGAACGTGGCCGTCGCGGCCCAGCGGCGTGCCGACGGTGATGATGAAGACGCTGCAATGCTCGCAGCCCTCGGGCGTGCGGCCGAAGGTGAAGCGTCCGCGCGCCATGACGTGCTGCAGCTTCTCGGTCAGGCCGGGCTCGTGGAAATGCGGGGTACCGCGCGCCAGCTTGTCCAGCACCTCGCCTCGCACCTCGACGCCATGCACCTGAAAGCCCGCGTCGGCCATGGCAACGGCCAACGTCAATCCGACGTAGCCCAGGCCCAGGACACAGACATTTCGGTCCGGGAAGGATTTAGGGAGCATATTCGTTCGATCCTGCCTGTGTATTGCGCATGCATCCAAAGGCGCAGTTCCCATCCACCGCCCGCGCCTGCGCAACTCCGAACGTCCCGCGGTGTGGCAATGTTCCGGTCCTTTTTATTGCGTGAATAGGCTATGCCGTTGATCGGGCGATGTTTTTTTCGGATTACTCCGGACCGGTGAGAAGCGTGCTTCCGGTCGGCATGAGCACGTCTTCGGGATAGCGCGCGCGGTTAGGCTGCCGCCTCTATGAGGCGCCGCAGACGCGAAGGGCGTACGAGCCCGGTCATCAGAACAGCCAGGGCGTACACCGTCACCAGGGTGGCCCCACCCCCCAGCACGGCCAGCAGCGGCCTGTGCGGATCCAGCAAACCGGGTATGGCGTGGCCCAGCGCCAGCGTGGCGGCGACGGCCAGCACGCCGCACAGCGCCGCGCGCCCGATGATTCCCAGATGGATTTGGCCGACCGCGCGCCTGTGCTGCCACGCCAGCCCGGTCATGGCCGTCAGTTCCGCCACGATGGTGGCAGCGGCGGAGCCCTCGATTCCCCAGCGCGGGATCAGCACGGTGTTCAGCGCCGCGTTCACCACCCCGCCGGCCAGGATCGCGCCCATGTAGGCGGTCTGCCGGTGCCAGACCAGCAGCGGGTTGCCGAGCGCCAAGTTGACGTGCACCACCGCCACCGAAACCATCAGCAGGCGCAACGCGTCGGCGGCCGGCGCATAGGCCGGGCCGTAGACCACGCCGAGGATGGCGGGCGCCAGCGTCACGCCGCCGGCGGAGATCAGCATTCCGATGCTCAGCATCGTGGTGGCGTAGTCGCGCATGCGCTCGCGCAGCCCGTCGGCGTCGCCGTAGGCCGCGGCGAGCTGCGGCATGAAGGCGCTCATCACGATGTTCCCGGCCGTCAGCGACAGCACCAGCAGCTTGGTGTCCGCGGCATAGAGGCCGACATCGTGCTGGGGCACCAGGAAACCCAGCATCACGAGGTCCAGGTGCGAGAACAGCGCCCAGGCGAAGACGCTGACCGCCATGGGGGCGGACACCTTCAGGATCCCGCCCCACACCTTCAGGTCCACCCGCGGGCGCGGCGGCCGGAAGTCGCGGCTGAAGCGGATCAGCATCAGCACGGCGTTGACCAGGAAGGACCCGCCGGTGATGGCGGCGGCGACGGCCACGTCGTCCGGCCCGCGCACCAGAGCCAGCATCGCCACCATGATGCCCAGCGACGTGCCGATCTCGCGCACCGCGATCACGCCCATCCGCTCCGTCGCCTGATAGACGAAGTCGAGCACCAGCGCGTTGCCCAGCAACTGGACGGCCTGCACCAGCAGCACGGCCTTGACCAGCGCCGGCTTGTCGAGCGTCAGCACGAAGGCGGCGTAGAGCCCCCCGACCACCACCGCCAGCAGCGTTCGCAGCGTCAGCACATGGTCGGCCAGCTCCGTCGCCCGCTCCGGCTCGCGCGCGATCTCGCGCACCGCGTAGGTGGACAGGCCAAGATTCACGAACAGCGCGGCGTAGGCCAGCATGGAGGTGCCGAACCCCAGAACGCCGAAGCCCTCCGGCCCCAGGGCGCGCGCGGTCCAGGCCGTGGTGACCAGCCCGCTGAGCAGGGTGGCCACACGCGCCATCCCCAGCGCGCGGATGTTCAGGAAGATGCGTCGTCCGGCGGTCATGTCTCACGTCCGAAGCGCCGGCATTCGAAGCCCCCACCCTAACCCTCCCCCGCTGGGCGGGGGAGGGGACTGCCGCCGCTC
>Ga0065721_10050628_pt1 | contig 18855 bp, 18 predicted proteins | sample Mesricmetagenome_FD_59108 | JGI IMG/M metagenome (GOLD analysis project Ga0065721, IMG submission 59108) | Mesophilic microbial community from rice straw/compost enrichment Sample: eDNA_1 v2 (version 2) | ecosystem: Engineered > Solid waste > Grass > Composting > Bioreactor | place: USA: Davis... | reverse complement strand
GGTATTCGAAGCCGCCATGGCTTTGGCGGCGAAAGTCGCCGAGCGCCCCGAAGCGCGGGCGGCGAGCCGCGGCAGACGGCGGCTCCAGCATGCGCAGCGGCAGAGCGACGGCGTTGTCCAAGGCGCGCAACCGCTCGCCCGTGAGCGCCGCGCCGCTCATATGCACGTGGCCGCCAAGCGGCAGGCCACGCACGGGACCAGCGCCAGCGCGCCACGATAGGACCGCGCCGGCGGTTCTGCGCGCCGCCACGCCCAGCAGGCGGCGCAAGTCCGCGGCGACGGCAGCAGGCTCCGTCGCGGGGGCCGGCCGCAGCTCGGCAAGCGGCCAGCGACGAACGCCGCGGATGACGACGGAGTCGCAGCCCGCGTCGCCGTCCCGCGGCAAGAAGCGCGACGCGGGAACGATGGTGCCGTCCGGGCGTTGCATGATGAATTCTGGATCGGCGCCGAGCGTAACGCTGACGCCCTGTCCTGTCTCGATTGCCCATACCGAAGCGAACGAGGAGACGGCGGCGGCAAGCTCGGCTTCGCCTTCAGCGGATAGCCGAACATAGCTGGGGCGCACGCCCAAGATCGTCGCTCGCCCCCAATCGTCCAGCTCGAGATCGACTTCGCCGAAATCCAACCCCTGTACGTACAGAGCGCGTACGGCCGCCTTCGCGATAATGTTATGCAGCCTTTCGTCCACGGAACCGCGTTGGCTGTCCGTTATGTACCTTGTATCGTGAACGATGCGACGAACTTCAATGACCGACAGGTCGAAAATACTGACATAAAATCTACGTCCCCTATACCCTCGTCCATCGTCAGCATCGCCGTCTATACGAGCAGTCAACCCTTCACGTTGCAATCGCCTCTCGATTTCCGCAGGCGCAAGAGCCGCGAACGGCCTGGCTTGAACGTTCATGAGCCAAGGGGATACCGATGAGTCTCGCCCCTCCAGAGCGCCCCCCCTGACCCAACGGGATAATGCTGCGTTATGCCCTCGCCCGCCTAGTTCCCCTTCCCTGAGCGAAGGGGATATCGATATAAGGAGCACGCAATCGTTACCCCTCACCCTCGCTCGCTCCCCTTCCTGAAGGACGGGGATACCGGACAGCGCCATCCACCGCGAAGCCGCGCCGCCCCCGCGTTCCAACCACACTTGCCCCGCTTGTTCGACCACGAGAGATTCCCCCCGAAAAAACGGGAAGGGCCGTCCCGCTGGCGATACACCGCCGAAGCCGAATGACCCTGTTCCGTGTTCATTTCCATGGAGCCTGCGTCGTCTGCAGCCAAAAACAGGCTTTTCCCACCGTCTACATCGGGCATTCGCCCTCGACTTCTGTTCCGCTTCAGCATAGACATAAGTACCGGCCTAAAGACCGAACCGATTATAACTCGTCGTCTAACAGATCGGAATCGAGATCTTCGAAATCTCCGTCGTCGCCAAGTGAGAAGTCTCCATCTTTACCATCGTCGTCGCAGCCGCCCGGGCATACCGCGACGCACACCTTCGTCTCCGCCACCATCTCCACGGCGAATTCCCGTTCGACGCGGATCGAGACGGACGAACCGTTGGCAGTAATCGTCGCTTCCACGCAGTTAGGCTCCTGCGTTGCCTCCGCAGAGACCTCTTCCGTGGAGGCGCGATGTTTCGGGTCAACGTACGATAGAGGAACGAGCTCAACGTACGAGATCGTCTCCTTGGCAACATCCGTCTGCGAATTCTTGCTGTACGAATACCAGATGTTAATATCGTATGACCCGATTACCTCGATTCCGTCCCCCGATTTCACCGCTTCATACTGGTGATTGATGATCCACGCGCCCAGTATGCTGGTCGGGTGGTGCGGCGGCGTCACGGTATGGGAAACCGCCTGGAACTTCCGGCCTTTTCCGCAAACCGCCTTCGTGATGATTTCCCTGCACTGCAGCCGTTTATCCGCAATAGCCATTGTCGGTAGACCTCCTCCATACGATCAAGTCACTTAAAGTCTATGCAGGACATTCGTCTAGAGTGACAAAAATGTAGAGCCTGCACAGAGCATTTACGACTCATTGTATGATCGAAGAAGCGGAACGAGACTTCCGTTTTTTGACGCGGCTGGCGATAGACAAATAGCGACGCAATTCCCTCGTTAATTGGAAGAGAGCGGCTCTCGTTTCGAACTCGTCGCGGGTGGCGGGAAGCGGCATTCCTCGGAAACTCGCATCCAACTCGTTTAATCTACGCTCTGTTTCACCCTCGTAAAATTCCGACTTTACGTCTTCGCTCAACCGATCGAACAGCCTGGCGATCAGCTCCGCTTGCGGGACGCTTCTTGAGACGAACGCGACCGACTCCATCATCAACTGGATCGATTCCAGCTGGCTTTTCCGCATATGATAATAGACGAGCCACGGTTCATCCTGCGGAATGAGCCGGTTTTCGCGCGCCCTTCTCGCCGTCTCGATGCCGTCCTCGATCGCCTTGGACGAAGCCAGCATCTCCTCGCCGCCCCACACGTTATCCGGATTCCTCAGATGAATCGCCAGCTCCCGGAATATGGCCGAGAAGCCCGATTCCGTCTCGTGCCGCAGCCTTTCGAGCGTCTTCCCTTCCTTCGGCATATAGACCAGATTGAACACCGTGGCCCAACCAAGCCCGATCAGGAGCAGCGCCATCTCCGTACCGATCGAATGCACATCGACGTTCCCGCTGGCGAATAGGTGGAATACGACGACCGAGCCCGTGACGATGCCGTCCTTAAATCCGATTCTAGCCAGCATCGGATAAGCAATTAAGATATAAATCGATAATACCCAGATTTCAAAGCCGATCGCCTTGAACAGAACGGATGCAAGCAGAAGCCCGACCACCGAAGCCATGAACCGAGCGAACACGGAGCGAAGCCCTCGCCACCTCGTCGTTTCCACCCCGAGTATGGCCAGCAATCCGGCCCCGAGCGGATTGTCTACTCCAACCAGATATGCCGTGTAGATCGCGAAAAGCGCGGCAACGGCCGTCTTGATGACTCGAAAGCCTACCATCGTACTCCTCTTCTCCTTGAATTCATTACGATCATACGTCTGACCGTCAGGAGAATCAAGGATACGATACGATTAATGCGCTCGTTCCGCACGCTCCTCCCTGTGAAGGATACAGTCCGCATATTCATCCAGCATTCGCGACACCGCGAGCGAGTCTTTCTCTTTCAACGCCTCCAGACGTTCGACGATCTGCCGTGCGAGCCTTGCATCCCGAATCATGAGAAATTTCAAAAACAAGTTCCATACGACCAGCGACTCTTGCTCCACCTTCTTGTACCCTTCCACGATCGCATCGGACAACGTGAAGTACCCTTGCTCAGACATATAAGCGATACGCCGGTTCATCATTTTCTTATGCTCCCATAACACATAAAGCGGACGGTGGTCGATACCGTGACTGTCTGATAGCAGCTCCTCCTTCGTAAACAGAATCCGCAGCACATCGTAGATGCCGAGACCGTAAACCCTGCCCTGCGGAACGACGGGAGCCAACGCGCCTTTCATATAGCCGGACCTTCTGGCATGCAAGTAGTCGCTTAGCTGTTCCATTACCCAATCCAGCCTGAATTCGCACTCCTTCATTTTTTTCTCATGAAGCTTGAACAGCATGACGAAGTCCTGCTCTCCGCTTTGCGACGGCAGCTCTGCTTCCTTGAACGCTTGCTCCATTGATTCGTATGGCAGCTCGCGCATCCCGAATTTTCGCTGGGCGAAAAATCCGGCGACGCTTAACTTTCGCTCCGTATCATCGTATCCGTAGATCATGAGTGGATGAGTGAACGATTGATTGTCGAAAGCTAACGTACTTGGAATGTAATACTCGTTCACGTACGTCCAGCAATAATAGCCGCGATCGATTTGAAATCGGACAAAATCGACGAAGCTCGGCGACAATCGAACGATCGTCTCTCTCTGAATGCGTTGCGAGCCGTGCAAGCAAGGAATCATGTGCTGTTCGGGACTTGGCGTTAGATAGTCCGTGAACATACTGGCCGTATCCATGTGCAGTTGAACATAGTTGCTATACACCCACTTCAACGGACGCGGATCAGTATACAACACGGACAGGAAGCAGGTGAGGTGCGCGTACGATACGATATCGGGCACCACGATGGGCAACACTTTTCTGGGGGACATTAAGTCCCTCCTTTCTAAGGGGGATTGATAGATAAAAACAGGGCTCGATCGTCAATCATCTGCAACAAATGACTGAGATAAGCCCCGTTTCACGGAGAAGTATAGATCAATATGCTAACTCACGAAACACCCGGCGGTATTAATCCAGGTTATAGATGTCCCGGTACTTCTGCTCCAGATAGTCGCACAAATACGTCGATTCCAGCGGTTTGCCGCTAATCCGCTCGATAATATCGGCAGGATCGAGCAGCTTGCCGTACTTGTACACCCGCTCCGTCAGCCATTCCTTCAGCGGCAACAGGTTGCCCGCCTCGATCTGGCTGTCCAGCTCCGGCATTTGCTCGCGCGCGGTAGCCATCATCTGCGCTCCGTACATATTACCGAGCGAGTACGACGGGAAGTAGCCGAACGCTCCGCCGGACCAATGCACGTCCTGCAGAACGCCCTCCGCGTTCGTCGCCGGCGTTACCCCGAGCGCCTCCGTATACTTCTTATTCCACACCTCGGGCAGATCACGAGGATTCAAGCCTTCGTTGAACAGCATTTTCTCGATTTCGTACCGAATCATAATATGAAGGTTATACGTGAGCTCGTCGGCTTCGATCCGAATCAGCGACGGCTGCACGACGTTAATCCCGCGGTAAAATTGCTCCGGCGTTACCTGATCCAATTGACCCGGGAACTCCTTCTTCAGATCCGGCAGATACCGTTGCCAGAAGCCGAGGCTGCGGCCGACGATGTTCTCCCATAGCCGGGATTGAGACTCGTGAATGCCCATCGAGGTGCCTGTCGACAACGGCGTCCCCGCGAGCTCGGGCATGATGTTCTGCTCGTACAGCGCGTGGCCGCCTTCATGGATCGTGCCGAACAAGGCGCTCGTCACGTCGTTGGGCAGGTAGCGGGTCGTAATCCGCACGTCGCCCGTGGACAGCCCCGTCGCGAAAGGATGAACGCTCTCGTCCAGCCTTCCGGCATCGAAGTCGTAGCCCATCTCTTTCAGAATGAGCTTGCTGAACCGTTTCTGAGCATCTTTGTCGAACGTCCCTTCGAGGAAGGACGTATCCGGCTTATGCTCCGACTTCGCGATCGCTTCCGCGAGCGGAACGAGCCGAGTGCGCAGCTCGCCGAACAGCCGATCAAGCTCGTCCGTCGTCAGTCCAGGTTCGTACATATCGAGGAGCGTATCGTAAGGCGTCTTCTTCACGCCCCACAGCTCGATAAATTTGCGATTGTAGTCGATGATCTGCTCCAAGTACGGAACGAACCCTTCGAAATCGTTCTTCTCCTTCGCCTCTTCCCACGCCGACTCCGCCTGCGAAGTCAACACCACGTATTGCTGATACATATCCGGCGGAATTCGGCGGTTCCGCTCGTAATCTTTATTCGTCTCCGTTACGAGTCGCCGATCGATCTCGCTAAGTTTAGCGAGCTGGTCCGGCTTCGTCAGCTCGGCGAGAAGCTCGCCCATCTCGGCGGACGTCGCCAGCTTGAACGATTCGGCCGACAGCGAACCGACGGCTTCCGATCGCTGCGCAATGCCTTTGCGCGGGGCGCCGGTGCGCATATCCCAATAGACGACGCCAAGCAGCTCTTCGAAATGCTTGATTCGGCCCGTTAACGCGCGCAAACGCTGGTGCGCTTCCGGTGCGGACGATGGATTGCTGTTGTTCATGAACAGAGCACTTCCTTTCGACATCGGTTTCCTGTTATGTAAGCTTACACTTTGGATAAAGTCTCCTTGATCATACTCCCCGTAATCTTTATAATCAACTAAAGCATGAAGGCTCATGAAAGGAGAGCGATTCCGAATGTTCATCGAATGGAGCGACGGAGCAGTACGAGAAATCGAGGCTCGATTCGGACCGGAAGCGAAGCGTTGGAAGCTCGTCTTCGATTCCGAAGGCTGCGGTTGTTCTCTCGACGGCGTTCCGACTTTCTGGAATGTAACCAGTCCCGATCCGGAAGACGTCCAGATCGGCAGCAATTCCGGCGAAGTATGGGTCAAGCCTCAGCATATGATCTTCTTCGAAGACCGTCTTCGCGTCGACTACTTGCCCGAGCATCGCAGCTTTAAGCTTGCGAGCGACGGTCAGACGTATACGAACCGATTAAGGATGGAGGATCGCACGGCGATCAAGAAGTAACGATTGTTGCAGGAAATGGAGGCAGGTCATGCGTAAGATCGATGAAATTATGGCGTTCAACGAGCAATTCGTCGCCAACAAAGCCTACGAGGAAATCGAACGAAATTATCCGGACAAGCGGATCGTCATCGTCACCTGCATGGACGCGCGGCTGACCGAGCTGCTGCCGAAGGCGATGGACCTGAGAGACGGCGATGCGAAAATTATCAAAAACGCCGGAGCGATCATCACCTCTCCGTTCGGCAACATTATGCGGAGCATATTGGTAGCCTTATACGAGCTGAACGCGCACGAGGTATTCATCATCGGACATCTGCATTGCGGGATGACGGGGATCGACCCCGATTCCGTCGTGGAGCATATGCTCGAACGCGGCGTTCCCGAGCAGACGATCCATACGCTGCGCCACTCCGGCGTCAGCTTGAACCGCTGGCTTACCGGCTTCGACAGCGTACGGGAGAGCGTCGAGAACAGCGTGGACATCGTCCGTAATCATCCGCTGCTGCCGCCGAACACGCCGATTCACGGACTTATTATCGATCCTCTGACCGGCGAGCTCGAGAAGGTCATTGACGGGTATCAGTATTTGGAATCGATCGGCTAAGCGCTTTGCGCTTGGCTGATTGTTCTCTTGCCTCGATGACGTCGCTTCGGTCTCTTAGCTTATGACGGTGAATGACGGAATCCCCCGCTTCGCTCCCTCGTATCCCCCACGGATAACCTAAGGCAAGGCTTCTGCTCCGCGCTAGCTCAAGCAAGCCTGAGTCGGTGAACGGCAAGTCCAAATCTTCATAAGCGATAACTGGGCTGACGCTCCAGCGGCGATACGTATCGCCTAGCAGCTCCTTCAGCTTCGCGCCGTCGATGCCAAGGTCGCCGAATCGGAGGGGATCCGTCTCCTGCGCCGCCTTGCCCATCAGCTTGAGCGCGCCGGTCCGATTGCCTCGGCGAGCGTGATACAAGGCGACCGCGATGCGGATGAGCACGAGCCAACAGCCGAGCTGCGGCGACTGCGGATGCTCCTTCCAATACTCTTCCATGATCTCATGGCATTCGAAGTAGTCTCGCGAGCCGTAATATTCGGCCAAGTATTGAATGTATTCATCTGGATAGGATGATAGAGATGACATCGTAACGTGTCCTTTCCGCTTCTATCGTGCAAGCCATTCTTTACATTCAAGCATAGCTCAATTCTCGCGCGTAATCACTCCACAATTTTCTTGCGCGAATAACGAAACCGGAAGCATCCAAGCGCGTATTACTACCCGTTAACATCTTCTAACCTACTGGAGGACTACACACACATGTGGAAAAAAGCCTTATTGATCTTTAGCCTATTCGCATTCACGATCGCCGTAACCGTTCCAATGGCAAGCGTAGACGCCAAGCCTCGTTCGTTCAGCTCCGGCAAGAAGTCGTTCACGAAGACGCCTTCCAAATCGGACAGCGGCGTCAGCCAGTCTTCCACGACCAAATCGAGCTCTTCCTCCGCTGCCGGCACGACGGCGAACCGCGGGTTCTTCTCCGGCGGCAGCTTCATGAAAGGCATGATGATCGGCGGTCTTGCAGGTCTCATGTTCGGCAGCATGTTCTCAGGAATGGGAGCGCTCGGCAACTTCTTCGGCTTGATCATTAACGTGCTCGCCCTGTTCGTTCTGTTCGCGGTGTTCCGCGCCATCTACGATCGGTTCAAAAACCGTCGTCAGCAACCGCGTGACCCGAACACGAACGGCCCTCGCTGGTAATCCCGATGAGACTATCGATGGATGAAATCGTCAACGCCGTCTGCCTGCACATGTCCAAGCGGCATGAGGTTCCGGTCGACAGCGTCGAGGTCGAGCTGCTGTACGACGAGGAGCAAGGGTTCAGCGCAGAAGTGTGGGTTCAGGGCCGCAGTCGGTTTATTATCGAAGCGAATCTGAAAGAAGCGATTATGCAGTATATGCTCACCGAGTACGATCAACGCGTATTCCCCTCGCAAATTACGCTCGACGTCGAAGACGAGATTTGGGCGGATATCGCGTAAATAAGAAAGCCCGTTCCCTGAAGCCGACAACGGCCTGGAAACGGGCTTTCTTCGTATTCATAGCTTTAGGATTCGAATAATTTCTGTCCGATATATTCTCCCTGCCTGATGCCGCCCGGACAGGCGAACATTCCGCTGGCAATATGCAGCGTGTATTCGTTAAGCTTATCGTTATTCTGCATCAGCTTCAGCATCGGAATGAATTGTTCGTCCGGGTTGCGTTGGTAGCTGATGAACAGCAGCCCCGCATTCACGTTGCCGGTTCGAGGATCGACGCCGTCCGTGTAAGAGTACCCTCTCCGGTGAATGAGCTGCTTGGACTCTTTGGCCAGGCGGACGTGTGCGGTATCCGGGAGCTTCGCGGAATCGACTTCATCGAATTCGCCTTGCTTACCGTATGCCGCGCCGGATTCTTTATACCTGCCGAACGTGTCTTGTTGCTCCGCCATCGAAGATCGATCCCAGACCTCGAGCAGCATTCTGATTTTGCGGAACGCCATGTACGTACCGCCCTTTATCCATTCCGGCTCGTCCTCGCCTGCCCATACGACTTGATCGTAACCTTCGGTCGTCTGGTGTAGAACGTTCGCCGTACCGTCTTTGAAGCCGAACAAATTGCGCGGCGTCGTACCCGGACGGCCGCTAATGAACCCTTCATTGAGCCAATTGAGCGTCGCTGCTCCGGTCGATAATCGAATGAAGTTGCGGATTGCGTGGAACGCCACCTGCTGATCGTCCGCGCATACCTGCACGACGACGTCTCCTCCGGACAACGCCGCGTCCAGCTTCTCCCGCGGCATCCGTGGTATATCCTTCAAATAGTTAGGCAGCTTGCCGGCAAGCCCATAACGGTCCGTTCCTCCGACACCGAATAAGGACGGCCCGAACCCGAAAGTAACGGTGAGTCTGGACGCCGGCAAATCGTAGGTTTCGCCGGTATCGCTAGGAGGCAGCATCGGATTGTCGCCCGTTCGCATCGTGCCTCCCGACGTACTGAGATCGCTGAACTTCGTCCAATCCTTCATCAGACGAATCAAGGCGGCACGATCTGCCGCGATGATCTTGAAGCTGGCCAGGTACATATACGTCTGCTGCGGAGTGACGATGCCCGCTTGATGCTCGCCGTACATCTCGACGACTTGCTCGCCTTCGATACTCCCGTCAACCGCCGTATGGCGATCCGAACCGACCGCGCGTTCAATGACCTTCATGCCCGTTCCGCCTACGACTAGACCGACGCCCGCGACCGCGGACATTTTCAGAAAATCAAGCCGTGACATTCCGCCTTTGTTCGACTGCTCGCCCATGAACCTTCCGTCCCTTCCTTAGCGATTATAGGATGCTTGCCGTCTGGGACATCAGCGTGGACAATACGCTTAATTCATCGCTGATCTCGCGAATTTGCTCGGTCGTAAGCGTATCGTAAGTGACATACTCCCCGTTCTTCTGGTAGGAGAGCAGCACTTGCTCGATTTTCTGGAACTGAGCGTCCAATTGGTTGCCCAAATCCGGATTTTTCTCGTTTAACGCCGGAATGATCGACAGATATACGGTCTTGGAGCCTTCGACGTTCGCCGCGAAATCGACTAAATCGAGGTGCGAGAAAATTTCTTCCTCGCCGGTAATTTTCGAAGTCGCCGCTTCGTTAAGCAGCTCCATCGCACCTGCGACCATGCCTTTAGGTTCAAGCTCGAACGTGCTCACCTTCCGCTGCAGCTCTTGCACGTCCTTGATCAATTGATCGGCGTACTGGTCCATGCCTTCGAGCGACTTCTCCACCCACAACGCTTTCTCGATCCGGTGAATGCCCGTCCATGTGCTGAGATCTTCTACGTCCGCCTCGCGCGCGTCGATGCGGGGGTCCAAATCTCCGAAGCTTTCGGCGATCGGCTCGATTCTCTCATAGTTCACGCGGGTTAGCGGGTATAGTCGCTTCGCTTCGTCGATGTTCCCGGCAATGACCGCTTCCGTGAACAGCTTCGTTCGGTCAACCATCTGGTCCATCTGCTCTTGCACGTAAGCCTTATAATTGTCTACCGCCTTCAGCAGCAGCTCGGACGTATTCGCCGTCGTCGGCTTCGCGTTCTTCAGCGCGACAAGCGCGTCCTGCAGCTTGGCTGCGGTGGCTGTCAACGCTTCAAAGTCTACTTTATCGTAGGCGGACGCAGAATAGATCGGCATGACGTATTTCTCGACTTCCACGTATTCGAGCGGGAACGCTTGGCGTACCGAATTCTCGTAGGCAAGCCACGCATCGTTCACCGATTTACCCAGCTTCTTGACTTCATCCGCGTTCTGGCTGCCGATCGCGTCCTGAAGCTGCTTCGTCACTTCCTGCAGCTTCGTCGTTCCTTCTTGAATCGCGCTATTGTCGCTTGCCTGGGATTCGCTCTGCTGCGCGCTGACCGAAGCAGCCGGCTCGGCATCGTTGTTGTTGCCGCATGCGGCCAGAGTTGCCGCCAGCAAAGCGGACATTCCGATATAACCTAGCTTAGAGAACCGATTAGACGTACGTGCGTGCATGATTTCTAACACTCCTCATTCTAATTAGCATTAAACTTTTATTTGGGCCGTAGGGCGAATGCGCTGCAGAACAATAACGGTAAATCCCGCTAATAGGAACACCAGCTGCGGCAGCGTACTGTACCACGACGGATATAAACTGAACGATGCTTTCTCGGGCAAATAATCGTCTACGGATGACGGGATGATTCCGGCCATTTGAAGACTGTGAATACCCGAGCCCATGAATTTAAAGCAAAGATAGAATACGATCAAGCTGGAGATGAGGAACACCGGACGGATCGGAAGCCGATTGCCGCCCTTGATGATCGCGAACCCGACGACGATGAGTATGCCGAAGCCTGCCGCGATACCGCCGACCAGGGACATCGCCGGCATTTTGCCCGCCATCCCGATCAGGAAGATGACCGTCTCCAGCCCCTCGCGCGTTATCGCGAAAAAAGCGATCAACGAAAGAGACAACATTTTGCCGCCGGAAATCGCCTTATCACTCTTCGTCTTAATGAGCTGGTTCCACCGTTTCACGTCGGAATTGCGGTGCAGCCAGTAGCTGACGTAGAGGAGCATCAAGCTGGCGAAGACGCCGGTCCATCCGTTAATTAAGGCGTTGTTCCGGCCGAACGCGCTGGATGACAGCAATAGAGACACGGCGAATCCGACGGCAATGCATAGGACGACTCCGGCCATCGTGCCGCCTACGACCCATTTCTGGGCCGGCCTAGAGTTGGACTTCTTCGCGAACATGAGCAGCGTGCCCACGACGAGAAGCGCTTCGATTCCTTCTCGCAGAGGGATCAAAGCCGCATCCCACCACGAGTATTGGGCATCGATAAGCGGCGACAGCGATTGAACCATCCGATCAACGATGATCGACGCTTCAGCTTGTTTGCCTTCGCTGGACAAGTAGGCGTCTAGCATGACCAAGTCCCGCTCCGAATCGCTGTATGCGGATTGCGATTGACTGACGACATCTCCTTCTACGGACAGCCATTGGCGCTGCAGCAGCTTCGTCTCGGTCCTCGCCTTCTCTAGCTCGCCTCTTTCGATCAAGTCCCCTGTCTGACGGAGCTTCATGACATAGGTGCCGAGCGACAGGTTCGTCTTCCCGTCGTTCATGACGAACGCGCCTTCCTCGTACATTTGCAGCGAGAATCGCAAATCGGAGGCTTGAGTCGCTGCCAGCTTAACGTCTTTACCTACGAAAGCGAGCGACAGACTGGCGATCTTGCTGTCGATTTCTAACGCCATATCGAGCGATTGCTGTTTGGCTTCGGTTTTGTTCGCGTTCCACCATTTCTTGATGGCTGAGAACGACTCCTTGCCCTGCTCTAATTGTCCGGAATCCAACTGCTGGATCAATTGCTCGGTTGCGGCGAGCACCGAGTTCATATCTTGTTCAGCCGGTTCGGCGTACGTCTTCCCCTGAACCGTCAGCAAGCTTGTTATCGAAAGTAAAGTAGCGAATAGGATCGTCAATAAAAGACGATGAAGTCGTAGTCCGCGGCCCCCATAAAGCATTCGTCGACCGTCCCCTTACCGTTAGCGTGTGGCATTTCCAATTGATAATAATTATCAATGTCAATCCAAATTATATCAACATGAGGTTTCTAGTCAATATAAACCTTGCGGATTCCAAACATTATATAGGCATACGTTCACATATATCTCACAATTTGTTGTTTAAGAATTTACCTAATAAAAAAGAGACAAAGCTCTGCAGCTTCGTCTCTGTCGTATGGAAATGGATATTTCGCGCGCTTCGTTGCTTACCAAGCGTACGCTTTCGGTGCGGAGCCGCCAGGACCCGGGAAGATCTCGTCCAGACGCTTCAGCGTCGCTTCGTCCAGCTTGATGTCGACGACGCGCAGCGCGCCTTCGAGCTGACCGAGCGTACGCGGACCGATAATCGGAGCGGTCATCGACGGCTGCACGAGCGTCCAGGCGAGCGCGACGTTCGCTTCGCTCTCTCCGAGCTCGCGGCACAACGCCTCGAAGGCGACGAGCTGCGAGCGGTAACGCTCCGTCCTCTCAGGATTGTTCGCGCGTTTAGAGCCCTCTAAAGGCCGGAGCGCGTGACCGCTCAGCAAGCCGCCGTCGAGCGGGCTCCAGGCGATGACGCCGATGCCGAGCTCCTCAGCCGCAGGCAATACTTCAAGTTCGGGCAACCGGCATAACAGGCTGTATTTATGCTGCTCGCTCACGAGTCCGAGCATGCGATGGTTCTTCGCTTCGTATTGCGCCTTCACAAGATCGCGGCCGGCGAAGTTGCTGGAGCCGACGTAGCCGATCTTGCCTTGGTGCAGAGCAACGTTGAACGCTTCCCATAACTCGTCCCATGAGACGTTGCGATCGACGTGATGCATCTGGTATAGCTCGATATGGTCGGTCTGGAGCCGTCTGAGGGAGCCCTCCAGATGACGGCGAAGCTTATAAGCGGACAAGCCTGCTTCTTGGTTCGGACCGTCGTTCTCGTCGCTCATATCGCCGTAGAACTTCGTCGCCAGAACGACGCGTTCCCGCCGATTGCCGCCTTGCGCGAACCAGCGTCCGATAATTTCCTCGGTTCTTCCCGCGTTCTTGCCCCAGCCGTAAATGTTAGCGGTGTCGAAGAAGTTAATACCCGCATCGAGCGCAGCGTCCATAATGCGGAACGACTCCTTCTCATCGGTATCGACGCCGAAGTTCATCGTCCCTAGACAAAGCTTGCTGACCTTTAGGCCGGACCGGCCCAGCTGACTGAATTTCAAGATATTCACGCTCCTCTTCCTCATGATCGAACCTCTATCATTGTATCGAATCCGATATTCAAACACAAAACGGACGACGCGATCGGCGAAAGCTCGCATAACCGCTCGCCCGATTGGAAATGGTAACTTCGTCCTCGGAATCCGCAAATCGGTCGACGATCGCCACAACGCTCATTTCATGCTCAGAATCGACTCGACTCGGGCATCTACTTAACAGGAGGAGCACATACGATATGGGAATTTTAAGCGGCAACCCGAAGAACGAGCCGTTGCATTACGGGGAAGCTTACGATGTATGGCAATTTTCGATGGGCGCCAAAGGCTGCGCATCGCTCTATCGCGCGTTAAGCTATCATGCGGGAGACAAAGAGCTGAAGAGTCTGATCGGAGACATGATCAATCAAGCGGAGCTCGAGGTCGCGGAATGCGACGAAATCTTGGTCCATAACGGGCTCGTTCCGTCTCCAGGCTTGCCGGATCGCCCGGAAGCGAAGCTCGAGGATATCCCGATCGGAGCCAGACTCTCGGATATGGAAATCGCCGCGATGCTGTCCGCCGATACGGCCGCCGGGCTCGTCTTGTGCAGTCAGATCATGGCCAAGTGCATTCGCGAGGACGTCGCGGCCTTGTTCGCGAAATACCATGCCACGAAAGCGGCGATCGGATTGAAGGCGCTAAGGCTGAGCAAAGAGAAAGGCTGGCTGATCCCTCCCCCGCTTGTGTTGGATCGCCCGACGAACGAGGAATCGAAGAAGTAAAGGACGGATTCGTCTACAACAAGAGATGGCGGCCCAGAGATCTACTCTGGAGCCGCCATTGCTATACCTTCCCTTATTCGCTTGGTGTCGGCTTCTTGCTAATGCCCGTAAGATCGAACGCTTCCTTAGGAAGCCCTAGATCATGAGCCATCTTCTTCTTCATCACCATCGCCTGCTGTAAGCTGGTCGCTTGATATTCAAGCGTCGTGCCGGCTTGATCCTCGAACGTGTAATAGCACTTTTTGTTCGACATGAACGAGCTACCCCTCCTGTTAAGTCAATGCCATAGGCTGGGTTAGTATGCGTACGCACGCGCCTCTCCATGCTCTTACGGTTCTCCGTGAACTTCCTCGCACCCGTTGAACGCCGCGAATCGTTCTAGCCGCTCGCGCAGCAGCGAGCGGAACGCTTCGTCCGGCTCCTTGCCGTTCTCCGGCCAATACCGGACGACGTCAAGCCGCTTCGCCTTCTTGTCCGCGACGAGTTCGATCCGCCCGACAAGCGCGTCGCCGTACAGCACGGGAAGCACGTAATACCCGTATTTGCGCTCGACTATAGGCGTGTAGATTTCCCATTTATAGTCGAAATCGAATAAGGCGCGGATCAGCTTGCGGTCCCATATCAAATTATCGAGCGGAGCGATAAACTCCACGCGGCGATCGTGCTCGGTCTCGGAGGAGCGCACCGTTCGGAGAAGCGACTCGTCCTTCGCGCACACATAGAGCGGCTCGGTTATTCCTTCTACGCTGCATGCGATGATCGCTTCATCCGCAATCAGCGACGCGAACGCGGCTTTGCGAGCCTCGGCCTTCAATCCGTCGATTCCAAGCCAAGCGTCCGACGGCTTGTTCCATAGCATCCCTACGGAACGGATACGCCGCAGCACCATCCATTTCGTAAATTCGGCTTCCGTCTCGTTCGGGTCCGCAGCTCGCAAAATAGCGGGATCGATATAGTCTTCAGCGAGCGCGTAGGATTTAATCGTTCCACGCTTATGGTGAACGATCAAATCGCCGCGAAAATATAACGTCTCCAGCGCCGCTCTTGCCAGCGTCGTCGCGTTCCATGACCAATCGACCGTTTCCTTCAGCGGCACATCCTTCGAGCTGGCCGGTCCGTTCGTCTTAATGAACCGCTTGACTTCGTCCGCTACCGCATCGACTTTGTCTCGGCTTCGCCCATGGTTTCGGTAGCGCTCGCGCGTTCTCTCGAAATACGGCCAGTCCTCTACCGCGAAGATCGCCAGCATCTTGTCGAAATAGTCGACCAGCCTCCTGTCTTCATACAGAAGCTCGCCGAGCATCTCCTTCTTAAAGCCGGCGATTCTGGATTGAAGCACGAGCTCGGGGTTCTTGCCGCACACGTCTATGGGATCGAATTGAATGCAGCCGGCTTGTCTCACGAATTCCATGATGCCGGCTTTGCCCTCGAACTTATAAGATCCGAGCAAGCCATGCTTCAGCAGAAGGAACGCGCGGGCTTGTCCGTTCGTCAACCGATATTCGCTCATTCTATCCCTGCTGTCCTTCGATGACGACGAGCAGCACCGCTGCTGCAAGCCCTAACCGCCGGTCTAACCGTCCGTTCGTATCGAGCGAGAAGTCCAAGTTCAGCTTGCCGACGAACGGATTAAGGTCCTGCTTGAATAGAGCGACGCGTTCGCCGTTCATCTCCACATGGAACTTCTGCGGGATGAGGTTGGTAAGGAACCGTCTGAGCAGCGCCATCCACGGGCTGTCTTCCTTAATGAGCCCGACTTCCGTCTCGCTGCGGTCCAGAATGACCCACTCGTCCTTCAGCATCGACTTCATTCCTTTGCGACGGAGCGAACCGAGGTTCTCTCCGGTTACGGAATCGACCACGTCGTAAGTCGCGGAGAAGTCGATGACGCTTCGCGCCTGGATCGATATGAGCTCTTCTTGCATCGTATCGTCGGAGAACAGCCGGATATCCTCCTTCAGCTTGAACGCCTTCATTTGCGAGTACAGGATCGGTTGACCGTTGCTGTCGAAAATATCGATTTTCGCGCCAGCCAGCGTTAAAATTTGTTTTCTGACGAGATATTGCGTATGCATAAACTTCTGATTCATGAAAGCTTGGCCTCCTACACGTCATTTGCTTCTTCATCCTAAAATTCGACAGACGGCTGGAAACTCCTTCCCCAACGCAAAAAGGAAGAGGCGCTCCTCTTCCTTCGCTCGCTTGTCATCGCGTCACACGAACACCATATTTTTGCCGTAGAAAATTTCGTCCATCTCCCACTTTACGCTTTTCTCAATCTCCAGCTGCTCCTCCTTGCTTAGCGAGTCGGCCGTATAGCCGAACAAGTAGTTATTCAAGTCGAATTCTCTCAGCTTGCATTTCGTGTGGAAAATATTTTCCTGGTACACGTTCACGTCGATCATCTGGTACAGTTCCTTGACTTCCTGAGGGATATAGTTCTGGATGGAGCTGATCTCGTGATCGATGAACAGCTTATGCCCGTTAATATCCCGCGTGAACCCTCTTACCCGGTAATCCATCGTCATAATGTCGGTATCGAACGAATGAATGAGATAATTCAGCGCCTTCAGCGGCGAGATCTCCCCGCAGGTTGAGACGTCGATATCGGCTCGGAACGTGCTTATTCCTTCATCCGGGTGATACTCGGGATAGGTGTGCACCGTAATGTGGCTTTTGTCCAGATGGCCGACTACGGCTCCGGGAAGCGGTCCGGGAGACTCCTCGAACGATTCGCTCGGAGCCTGCTCGATCGGCCCTTCCGACACGAGCATCGTGACGCTGGCGCCTTGCGGCTCGTAATCCTGCTTGGCGATGTTCAGCACGTGAGCTCCGATAATGTCGGCCACGGAGTTCAATATCGCCGTCAGCCGATCCGCGTTGTATTGCTCGTCGATATAGGCCAAATAAGCTTTGCGTTCATCCTTCGTCTTCGTGAAGCAAATATCGTACATGTTAAAGCTAAGCGATTTCGTTAAATTGTTAAACCCGTGCAGCGTTATTCGTTGCTCCGTAGTTAGAACCATCCGCGTGCTCCTCCCAACGTTTCGCCGCTTTGCGTACTTTTGGCATGCTTATCCGTAGGATGCGATTTAACGACGGGATTTATGTCGCATACCCGCCGGAGATGTTCGCATGACTGTTCCCGTGACTGACACGATGACAAGACTCGTGACCGTGACAGAAGTCAGTCCGCCAGCCATGACGACTAAGGAGAATCATTCGAACTTAAGCATCATTTTTGAGCGGAAATGCCGAGGCTGAGAGGATTCATTCGATGCCTATCGAAAGGGGTAGGAGCTTATTTCAATTGTGCGAGGGGATTTGCCATGTTAGTCGAAGAACTGCTCCGAGTCGCCGAAGTCGGCCGGTTCGTCGGAAGAACCGATGAATTATTGGCTCTAAAGTCGAGCCTATCGACGAACAGACCGGATTGGACCATTATACGATTGCACGGACCTAGCGGTATCGGCAAAACCGCGTTGCTGAAGCGCTTCGAAACGCTCCAAGACGCCGCCACGTTATGCTTGTATGCCGATTGCTCCGACTTCGGATCAGCGGAGGAGCTGTTCGCCGAATTGAACGTCAAGCTGTCGCGTAACGGATACCGTAACGCTCCAGACCTGCCGGGGAAATCCTCGGGGGCCAACCTTGCAGACAAGCTCAATCGGATCGGGAATTCGGGCCAATGCTCGGTCGTTCTGCTTCTCGACGCCGTCGAAGAGGACGAGCCTCTGGCTCGAGAGCTCCGAAGCTGGTACCTGTTGCTCGATAGCAGGATTGCAGTCGTCACGGCCGGTACGACCGCCTCGAATCCCTCGTCCCCTGGCTTGTGGTATCGTCTGCAGCATCACATTCGCCTGTCCCTTCTCTCCTACGAGGAACAGATGGTCTATATGAGGAGTCATAACATACACGATCAACGTCTGCAGGACGCGATCGCGCGATTCGCCGGCGGCAGTCCGATGGCGCTAGAGCTAGCCATCGAACGCATCCGCCGCGGGTACGACCAACAGGACCTGCTCTCGCTCTGCAGCATTCTTGTCCAGCAGCTGCTGCGGCATATCGACCAGCCTTTGATTTACAAGCTGGTCGAGGCGTCCTCCCTGTTGACGGAGTTTAACCAAGAGAGCTTGGCTAGGCTCGTGGAAGAGGAGATTGCCGCCTTCGACTTCAACGCGTTCGTTCGCTTGCCTTTCATCCATCGCACCGACCGCGGTTGGACGCTAAGCGACCCGTTCAGAGCTTGGGTCGCCATCGATTACAAGCTTCGCAAACCGCACGCCTTCGGCCGGATGGCAGAGCGCGTCAGCAGCGACCGGTCTCCATCCGCGGAACCTGCGGTATCTCCCGCATTGCCGACTAACACGCCGGCCGCGACGCGGCGAATCGTCGATGTCGCCGGGGCGCTGCTGCTTCATTATGCTGACCTGGCGAACCAAGGCGAGACGCTTGCGGACTTCGCGTCGATGTTCCCTCGGCTCATGGCCGAGAATCCGCAAGCCAAA
>Ga0065721_10050627_pt1 | contig 18858 bp, 19 predicted proteins | sample Mesricmetagenome_FD_59108 | JGI IMG/M metagenome (GOLD analysis project Ga0065721, IMG submission 59108) | Mesophilic microbial community from rice straw/compost enrichment Sample: eDNA_1 v2 (version 2) | ecosystem: Engineered > Solid waste > Grass > Composting > Bioreactor | place: USA: Davis... | reverse complement strand
GCGCGCCGACGAGGCGCTGCGCCGCGTCGGGCTGGAGGCGCATGCCGCTCGGCCCGCGCGCGTGCTCTCCGGCGGGCAGCAGCAGCGCCTGGCGCTGGCGCGGGCCTGGGCGGTGCACCCGGAGGTGCTGTTCCTGGACGAGCCCACGGCCAGCCTGGACCCGGCGGCCAAGCGCGAGGTGGAGGCGCTGGTGCTGGAGTTCGCCGCCGAGGGCATGACGGTGGTGATGAGCACCCACAACCTCGGCCAGGCCAAGCGCATGGCCACGCGCGTGATCTACCTGGAGGACGGCCGCCTGGTGGTGGACCGGCCCGTGGAGAGTTTCTTCAACGACCCGCTGCCGCCCGAGGCGGCGCTATTCCTGAAAGGCGAATTGCCATGGCATTGAGTTCCCGCCGCACCCTGCTGCGCACCTTCCTGGCTGGCGCCACCGTCCTGTGGGCCGCGCTGGGCAGCGCGCAGGCGCAGACCGCGCCGTTCATCGTGATGGCGTCCACGACGTCCACCGAGCAGTCGGGCCTCTTCGGCCACCTGCTGCCGGCCTTCACCAAGGAGACCGGCATCGAGGTGCGCGTGGTGGCGCAGGGCACGGGCCAGGCACTGGACATGGCCCGCCGCGGCGACGCCGACATCGTGTTCGTGCACGACCAGGCGGCCGAGGAGAAGTTCGTGGCCGAGGGCTTCGGCCTCAAGCGCCAGGCCGTCATGTACAACGACTTCGTGCTGGTGGGGCCCAAGGCCGATCCGGCCGGCGTGAAGGGCAAGGACGCGACCGCCGCCATGGGCAAGCTGGCCTCGGCCGGGGCCCCGTTCGTCTCGCGCGGCGACAAGAGCGGCACGCACGCCGCCGAGCTGCGCTTCTGGAAGCAGGCGGGCGTGGACATGGCGGCCAACAAACCCGCGGGCTACAAGGAATGCGGCTGCGGCATGGGCCCGGCGCTCAACATCGCCGCTTCCAGCGGCGCCTACGTGCTGGCGGACCGCGGCACCTGGCTGAGCTTCAAGAACCGCGCTGATCTGACCATCCTGGTCGAGGGCGACAAGAAGCTGTTCAACCAGTACGGCGTGATCGTGGTGAACCCCGCCAAGCATGCGCACGTGAAGGTGAAGGAGGCGCAGCGCTTCGCGGACTGGGTGGTGTCTCCGGCGGGGCAGTCCACCATCGCGGCCTACAAGATCAACGGCGAGCAGCTGTTCTTCCCCAACGCCAACGCGCAGTAAAAACCGGGGCATGAGCGCTGCCCCATCGAACCTGTTCGCCTCGCTGCCCGAGCCTTCGGCGCAGGAGCAGTTCTTGACGCTGCTGGAGCGCGGCGGCGTGCGCATCGAGCGCATCGTCTCGCAGGGCCACACCGCGCCCGCCGAAGGCTGGTTCGACCAGGACGAGCACGAGTGGGTGCTGGTGCTGGAGGGTGCGGGGCGGCTGCTGTTCGAGGACGGGCGCGAGCTGGAGTTGCGCCGGGGCGACCACGTGGACATCCCCGCCCACGTGCGCCACAAGGTGACGTGGACCGACCCGGACCGGCCGACGGTGTGGCTGGCGGTGTTCTACGCCTGAAGCCCGCCCAAGCCGTCGTTTCAAACACTGCATGAGAGGCCACCGTCCCGCTGGCTCGTGATGGCGGTTCTCCCGCCTGGTGCGGCCCCCGTCCTACCGGCCCTTCTTCGGCGTTTTGAAATGCCACCACGGCAGCGCCTTGGTCAGCGACAGCACCTGGCCCGCGTCGGGCGCGGCGTAGCCAGGCAGAGATTGCAGCGCCTCGGGCCACTCGGGGCTCTCCAGCGCCGCGCGCAGCGCGCGCACCGGCGCGCTGTCCAGCGCGTCCTTCAGGCACACGAGGTAGTAGTCCTCCTCGGTCAGCGGCACGAAGTCCAGGCCGAACTCGCGCGCCGCGGCCTCGATGCCCGGGCCCACGTCGGCCTGCCCACTGGCAATGGCCGCCGCCACCGCCAGGTGCGAGTCCTCGGGCCGCGCCAGGTAGCCGCCGATCGATGCCGGGTCCACGCCCGCGGCCTGCAGCAGGTGGTCCATCAGCAACCGTGTGCCCGAGCCGCTCTGGCGGTTGACGAAGCGCAGCCCGGAGCCGGGCAGGTCGGATAGGGACAGCCGCCGGTCCACCAGGCCGCTGCCGCGCAGCATCAGTCCCTGCTGGCGGCGCAGGCAGCCGATCAGCTTGTGAAGGCCCGGCTTGAGCAGCGGCTTGAGCGCGGCGGCGAACACCGGCGAGCCGTCGGGCAGGTGCGGCACGTGGAAGCCCGCCACCGTGCAGCGGCCCTGCGCCAGCGCGCGCAGCGCGTCCACGCTGCCCGCGAAGCGCAGCCCGATGTGCAACTGCCGCTGCAACGCCAGCTCGCGCAGCAGCGGCAGGCCCAGGTCGTGGCTGGCGAAGACCTCCAGCACCAGTTGGCCCCCGTCAAGGGCCTGCGCCAGCACGTGCTCCAGTTCGGCACGCAGCGCCTCGATGTGCGGCGTCATGCGCGTGCGCGCCTGGCGCTCGGCGATGAGCAGCCGCTGCGCGAAAGGCGTCAGCCGCGCCGCCTGGCCCTGCGTCCAGTGCACCAGCGGCTCGCCCAGCACCTGCTCCCAGTGCTTGAGCGAGCCCCACACGTGGCGGTACGACGCGCCCATGGCCGTGGCGGCATGGCGGATGGAGCCGTGTTCCTGCAACTTGTTGAGCAGGTCGAACAAAGGGTTCTCGACTTCGGGCCCGCGCTGGCCGCGGGACTCGAAGCTGTACTGCAGATGGATGCCGCGCGTTTGCATATGGCGCGCGATGGTAGCGGGGGCATCTGTTCCATCGCGGCGCAGCCACAACAGGGGTTTGTGCCCCCTTGGCACGTGGCGCGCTTGTGGGTCTGATCCCGGGCTGCGTTTTCAGATCCGCTTTCCACAACGATGAACATCCGAGTTTTCCCGCCGACCCCCCGACTGCGTCCTTGTGTGTTGGCTTGCGCGGCGGCGCTGGCGTCATTGGGCGCGCTGGCGCAGGAAGGCGCCATGGCCGGGCAGGGCACGACGCAGCAGGTGGTGGTGACGGGCTCGGTGCGCGAGCGCGTCGCGGCCGAGGTGCCCTATGCCATCGGCGTCGTCGGCCGCGAGGAGCTGCGCGCGGCCGGGCCGATGATCAATCTCTCCGAGGCGCTGGCGCGCGTGCCGGGGCTCATCGTCAACAACCGCAACAACTACGCGCAGGACCTGCAGGTCAGCTCGCGCGGCTTCGGTGCGCGCGCCACCTTCGGCGTGCGCGGCCTGCGGCTGTACAGCGACGGCATTCCCGCCACCATGCCCGATGGGCAAGGGCAGGTGTCGCACTTCGACCTTGCCGGCGCCTCGCGCATCGAGGTGCTGCGCGGGCCCTTCTCGGTGCTCTACGGCAACAGCTCCGGTGGCGTGATCGCGGCCTTCAGCTCGCCCGTGCGCGAGCGCCAGGGCGAGGTGGCGCTGGACGTGGGCAGCGACGGGCTGCGCCAGCTGCGCGGCAGCGTGGAGGCGCCGCTGGGCGGCGGCTTCGACCTGCGCCTGAGCGGCTCCACCATGGAGTACGACGGTTTCCGGCCGCAGATGGAAGCCAAGCGCCACACCTTCAACGCGCGGCTGGGCTGGCAGGGCGAGAGCGACCGCGTGGTGGTGCAGGCCGGGTACTTCAGCCAGCCGGCGCTGGACCCGCTGGGGCTCACGCGCGACCAGTTCCAGGCCAACCCCTACCAGACCACACCCGAGGCGCTGCAGTTCAACACCCGAAAGGAAGCTGAGCAGACGCAACTCGGCACCAGCTGGCAACACCGCTTCGGCGAGGGCGCGCTGCGCGAGAGCCAGGTGGCGGCCTACGCCGGCCGGCGCAGCGTGACGCAGTGGCAATCCATCCCTGTGGCGACGCAGACGCCGCCGCGCCACGGCGGTGGGGTGGTGGACTTCGACCGCGACTACCACGGCGTGGACGCCCGGCTGCGCTGGGCCTGGGACGACGTGGACCTGCTCACCGGCGTGGCCCTGGAAACCCAGGCTGACGATCGCCGCGGCTACGAGAACTTCATTGGCACCGGCCCCACACAGCAGTTGGGCGTCACCGGCGCGCAGCGCCGCGACGAGCGCAACCGCGCCACCACGCGCGACGCCTATGCGCAGGCCGACTGGCGCCTGATGCCCGCCCTGACTGCCAGCGCCGGCGTGCGCAGCGGGCGCGTGAAGATGCGCACGCGAGACGCCTACCTGAGCAACGGCGACGACTCGGGCGAGCTCTCGTTCGACTACACCAACCCGGTGCTGGGTCTGCGCTGGCAGGCGCTGCCCTCGCTGCAGCTGCACGCCAGCACGGCGCGCGGCTTCGAGTCGCCCACGCTTACCGAGCTGGCCTACCGGCCCGACGGCTCGCCGGGCTTCAACGCCGGGCTGCAGCCGCAGACCAGCCGCCAGTACGAGATCGGCGCCAAGTGGCGCACGGGCCCATGGTCGCTCGATGCTGCGCTGTTCCGCGCCGATACCAAGAACGAGCTTGGCGTCGCGACCAACAGCGGCGGCCGCGCCAGCTATCAGAACGTCGGCCGCACCCGGCGCGAGGGCCTGGAGCTGTCCACCACCTGGCAGCCGCAGGGTGCATGGCGCACGCAACTGGGCCTGACGTACCTGGATGCCAGCTACCGCGACGGCTTCCTCACCTGCGGCGCGCCGCCGTGCACCACGCCCACGGTGCCCGTGGCTGCGGGCAACCGCATCGCCGGCACCCAGCGCACCAGCGCCTTCGGCGAAATCGCCTGGCGCGATGCGGGCCTGGGCGAGTGGGCGCTGGAGGCGCGGGCGCTGGGTCGTACCGCGGTCAACGACATCAACAGCGAGTTCGCGCCCGGCTTCGTGGTCACCAACCTGCGCTGGATCAAGAGCTGGCCGCTGGCCGGCGGGCGCAAGGTCGAGCTGCTGGCGCGCGTGGACAACCTGGCCGACAAGGTCTACGCCGGCAGCGTGATCGTCAACGACGGCAACCGCCGCTTCTACGAAACCGCCGCGCCGCGCAGCTTCCTGCTGGGCGTGCGGGTGTACGGCGGGCTCTGAGCTCGGCGCCGGCCCCGGCGCGGATCTGACGCAGCGCAAACTTCAAGCGCTCCGGTCCGGGTCGGGCATCCGCCTCCCGCACGCCGTTGCTCCACTCTGGAGCACTTCCCGGGTTGACCCGGAATGGCGGCGGTAACCTGCCGCGCGGCACAGTCAATCCCATGAAAAGACGTCATGTGATGGGCGGGGCGCTGGCGTGGCTGGCCGCGCCGCCGGCGGTGCGGGCGCAAGGAGACAAGGACCCGCTGGGTTCCTCCCAATGGGAGGACATCCGGCGCGAGTTCCTGGGCCAGGCGCCGGTGGTGTTCGACGAGCGCGTGCAGGTGCGCGGCCCGGCCTTCGCCGAGGACCCGATGGCGGTGCCGGTGAGCGTGTCGGCACTGGGGCTGAGCGACGTCAAGCAGATCGCGGTGATCGTGGACCGCAACCCGATCCGCAAGGTGCTGGACTTCCATCCGCAGTTGGCGCTGCCGGCGCTGAGCTTTCGCTTCAAGCTCGAACAGGCCAGCCCCGTGCGCGCCGCGGTGCGCACCGGCGACGGCGTGTGGCACGTGGGCGGCACCTGGGTGGAATCCACCGGCGGCGGCTGCACCGTGCCGGGCGTCACGCGCTCGGACGGCAGCTGGGCCAGCACGCTGGGCCAGGTCAGCGGCGCGCTGTTCGAGAGCCCGCTGGATGCGCAGGCCACGCGGCTGCGGCTGCGCGTGATGCACCCGATGGACACCGGGCTGGTGGCCGGCGTGCCGGCCTTCTACATCAACCGCCTGGCGGTGCTGGACGAGGGCGGGCGCGAGCTGCTGCTGTTCAACGGCCACGAGCCGCTGAGCGAGAACCCGGTGCTGAGCTTCGAGCTGCCCGGCCGGGTGCAGGGGGCGCTGCGCGTGCGCGGCAGCGACAACAACGGCAACCGTTTCGACGCGGCCATCGGCCGCCGCCTGCTGCCATGAAGCACCTTCGTTTCCTGTGCGCCGCCGCCGCGCTGGCGCTGGCCGGCGCCGTGTCCCCGGGCGTGGCCGGCCAGCCCGACCCTTCCCGCCTCGACTACGGCCTGCAGGCCCGCGCGCTGGCGCCGGGAGTGTGGGTGGTGGAGGGCGCCAACGCCGATTTCGAGCCCGCCAACGGTTGCAACATCATCAACACCGGTTTCATCGCCACGGGCGCGGGCGTGCTGGTGATCAACACCGGGCCCTCGCTGAAGTACGGGCAGCAGCTGCGCGTGCTCATCGAGCGCACCGCCGGCGAGCCGGTGAAGCAGGTGATCCACCTGAACCTGCATCCCGACTACTTCCTGGGCAACCAGGCCTTTGCCGACGTGCCGCGCCTGGCCACCCCGGCCACGCGCGCCGGCATGGCGCGCGAGGCCAAGGCCTACGAGGACAACCTCTACCGCCTCTGCGGCGACTGGATGAAGGGCACGCAGGCGCTGCTGCCCGATGGCGACCTGGCGCCGGGCGTGCTGCGCATGGGCGGGCGCGAGTTCGAGCTGCGCGAGTACCAGGGCCACACCGACAGCGACCTGGTGCTGGTGGACCGCCGCAGCGGGGTGGTCTTCGCCGGCGGGCTGGTGTTCGTGCAGCGCATTCCCACCACGCCGCACGCGCAGTTGCCGCAGTGGCAGCAGAGCCTGCGTGCGCTGCAGGCCGCGTTGCCGGCGCAACCAGCCACGCACGGCCTGACGGCGCTGGTGCCCAGCCACGGCCCGGTGCGCGCCGACGCGCAGGGACTGGCGATGACGCAACGCTACCTGGGCTGGCTCGAAGGCGCGCTGCAGCGCGCCGCGGCGCAAGGGCTGGAGATGACGGAGCTGCTGCGCAGCCCGCTGCCCGAGGAGTTCCAGGGCTGGGCCGCGCGCGCCACCGAGTACACGCGCAACGTCGTGCACCTGTACCCGCGCTACGAACAGGCGGCGTTGCAGCCGGCCTGTGACACCAAGGCGCGCGCCGCGTGTGAAAAGCTGGGACAACTTGCGGAGAAACCCTGACTACAAGGCCGCTTCCCGGAGGCCGAAACGGCTTCTGGAGCGGCTCGAAAGCGGTTCGCGGCGGTGGCACGCTTGTTGCGCAATGTGTCCCCGCGCAGCGACCGCACGAACCGGTCGAACACCGCATCCACTCACGAAGGAGACAACATGCGCTTGAAGATGATCACCACGCTGGTCGCCCTGGCCATGGGCTCGATGGCTGCCCAGGCCGTCGTGACCGACCAGATGATCCTGGACGACGCCAAGACCACCGGTGACGTGCTGTCCTGGGGCATTGGCACGCAGGGCCAGCGCTATTCGCCGCTCAAGCAGATCAATACCTCCACCATCGGCAAGCTGGTGCCGGTGTGGTCCTTCTCCTTCGGTGGCGAGAAGCAGCGCGGCCAAGAGTCGCAGCCGCTGATTCATGACGGCCGCATGTTCGTCACGGGCTCGTACTCGCGCATCTACGCGCTGGACGCCAAGACCGGCCAGAAGCTGTGGAAGTACGAGCACCGCCTGCCCGAAGGGATCATGCCCTGCTGCGACGTGATCAACCGCGGCGCCGCGCTCTACGACAACCTGGTGATCTTCGCCACGCTGGACGCGCAACTCGTTGCGCTGGACCAGAAGACCGGCGACGTGGTGTGGAAGGAGAAGATCGACGACTACAAGGCCGGCTACTCCGCCACCGCCGCGCCGCTGATCGTCGATGGCCTGCTGCTGACGGGCGTCTCCGGCGGCGAGTTCGGCGTGGTGGGCCGCGTCGAGGCGCGCGACGCCAAGACGGGTCAGCTGGTGTGGGTGCGCCCGACGGTGGAAGGCCACATGGGCTACCGCTACGACAAGGACGGCAAGCAGATCGAGAACGGCGTCTCCGGCACGCCGGGCAAGACCTGGCCGGGCGACCTGTGGCAGACCGGCGGCGCCGCCACCTGGCTGGGCGGCACCTACGACGCGCGCACGGGCCTGGCCTACTTCGGCACCGGCAACCCGGCCCCGTGGAACTCCAACCTGCGCAAGGGCGACAACCTGTTCTCGTGCTCGACGGTGGCCATCGACGTCAAGACCGGCCAGATCAAGTGGCACTACCAGAACACGCCCAACGACGGCTGGGACTTCGACGGCGTCAACGAGTTCGTGACCTTCGATGACGGCGGCCGCATCCTGGGCGGCAAGGCCGACCGCAACGGCTTCTTCTACGTCAACGACGCCAAGACCGGCCAGCTGGTCAACGCCTTCCCCTTCGTCAAGAAGATCACCTGGGCCACCGGCATCGACCTGAAGACGGGCCGTCCCAACTACGTGCCCGAGAACCGCCCGGGCGACCCCATCGCCAGCCCCGACGGCAAGAAGGGCCAGACCGTGTTCGCCGCGCCGGGCTTCCTGGGTGGCAAGAACCAGATGCCGATGGCGTACTCGCCCGACACGAAGCTGTTCTACGTCCCGGCCAACGAGTGGGGCATGGACATCTGGAACGAGCCCATCACCTACAAGAAGGGCGCGGCCTACCTGGGCGCCGGCTTCACGATCAAGACGCTCAACGAGGAGTACATCGGCGCGCTGCGCGCCATCGACCCCAAGACCGGCAAGATCGCCTGGGAGGTCAAGAACAACGCGCCGCTGTGGGGCGGCGTGCTGACCACCGGCGGCAACCTGGTGTGGTGGGGCACGCCCGAGGGCTTCCTGCAGGCCGCCGACGCCAAGACCGGCAAGGTGGTGTGGAAGTTCCAGACCGGCTCCGGCGTGGTCGCGCCGCCGGTGACCTGGGAAGACAAGGGCGAGCAGTACGTGGCCGTGGTCTCCGGCTGGGGTGGCGCGGTGCCGCTGTGGGGCGGTGACGTGGCCAAGCGCGTGAACTACCTGGAGCAGGGCGGCTCCGTCTGGGTGTTCAAGCTGATGAAGTAATTCGAAAGCAAACCGGGGTGGCCGGGCTAAGCTGTCAGCGATGACACGATGGCCTGGCTTTCAGCCAGGGCTGGCGCTGTGCGCGGCCCTGGTTTTTTGTTTTACAGCGCCGCCCGCGCGTGCCGCGGACCGGCCCTACCTCGTGCTGAGCACCGCGGCGATGGAGGACGACGAGCAGTCCTGGTCACTGGGCGGACGCCTGATCCGCACCGGTGCGGACAACGCGCTGCAGTTCGGGCTCGAATACGGCTTCACGCGCGCCACCTCCGTGGAACTGGAGTGGACCGTGGAGCGCGCCGGCGGCGGCGAGCATGCACGCGAGGCCGAGCTGGAGTTCAAGCAGCTCTTCAACGACAGCGAGCGCGACGGGTGGGGCGCCGGGTTGAGCGTGACGCTGGGCCTCACGCGCGAGCGCCTGGAAGGCGACGAAGGCGCCACGGAGCCGGGCGAGCCGCCGGGCAGGCGCGCGCGCCGTGGCCTGACGGTGCAGTTGCCGCTGAGCGTGCCGCTGTGGCAGGAGCAGGGCCTCGCGCACGTCAACCTGGGCTGGCAGCGTGAGCCCTCGGGCGGCGGCCAGGGCTTCCTGGCCGCGGGGCTGGAGCGGCGGCTGGCGGGGCGCACCTGGGGGTTCGGCGAGGCGGTCTGGCAGCCGGGCAAGCGCCTGTTGCACGCGGGCATCCGCCACTGGTTGCGCCGCGACCGCCTGGCGCTGGACCTGAGCGTGCAGCGCCAGCAGGACGATGGTCGCTGGCGCAACGGCGTGGTGATCGGCGTCGTGGCCTACGACCTGTAGGCTGCGCGCATCGCCCCTGTTTGGGTGGTGCGCAAGCGGTAGTGAAAAAAGCACGATTTCGTAACTTGCGCCCCTTGGGCAGGAGGAGAAATCGTGAAGAAAGTTTTGGCGGTTGCCGTTCTGGCAGCGTCAGCGGTGGGCAGCGCCATGGCGGCACCGCTGATGGGTAGCGTTCTCAACTACCAGTACTACTACCCGGACTCGGGCACGTCCTACGCGGGCACGCCCGACGTCAACAGCAATTTCATCGTGGGCCCGGACGCGGAGTTCTACACCCTCACCGACGCCATCGGCTCCATGGACGTCACGGCCGACCAGGTCATCGTCGATTTCAGCCACAGCGGGACGTTTGGTCCGGCGACGTTCAACGGCTGGGTGCTCACGGACATCTTCAGCAACATCGACCGCTTCGCCTCGGTGACCATCGACGCGGCCACCAACATGGTCGGCCTGGACGCGAGCCGGCTGAGCTTCACCGACGACACCATCGCCCTGAACTGGCAGGGGCTGGCCTTCGATGCCGACACCCGCGTGGTGCTGAACGTGAGCACCAGCCCATTCCCCGTTCCCGAGCCTGGCAGCCTGCCGCTGCTGGGTGCGGCGCTGCTGGGCATCGCCTTCATCCGGCGCAACGCCTGAGGGCTGCGGGGCTCCAGGGGCAGCGCAGCGGCAGGCTCAGCTGCTGCCCTTGGCCAGCCCCAGCTTCTCCACCGCGCGCCGCTCGGCCGCGTAGGTCTCGCGCATGCTACGCGCGTAGTCCTCGGGCCCCAGGTAGGCCAGCTCCTGGTCGTACTTGGCCAGCTCGGCCACATGTTGCGGATCGAACATCGCGGCCTTGAAGGCGTCGTGCAGCGTGTTCACCACCGCGCGCGGCAGCCCGCGCGGGCCGGCCAGCCCGTAAGGCGACATGGCCACGATGCCGTGGCCCAGCTCCTTGAGCGTGGGCACCTGGGGCCAGCGCTTGGTGCGGTGGTCGCCGAAGGTGGCCAGCAGGCGCAGCTGGCCGCCGTCCACGAAGGGCGCGAAGCCGTTGGAGGTCACGCCCGCCATGACCTGTCCCGCGGACACGGCGATCATCTGCTGCGCCACGCCCTTGTAGGGCACGTGCACCCACTGCAGGTTGCGGCGGCCGAAGAGCTCGTCCATCACCAGGTGCGGCGTGGTGCCGGTGCCGTTGGTCGCCACCGTCAGCTCGCCCGGGTGCGCCTGGGCCCAATCGAACAGGTCTTCCAGCGTCCGCACCGGGCTGCTGACGGGCACCACGATGCCGAAGGTCACGCCGCTGATCTGGATGATGGGCGTGGTGTCGCGGATCGGGTCCCAGAGCACTTTCTGCACCCAGGGCGCGCGAAAGACCGGCTGCGGCATCTGCGCGATGGTGTAGCCGTCGGGCGCGGCCTGCTGCAGCACCGGCATGACCAGCGTGCCGCCGGCGCCGCCGCGGTTCTCGATCAGCACCTTCTGTCCCAGATGGCGCGCGGCGATCTCGGCCAGCAGCCGCATGGTCAGATCGGTGGCGCCGCCCGCGGCCCAGGGCACCCACAGCGTCACCGGACGGCTGGGGAAGCGGTCGGCGGGCTCCGCGAGCACGATGGCGCTGGCGGTGCCGGCCATGGGCGCCAGCAGCGTGCCGGCGATGCGCCGCAGCGCACCGCGGCGCGCCAGCAGGTCTTGTCTCATTGCCATGACAACAGCTCCATGGTCAGGGTGCCGCCGAGCAGCATGGGCGAGCCCGCGAGCTCCTGGCGCTGCAGCTTCACCAGCCCCACGCCGGGGCAATACCACTCGGTGGTCAGCAGCGGCAGCTCGCGCCAGCCGCTGACCGGATCGGCAAACAGCTTCAGCGCCGCCGTGCCTTTGATGCGCAGGCAGCCTTCGAAGTGCCCCGCGCGCGTGTCCACGGCCTGGCCCAGGGCCTCGATGACGTAGTTCATGGGCACCGCCGGCGCGCTGTGTCGCACCTCGGCCGGGAAGCCCTGGCGGCGCTGCAGCAGGTACGTGATGGTGGGCGCCGCCCACTGCGTGCCCACCGCCAGCGGCGCCTTGACCACGTAGCGCCGCGCCTCGTCGCGCTCGGGCTCGGCCTGCACCAGGCTGCGGCTGGCGACGCGGAAGACGCCGCTGTCGTCGGCGCGCAGCCAGTAGTCCATGCCCGCGTCGCTGCGGCGCAGAAAGGCCGCGCCGTCGTCCAGCGAGCCGTCGCTGCCCAGCGTCTCGAAGCTGCGCAACTCACGCTCCACGCGCTCGTCTTCCCACTCGGTACGCAGCTCGTAGGTCCAGCGGTGGCCCGATTCGAGCGGGAACAGCTCCGCGCCCGGCGCCTTGGCGCCGCAGCCGGCCAGCAGTGCCGTGGCGGTGGCCGCCAGCCCCGGGAGAAGCAGCAGGTGCGCGCGCATCATTTCTCCGGCAGCTGCGGCGCGGGCAGGTCGCGGATGGTGATGCGCTGCTCGTCGCTGCCCGGGCGCAGCCACGACACGCCGCCCTTGCCCACGCGCGGCTCGGCGGTGCCGACCTGGCTCACGCCCTGGCGTACCTTCTTCATGCCCTCGTCCAGCAGCGCGTGCAGGTCCTTGGCGTAGGGCAGCTTGTAGGCGCGCGGCTGGCGCGCGGGCTTGCCGTTCTCCAGCGCGTTGACCCAGACGTAGAGCGCGCCGGGGGTGGTCTTGCCGGGCTCCTCGATCACCGCCGCGAGCAGCACGAACTTCTCCGGCAGCGGGTCGGCATTGGGCCAGCCCGCCAGGCCGTGCGCCGTGTCGTCGGCGAAGAAGTAGAACACCGTCACCGCCACCACCAGCAGGCCCTTGAGCCAGGCCGGCCAGCGCGACCACACCAGCGCCAGCGCGCACAGCAGCACCAGCACCGCGAGAGAGAGGATCAGGGCGAGGGTCATAACCGTTGCACCAGCGATTTGGGAAGCGTGCTGACGTTGGTGACGTTGCCGTCGGGCAGCACCGTGAAGCGGACGGCCGTGGCCTCGTCGCCCTTGCGGGCCAGCTGCACCTGTCCGTAGAACACCACGTCCGCGCGGGGATTGACCTTGATGACGGAGACGGTGGCCTCCACCGGCTTGCCGTTCTTGGTCTCGTAGTAGTGGACGTTGACCGTGAACTCGCCCGGCTCGATGCCTCGCAGCGTGACGACTTCCTGGTTCAGCGGGTTGACCACCTGCTTGCCGTTGATCACCACCGTGTCGTTGGTCAGGCCGCGGTCGTCGCGGTCCAGGTGCATCAGCCCGGCCTCGCGGGCGCGGAACCACACCAGCTCGCCGGCGGGGTCCTGCACCCAGGTGTCGAGGTCGTTGGGGTCCATGTCCGGCCAGGACACGTTGATGATGAACTCGGCCTTGGCGGGGATGTCGCCCGCCTTGAGCGCCTTCGGGTTCATCGCCAGCAGCGCCACGATGAAGCAGAAGACGAAGGCGATGAGCATGTTGAACAACATGTCATAGAAGGGATCGACCTCGGCCTCGCGGGTCGTGCGGCGCCGGCGCATGCCTTCCTCACTCCTCGCCCGCGTCCAGGCTCAGCCCGGCGCGCTGGATGTCGGCCACCAGCACGTCGGCATAGCGGTCCAGCCGCGTGAGCTGCAGGCCCAGCAGGATGTTGCCCACCAGCCCCACCATGGTCGTGAGCAGCGCCACGCCCAGGCCCGTGGTGAGCTGGCGCAGCAGCTCCTGCGACTGCGCCGGGTCGAAGTTCTGCAGCTTGCCGATCTGCAGCGCCAGGATCGAGAAGCCGATCACCTTGCCCAGCAGCCCCAGCTTGAGCTGGATGCCGTTGACCCACCACGCGGTGCCGTGCGGGCCGTGCGTGCGCTCCAGCAGCAGGTCCATCGGGGCGCCGCCGTCCTGGGGCCGCGCGCGCAGCGCCCGCAGGTACTCCGCCGCCCAGCCGTCGCCCTGCGGCCCCTGGGCCAGCAGCTGCCGCTCGCGCTGCAGCACGCGCGTGCGCGTGCCGCACCACAGCGAGGCGGTGAAGAAGATGACGATGATCACCAGCGTCAGCCCGGTCGGATCGGCCGACAGCAGCAGGCCCCACACACCGCGCACGCCCAGCAGCCAGGTGGCGAAGGCCAGCAGCCCGGCCAAGGCGAGCCACTCGAAGGCCAGGGGCTCCACCGGCGCGGCGTCGGCCCGGCCACGGGCGCGCCGCGGCGTGATCGCCGCCAGGGAAGGGAGCATCTTCATCGCCTCCCTCTCAGCCGCGCTTGGTCAGCGCGCCGAAGCCGCGCTGCGGGTCGTAGCCCCAGCTCGCGACGATGAAGCACACCGCCAGCGTGCCCAGCACGATCCAGGGCGAGATGCCCGGGTCCTTGCCGTAGAGCGCGAAGCGCATCCACTCCACCGCGTGCGTGAACGGGTTGAAGCGCGCCACCTGGTACACCCAGTTGGCGCCCGACTCCTCCAGCTTCCACAGCGGATAGAGCGCGGTGGACATGAAGTACATCGGGAAGATGACGAAGTTCATCGTCCCGGCGAAGTTCTCCAGCTGCTTGATGTGCACCGACAGCAGCAGGCCCAGCGCGCCCAGCATCAGCGCGCCGCACACCGCCGCCAGCAGCACCGGCAGCAGGTGCTCCAGCACCGGCAGCTCGGTGCCCAGCAGCGCCGCGACGACGACGAAGGCCGCGGCCTGCGCCAGCGACAACACGGCGGTGGCCATGAGCTTGGACAGCAGGATCCACGGCCGCGGCAGCGGCGCCGTCAGCAGCAGCCGCATCAGGCCCATCTCGCGGTCGTAGACCATCGCCAGGCTCGACTGCATGCCGTTGAACAGCAGCACCATGCCCACCAGGCCCGGCGCGATGTAGACGTCGTAGGGCGTGTAGGTGTCGTAGGGCTCGGCGATGGCCATGCCGAACACGTTGCGGAAGCCCGCGGCGAACACCGCCAGCCACAGCAGCGGCCGCACCAGCGCCGACACCAGGCGGCCGGACTGCTGCGAGAACTTCAGCAGCTCGCGCCAGACGATGGCGCGCATCGCCAGCAGCGCGTGCGCGATCACGCCCAGGCGCTCGCGGGCGGGGGTCAGGGTCGGGCTTTGCACAGCTTCTCCGGCGCATCGGCGCCCAGGGTGTCGAGCGCGTTCTTGGGATGGAGCACGCCTTCGACCGGTGCGGTGGAGATCACGCCCTGGCCGTCGGTGAGCAGCAGCGGCTGGCGCAGCTGGCCGTCCCAGGGGCGGAAGCTCATCACCACGCCCTTGGAGCCGTCGAAGCTGCCCGCCAGCAGCGCCTTCTCGAAGGCGGCCTGCGGCCCCTTGGGCGCGGCCACGGCCGCGGCCACCAGCGTCTTGCCGGCCATCCAGGCGGACCAGTCGGGGGCGGTCATGGACCGGTTCACCGCCTTCGTGAAGCGCCGCGCCACCTGCGGCGCGCCGAAGCGCTCGAACTGCGCATGCCAGGCCAGCGCCACCAGCCCGGCATCGCCCACCACCGGGCGCGGCAGCACCGTGCGGTAGGGCAGCGAGCGGGCGAACTCGCCGTCGCTGTCCACCACCCACACCACGTCGTAGCTGGCGCCGCCGGTGAGCAGCAGCGGGTTGGCCAGGTTGCGCTCGCGCGGGTCGGCCGAGAGCTTGAACGGCTTGTTGGCCACGAGCTTGAGTCCGTAGCGCTTGATGGCGGCCTGCGCCACCGCGCCGCGCTCGGCGTCCTGTGGGGACGGGCCGGTGAGCAGCAGCACCTGCGGCCACTTGCGCGCCGACAGCGTCTGCGCCAGGGCGTCGGCGCGCATGCGCTCGCTGGGCGCCAGGTGCAGCAGGCGGGGGCGGCAGTCGGCCTCGCGCAGCCGGTCGTCGCCGGCGCCGAGGTTGAGCACCGGGCGCTGCACCGCGTCGGCCACGGCCAGCGTGGCGGCGGCGTCCAGGTCGGTGAGCAGCACGGCGGCGCCGGCCTTCTCGGCCTTCTGCGCCGCCGCGCGCGCCGCCGCGGCGTCGGCCACCGGCACGGTTTCCAGGGTCAGCGCGGTGCCGGCGGCATCGAGCTCGAAGGCGGCTTCCTTGATCGCCACTTGCAGCCCGTCGCTGGCCGGGCCGCCGGGATGGCCCAGGTAGGCGCGCTCCAGGCGGTCGCGCGCCAGGCGCGGGTCGTCGGCGCGTACCAGCAGCGTGGCCTTGTAGGGCAGCGCCTGCGCGGCGCCGGCGGCCAGCAGCAGCGCCGCGGCCAGGGGACGGAGCACGGCGCGGCGCATCAGTTCAGCACCACCGCCATGTAGGGCACGCGGCCCACGGGCACGCTCTTGAGCGCCTTGGCCGAGGCCACGTCCACGATGGTCACGTCGTCGCTCAGGCCGTTGCTCACCACCAGGCGGGTTTCGTCGGGGCTCAGCGCCACGTGCCAGGCGCGCTTGCCCACCAGCACCGTCTTGGTGAGCTGGCGGCTGTCCACGTCGATGAAGCCGACGTGGTTGGCGCGGCCCATGGAGACGAAGGCGGTCTTGCCGTCGCGAGTCATTGCCAGCCCCACGGGCGTGATGTCCTCGGCGCGCGCGCCCTTGAGCGCCAGCTTGATGGTGTGGACCACGGCCAGGTCCTTGACCGAGATGATGCTCACGCTCGCGTCGAGCTCGTTGCTCACCCACAGCTGCGCGCCGTCGGGCGTGAACACCATGCGGCGCGGGCGCTTGCCCGCCGGGATGTTCTTGAGCAGCTTGCCGCTGGCCGTGTCCACCACGTGGACCATGTTGGCCACCTCGGAGGTGACGAACACCAGCTTGCCGTCGGGCGAGGTCTTCACGCCCTCGGGCTCCTTGCCCACCGGCACCGAGGCCAGCGTCTTGCCGCTGGCCGCGTCGATGGTCACCAGCGCACCTTCGTCCTCGGCCGACACGTACAGCGCCTTGCCGTCCTTGGAGAAGTCGAAGGCCTCGGGCTCATCGCCCAGCGCGACGCGGCCGACCGACTTGCGGCTGGCGATGTCGATCACGTCGGCCTGGCCGGACTCGGTGCAGGCCACGAACAGCCGCTTGCCGTCCGGCGCCACCTGCATGTGGCGCGGGCGCTTGCAGGTGTTGATGACGCCGGCCACGGCCTGCGTCTTGAGGTCCACCAGCGTCAGCGCATGGTCCTTCTCGCTCGACACCCAGGCGGTCTGGGCCGAGGCCGCAAGGCCCGACAGGGCCAGCAGGCTGGCCAACAGCGTCTTCTTCAAGGTTCGTCTCCTGTAGTCAGTTGCGCGCGCATCTGCGTGCGCGTCGCATGTTGTCACGCCGTGGCGGGAGCGCTTTCCGCGCCGCGGCATGTGCCCGTGTCAGGCAGTGGCTTTGACGAAGGCTTCCTCCAGCGTGCCGCCGCCGAGCTGCTGCGTCACCGCCTCGGGCGTGCCGTCGGCCAGCAGCACGCCCTTGTGCAGCACCAGCACGCGGTCGGCGGCCTGCGCCTCCTCGACCAGGTGCGTGGCCCACAGCACGGTGCTGTCGCGTGCGGCGACGTCGGCGCGGATGGCGCCGAGCAGATCGCGGCGCGACTTCGGGTCCAGCCCCACGGTGGGCTCGTCCATCAGCAGCAGGGCGGGGCGGTGCAGCAGCGCGCGCGCCAGCTCCACCTTGCGCCGGTTGCCGCCGGAGAGCTCGCGCACCGCGCGGGGCAGGTCCTTGGTCAGGCCGAAGGTTTCAACGGCTTCCTCGATGCGCTGGCGCGCCAGCGCCGCGGGCAGGCCATGCAGCTGGGCATGGAACTGCAGGTTGCGGCGCACGCTCAGGTCCAGGTCCAGCGACATCTGCTGGAACACCACGCCGATGCGCGCCAGCGCCTGGCGCGTGCTGCGGCGCAGCGACAGCCCGTCGATCTCCACCTCGCCCGCATCGGGCGCGAACAGCCCCGTGAGCAGTTGGAACAGGGTGGATTTGCCGGCGCCGTTGGGGCCCAGCAACGCGACGTAGCTGCGCGGCGCGAGCTGCAGGTCCAGCGATTTCAGGGCCACGCGCTCGCCGTAGCGCTTATGCAGCCCGGCCAGGCGCAGCCGGGGCGGCATCGCGTCCACGGGCAGGGCCTGCGGGGCCGGGGCGGGTAGCGGCACGCTGCTCACAGCTCGATCTCCATGCCGTCGAAGGCATGCTCCAGGGCCACGGTGCTGGGCGCTTGTTCGGGATGCGGGGCGGCCGGGTGCAGCAGCACGCGCCGCGCGCTGTTCTCGCCCGGCTGCGCCGCGCCGGAGTCGCCCAGCAGCAGGCAGTCGGCGCCGTGGTTGGCCGGCAGGGGGCGCGGCCCGGGCCAGTACAGCAGGCGGCGGCCGTCGCGCAGGTCTTCCACTTCCAGCGCCAGCGAGGCGCCGGGCGCGTACTCGTCACCGATGGCGAAGGCCGTGAAGCGCAGCCCGGGCAGCCCGTCGATGTGAAAGGGCGCCGCGGGACTGTCGCCGGCCACGGGCAGCAGGTGCCAGTGCACGCCGCAGCAGCGGTCCACCACCTGCAGCAGCGGCAGCTCGGTGGTCAGCGACTCGAACACGGCGGGCGTGGCATAGAGCTCCACCGGCGGGCCGTCGCGCAGGCCCAGCAGGCCCGCGACGTGGTTCATCTGGGCGTCCATGAGCACCACGCCGGCCAGCGGCTGGGCCTGCAACTGGGGATGGCGCTGGAGCTGGCGCTCCAGGTCGGTTGGGGCGTTGAGCAGCACCCAGCGGGTGCCGTCGGACAGCGCGGCGGCTCGCGCGGCGCTGCCCTCGGCACCGAGCAGCAGCAGTTTCATCATGCGGCGGCGCGGCGGGCCAGCGCGGCGCAAGGAGGGTGAATCGGCACGGAGTGTCTCCTGATCGTCCGGGACCGCCGCCAGGGCGGTCCGGGTGGGGTTTTGACGCCGTTTCGCAAAAGCCGTGCCGATGGGTTTTGCAACGGTTAAGGCATCAAACAGTTCGCCGGATTAACAATGTCGTGCCACCCGGGAGCAGTTCCGCTGCAGGCTGACACAGTGCAAACCCGGTGACTGCTCAAGTGGCGTCACCGTCCTGGCGGTTCCAGCGCAGCTTGCGGTAGATGGTGTTGCGGCTGATGCCCAGTCGCTTGGAGGCCTCGGAGATGTTGCCCCCGGCGGCGTCGAGCGCGGCCTGGATCATGGCGATTTCCTGCTCATGCAGCGTGCGGGCGCTGGGCGCGGGCGGCGCCGAGGGCACGAAGCCCGCGCCGGTCGGGCCGGCCTGCGGCGAGCCCGCCGCGGC
>Ga0065721_10050626_pt1 | contig 18859 bp, 15 predicted proteins | sample Mesricmetagenome_FD_59108 | JGI IMG/M metagenome (GOLD analysis project Ga0065721, IMG submission 59108) | Mesophilic microbial community from rice straw/compost enrichment Sample: eDNA_1 v2 (version 2) | ecosystem: Engineered > Solid waste > Grass > Composting > Bioreactor | place: USA: Davis... | reverse complement strand
CTGGCCGTCGGCACCATGGAGACGACCGCCGCGGTGCGGCTGCCGCCGATCCTCGCCCGCTTCCACGCCGACCATCCGGAGGTGGAACTGACCATCGTGCCCGGCCCGTCGGAGACCATGCTGGCGGAGGTGCTGGCCGGCCGCATCGACGGTGCCTTCGTCGCCGGCGCGGTGGAGCATCCGGAACTGGTCAGCCAGCCGGCCTTCGAGGAGGAACTGGTGCTGGTGGAGCCCGCCGCCGGCCTGACCAGCGACACCAGCCGCATGACGCTGCTGGCGTTCCGGCGCGGCTGCGCCTATCGTGCCCGTGCGGAAACCGCGATGCGCGAGGCCGGGCGCGTGCCCTACCGGCTGCTGGAGTTCGGGTCGCTGGAAGCGATCCTGGGCTGCGTCGGGGCGGGCATGGGCGTCACCGTCCTGCCCCGCGTCGTGGTGGAGCGGGAGCCGTGGCGCGGCATGTTCACCGCGCGCCCCCTGCCGGCGGAGCTGGCGCGCATGCCCACGCGCTTCGTCCGCCGGGTCGACACGGCGGAGACGGAAACCCTGCGCGCCTTCCTGGAGGCGGTGGCCGATTGCGGCCAGGGGGAGGGCCGGGAGAGAGGACAAGGTGGCGAGAACGCGGTTACGGACCTGCCCCGGGCTGCGGCGCAAGCGCCCACACAACCGACGGGGTTGATCCTCTCTTAGGCGCCGTGCTAGGCAAGCGCCGCGATCGGGCTAAGGTCTGTTTGAAGGCCGCGCGCGAAGGTCGGCGCGAGAACGTCAATCGACGCATCGATCGGCCGACGCATCAATTGGCGCGACAACCGAACCGACTCGGGACCCGGAGCGAGAACACGGCCGGAACTGTCGGGAACAGCGGAGAACGAATCATGCCCTACGTCGTGACGGAAGACTGCATCAAGTGCAAGTACACCGATTGCGTCGAGGTCTGCCCCGTGGATTGCTTCTACGAGGGTGAGAATATGCTGGTGATCCATCCGGACGAATGCATCGACTGCGGCGTGTGTGAGCCGGAATGCCCGGCCGAGGCGATCGTGCCGGACACCGACGGCCGCGCCGAGAAGTGGATGGAGCTGAACCGCGACTACGCCGCGCAGTGGCCGAACCTGACGCGCAAGAAGGACGCCCTGCCGGACGCCGACGCGATGAAGGGCGTCGACGGCAAGTTCGAGAAGTTCTTCTCCGCGAAGCCGGGCGCCTGACGGTACAGGCCGCAGTCCGGATTTCAATTTCGGATTTTCCGGACTGCGTATAAAGCGGAGTCGGGGCTATTCCAGGGCATGGGTCGATTTTGCTGCCATGCAAAATCGACAGGTCGGCTATCGGCGGGCAGCAAAAGAATCCGGACGGCTGCCCGCGCTGAACCTTTGTAACTCAGGCGTAACATCGCTATAATACATGCCCGGAGCCGGCCTCAGCGTCATTGCCGGTTTTCCCATCGAAAAAGGACTCAGGACAACATTGCGCGGCGTGGAGGATCCCATCCCCACGGAGGCGCGGTTGTCGCGGGGCCTTTTTTCGCCCCTTCCACCGGGGCGGCAAAATGGCGCGATCGCGAGAAGTGAGAGCCAAACCAAATGTCGAACAAGCTTGACTTCGAGGCCGGTGACTTCGTCGTCTATCCGGCCCATGGCGTCGGTCGGGTCGAGGGGATCGAGACCCACAGCATTGCTGGTATGGATGTTCAGCTCTACGCGATCACGTTTGAAAAAGAGCGCATGACGCTCAAGGTTCCGGTCACCAAGGCCAAGGCCGCCGGCCTGCGCCGCCTGAGCACCAAGGACCGCATCAAGGTCGCCCTGGAGACGCTGCAGGGCCGTTCGCGCGTCCGCCGCACGATGTGGAGCCGTCGCGCCCAGGAGTATGAAGCCAAGATCAACTCCGGCGACCCGGTGTCCATCGCGGAGGTCGTGCGCGACCTGTACCGCGGCACCGACCAGTCCGACCAGTCCTACAGCGAGCGCCAGATCTACCAGGCCGCGCTGGAGCGTCTGGCCCGCGAACTGGCCGCCGTCGAGAAGATCGACGAGCTGAAGGCGACCGAGCGTCTGGAACTGGTGCTGAAGAAGGCCGCCTGAGCGGTTTTCCGGACCGGGCTCGCGCCGGGTCCTGCACCTACGACAGAGCGTATGACGATAGGGGCGCGGCCTTTTGGCCGCGCCTTTGTCTAATGTTTTCGTCTTTCTTCAGGAATGCGCGACGCCTAAACTCCCGCGCGAATTTTCGGGATGGAGCGAGCGCGCGCCGGCATGTCTGAACAGCAGAAATTCGTCGATCTCCGCCAGCCGCGGCGCATCTGGGCCATTGGCTCCGTGAACGCGCAGCCGGACCATCTCCACGCGATGCACGAGGTCGTGGCCTCGCGCTTCCAGCCCGGCGACCGGCTCGTCTACCTCGGCAACCTGATCGGCTGGGGCGAACGGATCCTGGAGACGATCGACACGCTGCTGGCCTTCCGCACATGGCTGCTCAGCTGGCCGGGCATGGACCCGGACGACATCGTCTACCTGCGCGGCGCGCAGGAGGAGATGTGGCAGAAGCTGTTGCAGTTGCAGTTCGCCCCCGACCCCCAGCAGGTGCTGGACTGGATGACCCGCCACGGCGCCGGGGCCACGCTGGCGGCCTACGGCGGAACGGTCGAACAGGGCATGGCGGCGGCGCGCGGCGGCACGATGATGCTCGGCCGCTGGACCCAGGGGCTGCGTCAGGCCATGCAGGCGCAGCCCGGTCACGAAAATGTGTTCAGCGCGCTGCGCCGCGCCGCCTACTGCGTGGACCCGGAGCGCGGGGAGGGCGGCGTCCTGTTCGTCAGCGCCGGGGTCGACGTCCGCCGCCCGCTCACCCACCAGGGCGACGCCTTCTGGTGGGGGGCCGCCGGTTTTGCCACGATGTCAGCACCTTACGGCGGTTTTTCCCGCGTCGTCCGCGGTTACGACCCGGCCGGGCATGGCGTGGCGGTGACGGAATTCACGGCCACATTGGACGGCGGCTGCGGCCATGGGGGGCACCTCGTGTGCGGTTGTCTGTCTCCTTCGGGTGAGATCCTGGACCTGTTCCAGGTTTGAACCATCTCCCCTTTCTCTACCTGGCTTACCCATCCAACGGACTCCCGCCACCGATTCCCTTCCGGCGGGAATGATCCGATGCGCCCTGCTGTGCGTATCATGCTGCAACAGGGCGAGGTAACGGCTGTTGTCCCAACCGTCGGCATCCCGTGAAGAACCGACGGACCATCGGACCCAAGGGCTCACCCCTACGGCGTGCCCCTTGAGAAAGTCCGGGCCAAGGATGATCGCAGCCTAAGACGGGGCCGCCCAGACGGGAAGGAAGGGACGGATGGCTTATATCGACGATCCCGAGACTCAGCGCGCGAACCTGAGTTTCATCAAGGCCTCCATGCGTGAGCCTCTGCTGACTCGTGACCACGAATTCGATCTTGCCCGAAAATGGCGCGAGGCGGGTGACGAGCGGGCGCTCCATGAGCTTGTGCGGGCCTACACACGGCTGGTGGTGGCCACGGCGGCGCGTTTCCGCAACTACGGCCTGCCCATGGGCGACCTCGTCCAGGAGGGCAATGTCGGGCTGATGCAGGCGGCCAGCCGCTTCGAACCGGACCGTGAGGTGCGCTTTTCCACCTACGCGGCTTGGTGGATCCGGTCCGCCATGCAGGACTACATCCTGCGCAATTGGTCGATCGTGCGCACCGGCACGACCGCCGCGCAGAAATCGCTGTTCTTCAACCTGCGGCGCCTGCGCGCCCGCATCGAAAGCATCAGCCAGGGACAGAGCGGCGGCGGCAGCGGCGGAAGCCTGACCAAGGAAGGCCGCGAGTGGATCGCCGGCGAACTCCAGGTCGACGTGACCGAGGTCGAGGCGATGGAAATGCGCCTGTCCGCCTCGGACCAGTCGCTGAACTCCCCGGTTGCCGACGGCTCCGACGAGGATTGGCAGGATTTCCTCGCCGACCAGCGCCCCTCGCCGGAGGAGGTGGTGATCGGCATGCGCGACAGCCGCACCCGGTCGCAATGGCTGGCCGAGGCGCTGGGCGAACTGTCCCCCCGCGAACGGACCATCATCCAGGAACGCCGCCTTCGCGAAGAAGGCGCCACGCTGGAAGAGCTTGGCCGCGAGCTGGGCGTCAGCAAGGAACGCGTCCGGCAGCTTGAACACCGGGCGCTGCTGAAGCTCCGCCAGTCCATGCTGAAGCGCGTGGAGGGCTACGAGGATCTGCTGGCCGATGCGTGAGTGCCAAATCCCCCTCTCCCCCCTGGGGAGAGGGAAGGGGTGAGGGGGCGGCCATCAGGCCGACAACGCAGGCTCATTGCGGTGCTCGGACGTCCTTGCGGGCGCCCCCTCACCCTAACCCGGGGCGCTCGCAAGTCTCGCGCCCCCGCGTCGCCTTTGGTCGCCTTCGTGCCCAACCGGCCTTCGGCCGTCGGCTCCGCGCCCCAGAAGTGAGAGGGGAACTTAGGCGGAAGAGGGGCTTTACGCCTTCTCCTCCTCCTTCACCGCGCCGTCCGGCGTGTCCTCGTCCAGGGACACGCGCCAGACTTCCGTGGAGCCGGTGCGGCCGCGCAGGGGCTGGCCGCCCAGGCAGTCCAGCGGGGCGGCGCCGTCGCCCTGGAAGGCGGTGGCGGCGCTGGACAGCACGATGACCTCGGAATCGCCCTGAAGGCTGGAGGCCAGCTCCTCGATGCGGGCGGCGATGTTCACCGTGTCGCCGACGATCGTGTAGTTGATGCGGCTTTCCGAACCGATGTTGCCCACCACCACCGGGCCGGAATGCAGGCCGATGCGCACGCGGATCGGCGGCAGGCCCTCCGCCTCGCGGCGGCGGTTGTCGGCGTGGACCGTTTGGGCGATGGCGTGCGCGGCGCGCAGCGCGCGGGCGGCATGGTCCGGCTGCTCCTCCGGCGCGCCCCAGAAGGCCATGATGGCGTCGCCGATGAACTTGTCCACGGTGCCGCCCTCCACCTCGATGCAGGCGGCCAGCTTGGTGAAATGCTCGTTCAGCAGGGCCGCCGTGTCGGCCGCCCCCATGTGCTCGGCCATGCGGGAGAAGCCGCGGATGTCGGTGAACATCACCGTCACCTCGCGCTCCTCTGAATTGAACGCGGCCTGGGAGCCGCGCTGGTGCATCAGGCGCAGCACCAGGGCCTTCGGAACGTAGGTTTCGAACCAGCGCAGGCCCGCGACCATCGCGTTGAAGGCGGTGGCGGCGCGCGACAGCTCGCGCAGGCGGGAATCCGGCAGGTCGGGGATGGCGCGGAAATCGAAGGTACGGACCCGGTCGGCGACCTCGGCCAGCCGCGCGACCTGCGCGCTGATGCGCCGGCCGACCAGCAGCGCCACCGCCACCGAGATCAGCAGGATGCCCAGCCCGGCCAGGGCCGTGGTGTAGAGGCGGCGGATCTCGGCGTCCGCCTCGTTCGCGCGGAAACTGATGCCGATGATCCAGTCCTGCTGCCCATAGCCGGCCATGCTGCGCATCAGGAACAGGTAATCCTCGTCCAGCACGTTGACGATGCGGCCCTCGATGCGCTTCTTCAGCGCCTGCACCGGCCGCCCGTCCGTCCACAGCGTGGCGAGCGCCGGGTCGGCCACCTGATCCACGCGCGGCAGTGGCGGCCCGTCCGCCTTGTTGGAGAAGTCGAACTTCATGCCGGCCAGCGACGGATGGGCCAGCACATGCTGCCGGTCGAACAGGACGAAGGCGTTCAGCCCCTGCTCCACGTAAAGCGTGGAGAGGAAGCGCGATAGGTCGCCCAACGACACGCCGACCACCACCTGCCCCAGATAGCGCCCGTTGCGCCGCACCGGCTGGAACAGCGTGACGAAGCTGGTGCCCGCCTCCTTGGACCACAGCGGGGCGGCCCAGACGGCGGTGGTGCGGTCGGCGCCGTTCGTCAACTCGGGCGCCACGGCCGGCTCGTCCCGCAGATCCTCCGGGCCGATGTGCAGCCCGCTGCCGAAGCGGTCGGCGCGCAGGCCCGTGCGATCCGGGCGGAAGAAGGCGATGCCCGTGACGTCGGGCGCGCCGGCCAGCGCGCCGCGCAGCGTGTCCTGAAGGCTGCGCTCGTCGGCCGGGTCCAGTTCCCCGCGCTCCATCAATCCGGAAACGAAACGGGCCATGTCGCGCGCGGGGTTCAGCTGGTTGCGCACGCGCACCTCCACGCCCGACAGAGCGAGGTCGGCGCGGTCGTTCAGCAGGGCGAAGGTGTTCCGGCTGGCGCTGACCAGACCCAGCACCAGCACGCTGGCCACCGCCAGCAGCATCAGCGACCCGAAACCAGCCACCAGAACGGCGGCGATGGGCAGACGCGTACGCGCCCGCGCCCAGGCGGCAAGTCTGGCCCGCCGGTGGGCGGTTCTTTTTCCGGCCTTTTGGGAATGCCGCGCGGGTGAGTGGTCAGCCATGGGGACAAGCGTACAGACGCACGCGGGCGTCGGCAATCTGCCAACACGCCGCGTCCCTCAACGATCACTCCCGTTAATGGGAGGTTTACGGGGTTGTCAGCCCGCGATGATCTTCACTTTTTGGCCGGGCCGGAGGGGCGTTCCGGGCGGCAGGTCGTTGATGATTCGGAACAATTCCTCGGCATAGGGCTCCTGCGGCATCTGCCGGACGAAGCCCTCCACGTTGTCGCCGGGGCGGACCGTCAACACACGTACGCGCCGGGGCTGGAGTGCCGCGGCCTCCTGCCGGCCGAGGCGACGGAAGCTGCTGGCCGTTTGCTGGAACGCCGGGTCGAGCCGGCCGAGCGTGCCGCTGGGGGCCAGGAAGGTGAAGCGGTACATGGTGTCGTTGTCGGCACGCACCGCCACCAGACGTACGTCCACGGCACCGCTGTCGGTCTCCCCGCGCGTCACGGCGGTGGCCGCCGGCATGCCGTTGACGGCGAAGCTCTGGACATTCTGCAACGGGGCGCCCTTCGCCCAGACGCCCGCCATGTAGCGGGCCGGGTCGCCCGCCCCCTGCGCCGGCCCGCCGTCGAAGACGATGGCGCCGCCGTTCTGGCCCTTGGCGATCACCTGTTCGGCCCCGTTCAGCAGGGCGAAGCCCGGCGGCACGTCGAACGCGATGCCCAGGCCGGGGTGGGCGAAGGTGCGCCCGCGCACGAAGCCGTTTTCCGGGCTGTCGCCATAGATGGTGTTGTCGATGGCGGCCATGTAGGGCTCCACCGGCCGGGCGCCGCCCGGCGGCCGCTTGCGGGCGAGGGCTGCCGCCTCTTCCACGCGGTTGGCGGTCTGCGGGTGGGTGGCGAAGAAGTCGAATCCGCTCTCCTGCGTGCCCTTGCCGGCGCGCAGGCCTTCGTACTGGCTGTCGCGGCGCATGGTCTCCAGGAACGTCGCCACGGCGAAGGGATCGTAGCCGGCGCGCTCCAGGAACTCGATTCCCAGCCGGTCGGCCTCCGACTCCTGCCCGCGGGAATAGCTGGCGAGCAGCGCCGTGCCCCCGACGTTGGCCAGCTGCGCCAGTTCCGGGCTGCCCAGCACGAGGCCGATGCCGGCGGCCAGCAGCCCTGCGATGGTCTGGCCGGTCTGCCGCTCGCGGGTGTGATGGGCGACGACGTGCCCGATCTCGTGCCCCAGCACGCCCGCCACCTCCGCCTCGTCCTTGGCCAGCGCCAGCAGGCCGCGCGTGATGTAGATGTAGCCGCCGGGCAGGGCGAAGGCGTTCACCACGTCGCTGTCCAGCACGGTGAAGGTCCAGGGGCCGGAGCGGTCGGTCTGCGCGGCGAGCTTCTGCCCGATGCGGTCGATGTAGGCCTGGAGCTGCTGGTCCTTATAGGCGCCGCCGAACTGCGCCAGGATCTTCGGATGCTCCTGCGCGCCGATGGCCTCCTCGTTGCCGCCGAGCAGTTGGGCGCTGGCCGGTGCGCAGGCGGCGGTGAGCAGCAGGGCCGCCATCAGCGCGGCGGCAATTCGGCGCAGCGGGGCGGCGCGGACCGGCTTGCGTTCAGGGTGCATGGGGCATCATACCGGAAGTGACCTTGCCGAATTCAAACTCGGCCGCTGCCCCGTTGTTCCATGCCTCATCCTTTCCTGCCGAGCCCTTTTCTGCTGGGCCGATGGCTTTTCCTGCTTGTCGGCGTGCTGATGCTGCTGGCCGCGTCGCCGGTGGAGCGGCTGCGGGTGGCCGCGGTCATCGACGGCGACACGCTGGAGCTGGAGGATGGCCGCCGCCTGCGGCTGGCCGGCATCGAGGCCGCCAAGCCGCCTGCCAACGTTGGCACGGACGCGGAGCCGGGCCGGCACTGGCCGCTCGCAGAGGCGGCAACCGACGCGCTGAAGGAACTGGCGCTCGGGCGGGAACTGACTGTGCGTGGGGAAAGGCACACCGACCGTCACGGCCGGCTCGTGGCCCAGTTGGTGCGGGACGACGGGCTGTGGCTGCAAGGCGAACTGCTGGCGCGCGGCCACGCCCGCGTGCACACCCAGCCGGACACGCGCGCCCTCGCCCGCGAGATGCTGGCCGCGGAGGCCAGCGCGCGCGCGGCGGAGCGCGGCATCTGGCGCACCCGCGTCTACGCCGTGCGCCCGGCCGAGCCGGACGCGCTGCTGCGCGACCGCGACAGCTTCCAGGTCGTGGAAGGCCGCGTGCAGCGCGTCACCAAGGCGGGCAGCGAGGCCTACCTGGACTTCGGCGAGGATTGGCGGACGGACGTGACCGTGCACATCGCCCGCGGTCCCCTGCGTGATGTCCGGAAGGCCGGCATCGACCCGTTGTCCTACGAGGGTCGCACCGTGCGCGTGCGCGGCTGGGTGGGGCTGCGCAACGGCCCGATGATCGAGGTCACGCACCCCGAACAGATCGAGCGTGTCGAGGACGGGCGCGGTCCGGTCGCCCGCGCGCCCGCCATGTTCCTGGATGCGTCCCAGGATTTGCCTCAGGACAAGGCGCCTGCGCCGCAGGACGATGCCGGCGACGAGGGCGTCGAATAGGCCCGGCACACGGTTATCGCCTCAATCGTCATAGTTCACGCGAGCCTGTGGCGAAAAGGGGGGATGGGCCCTACACTGGACAGGCTGGATTCACAGGACCAACCCATGCCCCGTAGCGAGCTTTTTCCGCCCATCGATCCCTTCCAGACGGGCGTCCTTCCCGTTGACGACATCCACACGCTTTATTGGGAACAGTCGGGCAATCCGCGCGGCGTGCCGGTGCTGTTCCTGCACGGCGGGCCGGGTGCCGGGGCTTCCCCCACGCACCGGCGCTTTTTCGACCCCAGCCACTACCGCATCATCATCATGGACCAGCGCGGGGCGGGACGCTCCACGCCGCTGGGCGAGGTGCGGCGCAACAGCACGGAACTGCTGGTGGACGACGCGGAACGCCTGCGCCGCCACCTGGGGGTGGAGCGCTGGATGCTGTTCGGCGGTTCCTGGGGATCGACGCTGGCGCTGGCCTACGCCCAGACCCACCCGGACCGCTGCCTGGGCCTGATCCTGCGCGGCATCTTCCTGATGCGGAAGGTGGAGATCGACTGGTTCCTCCATTCCATGCGCACGATCTTCCCGGAAGCCTGGGCCGCCTTCGTCGCCCACATCCCGGAGGCCGAGCGCGGCGACCTGCTGGAGGCCTATTGGAAGCGGCTCGACTCGCCCGACGCGGCGACCCGCATGGCCGCCGCCCGGACCTGGAGCATGTACGAGGGCTCCTGCTCCTCCCTGCTGCCCTCGCCGGAGCTGATCGCGACGAGTGCGGAGGACACCCACGCGTTGGGCCTTGCCCGCATCGAGGCGCACTATTTCCGCGCCAACCGCTTCACGCCGGAAGACAAGCTGCTGCGCGACGTGCACCGCATCCGCCACCTGCCGGGCACGATCATCCAGGGCCGCTACGACATCGTGTGCCCCATCGCCACCGCCGACGAACTCCGCCGCGCGTGGCCGGAAGCCGACTATCGCGTGGTGCCGGACGCCGGGCATTCGGCCATGGAACCCGGCATCCGCGCCGCGCTGGTCCAGGCGACGGAACGGTTCAAGGAATATCGGTAGGGGGCGCCTGGCTCCACAGTGCCGCGCCCAGCATCCCCCTTGCGTTGCGGCGTGGTGGCGCGTATAACCCTGCGCTCCAACGGGCGGCGAGGCCGGGCCTGAGGCCCAGGGCATGCCCAACCGCCAAGTTAGGAACATCCAACGCAAGGATCGAAAATGCCCAAGCTGAAGACGAAGAGCGGCGCCAAGAAGCGCTTCAAGGTGACCGCGTCCGGTAAGGTCCGCGCCCAGGCTGCTTTCAAGCGCCACTGCCTGGAGCACAAGTCCCCGACGATGAAGCGCAACGCGCGCGGCATGATGACCCTGGCCGAGCCGGACCAGAAGATCGTGCTGAAGAACTGGCTGCGCAACGCCTGATACTGAAGGGGATTTGAACCATGGCTCGTGTTAAGCGCGGCGTCACCACGCACGCCCGTCACCGCAAGATTCTGAAGCTCGCCAAGGGCTATCGCGGCCGCAATTCCAAGAACTTCCGGATTGCGATCGAGAAGGTCGAAAAGGCCCTTCAATACGCCTACCGCGACCGCCGCAACAAGAAGCGCGATTTCCGCGGCCTGTGGATCCAGCGCATCAACGCCGGCGTCCGCCAGTACGGCCTGACCTACTCGCGCTTCATCAACGGCATCAAGCTGGCCGGCATCGAGATCGACCGCAAGGTCCTGTCGGACCTGGCGGCGCGCGAGCCGGAGGCCTTTAAGGTCATCGTCGATCAGGCCCAGGCCGCTCTCGCCTCCAAGGCCGCCGCGTAAGGTCTCCGCATTCGCGGAGCCCCGACAGGCGCCAGACACGAAAGAAGGGAGCCGCGCCTCTGGGCCGGCTCCCTTTTTCTTTATGCTCGCTTTTCCTTATGGCTCGCGGGAAATGACATGCTCGATGCGCTGAAAGACGAACTCCTGTCGCAGGTCAACGCCGCAAGCGACCTCGCGGCTCTCGAAGAGGTGCGGGTCACCGCACTCGGCAAGAAGGGGCGCATCACCGGCTTCATGAAGGAGCTGGGGGGGCTGTCGCCCGACGAACGCCGCGAACGCGGCCAGCAGCTGAACGCGCTGAAGGACGAGATCGCCGCGGCCATCGACGCCCGCAAGGCCGACCTCGCCCGCGCCCACCTGGAAGCCCGCCTGAAGGCGGAGCGCATCGACGTGACCCTGCCGGTCCGGCCGGAGACCGAGGGGCGCATCCACCCGATCAGCCAGACCATCGACGAGATGGTCGCCATCTTCGCGGAGATGGGGTTCAGCGTCGCAGAGGGGCCAGACGTCGAGGACGACTTCCACAACTTCACCGCCCTGAACTTCCCGCCGGGCCATCCCGCCCGCGACATGCACGACACCTTCTATCTGCCGGACGCCGGGGATAAGAAGATGCTGCTGCGCACGCACACCAGCCCGGTGCAGGTGCGCACCATGCTGAACAAGAAGCCGCCGATCCGCGTGATCGCGCCGGGCCGCACCTACCGGTCCGACTACGACATGACGCACACCCCGATGTTCCACCAGATCGAGGGGCTGGTCATCGACGAGGCGACCAACATGGGGCACCTGAAGGGCTGCCTCGTGGAGTTCTGCCGCGCCTTCTTCGACGTGGACGACCTGCCGCTGCGCTTCCGCCCCAGCTTTTTCCCCTTCACCGAGCCGTCGGCCGAGGTGGACATCGGCTGCTCCCGCAAGGGCGGCGAGCTGAAGCTCGGCAACTATGGCGACTGGCTGGAGATCCTGGGCTGCGGCATGGTGCACCCCAACGTGCTGGAGGCCTGCGGCATCGACAGCACCAAGTACCAGGGCTTCGCCTTCGGCATGGGGATCGAGCGTGTGGCGATGCTGAAGTACGGCATCCCCGACCTGCGCACCTTCTTCGAAGCCGACCTCCGCTGGCTGAAGCACTACGGCTTCGTGCCGCTCGACGTTCCCAGCATGGCCCAGGGCCTGACGCGCTAGAAGGAGCCGGACCCATGAAGTTCACGCTGTCCTGGCTGAAGGACCACCTGGAGACCGACGCCACGCTCGACCAGATCGTGGAGAAGCTGACCGCCCTCGGCCTGGAGGTCGAGAGCGTGGAGGACCGCTCCAAGGAGCTGGCGCCCTTCCGCGTCGCCCACGTCGTGTCCGCCGAGAAGCACCCGGACGCCGACAAGCTGCGCGTCCTGGTCGTCGACACCGGCACCGAGAAGCTGCAGGTCGTCTGCGGCGCGCCGAACGCGCGCGCCGGCCTGAAGGGCGTCTTCGCGCCGGAGGGGGCCTACATCCCCGGTTCCGACATCACGTTGAAGAAGGGCGTCATCCGCGGCGTCGAGTCGAACGGCATGATGTGCTCCGAACGCGAGCTGAAGCTGTCGGAGGAGCACAACGGCATCATCGAGCTGCCCGAGGACGCGCCGGTCGGCGTGGCCTTCGCGGAGTATGCCGGCCTGGGCGACCCGGTCATCGACATCAGCCTGACGCCCGACCGCGCCGACTGCGCCGGCGTGCGCGGCATCGCCCGCGACCTCGCCGCGGCGGGGCTGGGCCGGCTGAAGCCGCTGAAGGACGGCCTGCTCAACGCCGATCCGGTGAAGGGCAGCTTCCCGAGCCCGCTCGGCGTCACCAACGAGCGCACCGACGCCTGCCCGCTGTTCGTCGGCCGCGTCATCCGCGGCGTGAAGAACGGGCCGTCGCCGAAGTGGTTGCGCGACAAGCTGACGGCCATCGGGCTGCGCCCGATCTCGGCGCTGGTGGACATCACCAACTACATGACCTTCGACGCCGCCCGGCCGCTGCACGTCTTCGACGCCGACAAGGTGAAGGGCGGCATCGTCGTGCGCATGGCCCGTCCGGGCGAGACTCTCAAGGCGCTGAACGGCAAGGAATACGACCTCGACGGCGAGATGACCGTCATCGCCGACCATGAGCGCGCCGAATCGCTGGCCGGCATCATCGGCGGCGAGGACACGGGCTGCACCGAGGCGACGGTCAACGTCTTCGTCGAGGCGGCCTATTTCGACCCGGTCCGCACCGCGCAGACCGGCCGCCGCCTGGGCATCGACTCCGACGCGCGCTACCGTTTTGAGCGCGGCGTCGATCCGGCAGGCGTGATCCCCGGCATGGAGCGCGCCACCCGCCTGATCCTGGAGATCTGCGGCGGCGAGCCGTCGGAACTGGTCGTCGCCGGGCAGGAGCCGGAGTGGCGCCGCACCCTGACCCTGCGGCCGGGCCGCGTGGCCAGCCTGGGCGGCGTCGACCTGCCGCGCGATGAGCAGACCCGCATCCTGATGGATTTGGGCTGCGAGATCGTGGGCGAGGGCGTGGACGGCACCCTGTTCGTCGTCCCGCCGTCCTGGCGCGCCGACATCCACGGCGAGGCCGACCTCGTCGAGGAGGTGCTGCGCGTCCACGGCTTCGACGCGATCCCGGCCACGCCGCTGCCGCGCGAGAGCGTGCTGACCCGCCCGGCGCTGACCATCAAGCAGCGCCGCGTCGGGCTCGCCAAGCGGACGCTGGCCGCCCGCGGCCTGTCGGAGGCGGTGACCTGGTCCTTCATGGCCGGCCCGGTGGCGGAGCTGTTCGGCGGCGTGGACGCGGGGCTGAGGCTGGTCAACCCGATCAGCTCCGACCTCGACGTCATGCGCCCGTCGATCCTGGGCAACCTGATCCAGGCGGCCGGCCGCAACGCGGACCGCGGCATTGCCGACGTCGGCCTGTTCGAGGTCGGCCCGGCCTTCCGCAAGCCGACTCCGGATGGGCAGGACACGGTGGCCGCCGGCATCCGCGCCGGCAACGCCGTGCCGCGCCACTGGGCGGTGAAGGCCCGCGGCGTGGACGCCTTCGACGCCAAGGCCGACGCGCTCGCGGTGCTGGAGGCGGCGGGTGCGCCGACCGCCAACCTGCAGGTCACCACGGACGCCCCGTCCTGGTACCACCCCGGCCGGTCGGGCGTGCTGCGTCTCGGCCCCACGGTGATGGCGCGCTTCGGCGAGATCCACCCGGCGGTGCTCGACACGCTGGGCGTCAAGGGGCCGGTCGTCGGGTTCGAGGTGTTCCTCGACACCATCCCGCTGCCGAAGAAGAAGGGTGGCACGGCCAAGCCGCTGGTCCAGCTCTCGCCCTTCCAGCCGCTGGAGCGTGATTTCGCCTTCGTCGTCGGCCAGGACGTGGAGGCCGACAAGCTGGTCCGCGCCGCCAAGGGCGCAGACAAGGCTCTGGTGAAGGACGTGACGGTGTTCGACGTCTACCAGGGCACGAACGTGGAGGAAGGCAAGAAGTCCGTGGCGCTTTCCGTCACGCTTCAGCCGACCGAGCGCACCCTGACCGAGGACGAGATCGAGGCCATCGGCCAGAAGATCGTCGCCGCGGTCGCCAAGGCGACGGGCGGGTCCTTGCGCAGCTGATCACCGCACGGATGGCTGCGATAAAAGGGGGCTTCCGCCTTTCGGCGGGGGCCCTTCTCTTTTGGGGCATGCTGGCCGGAAAGGGCGAAAAGCCCTCCTGTTCAATGGATCATTCCGGAACCGAGACGTATGGTTGTGGGCCCCTGCATCCCAACCTGCGACAGCGAGTCGCGCATCATATGCGTTTTTTCAGAGTTGAGAGGACTATCTCAATCAGATAAAGCGAATGAACGGTGCAGAACCGTGAAATCGGTGTGTATGAAAGAAGTGCTCTTGTTTTCGGGAATGAAATTTCATAGGGCGGAAATATATTTTTCCTGCAATCAATGAGAATGGTTCGCATTGTAGGCTGTGGCGCGTTTTGGTTCCGGTAGGGATTTGTTTGTCATTGAATGAAACAATGGTTGCGTGTCTCTGGTGAACGTTTCCATGGTGCGGCCATCGAATGGGCAGCTTGGTGGCCAAGCCGTCGAAGCCGGTGTTTTCCTGGCCATGGCGAACGCCTGCCCTGGCGACAGACTTGGCGGATACGCCGGTGTTCTCGCCCGGGGGCACGTCTTGGCCGATTTTGGCGTTTATGGTTATACCGCGGCAGCGGGCATGAATGCGCCGCCAGCGGCGGTGGTTTCGGTTTTGCCGCCATGGGTGGCTGGAGGAACGGCATGGGAAGCGGTGCGGTTGACGGCCACGGAGTCGGGCAGGGATCGTCGGGGGGAGAAACCAGCCGGCTGATCGTCGTGGTCGATGATGACCGCTCCATCGTCGAAGGGCTGGCTCTTCTGCTCGAAGGCTGGGGGTACGACGTCCTGACGGCGTTGTCCCTGGACGAACTGGCGCAGCGCCTGCCGCAAAGCAGTGGTATTCCCGGCCTTGTCCTGGCCGATCACTTCCTGCCCGCCGGGGGCACCGGTGCCCAGGCGGTTGAGATGGTGCGCAGCCACGTCGGTGCCCCGGTGCCGGCCCTGATCCTGACCGGCGACACCACCCCCGAACGCCAGGCAGAGGCTGCGGCGCTGGGCTGCCGGCTGCTGCACAAGCCCGTGCAGATCGGCCCCCTGAAGGATATGGTCGATGCCCTGATGAAGGGCGGAAACTGACGCCCGTCGACCCGGCTTGAAGCCGACCTGAACAGGTCGGCCTATTTGAATTCAGGTGCCACGCTCAGGAAGGCGTCGACTACGGCGGGGTCGAAGCGGGTGCCGGACAGGCGCCGGACTTCCGCCACCGCCACGTCATGGGCCAGCGCCCTGCGGTAGGGCCGGTCGCGGGTCATGGCGTCGAAGCTGTCCGCCACCGCGACAATGCGGGCGCTGAGCGGGATGGCGTCGCCGGCCAACCGGTCCGGATAGCCGGTGCCGTCCCAATTCTCATGATGAGACCGGGCGATCTCGGCCCCCAGATGCAGGCAGTTGCGGTTGTCCGACAGGCGGCTGGCGCGTTTCAGCAACTCCCAGCCCGCGACCGTGTGGGCCTGCATGGCGGCGCGCTCCTCGGGCGTCAGCGGCCCCGCCTTGCCCAGGATGGCCGGATCGAGCGTGGCGTTGCCGACGTCGTGCAGGATGGCCGCCAGCCCGACCATCTCCACAAAGGTATCGTCGATCAGGCCGGGGAAGAGGCCGTCCTCGTGCAGGCGGCGGGCGATGCGCTCCGTCACGGTGGCGATGCGCGCGTAGGGATCGGGCACGCCGGCGGCCGCGGGCGGTTCCGTGCGCTGCTCCCCCGTACGCTGCTCGGCCGTGCGCTGTTCGGCCATGTCGGCCAGGGCGATCAGGGTGCTTTCCTGGGTGCGGCGCAGATGTTCGTAGAGGTGCAGGTTGTCGAAGCCGACGGAAATCTTGCGGCAGAACACCTCGATCAGCTTGCGGTCCAGGTCCGACAGCGGACGGTCGGAGCAGAGATAGACCACATTCTCCCGGTCGTTGGGCGTGCGGATGTACAGCGTGCAGTGGTCGGCTTCGTACTGGTTGCTGCGCGTTTCCAGGCAGCGCAGGACGGCGCCCAGCACCGGGCTGTCGACATGGTCCGCGGCCGGCTCGTCGATCAGCGTTTCGTAGCGTCCGGACCCCGCCAGCACATACAGCCCGTCGCGGGCGCCGCGGAACACCGGACCGCGCTGCACGCACAGGATCGCGTCCGGCCCCACCCCGAGGATGCCCGACAGTTGCGTCAACACCCCCGCGGCGAACAGCTTCATGGAGCGCGCCTGGAACAGGGATGACGATGCCTCGATGATCTTCTCCAGCCCGCGGCGGTTCATCTCGATCGCCATGATGTCCTCGTAGGACCGGAGTGCTGCGACCGTGGTGGTGAAAAGCTGCTGGGCGGTGAGCTGAGTCTTCGCCTTGTAGTCGTTGATGTCGTAGTCGAGGATCACCGCCCGTTCCGGCGCCTGGCCGGGCTGGCCCGTGCGCAGGATGATGCGGACGTGGCGGTTTTTCAGGACCTCGCGGATGTGGTGGACAAGCTGGAGGCCGGCGTCGTCCGTTTCCATCACGACGTCCAGCAGGATGATGGCGATGTCGTCCTCGCGCGCCAGGATCTCCTTCGCCTCCGCGGCCGAATGGGCGGAGATGAAGTGCGCCGGGCGGCCCTTGTACGAGAAATCGGCCAGGACGAGCTTGGTGATGGAATGCACCTCCGGCTCGTCGTCCACGATCATCATCTTCCAGCGGTTCGCCGGGCCGGGCAGCGGCGCCTGTTCGTCGCGGCCGCCGTCCTGGTCGTCGAGGAAGAGAAAATCGTTGTCGGCGCTGTCGGGTATGTTGGTGCCGGGCGTGTTGGTGTCGGGTGTGGCGTGGTCGTCGGTCATGTCGGGCTCTGGCATGTCGGCGTTGGTCATGGCGAATGCCTGATGCGAACCGGCGGGAAAGCATGAAGCGTAACACGGTAAGGCTGTGCGGCCCTACCGTCGAATCTCGAAGTAATTTCGCCGAGAAAAATTAATAAATTTAGAAGGTATCCAGCTCGATCACCCAGCAATCCCGTCCGCGCTGGGCCAGAACGCCGCAGACATTGTCCACCTGGTTTCGGGTGAAGGGGCCCAATCCCATCTCGTAGGTTGTGCGGGGACCGCGGAACACTGGCCACACCATGGGCGGCAACTCGCGGTAGGCCGTGCCGGCACCGTCCACGAACTCCTGCCAGGCGCGCAGGCCCTCGGCGTGGCTGACGTATTCGCCGAGCCGGGCGGCGTAGAGCGGGCCGGGCGAGATGGGCGGCATGCCGGCCAGGGGGTAGGGGGCGACCACGCCGACCAGCCCGTCCACCGTCGTCACCGCCTTGGACCGGCCGGGCATGGACAGCGTCGCGCGGCCGTTGGACGCGTCGACAAGGCCCACCACGTCGCCCTTGCGCAGCGTGAAGGAGCGTTGCTTGCGGTTGTCCAGGATTTCCGTGGCGGCGATGTTCCGGGTGGCAACGACATAGCCCTGGGCCGGCACCTGCGCGGCGATCTCCCACGAGGCGCGCGGCACGACGGCGGCGTTGTGGTGGGGTGGGGCGGCCGGTTCGCCGGCCTTGGCGGGCTTGGCAGCGCCACCGCCGCTTCCGCCACCCCAGCTTCCGCCGGTGTTTCCTCCGGTGACCGGGCGGGCGACCATCAGCGCGGGGTCCAGCGAGTCCGCCGGAACATAGCCGATGGGCTGGCCGCCGATGGCGACCTCCGTCCAGCTAGTGCCGCGCGGCGTGCCCAGCGCGTTCAGGGCTTTGCCGCGCTTGAGCGTCATGATGATGCGGGCGTCCTCGTTGGGGCTGATGCGCACCTCGATGTCGCGGTTCAGCACCACCTCGCCCGTCAGCGGGGCGCCGATGGCGACGGGGCTCTGGGCGCCCGCCTCCGGCGCGAACCACAGCGTCGCCGCGGCCAGGGCCAGCCGCAGCGCGGCGGCGCGGGCGCAGGTGCCGATGCGGGAACGCTTCGCCATAATGGGTGCCCCTTGTGGGTGAGGCCTCCATTGTGCATCGGCGCGGCGCGTTCGGGCAACGGGGTGGAGGCTTGGCGAAGACGATGTTACGGGCTGGCGGCGACAGGGCCAGGAACGACAGGGCCGGCGGCACCAGGGCTGCGGCCCGCGGGCTGCCGGCCCAGCAGGTCGTGGATTGCCTCGGCCAGCAGGCGCACCGGCTTGGCCGCCACGCCGGGGGCGCGGTGCAGCGCCATGTCGATGTCCCGCAGGGCGGGGAAGCCGTCCGCCTCGGTCAGGCGGCGCAGGGTCGGCGGTATGGTGCAGTCCTCCATGGCGGTGACGCCCAGCCCGCCCAGCACGGCGCCATGAACGGCCACCACGCTCTTGCTGATGAAGGACACCCGCCAGCCGCGCCCGATCCCCTCCAGCGCCGCGACGGCGAGGTCGCGCACCACGCAGCCCTTGGGGAAGAGGGCAAGCGGCAGCGGGTCCTCATGCTCGATGGCGCTCTTGTTGACGCCGTGCGGCGGGGCGACCCAGGCCACCGGCTCCCGCCGCACCAGCTCGCCGGCCTTGCTGTCCGGGGGCC
>Ga0065721_10050625_pt1 | contig 18861 bp, 15 predicted proteins | sample Mesricmetagenome_FD_59108 | JGI IMG/M metagenome (GOLD analysis project Ga0065721, IMG submission 59108) | Mesophilic microbial community from rice straw/compost enrichment Sample: eDNA_1 v2 (version 2) | ecosystem: Engineered > Solid waste > Grass > Composting > Bioreactor | place: USA: Davis... | reverse complement strand
GACAGAGAATTAATGTCACGTTACGAAATCATCTATATTCTTCGCCGGTGATGGCGTTGATGATTTTGAAGTTTTCGACGTGGTAATTGAGGTCGGCGCGGAAGGCCAGGCGGACACCGAAGAGTTTTTCCATGCGCACGAGGAGTTCGGCGTCTTCGCTGCGGAGGCGTTCGAGGATGCTTGGGTGGACAAGCACGCGCAGCGAATACTCTTTGCCGTCGCCGCGCGCCTGGAGGCGGCGGACGATGGAGGAGAGTTTGCGCTGGAGCTCCACCGACATCGTGGTGGCCGACTTCACGATGCCGCGGCCGCGGCAGTACGGGCAATCGGTGTACAAGTTGCTCGAGAGCGACTCCTGCTGGCGCTGGCGCGTCATCTGCATGATGCCGAGCTGCGAGATGGGCAGGATGTGGTTCTTTGCTTTGTCCTCCGACATCGCTTCGACCATCTTTTCGTAGACGGCGTTGCGGTGGCGGCGCTCCTTCATGTCGATGAAGTCGATGATGATGAGGCCGCCGAGATTGCGGAGGCGGATCTGGCGGGCAATCTCGACGGCGGCTTCGAGGTTCACCGCGTAGATGGTGTTTTTCTCGTCGCCGCCGCGGTTCTTATGGGAGCCGGTGTTTACGTCGACGGCGATGAGCGCCTCGGTTTCGTCGATGATGATTTCGCCGCCGGACGGGAGCGGGACTTTGCGTTGGAAGGTCTGCTCGATCTGGCGCTCGATATTAAAGCGTTCGAAGATCGGAATATTGTCTTTATACAATGCGATCTTGGACGCGGAGCGTTTGGAGATTTGGGCGACGAGTTTTTGTGTGTGGGTGTGGTCCTCGACGTTGTCGATGAGGACGCGGTCGACTTCCTCGGTGAGGAAATCGCGCACGGTGCGCTCGACGAGGTCGGGCTCTTGATAGAGGCACGCGGGGGCGCGCTCGCTCTGCATCTTTTCCTGGATGCGGGCCCAGGTCTTGAGAAGCAGGTGGAGGTCGCGGACGAAGTAGCGGGTTTTTTTGCCTTCGCCGGCGGTGCGGACGATCACGCTCATGCCTTCGGGGATGGTGAGCTCGTTGATCATCTGCTTGAGGCGGGCGCGTTCCTTGGGGTCCTCGATTTTGCGCGAGATGCCGCACTGGTCGGAGTAGGGCATGAGGACGAGGTAGCGTCCGGGGATGGCGAGATTGGTCGTGGTGCGCGGGCCTTTGGAGCCGATCGGGCCTTTGGTTACCTGGATGACGATCTCGGAGCCGGGCGGGTAGAGTCCGGGGATGTCTTTGACGGTGGGCTCGGCCGGGCGAACGGGCGCGTCGCGGCGTTTGTTGACGCGGACGACTTCAACCGAGGAATCGGCGGCCGCCGGGAGCATGTCCCAGTAGTGGAGGAAGGCGTTTTTGGAATAGCCGATATCGACGAAGGCGGCTTTGAGGCCGGCATCGAGGTTTTTGATGCGTCCCTTGTAGATGCCGCCGACCATGCGGTTGTCGGATTCGCGTTCGATTTCGAACTTTTCGAGGACGCCGTCGACGAGGAGGGCGACGCGTTTTTCGAGCGGTTCGGAATTGATGATCAGTTCGCGGAAGGACGTTTTCTCCTTCTGGAACATGGCGATGATTTTTTGGAGGAAAGGGCGGTCTTTGGACCGTTCCTTGGCGCCGGCTTTCAGTTCGGCGGCGTCGACGGGTTCGACTTCGGTCGGTGGAGGAGGGTTGGCCAGTTCTTCATCGTACTGACGGGAGGGATCCTGCGGCTGGCCGGAGGAGGCTGAGTTGGACTGCGATGGGACGCTCATGGTGCGTGTGTGGGTTGTGTGGGCGGGGGCACCGATGCGCGGTAGTTGCGGCGCAGGAAATCCCGGCAGAGCGGTCATTATCGCGGGAGGGGGACGTCATGAACGATCCCTCCTGAAGCGATAGACGCTCTGGACCAGTCCTTGCAGCAAGCAGCAACTAAGCAAAAAGGTGCCACCATAGCTTATGAAGGGAAGCGGTATGCCCGTAATGGGCATCAGTCCTATGCACATGGCGATGTTTACGAAGACATGCACCGTGAAGAGCAGAGTGACGCCGATGGCGATCAACGTGCCGAGCCGGTCTCTCGCGAGGCCGGCGATGCGGATGCTGTTAAACAGAACCAAGCCAAAAAGACCGATGACGGTCAGGCTTCCCAAAAATCCGATTTCCTCGGCGATAACCGGGAAAATAAAGTCGTTGTGCGAGACACCCGGCGGCAGGTAGCCGAGCTGGGCCTGCATGCCTTGTTTCCAGCCTTTGCCGCTCAATCCGCCCGAGCCGACGGCGATGAGCGATTGGTGGAGATTGTAGGCGTCTTTCGTGCCGCGGGGATCGATGATCTGCGGGTCGATGAAGGTGAGGATGCGATTTCGCTGATAATCGTGCAGCGGAACGATGGAGGTGGCCTCGTATTTGCCCTTGTCGCGCAGGAAGTCGTAGCCGTTTTCCTGCATGAACTTCACATAGTTGTAACTATCGATCCCGACGAAGCCTACGATCAAGATGAACGCTCCAAAGGCGGCCGCGAAAAACCGCAGCGACAGCTTCGAAACGTAGAGCATGGAGAACACCATCGGAGGGATCACAATCGCCGATTTAAGATCGGGTTGCAGCATGATCAAGATGATGGGGATACCCGCCGCAAGAGCCAATTTCCCGAGTACGCCGAGCGACTGACGAATGGTGCCGATGCGCGAGCGCGTGAGGATGCTCGCCGTCATCAAAAGCACGGCGATTTTGGCCGTTTCCGATGGCTGGAAGGAGGTGAATCCCAAGTTGATCCAACGCTTCGCGCCCCACCGTGCCGCCACGCCTCCGTCGATGCCGGGGATAAAAACCAGCAATAACGTGATGATCGAGGCCGCATAAATCCAATGCACGATCGTCAGCCAATATCGGTAATCGACGAGGGATACGGCGATATAGATGCCGGCGCCCATGAATAGAAACACGATCTGTTTTACCCACTCGGTGCCCAGGCGTTCGAGCTGGGCGCTGTAAATGAAACAGATGCCGATGGTGGACAATGCGATCATGGCCAGCGGCGTGATCCAATCGAAGCGTTCCCGCGTGGTTTTAAACACGCTGAGCCATTCGAGGGGTGTGCGGGCTTTGATCGCCATGGTTGCGACTTGGAAGCGGTGGGGAAACGTGCGCCGGGCGCAATGCCGATTTCAGGTTGGACGACCTTCGACGAAAAATCGTCGGTCGGCGCGCGCGCATTGTGAGGAACTTTTGATTGCGAAGGGGTGGGGAACCTAGTCTTGCCTTGGAGGCACTATGGCAGGCAACGCCTTCATTCCCATGACCCTTAAAAACCAAACCCTCCATTGGGTGCGCATCCTGCCGTGGATTTTGCTATTGGCTCTTTCTCCAGTCGCAAACGCTCAGCCGGCGGATGCCGCCGCAACGGCCGACGCGGATGTCATCGTGTCGGACACGCCGATGTTATTCGAAACCGAAGGCGGCGGCGTGCATGGGCAGCTGATCGTCGCGTCGGAAATCCTCAGCCCGGAGACGCGCGGCGATTTGGTGTTCACCATCACGCGCGATCCGTTGTCGGGCCGCGTGGGTCTCGCGGGCGGTGGCGAGAACGTCGATTTTTTCCAAAACAAAACCGCGCGCCTCGGCTATTTCGCGTATCAACCCAACGAAGGTTTTGTGGGCAAAGACTCGTTCACCTACTCGGTGCGCAACCAGACGAACGGCCTCGTCTTCAGCAACACCGTCGAGATCGACGTGAAACCGGAAGAGCCGGTCTTGCTGGATAAATTCGAGGTCAGCGCCGATCGCGAACGCATCATGAATGTCGTGCCCGTGGCGCTCACGACGCGCCCGAATCTTTCGATCACGCAAAAACTCCCGAGCCATGAAGACTTCATGTCGTCCGCCGATCGCGAGAGCATCGTCGATGCGAAAGTCGCCTATGTGTTGGACGATAAATCCAAACCGAAAAACGGCTCCGCCAAAATCGATCGCGCGACGGGCCAGCTCACCTACGCGCCGAATCCCGGATTCATCGGCGAAGATCGTTTTACTTATTATACATTTGACGAAAACAACACGCACCTCGGCGTCGAAAACACGATCTCGATCCAGGTCGAACCGATCCGTCATCCGAAACACATGGCGGTCGATCGCTCGAGCAGCCGCGAGGTCGATCTCGTGTTTGTCATCAACAACTCGCCTTCGATGGCGCCGCATCAAAATCGCATCGCGGAAAACCTCAGCCGCTTCCGCGAGCTTTTCCACACGCGCGATCTCGATTATCGCATCGGCGTGCTGACGACCGACTTCGTCAACTCCGACGGCGGTCGCGGCAATTACTTCAAGCGCGTTCGCGCCAACGAAATCGACGCCGCCGGCAATCTCGTGCTCGATCGCAAGGGACGCCCCAGGCAGTACACCAAACAAGTCGCGAGCAACGGCACGCTCGTGTCGCTGCCGGTGATGAAGCAGCCGTGGGTCACGCCGCGCACGCCGGACACGATTTTCTCCGAGCTCGTGAAAGTCGGCACCAATGGCGACAGCAATCGCACGGCGTTCACCGCGATTTATAACTTCGTCGCCGCTTATTATAATAAACAACACACCTTCCTCCGGCCCGAAGCCACGACGATCGTCGTTTTCTTCATGGACGAAGAAGAAACGCGCATGGCGATGTGGAAAGAGCAGCCGGGCCGTCAGCCGGTCGCCGAATGGGCGGAAAACGGCACGCTTCCCGAGCTGATCGCCGCGTATAACAAGCGCAATCCGCAGAAGCGCCAGACGCTCGATGGTTATATCAATTATTGGGTGCTGCGCCCCTTCATCATCGCGAAAGGCAACAAGCGTGGAAAGCTCGAGATGCACGCGGTCGTGTCGCCCGGCAATCGTTCGCATCGTCGCGCCGCCGAACTCACGGGCGGCACGGTGCTGAACATCGAAAGCGATTTCTCCGAACAACTCGCCGCGCTTGGCGATCGCATCGCCGACACGGTCGCGGTGGCGCTCGATCCGGTCGCTCCGGGCGCGACGCTTTACAAGAAGAGCCTGCGCGTGCTCGTGGATGGCGAAGAGATCAGCGCGAATCCAGAGAATGGATACGTTTACGACGAGCTCACGCACAGCATCCGTTTCCAAGGCGAAGCCAAGAAGAAGGCCTTTGCCGCGAAGATCGACATCTCCTACGAGGAGCACTTGTAAGGAAAGCGTTCTCCCCCAGCCGCCCGTTCGCCACGGGCGGCATTTTTTATGTCCCGACACGACGAGACGATCGGGGCGATGAGAACTTGCGCTGAAATTCCGTTGCGTCCGCACACGCAGACGACCGCGCAAAATCCGCTTGATCGTCCGCGTTAGATTATTTTTTAGCGACATTCTCAGCCGTGGCGCGCATCGACGGATTCTGAGCCGCCTGTGTTGATCACGGCCTCCTCTCCTCGCTTCCCTCTTATGATCGAAGTCAAAGGTCTGGTTAAGAATTACGGAGCCAAGCGCGCGGTTGATGGTGTGAGTTTCCGGGTGAACCGCGGCGATATTCTCGGATTTCTCGGCCCGAATGGCGCGGGCAAATCGACTACGATGAAGATGCTCACCGGCTTCATTCGGCCCGATGCCGGCACGGCGACGGTGGGCGGTATCGATGTGTCCGTCGATCCGGTCGGCGTGAAGCGCCAGCTCGGTTATCTGCCGGAAAGCGCGCCGGCTTATCCCGAGATGACGGTCGATGAATTTCTCGGCTTCATCGCCGAAGTGCGCGGATTTCGCGGCGACGAGAAGCGCGAGCGCGTCGAGAATGTGGTGCGCCTCACCCAGCTCGCCGCCGTTCGCAAGCAGACGATCGAAACGCTTTCCAAAGGTTATAAACAACGCGTCGGTTTCGCGCAGGCGTTAGTCCATAATCCACCCGCGCTCGTCCTCGACGAACCGACCGACGGCCTCGACCCGAATCAGAAAAACGAAGTCCGTTCGCTCATCAAATCGATGGCCGCGGAGAAGGCCGTGATTCTCTCGACGCATATCCTCGAAGAAGTCGATGCGCTCTGTAATCGCGTGATCATCATCTCGCGCGGACGCGTGGTCGTCGACGAAACGCCCGACGCGTTGCGCGCGCGTCAGCCCGGTGCGCGCCTCGACGAAATTTTCCGCTCCCTCACCGTTTCCGACTGAACCGTTTTCGCACGTCATGACGCAGATCATTCCCGTGTTCAAACGCGAGTTCCTCGGCTATTTTCGTTCGCCGGTCGCGTATGTTTTCCTGATTGTCTTTTCCGCAGCGGGCATCGGCCTCGCGTTTTTCATCGGTCAGTTTTTCAAGACCGGTGTCGCGTCGCTGGAGAGTTATTTCGCGTTTTATCCGTGGCTCTTCCTGTTCCTGATTCCGGCGGCGGGCATGCGCCTCTGGTCGGAAGAAAAACGCACGGGCACCGTGGAGTTGTTGTTCACGCTGCCCATCACGACCTTCGCCGCGGTGATGGGGAAATTTCTCGCGGCGTGGGCCTTCATAGCGATCGCGATTTTGCTGAGCCTGCCGCTGGCGGCGACGGCGGCGTATCTCGGCGATCCTGATTGGGGAATTGTGGCGACGACATATCTCGGCTCGATCCTGATGGCGGGCGGCTACCTCGGCGTGTGCTCGCTCACGTCGGCGCTTACGAAGAATCAAGTGATCAGCTTCGTGCTCAGTGTAGTGGCGTGCCTGATACTGCTTTTTCTCGGATGGAGTGTGTTCGCGGGAGTGCTCAACGCGATGTTTCCGGTTTGGCTCGTGGATACGCTCTCGAATTTCAGCTTCATCACGCATTTCGACGCGTTCGCCAAAGGCCTCATCGATCCGAGGGACGTTGTGTTTTTCCTCTCGCTGATGGGCTTCACGCTCTTCCTGAACGTCGTCGCTCTCGAACGTTAACTCTCGCCGCCGTAATCATGAAAACTGGCAGCAAAGTTGTCGCCATCGCTCTCCTGTTTGTCGGTCTCGTTCTCGTTAATTATCTCGCGTCGTCGATCCCCGCGCGCATCGACGCGACCGGCGAGTCGATCTATTCGTTGTCGCCCGGCACGCGGGCGATGCTCAGCAAGATTGAGGAACCGATCACGCTGGATTTTTATTTCTCCAAAGACGCGAGCGGACTGCCGATTTTTTATAAAAACTACGCTGTCCGCGTGCAGGAGATGCTGCGGCAGTATGTCCGCGAATCGCGCGGAAAATTGATCCTCAACGTCATCCATCCGCGCCCCGACACGCCGGAGGAAGAGAATGCGCTGGCCGCCGGCCTTTCGCCGCAAATTTCGCAGCAAGGAGGCGATCAATTTTTCTTCGGTCTCGTGGTCACGCAGGCCGATCAGCAAAAAAATCTGCCGGCGTTCGTGCCGCAGCGTGAGTCGTTTCTCGAATACGATCTTTCGAAGCTGATCTACGGGGTGCAGCAGTTCGAGAAACCGAAGCTGGGTCTGCTCACGAGTCTCCCGCTGCGCGGTGCAAGCGCGCAGGAAATGCGCATGGCGATGATGATGCGTCAGGCGCCGCAACCGGGGCAGTATGTCATAACGGAGTGGGAGCAATCCTTCAACATCGTCACCGTCGAATCCACTGCGACCGCGCTGCCGGAGGATCTCGACGCGCTCGCGGTGATTCATCCGCAAACGCTCACGCCGAAGCTGCAGTTCGCCATCGATCAATTCCTGCTCAGCGGCAAGCCGGTGTTCCTCGCAGTTGATCCGTCGTCGCAGCACTTCAAGCGACAGGGCTCGCAGCCCGCGATGTTTGGCGGACCGCAGCCCAACATCTCGAGCGATCTTGCGCCGCTGCTTACCGCTTACGGGATTTCCTACGACTCGGCGCGCATCGTCGGCGATTTGAAGCACGGCACGGATCTGCGCGATCCGCAGACGCGGCAGGTATCGCGCTATCCGACCTGGCTGAGTCTGCGCAAAGACCTGTTTAACGCGCAGGAGCAGCCCACGTCATCGCTCAACTCGGTGCTCATGGTCGAAGCCGGTGCCATCGCGCCCGCGCCGGAGTCCACGCTCACGTTTACGCCGCTCATCGAAACGTCGGACCAGTCGGGTATGATCGATGCGTTCATGACGCAGTTCGCCAGCGGCGAAGAACTCGCGCGTCAACTGACGCCGAGCGGCAAGAAAACCGTCGCCGCGCTCGTCACCGGAAAATTCAAAACCGCATTTCCCGACGGCGCGCCGAAAGATCCGCCGTCTGCGTCTTCGTCGAGCGACGACGCGAACAAGGGCGAGTCCAAGGGCGATGCCGACGCCAACGTCGCGGCGACCACCGAAGTGGCTTCGCTGAAAGAATCGGCCACGACGTCCACGCTGTTTATCATCGCCGACACGGACTGGCTCTTCGACGAGTTCAGCTTCGAGCGTTATTCCGTGTTTGGTCAGGTCGCGCTGCATCCCATCAACGACAATCTCGCGCTCGGCGCCAACGCCCTCGAGTTCATCGGCGGCTCGCAGGATCTCATTTCCATTCGCGGCAAAGGCACGTCGTTGCGGCCGTTCACGGTTGTTCGCGACATGGAGGTCGAGGCGCAGAAAAAATACCAGGCCAAGCTGACCGAACTCGAAGCGCGTCTCCAGGACGTACAGACGCGCCTCACCGAGTTGCAGGGCAAGAAGACTGAGGGAAATCGCCTCGTGGCCACGCCCGAGATAGCGCAGGCGATCGAAGATTTCCGCAAACAACAGGCGCAGCTCTCCGCCGAGCGTCGCGCGATTCGCCGAGCTTTGCGCGAAGACATCGACGCTCTGGAGAATCGCCTCCTCGTGCTGAACCTGCTCGCGGCGCCGCTTTTGCTGGGCGTGTTCGGATTCTGGTTCCACCGCGTGCGCCGTCGTTGAACACCTCAACTCTCTTTTGCGATGAAACTAAAACCACTCATCGTCTCCGTCTCCGCCCTCGCGGTTCTTTCCATCATCGTCTTTGTCGTGCGTCGGCCCGAGGCGCCGGCTTCCGCCGATGCGCGTGTTGGCGCGCCGGTAGTCGAAGCGGCGTTGATCGAACAAGCGACGAAGCTGCGCATTGTTGATCAAGCCAACACCGTGACGCTCACGCGCGGCGCCGACGATTCCTGGCGCGTGGAAGAATATCACGGTCTGCGCGCCGACTTCTCGAAACTCGCGCAGTTGGTGAGCTCGGTCGCCGAGGCGAAAATTACGCGCTTCGTTTCGGCGCGTTCGGAGATTCTCTCGCGGTTGGACTTCGGCGAGCGCCGTATCGAATTTTTCACTACAAACGACCGTTCGCTGGCGATGCTCGTGCTCGGTAAAAATGCGGACACCGGTGGTCGTTACGTAAAGTTTGGCGACGAATCGAGGGCGTACCTCGCCAACCTCAATGTGTGGCTCGACGCCGTTCCGAAAAACTGGGCCGACTCACGACTGCTTTCGCTCAAGCCGGAGGATGTCGCGCACATCGAGATTTCTCTCCCGAATGAAAAACCGCTGACCTTCTCCCGCGAAAAGGCCGGCGATCCGTGGACTACCGCCGAATTGCCGGAAAATCGTTCGATCGTGGAAACAAAGATCAGCGCGCTTGTGAGTTCGTTGGTTCATCTGCGCTTTAGCGAAACAACGGCGCCCGACGACGAAGCCGCGGTCGCCGCTCGCGCGCATACGCGCAGCTTTCGGCTGACGACGTTCGGCGGCGCGGCCTACACCGTCGCGCTTGGACGCAAACCCGAGGAAAAGAAATTAAAAACACCCGAGCCGGGCTCGACCGATTTTCTCAAAAACTCGCCCGTCAATCCCGACGGCAGTGTGAAGCCCGTCGAGCCGAAGCCGGAGCTGCCGGAGTTTGAAACGATCCCTGCGGGACCGGTGTACGTGTTTATCACCGCGGCGGATGAAAAGGAGCCCGTGAATGAGGCGATGCGCCAGCGCGCGTATCAGGTGTCTGAATACAGCTTCACCAGTCTTCCGCAGGGCGCGTCGGAGTTTTTTGAGGAAAAAGAGAAACCAGCAGCCTCAGCGGAAACATCCGAAGCGCCCGCGGGCGAATCCTGAGCGGGTGCCGCGTGCGCTGGGAGGCGCGACCTCAATGCGGTTTGTGGTACGCGCGTAATCAAGATCCGTGAAGTGCTGTCGGTACGTGTGTTGTTGCGCCATCATGGGAGGAACTCCGACCGCGCTGCGGAAATTTTCCCAGCACGGTCTGGGGCGTCGCTATTGGCACCGGTGATGAGCGTGGCGGACCAAGGCACCGCAGTCCGCGTATCCACGCCGGACGAACTCCAACAACACTGAGTATGAAAATGAAACATTCAGGAAAACGACTTCTCACCACTTGCACGCTAATCGCTTTGCTCCTCGGAGGCACCGCCTGCCGCGATGACGGCGCGCGATCCGGCGCGGACTCTGCGCCGACTTCCGGAGGAGGCGCCGGCGATACTGGTTCGTCGGGCAGCGGCAGCTACGGTACGGGTGGCGCTTCGGAAACCAGCGGCGGCTCCACCAGCGGTAGTGGTGGATCGGATACAAGCGGTTCAGGTGCGGGAACCTCCGATGCCTCCGGCGGAACGTCAGGCACCGGGTCAGGTGCCGGTCAAGGCACGTATTGAAACCGCCTTCATAACGGTGGCATCGCGGCAGAGTTCACGATGCTGCTTTCTGTCCTTGTAGAAGAATGAAAAACGCCGGCGCGGAGCGCTTAGCTCCTCAGTAACGTGGCGAATTGTTTCATCGCGAGCGACCGGTTGCCGGCTGCACGTGCAAAAACGTGCGTGATGGTGGGCGCTTTTTTCAACGGAACCACCGCGGCGGCGTTGCCGACAATCCGCGCAAGAGACGATGGCAACAAGGCGATGCCGGCTCCGGCAGCCACCATCACGGCTACGGCCTGCGCGCGGGGAGATTCCAGCACGATGCGTGGACGAAAGCCCGCGGCTCCGCAGAGCTGGCGCAGATAACGCGCGAAGGCGGGCGCCGCTTCGCTCGACACGGCGACCAAGGCCTCGCCGGCGAGATCGCGCATGGCGAGTTCCTTGCGCGAAGCGAGCGGATGGCCGAATGGCACAAATGCGGCCAGCGGTTCCTTGCGCCACGGGATGAATTGCACGCCCGGTGTTCGTTCGTGCGGCTGTAAGCCGACGAAACCGCCGTCGAGATTTCCCCGGCGGAGGGCATCGATTTGTTCGGCGGGCGAGATGTCTTGCATCTTGAGCTGCACATCGGGGTGGCGTTCGCGAAACACGCGCAGCGTGTCCACGAGCTCGGGACTGAGCACCGCGCTCACGAAACCCAGACGAAGCGAAACCGTCTGGCCCGAGGCAAAACGGCGCGTGGCTTCGCTGGCGCGCACGAGTTGAGGAAGCACCGAACGCGTTTCTTCATAAAAGAGCGCGCCGGCGGGCGTCAGCGCGACCTTGCGCTGTGTGCGCTCGAAGAGCGGCGTGCCGAGTTTTTCTTCGAGCGCGCGCACATGGCGCGAGAGCGGCGGCTGCGCGAGGTGTAGTTTTTGCGCGGCGCGGGTGAACGAAAGTTCCTCGGCCACGGCGATGAAGCACTCAAGTTCGCGCAAAGAATAGTCCATACCGAAAGAGTATCATAAATGGACTAAAAGGGTAGTTTTGTTATAACCGCTGCAGCGCTAGACTGGAGCATGGCCATCAGCGACACCATTAAACGCGGCAGCTTGCGTGCACCCCACCGGAGTCTTCTTCGTGCCACCGGCGCTATCCAATCCGAGAGCGATTGGGACAAACCCTTCATCGCGATCGCGAACTCATTTGTGCAGATCATCCCCGGCCACGCGCATCTCGATGTGGTGGGCCGGAAAGTTCGCGCGGCGGTTCGCGCGGCGGGTGGCGTGCCGTTCGAGTTCAATACCATCGGTGTGGACGACGGCATCGCGATGGGCCACGGCGGCATGAACTACTCGCTCGCGTCGCGCGAAATCATCGCCGACTCGATCGAGACGATGCTCCGTGCGCATTGCTTCGACGGCGTGGTGTGCATTCCCAACTGCGATAAGATTGTTCCCGGAATGATGATGGCGGCGGCGCGCGTGAACATCCCCGCGGTGTTTGTTTCGGGCGGTCCGATGGCGGCGGGGCGAAGTCCCTCGACGGGAAAAGCGCTCGATCTCGCGTCGGTGTTTGAGGCGGTCGGCCAACTTTCGACCGAGAGCATTACGGAGAATCAGCTCGACGAAATCGAACGTCACGCGTGTCCGACCTGCGGTTCGTGCTCGGGCATGTTCACGGCGAATTCGATGAATTGTCTCTGCGAAGCGCTCGGTCTGGCGTTGCCGGGCAATGGCTCGATTCTCGCGACCGATCCGGGACGCGATGCGTTGTTTGAGGCGGCCGGCCGCGCGATCATCGATCTCGTCCGGCGCAATGTGCGGCCGTCAGATATTCTCACGCGCCAAGCGTTCGAAAACGCGCTCGCGCTCGATATGGCGATGGGCGGTTCGTCCAACACGATTTTGCATACGCTCGCCGTGGCGCGCGAAGCGGGCGTGGAGCTGCGTCTCGAAGAGATCAACGCGCTCGCCGATCGCGTGCCGCATCTCTGCAAAGTGGCGCCCGCGGGGCAGCATCACATGGAGGACATCGATCGCGCGGGCGGCATTTCAGCGATCCTCAAGATGCTGAGCCTGCGGCCTGGCTTGGTGCATCTTGACACGCTCACGGTGAGCGGACGCACGCTGGGCGAGACGATCGCAAATGCGCAGGTGCGCGATGCGGAGGTGATTCGCACATTGGAAAACGCGTACTCGCCGCGCGGTGGTCTCGCGATTCTCTTTGGCAATCTCGCGCCCAACGGCGCTGTCGTGAAAGCAGCGGCCGTGTCTCCGTCGATGATGACCTTCCGCGGACCGGCGGTGATCTTCGAGTCGGAGGAAGACGCGCGCGTCGGCATCCTCGTTGGCAAAGTGAAAGCGGGCGATGTGGTGGTGATTCGTTACGAAGGCCCTCGCGGCGGACCCGGCATGCAAGAAATGCTCGGGCCAACCTCGGCGCTCGCGGGACGCGGACTCGGCGAATCGGTTGCGTTGATCACGGACGGACGCTTCTCCGGCGCGACGCGTGGCGGAGCGATCGGACATGTATCACCCGAAGCCGCCGCTGGCGGCCCCATTGCGCTGATCGAGCCCGGCGACATCATCGCGATCGATATTCCGCAACGCACGCTGACGCTTTGTGTGGATGACGCGGAGTTGGCGCGACGACGCGAATCTTGGCGTCCGCCTGCGAGAGATCTTGGCCGCGGTTATCTCGCCCGTTATGCGAGCATGGTTTCCAGCGCCGACGAAGGTGCGATTTTGAAAATGAACGGATGAAAACACTCATCACAACCGGCCTGTGTTCTGGTGAAACTCATGCTGAACTACTCTGCGCGTGATGAATCCTTGGCAGGTGTCGGGATTTTGCGAACGACGTAAGGGCGCACCTCTGTGCTGACATTATAGTGTTTTGCCGGGTGATTGGCGGCGATGGCGGCGGCTTCGGCGATGTCGCGCGCTTCCAAGAATATCAGCGCGACAATCGGCCATGCTCCGTTCGCGCCATCAGGGGCGACGATGCCGGGGTGGCGAACATCGGATTCAAGGCCGCGAGGATCGAGCGCGTGGCCGGCGAGATGATGTTTGGTGGCCCAAGCGACGATTGCTTTTTGACGACGATCTTGGTCGGCGTTCGTCAACGTGATCGGACCTTGGCGAAATATGATCACGTACGAGTGACGCTCGGGCGGTGGCGCGACGGCGCGATCGCTGCCGTGCGCAGACAACGCCGTGAGACCGAGCACGACGCGGGCGAGAGACGAGGGGAGCGAGTACATGCATCGAGCTTAGCACGCGGCGAAGAACGCGAATTGTAAGAATTCGGCGTCGCTCGCTCAGCATTTTTCGCGGGAAAAATAATCCGTCGGAGCGACGCCTGTCGCGCGGCTAAACTCGTGATTAAAATGCGCTTGATCGTAGTAACCGGCGGTGTGTGCCGCGGTGGTCAGCGATTTGCCGCTGCGAATGAGCTGCGCGGCGCGGTTCAGGCGGAGCAATGAAAGAAAGCGTTTGGGCGCTGCGCCGACCTGCCGACGAAAACGACGATCGAGGGCGCTCTGACTCAAGCCGATGTGACGCACCAGATCGCTCACGCGAGCGGCGGGCGACGCATGCTCAATCCAGTCGATCGCCGCTTGCACCAACGGATCGGGCTCGTGTGCCGCGAGACGAGCGGTGAGAAAACGTTCGAGGATTTGGATGCGCTGCGCGTGATTCGCGGCGCAAACGAGACGTTCGAGGATTTCCGAAATCTGACTGGAGCCGCCGAGCACATCGCCGAGATCCGTGTTGTTATTCCACAACGCATCGAGGGCTTCACGTGTGATTGCGGAAGCACCGAGCGGCGTGAAATGAACGATCAACATGGTGTTGTCATGACTATGGTGATGCTGCCGGACGTGATCGGTTAAACCGGATAGAATCGCACGCGACGACAGACGACGACCCGCGAGCAGGCATTCACCGCTGAGGCGAAACGCGGCGGTCAAGCCAAGTTCAGGGAGATGCCAATCGTCCCGCGCTTCAGACGATTCGACGATTAAAAACCGTCTCACCACAGCCTGAAGGGAAGGAGATGGTTTTGAGGAGTGAACCTTCATGTTGGTCCGCCGCCGCGGTTGATCATTGCTTTGGGCGCGTCGAAATTATGGCTCCTTCGAGCCAGAGCAAAGTTCGTACCCCAAAAAAAATGGCTGCCCGGGCTGGGATCGAACCAGCGACCAAGTGATTAACAGTCACCTGCTCTGCCACTGAGCTACCGGGCATCGGTATTCGCCGACATGTTGCCGCGCGAAAGAGGGCCGAAAGCACAGGCGCGGATTCATTCTTGTCAACGCTCCTTTTTACGGACCCAGCGAAAATCTTTCCCGGCTCCAAAGTTTTGTTTGCTTCACCGCCTCCGGACCTGTTCTTTCTGCACTCTTTTCCATTACGCCTGCCCTCGATTCCCGGGGTGACAGGGGGAACGAAACCATGAGCCAACAAAAACACACCCTCAATATCTCGTCTCGAGCCAGCACGGGCCGCTCCGCTTCCCGTCGTCTCCGCAAAGCCGATCGCATCCCGGCGATCCTTTACGGCAAGCACACCAATCCCGAGACGCTTTCCGTCGATGGTCCCGAATTCGGCCGCTTGTTAAAGGCGATCGGTGGTTCCGCGACGCTTATCGAGCTCCAGCGCCAGGACAACAAGGGCACGGCCCTCGCGTTCCTCCAGGAAGTGCAGCGCGATCCGATCACCGACAAGTACCTCCATGTCGACCTCCAGGAAGTGAAGGCCGACGAAAAGATGGAGATCCGCGTTCGCACGACGATCGTGGGCGAAGCCTATGGCGTGAAGACCCAGGGTGGCGTGTTGGAAACGTCTTCGTTCTTCCTGCGCGTTCGCTGCTTGCCGAAGGATCTCCCCAACGTGGTGCAGGTGGACGTCACCGAGTTGAAGCTCGGCGAGACCATCAAGGTCGGCGATTTGAAGCCGGTCGCCGGCGTCGAGTTCCTCGACCAGAAGAACCAGCCGGTCGTCTCCTGCGTGCAATCGCAGGGTGAAGAAGCTCCCGGCCAAGGTGCCGCTGCTGCTGCCGCTCCCGCCGCCGCCGCTGCTCCGGCCGCCGACAAGAAGGCCGCTGCTCCCGCCGCCGCCCCGGCCAAGAAGTAAGTTTTCCGCCCGGGCCGGCCGGCTTGACCGCCTCCGGCCCGGACGATTGTTCTTTGCATCATGTCGATTTCGCTCGTGGCCGGTTTGGGCAACCCCGGGCGCGAGTACGAGCAGACCCGCCACAATCTCGGGTTTATCGTCCTCGACGCATGGGCACGCCGGCTCGGACTCACCTGGCAAAAACAACGCGCTTATCAGGCCGAGACCGCTCGTTGGGAACGCGCTCCCGGGCAAAGTATCCTGCTCGTGAAGCCGCAGACCTATATGAACGAAAGTGGCCGCTCGCTGCAGAGCCTTGGCAGTTTTTATCGCATCCCGCCCACCTCGATGGTCGTGCTCTACGACGACCTCAATATCGAGCTGGGCCGCGTGAAACTCTCGGTCACCGGCAGTGCCGGCGGTCACAATGGTGTCGCCAGTTTGCTCGCCCACCTGGGCGACGGCTTCATCCGCTACCGCCTCGGCATCGGGCCCAAAGACCCGCCGCAAATCGACATGAAGGACTTCGTCCTCGGAAAATTCACTTCGGAACAACTCACGATCATCGACCAGACCCTCGATCAATATTTATCCGGCCTGCAAATCCTCCTCGACCGCGGGACAGCACAGGCCATGAACACACTTAACAGAAGAGAGAAACCCAATGAGCCAAAACAAACGTAATTACCGCGCGACCTTCATCCTCGATAACCGCGGCAAGGAAGATTCCATCGACGCCATCCTCGATGGCGTGAAGAACGAGATCGCCGCCGTCCAAGGCGAGATCACCGCCGTCGAAAACCTCGGCAAACGCGACTTCGTCCGCGTGACCGACAAAAAGATCACCGGCGCCACCTACGTGCAGGTGGACTTCACCGCCCCGGCCTCCGGCCCGGCCGCCCTCAAGGATCGCCTCCGCCTCAACAACAGCGTCTACCGCACCTTCGTTCTGGCCGTCTAAGGCCCGACGCGTGCAAGCACCCCATGGCCTCCTTCAATCAAGTCATTCTCGTTGGTAACCTGACGCGCGACCCGGAACTCCGCGTCACGCCGAAAGGCACCGCCATCTGCCAGTTCGGCCTCGCCGTGAACCGCCAGTTCAAGGACGAGTCCGGCCAGACTCGCGACGAAACGACTTTCGTGGATATCGAGGCCTGGGGCAAACAAGGCGAACTCGTTGCCAAGTACCTCACCAAAGGCAGCGCCGCGCTCGTCCAGGGCCGGCTCAAGCTCGATCAATGGGAGGATAAACAAACCCAGCAAAAGCGCAGCAAGCTGAAGGTTGTTTTGGAAAACGTGCAGTTTCTCTCCAGCCGTGGCGCCGGTGGCGGCCAGTCGGGTGGCGAAGAAAGCTTCGACCAGTCCGCGCCGGTCGAACGCTATTCGCCTCCGCAACGCAGCCAGCGCCCCGCACCGCCGCCTCCGCCGGATAACATCGACGAAGATGTGCCGTTCTAAGGAGATAGGGTTTGATAAGGTGAAACATTTAAGCCGTTCCCGTTGGGAACGGCTTTTTAGTGAGGAGCTGACGACATTCACGGAGTTCCGGATGTCGGGACTCGGAGGCTGGCCGGCGGGCCGAGGTACGACGGACGGAGATTGTCGTTATGGATAATGAACCGCTGGAAAACTACGCCGGGGTCGATCATCCAGACTCGGAGCGTGTGCACGCCTGGGGCGAGGTGCCCATGAGAGGATGGTTTCACCTTGATGTGATCTCCCACGGATTTGGTCCACCAAGGCGCGTATTTCCAATCGGGGACCGTCTCGTTTTCGTTGATGTTAATGATTTGGGGCGGCTCGTCGTCGATCGCTATAGCGAATTTGATACCATCTCCCGAACGGAAGTTTTGCGTGGGGGAGACATGGGTTTCAACGGTGACGGGGGCGCCGTCCAGCAGCGTAAATGTATATTCGAGTTGTGGCGCTCCTTCTGTCGTGTCGCGCGAGGCCGCGTTTGACGGAGCAATGGTCACTCCCGAGCCGGTTCGTCCGAGATTGGGCACGGTGATCCAGCGCGCGTCGGCGGCGTGGGTCGCGCGATCGAAGGCGTGGGCGTCAATGGCGACCACGCCATTGTTCTCCACGAAGCCGGCGACTCTGGGGGATTCGTTCCGAATAGGAACATTTATAGTATAACGTTCGCCTGCACCTGAGAGGACGAGTGCGCCCGTGGCGCGTCCAAGCGGCGCTTTTTCCCAGTTTATACGAACGAAGATTTTTTCGTCGAAACGGATCGTTCCCCCCGAACTGGAGACGGTGATCCAGTCCTCGCACGGAGCGATCGTGTAAGTGAGCGGCTCGCGACCGCGGTTGATGACCTCTATATAATGACGCTGATCGTTGATGCGGTCGGTGACGGGCAGATCGTGGACAAAGCTCCAGTCGGCTTCCACGTCGAGCCAGCCCCAGCGAGGCTGTCCGCTATGTTCGAGGAAAAAACCGAGTGTGGGCTTTTCGAGCGGTTGCACATAGGTGATGGCGGGCATGCGGTTGAGCGGCGGATGCGCCCAGGAGGTATAACCGATATGAGTCTGCGACATCATATGGTTCCATTTGCCTCCGAGTAAGTCTTCGTGGAAACGGCGGGTTAACTCGGCATCGCGCTCAAAGAGCTCGTGTACTTTGTCGGCGTAATAATTGGCCGAGGGCGCGCCGCGTTCCGCGTAGTGGGCGTTTTTCCCGGCCGCGATATACATCTCGAGGAGATTGGCGCAGGCCTCGATGGGGAAGAGGACGAGCTGGAAAAACGCAGGTTGTTGTTCTACCGGAAGACGGTCGTTTAACTCACGGGCGGACGCGGCGAGTTTTATATATTCCTCCAACACGCGGTCCGCCTCGCGGTAATTGGCGACGCTATAAGTGGTCGCCGTGAGCATCTCCGGTGTGCGGCGGGCATTGTATTTAGTATACAGGGCCAGCATCCCGGCGATGGCGTGGGCATGCCCTTCGCCAAATTGCTGCGCGGCCCAGCGTGTATAGTACGCCGGTAAATCCGCGGCGGTGATGCCCTCTGGGTTCCACGCGAGATCCAGGAAGAAACTCATGGGCAACTCCATCGGCTTGATATCGCCGACATTGACGATCCAGAGGTCGCGAACACCGGCATTGTAGGTGATCGTCATCTGCTCCCAGATGCGTTCTATCTGGGTGACATTGAGCCAACGGTAGGAAACAGGGGCACCGACGTAGTCGACGTGATAATACATTCCATAC
>Ga0065721_10050624_pt1 | contig 18862 bp, 21 predicted proteins | sample Mesricmetagenome_FD_59108 | JGI IMG/M metagenome (GOLD analysis project Ga0065721, IMG submission 59108) | Mesophilic microbial community from rice straw/compost enrichment Sample: eDNA_1 v2 (version 2) | ecosystem: Engineered > Solid waste > Grass > Composting > Bioreactor | place: USA: Davis... | reverse complement strand
AGACATCGAGCGGAAAAAAGAGAAGATCCAATCTCCGACGACCTACCGGATCACGCTCGTGCTTGCTCCGAACACCAGCGGCAGCGTAACGGTCCTCCGCGACGGAGAGAAAGTCTATGAGGTTCCCGTTCCTTACGAGGAAATTCCGGCAACGATCGATCCGGCGACCGAGGAGCCTTCGAATCCCCCTGACGGAACCGATACGGGAACGACGGACGGCGGAACGGAGCAAGGGACCGGAGAAACGGATGCGGACAATACACAGGATTAGGGAGTAGGTTTATGCCCCAAGGGATTATCTACAAGGCGCTAAGCGGGTATTATTACGTGGAGACGGAGACGGGGCAATCGGTTCAATGCCGCGCGAGAGGCATCTTCAAGAAGCGCGGGCAATCCCCGCTCGTCGGGGATCGGGTCGTCTTCAGCGAGACGGAGAACGGGGAAGGGGCGATCGAGGAGCTGCTTCCCCGAAGCACGGAGCTGATCCGGCCGCCGGTCTCGAACGTCGACCTGGCCGTGCTCGTGTTCTCGGTCGTTCGCCCGGAGCTGAATCTCCAACTGCTGGATAAGTTTCTCGTCCATATCGAGCATGCGGGACTCGACGCGCTGATCGTCTTCACGAAGCTCGACGCGATGGAAGCCTCCGAGGAGAGCGCGCGCATTCGGGCGGATGTCGAAGCCGCCCGGGATCTCTACGCGTCCATCGGCTACGAGACTTTGTGCGTCAGCTCCAAGAGGGGCGACGGGATCGAGGAGCTGAAGGAGCGTCTCGCCGGCCGCGTCGGCGTCTTCGCTGGGCAATCGGGCGTCGGCAAGTCTTCGCTCGTCAACGCTCTCGTTCCGGGTCTTACGCTCGAAACGAACGAGATCAGCGAGAAGCTGGGACGGGGGAAGCATACGACCCGGCACGTCGAGCTGGTTCGTCTTGCGGACGGCGGCCATGTCGCGGACACGCCCGGCTTCAGCCAGCTGGACTTCGCGGAGCTCGGCATCGAAGAGATCGGGTCCTGCTTCCGCGAGTTCGCCGAGCTGGCGGGCGGGTGCAAGTTCAGGGGCTGCACGCATATCCACGAGCCCGGCTGCGCGGTGAAGGAAGCCTTGGAGCAAGGGAGCGTCGCCAAGAGCCGGTACGAGCATTACGTCGGCTTCATGGCGGAATGGAGAGAGAACAGACGGAGGTATTAAAGGAATGACGATCATAGCACCTTCTATCCTGTCGGCCGACTTCGCCAAGCTCGGCGAGGACGTCCGCGATGCGGAGCGCTGCGGCGCGGACTGGATTCATATCGATATCATGGACGGCCAATTCGTGCCGAACCTGACGTTCGGGCCGCCGGTCGTCGGCGCTATCCGCTCCTATACGAGCCTGCCTTTCGACGTGCATCTGATGGTGAATACGCCGGAACGGTTGTTCGAGGATTTGAAGAAGGCCGGGGCGGATCGGATTACGGTTCATGCCGAAGCCTGCCTGCATCTTCACCGGACCGTCCATGCGATTCGCGAGCTCGGACTGAAGGCCGGCGTGGCTCTTAATCCGCATACTCCGCTGTCCGTGCTGGATCATATTCTCGAAGACATCGACCTGGCGCTGATCATGACGGTCAATCCCGGCTTCGGAGGCCAGTCGTTCATTCCGGCCATGCTTCCGAAGATCCGCGATCTGCGCGGCCGTTTGGACGCCAAAGGGCTTCACGGCGTCCACATCGAGGTAGACGGAGGCATTAACGGAGAGACGGCCGCCCTGGTCGCGCAAGCCGGAGCCGACGCTCTTGTCGCGGGCAATTATATTTACGGGAATAACGACCGTGCATCCGCGATTTCGACTTTGAAGAACGCGGCCAAGGCGTGAAAATTCTCTTTTTCTGTCCGGACTAGGACAACCGCGTACCCGCATACATTATATCAACAACGCGTGTCACCGAATCGGCGCGTTCGTGCGTTCAGCTGCGGGGACGCTCTAAGTCCGGAGGAGGGTGGAGGATGAAGTTCTATACCATCAAGCTGCCGAAATTTCTGGGCGGGTTCGTCAAAGCAATCCTGAACACGTTCCAGAAGAACTAACGCCTCCTTGGAACCCGCGGTTCCCGGAGGCTCCGGCTTGGCCGGGAGACGCTTGCAAGCATACGGCGGCCAGCGCCACAACAAAAAGCACCTGGAGCTCCAGGTGCTTTTTGTTATAGGTATCCATGCATATCCCTAGTCATTTCGCTTGGGAATCGCCGTAAAGTGGAATTAAACGCGGGTCACTTTGCCGGATTTCAGGGCGCGGGTGCTGACGTAAACGCGTTTCGGCTTACCGTTCACCAGAATGCGCACTTTTTGCACGTTGACTCCCCAAGAACGCTTGTTGTGGTTGTTAGCGTGAGATACGTTGTTACCGGAGCTAGGCTTCTTCCCCGTAATGTAACATTTGCGAGCCATTAAATCCACCTCCCTACCAAGACCTTGCAGACACTTTCATTATCATATCATACGGGCAGGGGCGTTGCAATCTGTGTTTTCGGCTTCATCTCGAACAATTTTTATAGTACAATAGGATATGGTCCATAATACCAGCATAAAGGAGTGGATTCCGTGCCCATGCAGATGGCGACCGAGAACGGTAAGATTGATATAGCAGATCAGGTGCTCGCCGTCATAGCGGGATCGGCTGCGATGGATTGTTTTGGACTGGTTGGAATGGCTTCCCGCAAGCAGCTTAAGGACGGCATCGCCGAGCTGCTCGGAAGAGAGAATTTGTCGCGCGGCGTCGAAGTCCGGCGCACCGGGGAGCAGATTCACTTGGACCTCTTCGTTATCGTCAGCTATGGAACGAAGATCTCCGAAGTAGCGCATAACATTCAAACTAAAGTTAAATACGTACTCGATGAGATTGTCGGGCTTCGCGTCGATTCCGTCAACGTCTATGTTCAAGGCGTACGAGTGTCTCAATAGGCAACGACCGGATGCATCAAGACAGCATGAGAACGACCGATCGTACCTTCGGGAGGAGAATAGGCATTTGAACAAACGCAGCTTGAACGGAACGGAATGGTCCGCCATGATTCTGGCCGGAGCCGAGAGGCTGTCGGCCCATGCGGATCGAGTTAACGAATTGAACGTATTCCCGGTTCCGGACGGAGACACGGGAACGAATATGAATATGACGATGACGGCGGGGGCGAACGAGCTTCGCGGCAAGCCGTCCGCCGAGGTCGGCCGGGCGGCCGAAGTCCTGGCCAAGGGGCTGCTGATGGGAGCGCGCGGCAATTCCGGCGTTATTCTATCCCAGCTCTTCAGGGGCTTCTCGCGCGCCGTCTCCGGACAGCAAGAGATAGGCGTGTCCGCGTTCGCCGCCGCCCTGCAACAAGGAGTTGATACCGCTTACAAGTCGGTCGTGAAGCCCGTCGAGGGGACGATTCTGACGGTGGCGCGCGAAGCGGCCAAGCACGGGCTTGCCGTTTCGCGCCGAACGGCCGACCTTACGGAATGGATGCAAGAGGTCGTCTCCAAGGCTTCGGAGACGCTCGCGCGAACGCCCGACATGCTGCCCGTTCTGAAGCAGGTCGGCGTCGTGGACTCCGGCGGGCAGGGGCTCGTCTACCTGTATGAAGGATTCCTGGAGTACTTGGAGGGCCGCGCCGGAGCCGGCTTCGCCGCCGCCGGCGCGGCCGCAGCGGCTCCCACGGTTTCGATCGCGCCGGTACGGCACGAAGCGGCACCGGGCTCCGCCCAATCGAGAATCAGGACGGAATCCATTCAATTCCCATACGACATGGAGTTTTTCATTAATCGGGATGCCGTCGCCGGAAGGACTCCGTTCCCGGAAGCGTCCTTCCGCAAGACGCTGGAGAAGGACGGGGATTCCATCATCCTGATCGATGACGGGGACATCGTTAAGGTTCACGTGCATTCCCGCCGTCCGGGCGACGTCCTGAACGCCGCGCTGCTCTACGGCGAGCTGTCGTCGATTCACATCCTCAACATGCAGGATCAACATCGCGAACTGCTCGAGAGCGAGGACAAGGGAGAGCGGGTCGCCAGTCTTCCGACCTCCTACGAGAACGAGTCGATCGGCTTCGAGGCGGCGTCGGGCTATCCGCCGGAAGCCATCTCCAAGCTGGCGGAGGCGGAAGCCGGCCAGGCGGCCGTAGCCGTTCAGAGCGCGGCGCACCCGCTTGCCTTCGAGATGGCTCCTTTCGGTATCGTGGCCGTCAGCACGGGCAAGGGCAACGAGCAGCTGCTGCGCAGCCTTGGAGTCGATTCGGTTATTTCCGGCGGCCAGAGCATGAACCCGAGCACGGAGGATCTCGTGCAGGCGATCGCTTCGCTCGCCGTCGAACATATCTACATTCTGCCGAACAACTCCAACGTTCAGCTGGCGGCCAAGCAAGCCGCGGAGCTGTCGGAGAAGCCGGTCACGGTCATCCCGACGACGAGCGTTCCCCAAGGAATGGCGGCTCTGCTTGCTTTCCGCGAGGAAGACACGCTGGAGGCCAATACCGGCCGGATGCTCAAGGCGATCGAGAAGGTGGCGACCGGGCAGCTGACGAAGGCCGTACGGGATACGAGAATGGACGGAATCGACATTCAGGGAGGCCAGTATATCGGCATTCTGAACAAGACGATCGTCGCTTCGGACGACAGCTTGATCGAGGCCGCGCGCCTCTTGCTGGCCAAGATGCTGGCCGAAGGCGACGAAGTGCTCACTATCCTGACGGGCGAGGGAGCGGATTCCGATTACACGGAGACGCTGCTGGCCTGGATCGAACGGAATTATCCGGATGCCGAAGTCGAAGTCCATGACGGCGGTCAGCCTTTGTACCCGTATTGGTTCATGGTCGAGAGCGTTTGACCGCGTCAATGAAGATACCTGTTTACGGAGGAATGGGAATGGGAGCAATCGCTCTGGTAACGGACAGCACGTCGGATATTCCTCGCGAGGTAAGGGAACGGCTTGGAATCGAAATGGTTCCCCTGACGGTTCACTTCGGCGATGAGGCCTACTTGGATAACGTCAATCTGCAGCCCGTCGAATTCTATCAGAAGCTTCAAAGCTTCCAAGGATTGCCGAAGTCGTCCCAGCCGTCGCCGGCCGATTTTCTGGCCGTGTTCGAACGATTGATCGCCGAAGGGAAGCAAGTGATTTCGATCAATCTGTCCTCCGCCTTAAGCGGAACCTATCAATCGGCTTTGCTAGCGAGGTCGATGCTCGAGGATGAATCGCCGGTTACCGTCATCGATTCGAAATCGGCCTCCTACGGCTACGGCATGCTGGTCGTCAAAGCCGCCGAGCTGGCGGAACAGGGCGCTTCCAAAGAAGAGATCATCGAAGCCGTAGCGCGCCTTAAGGAATCGACGAAGCTCTACTTCCTGGTCGATACGCTCGAGTACCTTCATAAAGGCGGGAGAATCGGACGGGCCTCGGCCCTGTTCGGATCGCTCCTCAACATCAAGCCGATTCTGACGATCGATTCCGAAGGGTACGTGAACGCGCTCGACAAGGCGAGAGGCCAAAAAAGAGCGTTCGCCCGAATCGTCGAGCTGCTGGAGGCCGACTTCGCGGGCAGTCCCGTCGACCTCAACGTCGTGGTAACGCCGGGCAAGACGGAGATGGCGGAAGAGCTGATCGCCCTTCTGAAGGAGCGATTCCCGATCCGGAGTTACTTGCAGTCGGAGATCGGTCCCGTCATCGGCACGCATGCCGGCCCGGGCACCGTCGGTATTTTCATGAGCCCGGCCGCTGCCGAATAATTCGGAGGGCCGGAGGATTGGCGGCGCCTCCGCGCTAACGTATTCGGACCTGAGCCGTACGTCGCGGAGAGCTTCGCTCGAATGAGGTTGGTTGCCATGAGTTTGGACTTATTCGCTATTCCCGTCGAGAAGCTTCGAGGCGTGAGCACCCAGAAATCCGGGGAGCTTCACGCCTTGGGTGTTTTTACGATCGGAGACTTAATGGAGTATTATCCGTTCCGTTACGAGGACTATCGCCTTAGAGAGTTCGGAGAGGTGAAGGACGGGGAGAAAATAACGGTTCAGGCCGTCGTCGCCGCCCATCCGACGCTGCAGCGCTACGGCCGGACGGCCCGGCTGATGTGCAGGGTTACGGTAGAAGGGCTTCTCGTGACGGCGGTTTGGTTCAACCGGGCGTTCTTAAAGGATCAACTGACGGTCGGCCGGGAGATCATCCTGACGGGCAAATGGGACCAGAGAAGACGCCAGATCACGGTGGCCGAATCGGAGTTCCCCGATCGCGGAGCCGCCAAGTCGGGAACGCTTCAACCGGTCTATTCCGTCGGGGGCGGCATCACGCAGCCTTGGATCCGCAAGAAGATCGACGAAGCGCTGAATCAATACGGCGCGATGATCCCCGAGATTCTGCCGGCGGAGATCGTCCATCGGCATGAGCTCATTCCCAGGCGGGAGGCGGTCGCGCGGATCCATCGGCCGGAGAATTCGCGGGAGGGGCAGGAAGCCCGCCGAAGGATGGTTTACGAGGAGCTGTTCCTGTTCGAGCTCAAGCTTCAGGCTTACCGGGCGGCGAACCGCAAGCAGCCGGACGGCATCGCCCATCCGATCAAGAGCGAGGAGATCCGGGCGTTCGCGTCGGCGCTGCCCTTCGAGCTGACCGATTCCCAGAAGCAGGTCATCAACGAAATCACGTCCGACATGAAGCGACCTTACGCGATGAATCGGCTATTGCAAGGGGACGTAGGCTCCGGGAAAACGATCGTTTCCGCCGTGGCGCTTTATGCCTCCGTCCGGGCCGGCTATCAAGGAGCCTTGATGGTGCCGACGGAGATTCTGGCGGAACAGCATTACCGTTCCCTGTCCAAGCTGTTCGAGCCTTATGGCATCCAAGTGGCGCTCTTGACGGGGAGCGCGACGGACCGCAAGCGCCGGGACATTCTCGCCAGCCTGGAGATGGGGCTTGTCGATATTCTGATCGGCACCCATGCCCTCATCCAGGACGACGTCTACTTCCGGAAGCTGGGCCTTGTCGTGACGGATGAGCAGCATCGCTTCGGCGTCAACCAAAGAAGCGTTCTGCGGCGCAAGGGACTGAACCCCGACGTGCTCTCGATGACGGCGACTCCGATTCCTCGGACGCTAGCCATTACCGTCTTTGGCGATATGGACGTCTCGACGATCAAGGAGCGGCCGAAGGGAAGACTTCCGATCAAGACGTACTGGGTGAAGCACGAGATGATGGACCGGGTGCTGGGCTTTATCCGCCGGGAAGCGGAGCTCGGCCATCAGACGTTCTTCATCTGTCCGCTGATCGAGGAATCGGAGAAGCTGGACGTCCAGAACGCGATCGATCTGCACGTACAATTGAAGCTGGCGCTGCCCGAGCTGGCGATCGGCCTTCTGCATGGACGAATGTCCGCCGCCGAGAAGGAGCAGGCGATGGCCGACTTCGCCGCCAAGGAGACGAACGTGCTCGTCTCGACGACGGTTATCGAGGTCGGGGTCGACGTGCCGAACGCGACGCTGATGATCGTGATGGACGCGGACCGCTTCGGCTTGTCCCAGCTTCACCAGCTAAGAGGGCGGGTCGGACGAAGCGAATTCCAATCCTACTGCGTCCTGATCGCCAATCCGAAGTCGGAGAACGGCCAAGAGCGGATGAAGGCGATGACGGACACGGACGACGGCTTCGAGATCGCGAGGCGGGATCTGGAGCTGCGCGGTCCCGGAGAGTTCTTCGGCACGAAGCAGAGCGGAGTCCCCGAATTCCGGATCGCGAATCTGATCGAGGACTTCGCGGTGCTGGAGCAGGCGCGTGACGACGCGGCGGAGCTGACGGCCCTGCCGGAATTCTGGACGTCGCCCGCTTATGAAGGGTTAAGGGAATATCTGCGAAGAGAGGCGAACCTGCAAGGGGAACCGCTGGACTAACGAGTTAAGCCGAACAAGACAAGCGGAGCATGGAAGTCAAGGGTCTATAGGGTCTCACGCATCCAGAAACGGCATAGGATAGTCAAGACATCGCCGAGAGGAAGTGAGTTTCGAATGAGCTGGCAGAAATTCGGCATCCGGCCGGATTTGGTGGAACGCGTCAAGTTCAAGATGAAAAACCCGACAACCAAGGAAAAAATCAAACAGCTGCTGGAAGGAGCGAACAAATACGATCTGCAGGATCGATTGAAGGTTCGCAGATGGGTCAAGTCGGCGGCGAAGATTCTGAACGAGCCGCTGACGGACGTTCAAGAGGAGCAGATCGTCTCTTTTGTGCTCGCGCAGAAAATCGACCCCAAAAACACGCTGCATCTGATCAAGCTGTGGGCGATGTTCCGTTAGAGACTCCGATAGAGACTTTAGGGATTAACTCGTTGAGGACGGCGTTTCTTAGGAAAGCTTAAAGCGACGCGTTAAGGAAGATGCCGAATCGGTTCGGCATCTTCTTTTGCGCTGCGCTCGCCGGTCGATCTTCCGGATACCGCCCGTACGGCGTTTATCACGTCCAACGGGTGAATTTGCGGGATCATGTGGGCTGCATGCGGCAATACGATCAGATCCGATTCCGGGATCTCGCGGTGCAACCGATAGCTGTGTTCTTTGGTCGGGAACGGATCCTCGCCGCCGACGACGATGACAAGCGGCGTTCGGATCCGCTTGTACCTCTCCATCGCGGCTTTGGCGGCAGGAACGAACGCCAGCACGTCTTCCCGGTTGGCTCTGAACTGCGACGGGCGAAGCCAGTAGGCGAGCGTGGCTTGCCGGTACGATTCGGGCACGGGCTCGGGTTTGAACGTTTCGCGCAGAACGGCGTTCGTTAGAAGCGGGCCGACGACGGGCAGCAGCGTGCGCAGCAGGAAAGCTCCCAGGACCGGCGCCGTAGCGATCGTCGAGATCGGGTCCCCCTTCTCCGCCGGGTACCCTTCCGGATAGAATCCGCCCCCCAGCGTCACGATCCCGGCCAGATCGTCCGGGTATTCCAGCGCATAGGTCAGCGCGAGAACGCCGCTCCACGAATGGGCGACGAGAATCGGCTTCTCGATTCCCAGCCCGATCAGAGCCCGGCGCAGCAGCATCGCCTGCTTCCCGGGAGTGACGCGCTCGCCGTCCGGCCGCTCGCTGTATCCGTATCCGGGCCGGTCGAAGGCGATCCCGCAATACCCGCTTCGGGCGGCGATGTCGATCGTCTCCCGGTAATCTTCGGCGGTCAGAACGCCGCCATGGAGGAACACGACCGGCCGCCCTTCGCCTTTGCGGATAAAATGCAGCTTGACGCCGTCCGCTTCAACGAATTCTCCCCGAGGCGGGTACCGCTTCTCCGCCATTCGAACCTTGTATCGTCCATACCCGTAAAACGCGCCTGACAAGATCAGCACGACCGCCAACAGTATCGTTATCGCAACCATTTGTTTGTCCTCCTAATCCAATCGAATACTTTCAAATGTGTTATTGACGTACTTAAAAGTATGTTTACGGTAAAAGGACCCGTCGCCGCAGCGAACGGTTATCGCTTGACGACGATGCCCTGCCCCAACGTTCTCGACACCGTTCGAATCAGCGAACGCAGCCGCTCCGGTCTCGGGTCGAGGATCCATTCCACGAGGACGCCCTTTAACAACGCATCGAACATCGCCGCAATCGAATAGGGATCCGCGCTGTCGTCCAGGTATCTTCTGCGCTGCAGTTCCAGCAAGAGCTCCGCCACGCGGCTCAGCAAGCTGCGGTGCAGCTTGCTCATTCGCTCCCGGATGTCCGGGTCCCGGCCGGACACCAGAAACTCCATGAACAGCATCGAGTCCGCTTCGCCCGACTCCAGGCAGAGCAACTGGGACGCCAGCCATTCGGCAAGCGCGGACGCCGGCTCCTCCGCCTGCAGGACGCGTTCGATCTGGCCGGGAAGCATGCGGAGCTGCCGCTCGTAATGGCCTTCAAGCATCGCCAGGAACAAGTCCTGCTTGGACGAGAAGTGCCAATAGACGGCTCCCTTGCTCAGGCCGGCATGTTCGGCGACCTTGTCCAAGGAAGCGTTCGTATACCCGAACGCCGAGAACACGGAAGCCGCCGATTCCAGAACGCGGGTCTTCGTGTCGGCAAGCGCGGGATCGCGAGCTTCTTGCTTCTCCTTCAGCCATTCCCTCATCTCGCGCTTGCCCCCGAAATGCCTGCGGACGGCGGTCCAATGGACTTGGGCGGCTTCGGCCACCTCGGCAAAGGTAATCGCGTCGAAAGGCTTCGTCTCCGCGATGCGCTCCGCGGCCTGCAGCACTTTGTCCCGTACGGTCAAGCCCTTCGCCTCCTTGCTGTCATCGAAATGTGATATTCAGATACCAATCAGTATGTTCCAATCCGCCGTCTTCTGTCAAGCCCCGAACCGGCGGGCCCGGCGGATCCGGCCGAAACCCTGATCCGCCTTATTTCGCCACCCGCTCGATGAGGGAGGGACTGTCGTTCCGAACGTTGCCGACGGCGGCGCTCACCTCGTAGGCCGCCATCTCGTCCGCCGGGTACGGAACGAGCAGATGCTTCAGGCTTGCCGGCTCCCGCACCCGGCGGTCGAGCCACAGCGCTTCATCCTCCGGCTTCAGGATGACCGGCATCCTGTCGTGAATATCGGCCATGAGCCGATTGGGCGCGGTCGTCAGCACCGTGCACGTATGCCATTTCTCTCCCGCGGGAGAGACCCAGGTCTCGTACAAGCCGGCCAGGCTGAACAACCCGCCTCCCTTCAGCGTAATCCGCATCGGCTTCTTGCCGCCCGCGGAGCGCTGCCATTCGTAGAAGCCGTCGGCAGGCAGGAGGCAGCGCTTGCTAAGATAAGCGTTCCGGAAGGCGGGCCGCTCCTCGATCGTCTCCGCGCGGGCGTTGATCATCTTGTTGCCGATCTTGGCGTCCTCCGCCCAGGGAGGAACCAGCCCCCACTTGAGCAGGCCGATCCGATTGCGGCTGCCGTCGTTGATGACGGCGGGAACGAGCTGTCCCGGAGCCACGTTGTAGCGAGGCTGATAGGGGCTAATGACGTTCTCCGCGAAATAACGCGCCAGCATCTCCTCAATCGTCACCGTTATCGTATATCTTCCGCACATGCTCGTTCCTCCCGTATTTTTTATGCCGCACGTGTCTATGAATCTACTCTCCTTATTATAACTCAAAGACGCCCCGGACAGTCGCATCCGAATTCTGACGGTTGACGTAAGGCGCATTTTCCCATTATGATGAACAACGAGACAACCAACATATCGAACGTTTACGCGGGAGCTGAGGGAACTTGGCTGAGAGGGAAGCTGATCCGCTTTCGACCGTCAGACCTGATCTGGATAATTCCAGCGGAGGCAGTTGCACCTATCCGAAGGGATTCGCATTCTCATGCGCTCCTTCGAATTGTCCGCGCGCGGCGCGGTAAGGTGAGAGAGAAGCGTCAGCCTTGAAGAAGGCGGCGGATTCTCCCTATCGTCCTTGCATGACATGGACGCCCTCCGGTTTCGGGGGGCGTTTTTTTGTTGCTTCCGTTATGGATACTAGGCTAGGAGAACGATGCGATCGTACGGGCATGGGGTTGCGGCTCGGGTCGGTTCGCAGGTCTGCGCGGGTACGAGGTTCGGCGGGCGGCTGGCCAGCGTCGGCGGAAGCTCGGGATCGCCAGGCATCTGGTTGCTCAGACGAAGAGAACAGGGGAGAGACAAAAGATGAAGAGCAAGTACGGAAAATTCGGCAAGGCAAGCCTGCTGTCGCTGACGGCGCTGCTTCTTGCGGCGGGCTGCGGCAACAACGCGGAATCGAACGAAGGCGGGGCTTCCTCAAGCGCGTCGAAGGAGCTGGAGGAAGTCAAGGTCGTGCTGGATTGGACTCCGAACACGAACCATACGGGGCTGTACGTGGCGGCCGCTCAAGGCTTCTGGGAAAAAAGAGGGCTGAAGGTCGAGATCGTCCAGCCGCCGGAGAGCGGAGCGGACGCGATGGTGGCGAGCGGAGCGGCCGACTTCGGCGTCGGAGCCCAGGAGGGTCTTACTCTGGCGCGCGAGCAGGACATGCCGTTGGTGTCCCTGGCGGCCATCATCCAGCACAACACCTCGGGCTTCGCCAGCCCGGCGGAGAAGGGGATCAAGGAGCCGAAGGACTTCGAAGGGCATACTTACGGCGGATGGGGCTCCCCCGCGGAAGAAGCCGTCATCGGGTCGATGATGAAGAACCAAGGCGCCGACGTAAGCAAGGTGAAGTTCGTCAACGCCGGAACGGCCGACTTCTTCACGGCGATCACGAAGGACATCGACTTCGAATGGATTTTCCAGGCGTGGACCGGCATCGAGGCCGAGCAGCGCGGCATCAAGCTGAACATGGTGTACCTGTCCGACTTCGACAAGAGACTCGATTATTACACGCCGATTCTGGAGACGAGCGAGAAAATGATCGCCGACAAGCCGGACGTCGTGCGCGCCTTCGTCGAAGGAGCGTCCGAGGGCTACGAGTACGCGATCGAGCATCCGGCGGAATCGGCGGACATCCTGCTGAAGGCCGTGCCGGATCTGAATGCGGAACTCGTGAAGGCGAGCCAGGAGTGGCTGGCGGGCAAGTATCAGGATGACGCTCCCCGTTGGGGCGAGCAGAAGCGGGAGGTCTGGTCCGGTTACGCGGAGTTCCTGAAGGAGCACGGACTTCTCAAGGCCGACCTCGATTACGACGCCATGTTCACGAACGACTTTTTGCCGCAAAAATAACGAAAAATTGACTAGGAGGAAAAGCCTGTGGCGCAAGCTCTGTTAAGCATTCAAATTTTGCCGAAGCTGAAGCAAGGGGATACGGACGTGATTCCTTACGTCGACCGCGCGATCGAGATCATCAAGGAGTCGGGCGTTCCTTACCGGGTCGGCCCGCTGGAGACGACGATGGAAGGGGACCTCGACACGCTGCTGGACATCGTCAAAAAAATGAACGCGGAAATGTTCGAGCTCGGCAGCCCGTCCGTCCTGTCCCAAATCAAGCTGTCGGTGGACGGAAGCGGCAACGCCTCGATGGCGCGGCTCTTGCAGAAATATCCCGATGGCCGGTAACGTTCGCCGGGCGATCGTGCCGGGCGGAACGCTCCTCGCTTTGCTGCTTATATGGCAGGCTAGCTGCATGGCGTTCGACGTGAAGCCGTACGTGCTTCCGTCGCCTTGGACGATCGCTTCCTACATGGGGGAGAACGCCTCCCGGCTGTGGGATCAGATGTGGTTCACCCTCCGTCTGGCCCTTAAGGGAATGGGGCTCGGAGTGGCGATCGGCATCCTGGCCGCTCTGCTGTTCCATCTCATTCCCGGAGTGAGGGCGGCGCTGTCGCCGATCATCATCATCACGCAGAATATCCCGACGATCGCCTTGGGGCCGCTGCTGATCGTCTGGTTCGGATTCGGACTTATGCCTAAGCTGATTTTGCTCGTTCTCGTGTGCTTTTTCCCCGTCGCCTGGTCCATGCTCGCGGGGCTCGGCCAAGCGGCGCCGCACCTTCGGGAATACCTCTCGATGATCGGGGCTTCCCGGTGGGAGATTCTTCGCCGGCTGGAGCTGCCCGCCTCTCTTCCGTCCTTCTTCACCGGATTGAAGCTGACGGCGACCTACGGCGTGACGGCGGCCATCGTGGCGGAATGGCTCGGCTCCAGCGAAGGCATCGGCCACTACATCGTGCTCAAGTCCAAGGGCTACGACACGGTCGGCGTGTTCTCCGCGATCGTCTGCATCGTGGCGCTGGCTCTCGCTTTCTACGGCGCCGCCGCTCTATTGGAGAGGCTGGTCATCCGTTGGAGACCTTCGGCATCGGGCGGAAAAGGAGGGCGTTCGGAATGAGCGAAACTTCATCGGCAAAGCTGGAGCTGACCGGCGTATCCAAAAGCTATTCTAGAGACCGCAAACGCCATCCGGTGCTCGATCGGTTGTCCCTCCGCGTCGGCGAAGGAGAATTCGTCACGCTGATCGGCCCGTCCGGCAGCGGCAAATCGACGCTGTTCCGGCTGATCGGCGGCGTCGAGCTTCCGGACGAAGGAAGCATTCGGATCGACGGCAAGGAGACGACCGGCGAGCGCGGGCACATCAGCTATATGCCTCAGCAAGCGTCGCTGTTTCCGTGGCTGTCGGTAGCGGCCAACATCAGCTCCGCCCTGACGACGGCGGGAATCCGGGCGGACGAAGCGAAGCGGCTGGCATCGGAATGGCTCGGTAGAATCGGGCTGGGCGACGTGGCCCGCGAATATCCGCACGTTCTGTCCGGCGGCATGCAGCAGCGCGTTTCCTTCTTGCGCGCGCTGCTCATGCCGCGAGCCGTCATGTGCCTAGACGAGCCGTTCGCCGCGCTCGACGCCTTGACCCGCGCCGAGATGCAAGCGTGGCTGCTGAGGCTGTGGGAGGAGGAGCGGCGCTCGGTGCTGTTCGTCACGCACAGCATCGAGGAGGCGCTGACGCTCTCGGATCGCATTTACGTGCTCTCGCGCGCTCCCGCGCGGATCCTGAAGGAGATCCGGGTTCCGTTCTCCCGCCCTCGCCGCGAGGACGTGTGGAAGGAGCCGGAGTTCGTAGGCCTGAAGCAAGAAGTGCTGGAGCTTCTCGGAGAGGGAGCGGGGGCTTCCCGTGGATAATCTCGACAGGGACAAGATGACGGACAAGCATAGGGATAAGCTTTATAAAATCTATGACGCGCATATTCATCTGGACTCGTATCCGGCGGAGAGAAGAGACTCGCTGTTGGCGGAGGCGGCCGTCGAAGGGGTGGCGGGCCTCGTCGCCGTCTCGATGGACCTCGCCTCCTGCGAGGAGAACCGGAGGCTCGCGAGCCGGTATCCAGGGCTGGTCCTGCCCGCCTACGGCCGCCATCCCGAGCAGCCGGCTCTCGAGCGGGACGGGCCGGAGCTAACGAGGCTGTGCGACTGGATTCGCGCCCGCGCGGCCGAGGACGAACCGTTCGCGATCGGCGAGGTCGGACTGCCCTATTATTTGCGGGCGGAGACGGAGAGGCTCGGTGAATCGTTTGACGAAGCTCCTTATCTACTGCAGCTGGAGCGCTTCGTCGGGCTAGCCGCCGAGCTGAACCGGCCGATCGTGCTTCACGCCGTTTACGAGGACGCGGAAAAGGCTTTGGACTTGCTGGAAAAGCACCGGGTCCGGGACGCTCACTTCCATTGGTTCAAGGGAGCCGCTTCGACCGTAGAGCGCATGGCTCGGTACGGATGTTATGTGTCGTTCACGCCCGACGTGCTCTACGAGCCGGACATCCGGGAGCTGGCGAGCTCCTATCCGCTGGAGCGGATCATGGCGGAGACGGACGGTCCGTGGCCGTTCGAAGGACCGTTCGCCGGGCGCGAGACGGTGCCTTCGATGGCGCGGGACGTCGTCCGCGAGATCGCTTTTCTGCGAAGGATGAGCGAGGAAGAGGCGGGCGAGAGGCTTGCGGAAAATACTCGGAGGTTCTATCGGTGGTTTGAGCCGTAGAAGGCGAGCGATTTTATTCGCTAGGCCAGGAAGTCGGCTTACAGGGTGTGAAAGCCGCTGCGTAGAGCTGTAAGCCGATAAATTCGGCTTACAGAGAGCGAAGAGCCGCAGCCAAGGGCTGTAAGCCGATAAAGTCGGCTTACAGCGTGCGAAGAGCCGCAGCAAGAGCTGTAAGCCGATAAAGTCGGCTTACAGAGAGGAAGAGCCGCAGCCAAGGGCTGTAAGCCGATAAAGTCGGCTTACAGGAAGCGAATTGTCTCAGTCAAGGGCTGTAAGTCGTTAATATCGGCTAGCAAATAGTCGGCGCTGGGAAGTGTGCTTCCCCGCGCCGACTATTTGTAGTTTAGTTGCTGGTCAATTGATGAACCGACCAGGTGACGGAGGCTCCTTCGTCGCCTCCGAGATTGAGAGGGAGGATCAGTCCGTCGGCTTCGTATTTAAGGTTCAGAATGTCGCCCGCGCTCAAGTAGGCATCCGTAACTGGGAGCCGAACGCTTCGGCCGCCTGTCGAATGGACACCATGAGCGTCCCCTTGCTGAGGACAGGCTTGATGCTGCCCGGAACGTCTTTCCCGTTCACGCTTAGCGATATTCCGGATGCCTGCGCCACCGGTACCATAATCATGGTCAGCATCAACAGGAGCAAACCTGCCGCTTTGCCATGCCTTTTTCTCCAAAATCGCATGTTATCGAGCTCCCCTTTCGATCTAAAAAATGGTTAAAACACTCGTCCGTCTTAACAAAATATGGGTAACCGCTCAATGAAAATTGTCGAATAAGGCTAAATTATGACAATTGAGAGCCTTCGGACAAAAAAATAGACGGCGCCAGGGAGATTCCTCCCCGCACCGTCCTGCCGTTACTTCCTAACCCCTCGAACCGCAACCTCCGCCGCGACTAGCAGCGCCGCGATCGTCACGAACACGCTCGTCGCGTAAGCGTCTGTGTCGTTCATGCCGAACCCTCGCGCCAGAACGGTCTCGAACAAATGGATGCCCATGTTCGTGAAGACCAGCGAGTAGCTGCGGATCATCCAATTCCGGTGTTGCGGCACCCGTCTTCGTTTGATCTGAACGAGAGCGACGATCGTGTACGACATCCACACGATATTCAGCAGGTTAAACGCCATGCCGACCGCCTGGCCCCCCGTCGCGTAAGGCGCCATGTAGCCGGAGGTGACGATCACGCCGAACACGCTGACGATGTAGGCATAGCCGATGGCTCGATGCCACTTGGGCCGAGCCGCCCTCAGCTTGCCGGAGAAGTTTAAGGCTCCGGCGATCATGCTTATGCACGCGAACGCGATATGAACGTCCAGCACGCGAAGCCACGCCGGAAGCTTGATCGGCCGGGCCGTGTCCGTCTCCGCCTTGACGATTAGAAAATCCGAAGCCTGCGGATCGATAACGAGCCAATGGAGCAGCGTCCAGACCGTGAAGGCGAACGCAACGGCGACAATTCCGCCATACAGCGTCTTACGATTCATGGCGGCGATCCTCTCTCAGCAGTTCCTTGTGCCGCCTATATTCGCTTTCGCTAAGCTCGCCTTTGGCGAATCGCAAGTCGAGCTGCGCCAAAGCCTCTTCCCCCTGCCGGCGGCGGAAGCCTCGCCCGCCCAGGGCGCGATGCAGCCGGAAGGCGACGAACGAGAGCAGCGAAGCGAAAAACCATAGATGAATCGACCATAGGATCGGACGAACGACGTCCATCAGGCAACTCTCCTTTTCCCATACGAATCGGTTGAACGAGCTTAAGCTTACTCCGTGCCTATATCGAAACGAGCGCCGAAAGTATCACAAAATCATCAACGAACGGTCACAATTCTCCATAAGAAAGCGTTCGGCGGGCGAGGAGTGCTATACTGAAGACGGATGAATTCTATTATTACGGAGAGAGCTAGCTATGAATATTCCGACTTCTTATCGCGTGCTTGTCGTCGACGACGATCCGAGCATCGCGGAGCTGATGAGAGATTTTCTGGAAAACGACGGCTTTCAAGTGCTGACGGCCGGCGGAGCGGAAGAAGCGTTCGCGATTTTCGAAGCCTCTGAAGTTCATTGCCTGCTCCTCGACGTCATGATGCCGGGGCAGGACGGCTTCGAGCTGTGCCGCCGGATCCGCGCCGTCAGCGAGGCGCCGATCCTGTTCCTTAGCGCGCGCGACGACGACGTGCACAAAATCCGGGGTCTCGGCATCGGAGGAGACGATTATATCGTGAAGACCGCTTCCCCCAGCGAGGTGGTCGCCCGCGTCAAAGCGGTGTTAAGAAGAACGGGGGCGGCGTCCCGCCAAGCCTCCCGGGTGCTCGATTACGGGCGCCTGAAGCTGGACCTGTCGACCCGCGAGCTTCTGGTGGACGGGAGGAGCGTAAGCCTCACGCCCAAGGAATATGAGCTTCTTAGCCTGCTCAGCGGGCATCCGCGCCAAGTGTTCACGTACGAGCAGCTGCTGGATCGACTCTGGGAAGGGGTCGGCGACAAGCATACCGTTCGGGTGCATATCGCCAGACTGCGCGAGAAAATCGAGCTCGACGCCAATGCGCCGCAATACGTGACGAACGTCTGGGGCATCGGCTACCGTTTCGAGGCGAAGCCGGTATGAGAACGCTAAGGCTGAGAGATGCGTTCGTGCTGGCTCTAGTCCTAGTAAGCACGCTGTCGTGGGTGACGTATGTCGTCGTCCATCTTCTCGAGACGGGCACGATTCGCCTCGGCGGCTCGGAGAAGGCGACGTCGTCCGGCATCTGGGCGGCGGGGCTTGTCGGCTCATTATTCGCGCTTCTCCTGATCGGGTACGGCTTCCGCCAATGGCTGATCCGGCCGCTGGAGTCGATGGGCAAGGCCGCCCGGCGAATTGCCGAAGGGGAGCTGGAGGTCAGGCTTCCGGATTCCCGCATTCGGGAGATCTCCGAGGTGCGAGAGGGCTTCGACGTCATGGTTCGCGGGTTAAAAAAATCCGTCGAGCAGCAAGCGGCGTTGGAGGAAGAAAGGAGATTCTTCGTCGGGGCGATCGCGCACGATCTGCGTACGCCATTGTTCGCTCTAAGAGGGTATCTGGACGGCTTGGAGCAGGGCATCGCCTCTACGCCGGAGCAGATGAGGAAGTACGTCGCCGTCTGCCAGGACAAGTCGAAGCAATTGGACCGGCTCGTGTCCGACCTGTTTCTATTCGCGAAGACGGATTACTTGGACACCTTGCAGCCCGAGGACGAAGTCGATTTGGCCGCGGTGCTGCGCCAAGCGGCCGACAGCTTGCTTCCCGCCGCGCAGGAGAGGGGCGTTCAGCTGCGGGTAGACGCTTCCGCGGCGTCCTGCCCGTTGAAGGGGGACGCTCACTTCCTGGAGCGCGCCTTGCTGAATTTGCTGGAAAACGCGGTTCGTCATTCCCCGAGCGGAGGGACGGTTGTCGCCGGCTGCTCGCCGGAAGCGGGCAAGGCGCGGGTGGCCGTTCGGGATAGCGGCTCCGGCTTC
>Ga0065721_10050623_pt1 | contig 18868 bp, 14 predicted proteins | sample Mesricmetagenome_FD_59108 | JGI IMG/M metagenome (GOLD analysis project Ga0065721, IMG submission 59108) | Mesophilic microbial community from rice straw/compost enrichment Sample: eDNA_1 v2 (version 2) | ecosystem: Engineered > Solid waste > Grass > Composting > Bioreactor | place: USA: Davis... | reverse complement strand
CGAGCCTGCGGCGCGGGGCGTGGAGCGGCGCGGCCCGGAAGGCCGCCGCTTCGCCGGCCTTCGCCCGGGCGACCAGCGCGCGCAGCGCGTCGGCGAACTGGTCGAGGCTCGCTCTCGATTCCGATTCCGTCGGCTCGATCAGCAGGGCGCCGTGGACGACGAGCGGGAAATACATCGTCATCGGGTGGAAGCCCTCGTCGATCATCGCCTTGGCGAAGTCGAGCGTCGTGACGCCGGTGCCGTCGAGGAAGCGGTCGTCGAACAGCACCTCGTGCATCACCGGCCCGTCGCCGAAAGGCAGCGACATGACGTCGGCGAGCCGTGCCTTCAGATAGTTGGCCGACAGCACCGCGTCTTCGGCCGCCTGGCGCAGGCCGTCGGCGCCGTGGGACATCATGTAGGCGAGCGCCCGCACGAACATGCCCATCTGGCCGTGGAAGGCGGTGACGCGGCCGAACGGCCGGGCGCCGTCTCCGGCCCCCTGACGCGTCTCGACGAACTCGGCCGAGCCGTCGGCGGCGAAGCGCACGAAAGGCACCGGCGCGAAGGGCGCCAGCCGCTCCGACAGCACCACGGGCCCGGCACCCGGGCCGCCGCCTCCGTGGGGGGTCGAGAAGGTCTTGTGGAGGTTGATGTGCATGGCGTCGACGCCGAGGTCGCCGGGCCGTACCTTGCCCATGATGGCGTTGAAGTTGGCGCCGTCGGCGTAGACGAAGGCGCCGGCGTCGTGGACCGCCGCGGCGATCGCGACGATGTCGCGCTCGAAGCGGCCGCAGGTGTTGGGGTTGGTCAGCATGATCGCGGCGACGTCGGCCGACAGTCGGTCCCGCACCGCCGCGACGTCGACCGTGCCGTCGGCCCGCGCCGGGATCGCCACGACCCTGTAGCCGAGCAGCGCCGCGGTGGCCGGATTGGTGCCGTGGGCCGATTCGGGCACCAGCACGTCGGAGCGCGCCTCGCCGCGGGCGGCGAGCGCCGCCTTGATCGCCATCATGCCGCAGGCCTCGCCGTGGGCGCCGGCCTTCGGGCTCATCGCCACCGCGGCCATGCCGGTCGCCGTCATCAGCCAGCGGCCGCATTCGGCGACGAGTTCGAGCGCGCCCGGCACCGTGGAGAGCGGCTGCAGCGGATGGATGTCGGCAAAGCCCGGCAGCCGGGCCATCTTCTCGTCGAGCCGCGGGTTGTGCTTCATCGTGCACGAGCCGAGCGGATAGATGCCGAGGTCGATCGCGTAGTTCTGGCGCGACAGCCGCACGTAGTGCCGCATCGCCTCCGGCTCGGTGAGGCCGGGAAGCTCCAGCGGCGCCGTGCGGCCGTGACCGCCGAGGCGCGAAGTCGCCGTCTCGGGCTCTTCGACGTCGACGCCAGTGACATCCATCCGCCCGACCTCGAACAGCAGGCCTTCGTCGATGTCGAGGCCGCGGTTGCCGGTGACGGTGGCGGGGGCCGAGGCCGCCACGGCGGTCGGGGCGGTGGGGCGGCCCTGCGGGTTCATGGTCATGGCTGGTCGGCTCCGGGCGCGGGTTGCAGGGCGTTCCAGATGGTGTCGAGGACGCCTTGACGGTTGTCGATCAGTTCGGTGTTCCACAAGCGCAGTACCCGGAAGCCCTGCGACAGGAGCCAGGCGTCGCGTCGGGCATCCGCCTTGCTTTCGGCGTGCTGACCGCCGTCGAGTTCGATGATCAGGCGCTTCTCGAGGCAGACGAAGTCGGCGATGAACGGGCCGATCGGCATCTGTCGGCGAAACTTGAAGCCGTCGAAACGCCGGCCGCGCAGGAGACGCCATAGTGTGCGCTCGGCGTCCGTCGGGTCATGGCGCATGTGGCGGGCGAAGGTTCGCAGGTGAGTCTTGCGTGCGCGGCCCCCCTCATCCGCCCTTCGGGCACCTTCTCCCGCGAGGGGAGAAGGTGGTGGGGAGGCGAGGCATTCTTCGTTTCGGTCCGGCTGCGAATGCGGCTCGGCCTTTGAGGCGCCTGCCACGACAGGTTCTCTCTCGTCTTGACTGCCGCCCATCCCCGTCCTCCCCCTTCTCCCCTCGCGGGAGAAGGTGCCCGAAGGGCGGATGAGGGGGCAGGCGGCGATTGTCGCGCTCTCCCTGTAAAACCACGTCATCCGATCACCTCCCGCAACCCCGCGACCAGCGCCTCGCGATCCTCCGCCGTCGTCGTCTCGGTCGCGGCCAGCACGATGAGGTCGTCGAGCCCGTCCGCCGCCCATTCGAGCCGCGAGACCGGGACACCGGCTAGGATGCCGCGCCCGGCGAGGCGCTCGACCACGGCGGCGGCGTCGCCCGGGACGCGGATCGTGAACTCGTTGAAGAAGGTGCGGTTGAGCACCGTGACGCCGGGCACGCCGGCGAGCATGTCTGCGAGGCGGACGGCGTTGGCGTGGTTGACGGCGGCGAGCCGCTTCAGCCCGGTGCCGCCGAGCAGCGACAGGTGGATCGAGAAGGCCGTGGCGCAGAGCCCGGCGTTGGTGCAGATGTTCGAGGTCGCCTTGTCGCGGCGGATGTGCTGCTCGCGGGTCGAGAGCGTCAGCACGAAGCCGCGGCGGCCGTCGGCGTCGACGGTCTCGCCGCAGAGCCGGCCCGGCATTTGGCGCAGGAACTTCTCCCGCGTCGCGAACAGGCCGACGTAGGGGCCGCCGAAGGAGAGCGGGTTGCCGAGCGACTGGCCCTCGCCAACGACGATGTCGGCGCCCTGCGCCCCCGGCGGCTCGATCGCCCCGAGCGCGACGACCTCGGTGAAGACGGCGACCAGCAGCGCCCCCTTCGCGTGGGCGGCCTCGGCGATCGGGGCGAGGTCGACGATCTCGCCGTAGAAATTCGGGCTCTGGACGACGACACAGGACGTGTCGGCGTCGATGCGCGAGAGAAGATCTTCCTCGCCCGAAACGTCCGGCGGCAGGGCCTCGACGACGGCACCGGCCATGCCGCTCACGGTCGCGACCACCGCCCGGTAGTGCGGATGCAGGCCGCCGGAGAGCACGGCCTTGCCGCGCCGCGTCAGCCGGTGCGCCATCAGCACCGCCTCGGCCGTGCCGGTGGAGCCGTCGTACGTCGAGGCGTTGGCGACCTCCATGGCGGTGAGCCGGGCAACCTGGGTCTGGAATTCGAACAGCACCTGCAGCGTGCCCTGCGAGATTTCCGGCTGGTAGGGCGTGTAGGCGGTGAGGAACTCGGACCGCTGGATCAGGTGATCGACGCTCGCCGGCAGATGGTGGCGGTAGGCGCCGGCGCCGACGAAGAAGGGCACCGACCCGGCGGGAACGTTGCGTGCCGCCATCCGGGCGAGCCGTCGCTCCACCGCCATCTCGCTCGCCGCGGTCGGAAGGTCGAGCAGGCCGCCGAGCCGCTTGTCGGCGGGAATGTCGGCGAAGAGGTCGTCGATAGAACCGGCGCCCGCGGCGGCGAGCATCGCGGTGCGGTCGGCGGTGTCGAGGGGGAGATAGCGCATCGCGTCCGCTCCCTCAGAGGCCGGCGACGTAGGCGTCGTAGGCGGCCCGGTCCATCAGCCCGTCGAGTTCGGCCGGATCGGCGAGATCGAGGCGGAAGAACCAGCCCTCGCCCTCCGGTGCGGCGTTGATGGTCTCCGGCGCGTCGGCGAGGGCGTCGTTGGCGGCGACGACGGTGCCGGAGACCGGGGCGAAGACCTCGCTGGCCGCCTTGACCGATTCGACGACCGCGGCCTCGTCGCCCTTCTTGAGCGCCCTGCCGGCCGCCGGCAGTTCGACGTAGACGACGTCGCCGAGTTGGCCCTGGGCGTAGGCGGTGATGCCGACGGTGGCGGTGGCCCCGTTGACGGAGATCCATTCGTGGTCCGCGGTGAAATGAAGGGTCATGTCAGGGCTCCGGGCAGGGAGGGCAGGGAGAGGCGAGGGCGGGTGATCCGCCGCAGCTCAGGATTTCGGCTTGCGGGCGAAGCGGGCCGGCACGAAGGGCAGGGCGGTGACGGCGGCGGGCAGCGCCTTGCCGCGGACCAGCAGCGAGACCGCCGTGCCGGGCGCTGCGGAGGCCGGCTCGACATAGCCGATCGCGATCGGGCCGCCGATGCTGGCGCCGAAGCCGCCGGAGGTGATGACGCCGATCCGCCGCCCGCCCTCGTCCTCGATCGCGGTGCCGTCGCGGGCCGGGGCGCGGCCTTCCGGGGTGAGGCCGACGCGGACGCGCTCCGGGCCGTTGGCGATCTCGAACAGGATGCGCTCGGCCCCGGGAAAGCCGCCCTCCGCCCGGCGCCGCTTCTGGATCGACCAGGCGAGGCCGGCCTCGACCGGCGAGGTGGTCTCGTCGAGTTCGTGGCCGTAGAGGCAGAGCCCGGCCTCGAGCCGCAGCGAATCGCGGGCGCCGAGGCCGATCGGTTTCACCGCGGCGTCGGCGAGCAGCGCCGACCAGAGGTCGTTCGCCCGGCCTTCGAGAACGGAGATCTCGAAGCCATCCTCGCCGGTGTAGCCGGAGCGGGAGACGTGGCAGGCGATGCCGGCGATCGTCGCCGCGCCGGCGGTCATGAACGGCCAGTCGGAGAGATCGGCGCCGCAGCGCGCCAGCACCTCCACCGCCTTCGGCCCCTGCAGCGCGAGCAGCGCCCGGTCGGAGGCGACGTCGAGGCGGATGTCGGGGGGAAGGTGATGCTCGAGAAGCGCGAAGTCGGTCGCCTTGCGGCCGGCGTTGACCACCAGCATCAGCGTGCCGGCGTCCTCCGGGGCGGCCGGCCGGTGAATCATCAGGTCGTCGACGACGCCGCCGTCGGCGTTGAGCAGCTGGCTGTAGCGCTGGGCACCGGGGGCGAGGTCGAGGATGTCGGCGGGAACGAGGCTTTCGAGAAAGCGAGCGGTCGTCGCGTGGTCGGGGCCGACGAGGAAGGCCTGGCCCATGTGCGAGACGTCGAAGAGGCCGGCCGAGGCCCGCGTCCATAGGTGCTCGGCGAGGATGCCCTCGTATTGCACCGGCATGGCGTAGCCGGCGAAGGGCACCATTCGCGCGCCGAGCGCGACGTGGGCGGCGTGAAGCGGCGTCTTCTGCAGGTCGTCGGGGCTGACGGCGTCCGTCATCTGGTCGGGCTCCTCGAGGGGCGTGGCGAAGCCGTTCCGCTGGCGGAACCGCTGCCCCCTCTGTCGGAAACCTGAGAGATTCCCGGCCGCTCCCTCCCGAACGATCCGGTTACGCCTTCGGTGGGCGCCGTCGCCGGCGCCGCTTTCCAGAGTCTTCGCCGCCGTCGCGGTCCTTTTGCCTGAGAGATTCCGGGGCGGTTGCTCCTTCGGCGCCGGCGCTGGCCGTCCATGCCGCCGAGGGCGCGCCCTCGGTCCGGTCTGGACGACGTCACGACGGTCTCTCCCGCGGGACGGTATGATCGTAATCATCGATGAATCGATCGGCCAAGTCAATCGTCGAGATGGTCCAACGGATGGACGTTTAGCGGGCCGGTCGCTCGAACCGGCGCGGCGACGAAAAGGAGCAGAGCCTCGTCAATCCGGGCGGTATGACGATCCATCATCATATCAATCATCATCTTGACAACGTTGCTCCACTATCTGAGGATGTATTTGACGTCTATTGCAATCTGGATAGATGAGGGGTGGTGCTCCGGTTCGGGGCGATGTTCGAACGGGGGGGGCGATCATGAATGACGAGAACCTCGGCCGATGCGAGGTCTTCGGCTGTGACGGCTGGTATTGCGTCCTGACCGACGCGACGCGACTGGTGACCTTCCTCGCAGCGGCACTCGGACTGCTTCTCTGCGGCATGATCCTCTACCGCTTTCGCAACGCTCCGGTCGGTGATATCGGAACGGGTCTGGCCGGCATGCTCGCGATCGCTGTGCTTCTGATGAGCCTTCCGACGATCAGCAAGATCACCGTATCCTTCGCTGAAGGCCAGAATCTCGGAATCGAGTGGAAGGCGAAGGCCGATGCCGAGAACGTGTGTACGGTCGCCAACCTCGTGAAGGAACTCACCGGCGATCTCGAGAAACGAGTCGCTACGCTCGAGGCCCTCGTCGGGCAGGTCGAGGCCCGCACCACGACGATGGGGTCACCGGACAGTCCCGGCGAACCGACTGTGGAGTCCGCCCTCCCCACGTCCAGCACAGACGTTCGGATCTACTTCCGGACCGGTCGCCGGGAAGACGCAGAACGCATTCTGCGCGAATTGCGGACCAGATATCTGCTCGTCGATATCGTAAATACCGACCTGACGGAACTCGGCGTGAGCCACGAAGCCGGCTTCAACCGAGTCCGCTTCGACGACGTGGAAAAGGGCAGATGGCTCGACGACGCCAGAACCGTCTTTGATCTCGCCCGGACGGTGCTGAACGACGCCGACATCGCCGGACCGGACCCAGTGTCGAGACGATTGCCCGGCGACGTCCAGGTACTACTCTACTGAGACCGGTGAGCCGTGGCCCCGCCTTCGCGCCCCGGGCGCGGCAAGCAGATACCCTGGCGGACCTCGTCGCGGGCGACGAAAGCCGTTCGACGTCGCCTCACTTCACCCCGTCGTCGAAGCCGACGAGGATTTCCACGGTGCCGGTCGACTTCTCCTTCGGGATCGAGATGCCGTCGACCACCTGGATCCAGAGCGCGTTGCCGGCGCCGCCGGCGAGGCTGGCGGGAACCTTGAAGAGCTGGGAATAGAGGACTTCCGAGCCGCCGCGCAGCACGACCACCCGCAGCGGCAGCGAGATCGGCGCGCTGTCGGCCTTCGGGCCGGCGATGACGCGGCCGGCGACGCCGACCTTGATCGTCGTGGTGCCGGCGGCGTCGGTATGGCACTCCCGCGCCATCTTCGTCACCGTCGCCTGATAGCGGAGCGCGTCCGGATTGTTTTCGCCGCCGCGGGTGTGGACGGCGTGGACCTGCGTGCCGTCGCGCACGCTGACCTGGGGACAGACGGCGACGACCGCGAACTCGGCACGGATCCGGGCGAGTTCTTCCTCGCTCTTGGCTCCGGGGATGAAGCTGCGCCCGCCCGAACATCCGGCGAGCAGGGAGAGGCCGATCAGCGCGCCAACGCGGACGAGACGGGAGACCTTCGCGTTCATTCTGTCCCTCAGACTTCTTGTCGACTGCCCGCGCCGCCCCGGCCCTGCCGGCCGCCGGCGGTGCCCGCCCCGAGCGGACGGCGAAACCGCTCTATAGCAGGCGGCGCAGGGGTTGGCGACAGGCCGGAAACCGCCTCCTGTGGAGCGGGGAGGGCGACGGAGCGCCGGGACGCCGGGCGCCCGCCCCGGCGCCGGACGCATGTCCGCACGGCGCCGACGACGGCCCTTTGGCCTTGACAGCGCCGCCCTCGATCCCCCTATTCCCGCTACGAGGACGGAGGACCGGTCACCGCGCCGTGCGCCTTGGATCGCGGCGACGACGCGCCGTCGTCCGGCCATCGCCCCGTCCACCGCCGCCGTCGCCGTCAACGAGGCCAGACGTGAACCCTTCCGCCGGAAAGCCTCCGCTCGACGTCCTGCTCTGCGCCCCGCGTGGCTTCTGCGCCGGCGTCGACCGCGCGATCCAGATCGTCGAACTCGCGCTCGAACGCTACGGCGCGCCGGTCTACGTGCGCCACGAGATCGTCCACAACAAATATGTCGTCGAGGGCCTGAAGGCGAAGGGCGCGGTCTTCGTGGAGGAACTCGGCGAGATCCCCGCCGGCGACCGCCCCGTGGTCTTCTCCGCCCACGGCGTGCCGAAGTCGGTGCCGGCGGACGCCCGGGCCCGGGCGATGTTCTTCCTCGACGCCACCTGTCCGCTGGTCTCCAAGGTCCACCGCGAGGCCGAGATCCACTTCCGGCGCGGCCGCCACATCATCCTCGTCGGCCACGCCGGCCATCCGGAGGTGATCGGCACCATGGGCCAGTTGCCCGAGGGTGCCGTCACCCTGGTCGAGACCGAGGCCGACGCCGAGACGGTGACGCCGGCCGACGCCGACAATCTCGCCTGGATCACCCAGACGACGCTCTCCGTCGACGACACCCGGGCGATCGTCGAGATCCTGACCCGGCGGTTCCCCGCGATCGTCGCCCCGCACAAGGACGACATCTGCTACGCCACCACCAACCGACAGGACGCGGTTCGGGCGGTGGCGCCACGGGTCGACGCGGTGATCGTGGTCGGCGCGCCCAATTCCTCGAACTCCCAGCGCCTGCGCGAGGTCGCGGCCCGGGCCGGCTGCGAGCGGGCCTTCCTGATCCAGCGCGCGGCCGAGATCGACTGGGCGGCGGTCGGCACGGTCGGCGCGGTCGCCATCACCGCCGGCGCCTCGGCGCCCGAGGTGCTGGTCGAGGAGGTGATATCCGCCTTCGCCGAACGCTACGACGTCCGCGTCGAGACGGTGCGCACCGCCGAGGAGACCGTCGCTTTCAATCTTCCGCGCGAATTGCGCCAGCCGGCCGCCGAATAGGCCGTCGCCGGGGCGGCGGGAAGCGGGTATCACGAGCCGCCCGAGGCGGGCGCGACGGGCAGGGGATGTCATGGCGGTCTACACCGAGGTCGGCGACGAGGAACTCGGCGCGTTCGTCGCGCTCTACGACATCGGCGCGCTGCTCTCCTTCAAGGGCATCGCCGAAGGCGTCGAGAATTCCAACTTCCTGCTCCACACCGAGGCCGGGCATTTCATCCTGACGCTCTACGAGAAGCGGGTGCGGGAATCCGACCTGCCGTTCTTCGTCGGCCTGATGGAGCATCTCGCCGGCCGCGGCCTGACCTGCCCGACGCCGGTGCGGATGCGCTCGGGCGAGGCACTCGGCCGCCTCGCCGGCCGGCCGGCCGCGCTCGTCACCTTCCTCGACGGCATGTGGGTGCGCCGGCCGAAGGTCGCCCACTGCGCCCAGGTCGGCGAGGCGCTGGCCGATCTCCACGCCGCAGGGGAGGGCTTCCCGATCCGCCGCGACAATGCGCTCACCGTCACCGGCTGGCGGCCGCTCTACGAGCTCTCGCGCGAGCGCGCCGACGAGGTGCTGCCGGGCCTTGCCCGCGAGATCGAGACCGAACTCGCCCTGCTCGAAGCGCGCTGGCCCTCGGATCTGCCGCGCGGCGTCATCCACGCCGATCTCTTCCCCGACAACGTCTTCTTCCTCGGCGACAAGCTCTCGGGACTGATCGACTTCTATTTCGCCTGCAACGACCTGCTCGCCTACGACCTCGCCATCTGCCTAAACGCCTGGTGCTTCGAGCCGGACCGCCAGTTCAACGTGACCAAGGCGCGGGCGATGATTTCGGGCTACGTCCGCCGCCGACCGCTGTCGGAGGCGGAGATCGCCGCACTGCCGCTGCTCGCCCGCGGCTCGGCGCTGCGCTTCCTGCTGACCCGGCTCCACGACTGGCTCAGCGTGCCGCCGGGGGCGCTGGTGACGCCGAAGGATCCGCTCGAGTATTTCCACAAGCTGCGCTTCCACCAGGGCGTCGCCGGCGTCACCGCCTACGGCTTCGAGCCGGCGGGAGCCGCGTCGTGAGCGGGCGCGGGCCGGCGTCCGGTGCGGGAGCGGCGCGGGCGGGCGACGCGGTGGACGAGGGCGAAGGCCGGGTGACGATCTACACCGACGGCGCCTGCTCGGGAAATCCCGGCCCCGGCGGCTGGGGCGCGATCCTGATCTGGAACGGACGCCAGCGCGAACTCTGCGGCGGCGAGGCGGCCACCACCAACAACCGGATGGAACTCACCGCCGCCATCGAGGCGCTCGGCGCGCTGAAGCGGTCCTGCCGGGTCGAGCTCCACACCGATTCACAGTATGTGAAGGGTGGCGTCACCTCCTGGATCCACAACTGGAAGCGCAACGGCTGGCGCACCGCCGACAAGAAGCCGGTCAAGAACGCCGAGCTCTGGCAGCGTCTCGACGAAGCCCGCGCCCGCCACCAGGTCGACTGGCGCTGGGTCAAGGGCCATGCCGGCCACGACATGAACGAGCGTGCCGACGAACTCGCACGCGAGGGCATGCGCCCGTTCCTGAAGCGCGGCCGCCTCGCCGCGGTCGAAGGCGATGACTGAAGATCCCGTCGCCGCCGCCCTCGAAACCCCCGAACCGGTCGCGCCGCGGACCGGCCGCGTCGTCATCGTCGCCAATCCGGTCTCCGGCAGCTATCGGCAGGCCGAGGTCGCCGCGCTCGCCCGGGAACTCGAGGCCGGGGGCGTCTGCGCCGAGATCCGCCTGACCGAGCGTCCCGGCCACATGGTCGAGATCGCCCGCGACCTCGCGCCCGCCGTCGACACTCTCGTGGTCGCCGGCGGTGACGGTTCGATCAACGAAGCGGTCAACGGCCTCCTGATGCGTTCGCCGCCGCCGCCGGCGCTCGCGGTGCTGCCTTTCGGCACCGCCAACGTGCTGGTGCGTGAACTCGGGCTGCCGCAGCGGCCGGGCCCGATCGCCGCGATGCTGCTGCGCCGCCGGCTCGCTCCGCTTCATCTCGGGCGGATCGGCCTGCGCGCCTTCGTGCTGATGGTCTCGGCCGGCCTCGACGGCGCCGTTGTCCACGGCGTCGACCTTTCCGCCAAGCGGCGCTTCGGCCGACTCGCCTACGCCACCCTCGCGGCGCGCCTCGTCCTCGCCGGCGGGCAGCCCCCCGTCACGGTCCGGGCCGACGGCGACGTGTTCGAGGCCGCGATCGCGGTCGTCACCACGGCGCGCTGCTACGGCGGCCCGATGACGCTGACCCGCCACACAGACGTCACCCGCCCGGGCCTTCGCCTTGTCGCGCTGCGCGGGCGCAGCCGGCTGGCGCTGCTCGCCGCGGCCGTGCTGCTGTTGCTCGGCCGCCTCGACCGGCTCGCCTGCGTCACCGATCGCGCCGTGGCGCGGGTCCAGCTGCTCGGCGACGGCGTCAGGATGCAACTCGACGGCGAGGCCATCGCGGCGAGCGACGCCGCGATCGAGGCCCATCCGCGCGGCCTGTCGATCGTTGTGCCGTGACGTTTCGTGCTGCGTGGCGGGCGGGCGAGGATCTCGTCACCCGGCCGAACGCCGTCGTCCGGTCTTACGGCTTCGATGGCGGGACAGGCTCGATCACGACGGGGCGGGACCGGTGACGAGGCGGCGCCGCGGCAGAGGGCGGGGGTGCGTCAACTGCCCCGGACGGGGGATCGACATTCGTAACCGTTCTGTTAAGGTCAATGTTCTCAAAGGTTAGCGTCGGTGTTCGGCGCTTCCGTCGATCGTATTCGGAAGTCGCATAAATAGACTTGCATTGTTCGTAATTGCACCGATCCGGCGGTAATCCGGTAGGCAGTCCCACGATCCCACCTCAATTTAGTCGTCCGAGCACCGGTGTCGTCGCACCGGCGCGCGTCGACGAAGAGTGGTGTCGAGTGTATTCCGCATACTTGTGATAGAGAGGTCGCAGACGCTCCATGGCCTACATCTACGACGACGACATCGGCCGGGAGCTTCTCGGCAGCGAAGAAGCGGACTCGATCTCCGGCAACGGCGGTAACGACGTCATCCGCGGCTTCGGCGAGCAGGACTACCTCTACGGCGGGGCGGGCCTCGACACGATCTGGGGCGGCGCCGGCAACGACCGGATCTACGGCGGCGCCGACGCCGACACGATCTACGGTGAGGCGAACGACGATTACATCTACGGCGAGGGCGGTAACGACGTCGTCGACGGCGGTGCGGGAGACGACACCATCACCGTCGGAGCGGGCGAGGGCGCGGACACGATCGACGGCGGGGCGGACTTCGACCGGCTCTATCTCGACCGGAGCTCGGGCACGATCGGCCTGACCATCGATCTTGCGAACCCGGCCGTCACCCAGCTTCTCGCCGACGGGACGTCGATCGTCGGGATCGAATGGATCGAATTCCACGGCGGTTCGGGCGTCGACACGGTGCGCGGTGGCTCCGAGCAGGGCCAGTCCCTTTACGGCGGCGGCGGCAACGACGTCCTGACCGCGGCTCATCAGTACGACTATCTCTATGGTGAAGGCGGCGACGACACGCTCCACGTCTTCTTCAACGCCCGCGCCTACGGCGGCGAGAACAACGACACGATCTACGGATCGAACGGCAACGACCAGTTTCTCTACGGCGAGAACGGCAACGATGTCATCTACGCGGGGAACGGCTCCAACTTCGCGAGCGGTGGGGCCGGGAACGACAGGATCTATGGCGGCGCCGACGGCGACTACTTCTCCGGCGACGCCGGCGCCGATCGGTTGTTCGGTTACGATGGGACCGACACGCTCTACGGTGGTGACGACGATGACCTGCTCAGCGGCGGCGGCGGCTCCGACTACCTCTACGGCGAGGGCGGGATCGACGAACTGATCGGGGGCGTCGGCGCGGACTGGCTCGACGGGGGAACGGGCAATGACACCATCGTCGGCGGAGCCGACAACGACGTCATCTACGGCGGCACCGGCCGCGACACCGTCGACGGCGGCTCCGGCGACGACACGATCCGCGTCAGGAGGGGTGACGGGTCCGACCTGATCGACGGCGGAACCGGCTTCGACACCCTGGAACTCGATCGCACCAACAGCACCGTCGGCCTGACTTTCGACCTGACGGATCCGGCCCTGCGCCAGGTGCTCGGCGACGGCACCACGGTGAAGGGCATCGAACGCATCTCCTTCTACGGCGGATCGGGCCGCGACGTCGCGACCGGCGGGGCGGGCGACGACTGGCTCTACGGCGGTGCCGGCGACGACGCCCTCACCGGCGGCGCGGGGGCGGACACGCTCTACGGCGAGGACGGCGCCGACGTCATCACGGTCAGCGAGGGCGACTACGCCTCCGGCGGCAGCGGCGACGACGTCATCACCGGCTCGGCCTTCGACGACTACGGCCTCCACGGCGACGCCGACGACGACCGTGTGATCGGCGGCGGCGGCAACGACGGCCTGTGGGGTGACAGCGGCGACGACATCCTGCGCGGCGGCACGGGCCGGGACTCGCTCTACGGCGGTACGGGCGACGACCGTCTCTTCGGTGACGCCGACGACGACTATCTCTACGGCGACACCGACGCCGACACCCTCGACGGCGGCGACGGCGACGACATCCTCTCCGGCGGCGAGGGCGACGACATCCTCCGCGACACCGGCACCGGGACCAATTCACTCTACGGCGGCGCCGGCGAGGACACCTATTTCGTCGACGACGCCGGCGACCGCGTCTTCGAATATCGCAACGAGGGCACCGACGAGGTGCGCGCCTCGATCGCCTACACGCTCGGCGACCACCTCGAGAACCTGACGCTGCTCGGAAACAAGGCGATCGACGGCAACGGCAACGCCCTCGACAACGTGATCGTCGGCAACGGCGGTGCCAACCGGCTGCGCGGCTTCGACGGCAACGACCGTCTCGACGGCCGCGGCGGTGACGACAGCCTGCGCGGCGGCGCCGGCAACGACGTCTACGTCGTCGACACCGCCGGAGACCTCGTGTTCGAGGTCGCTTTCCACGACGGCTTCGACACGGTGGAGAGCTCGACCAGCTACCGGCTCGGCTCCAACCTCGAACATCTGACGCTGACCGGCCCGCTTTCGATCGACGGCACCGGCAACGCCTTGCGAAACACCCTCACCGGCAACGACGCCGCCAACCGTCTCGCCGGCGGCGGCGGCACCGACCGCTTCTTCGGCGGCGGCGGCGACGACGTCATGGTCACCGGCGCGGCCGGCGGCGATGTCGCCTGGGCCGCGGCGGAAGCCAATCCGCAGGCGTTCTACAACCCCGCGACCGGCAAGTTCTACACTTACGTCGCGGCGAACGTCACCTGGACCCAGGCCTCCGACGCCGCCCGCCTCGCCAGCCTCGAGGGCATCGCCGGGCAACTCGTCACCATCGGCGACGCCGCCGAGAACGCCTTCGTCGCCACCGTGGTCGCCCGCGGCGAGTTGTCGTGGATCGGGGCGTCCGACGCCGTCGCCGAGGGCCAGTGGTACTGGTACACGGCCGGCGTGCGTTCGACGCGGTTCTGGAGCGGCGATGCGGCCGGTTCTCCGGTCGCGGGACGCTACGCCAACTGGGCGACCTGGTACCCGGACGACGCGGGCGGGCAGGACTATGCCGCCATCAACTTCGACTACGGCGGCCTCGGCACCTGGAACGACTACGGCGCGACCACGATTCTCTCCGGTTACGTCGTCGAGTGGACCGCTTCGGCGGTCGCCGCGTCCCATCTCTCCAGCAATCCGCTCGCCGACAGGGAGATCGCCGACGGCGGCGAGGGGTCGGATACCGTCGACTACACCACGAGCGGTGCGGCCGTTCGCGTCAACCTCACCGCCGGCCTCGGCAGCGGCGGCGACGCCGATCTGGACGTCTACGTATCGATCGAGAATGTCGAGGGATCGGCCTTCGACGACCGCATCATCGGCGACGGCGTCGCCAACCGGCTGTCGGGCGGCCTCGGCGCCGACGAGATCTCCGGCGGCGGCGGTTCCGACATCCTGCTCGGCGGCGGGGGCGACGACGTGCTGGCTGGCGGCGGCTGGCATGACGTGCTCGATGGCGACGTCGGCCGTGACACCCTGTCGGGTGGCTCAGGTAACGATACGCTGACGGGTGGGAGCGGTGTCGACCGCCTGTTCGGCGAAGACGGCGACGACGGCCTCGACGGCGGCACCGGCAACGACCGTCTCGACGGCGGCGTCGGCCGCGACCGTCTCGACGGCGGCGTCGGCGCCGACGTCCTCACCGGCGGTAGCGGCGCCGACGTCTTCGTCTTCGACGGCGCGCTCGCCTCGGCCGGCGTCGACCACATCACCGACTTCGAGGCCGGCGTCGACAGGATCGAACTGGAGAACGCGATCTTCGCCGGCCTTCCCGGCGGCGCGCTGCGCGCCGTCGCCTTCACGCTCGGCACGCTCGCCACCGACGCCCGCCATCGCATCCTCTACGACGCCGCGAGTGGCGACCTCTACTTCGACGCCGACGGCAATGGCGCCGGTGCCGCGGTCAAGTTCGCAACGCTCGACAACCACGCCGCCTTGTCGGCCGCCGACTTCCTCGTCGTCTGAGAAAGGGCCCGGCGTGCTTCGTCACCGGGCGGCGGGTGTCATCCCCGCCGCGGCGGGCTGACCGCGTCGGAGAGGCGGCGGCCGAGGGAGATCATCGGCGCTTCGAGATAGCGCCAGGTCAGGGCGCTGGCCGCGAGCGTCACCGCCGGGGCGAGGATGGCGACGGCGATCATGAAGCCGCCGGCGTGGGCGACGAGGACGTCCTCGCCGATGAGGATCACCGACAGCCCGGCGAGGGTGAACAGCATCGGGAAGTGGATCAGGTAGACGCCGTAGGAGAGATCGCCGAGCCATTTCAGCGGCCGCGAGGCCATCACCCGCGGCGCCGCCTCGAGCAGCAGAACGATGAGCGCGAAGGACACCGCCATCTCGAAGAGGTTGGTGACCGGGTCGGCGTGGCCGCGGTAGGCGTAGCCGGCGGCGTCCATCAGGTCGCGCCCGTTCATCAGCACGAGGAAGAGGGCGATCGTGGCGCCGAGGCGGGCGAGGTCCGGCAGCCGGGAGAGCGGTGCGCGCAGCCGCTCGGCGGCGTAGAGCGCGAGGATGCCGACGGCGAAGTTCACCATGAACACCGGCCAGCGGTAGAGCAGGACGTGGTTGTCGGGGAGTTCGTAGGCGGCGAAGGAGACGACGAGCAGACCGCCGGCGAGCAGGGCGGCCCGGCGCAGGTCACGCGCGAACAGGACGAAGGCGGGCAGCAGCGCCGAAGCGACGAGTTCCACGAAGATCGACCAGGTCGGCGGGTTGGCCTTGTCGATCAGGCCGAGGAAGCTCGCCGCGATCTTGATCGGGCCGACCTCCTCGTCGTAGTGGCCGAAGAAGCCGGGGGAGAACAGCGCCCGGGCGACGTGCGGGTGGATGGCGAAGGCGTAGAAGAAGGCGAAGGCCGTCGTCGCGATCAGCAGCGGATAGAGCCGGAACAGCCGGCGCAGGCCGTAGGCGACGTAGGCGGAGGGGCTGGCGGTGAAGCGCTTGAGCGAGATCGCCAGCACCGCGCCGCTCAGCACGTAGAAGAGGGCGACCGCCGCCCCGCCGCCGGCGACGAGGTGGAGGGGGCCGAGCGTCTCGCCGGACATCACGAACAGCGCGAGCACGTGGCTCCAGACGACCGCGAGGGCGGCGAGCCCGCGTACGCCGTGGAGTGAGGCCGCGAAGGGGCGGTCGAGCGCGGTCGGGACGGCCGGAATGGCGCGGTCCTGCGGGACGGCGGCCGCCGCATCGCGCGGGAGGTAGCGGCGCGGGTCGAAGGGAACGTCCTCGATCGTCATCGACGGATCCTCTGTTGCGGCGTTCGGCGGGCGGCCGACACGGTAGCCCGCCGACGCGTGTTGCACCGGCCGCCCGAAAGTGCGGACCCGTCGCCGACGGCGGCCACGTTCCCGCGGATGGATCTGCCCCGTGGCACGGCGATCCGGCGCGGGCGGGGCCGGACCCGCGCAGAATCGGCCGCTCTCACTTTCCGATCAGGCGGCGGATGCGGCGGTTCCACTCCGGGTGGTTTTCCAGCATGCGCCGGCCCCAGCGGCGCGCCCTGGCGTCGAGGGCCGCGGCGTGGCCGCGCAGCGTCAGGGCCTGCTGGTACTCGAAAAGCTCGAGACCGAAGCCGTTGAAGCGCGACTTGTAGTGCAGGGCGCCGACGCCGATGTCGAAGGTGTCGAGGCCGGCGGCCTTCCAGTGGGCCTGGGTCTCGACCATGTTGCAGAGGCCCGGCGAATAGCGGCGGTGCTCGTCGCCGCCCATGGCCGTGATGATGCCGTTGTAGCGGCCGCGGTAGACGTAGCCGAGGATGGTGGCGACGCACTCGCCGTTGAAGCGGATCGCGGTGACGCTGACACGGCCGTCGGAGCAGCCGTCGATGGCCAGGCGGCGGAAGAAGCCGCCGATCCTCGGATCGTCGAGATTGCTGATGTGGCCGAGCTCGCGGCAGCGGTGGTGGCGCTGATCGATCATGACGTCGACGAGTTCGGCGGCCTCGTCGGGATCGGACGCGGCGACGAACTCGTAGGTGCCGTCCTTGCGCATCTTGCGGATCTTGCCGGCGGCGTCCTTGTAGGCGCCCGACTTGGTGATGTCGACGCCTTCCATCGGCACGACGGTCGTCGTCACCCCCATCGGCACGGCGCCGGGCAGCAGGGCGAAGGGGTTGGCGAGCGAGTCGACCATGTCGGGCATCTTCTTCATGCGCACGGCGTCGGCCGGCGGCAGCGCGGCGAGCAGCCGGCGCCACAGCATGTCGGCGCTCGCAGCGTCGAAGCGGGCGCCGGCGGCGAGCAGCGGCGCCGAATAGTCGCAAAGATCGAGGTCGGCGAGCTCGAGGATGCGCAGGCCCTGCCGGCGCAGCAGCACGAAGGGGGCGATCAGCAGCGGGCGGCCGTGGGCGTCGTCGACGACGGCAACGACAGGACGTCCGCCGTGCGCCTGCGGGATCTCGCGCAGGAAGCGTTCCATGAAGAAGCGCGACTGGAACACGGTGAGGTGGCCGCTCGCCTCGAGGGCGTCCCACGCCTCCCACAGGGCGGCGTCGGTCATGCTGTCGTGCACGCGGACCGTGAGGCCCGCCATGTCGGCGGCCACCGTTTCGCCGACGAGGCCGAGACCTTCAGCCCAGTCCGGGGCGAGTGCTGCGATCTTTCCATGCGACAAAGCTTCGTTGCCGAACATGATGTCCCTCTTCGATGACCCGCGGGCCGCGCACGCCCGTCCGGATCCGTTCCGGCTCTGCGATCCGTTCGCTCCCAAGACCGGGCGGCGCTTTCGCCACCCGTCGAACCTTCGGCCCGCCGGCCCCCGCCGCCGGTCCGCAGGATGAAGTCTCGAAGCCTTCGGCGCCGCCCGACCGGGCGGGGGCGCCGAAGGCTTCGAAGGGTTCGGGACGCGGCCGGCCCGGCCCCATCCCGCTCGCTCCGTCGTGTCCACCCCGCGCCGGCAGATCCGGCGATGGACCCGCCTAGTCGCCGATCACCTTCGCCGGGGCGAACAGGGCCTCCATGACCACCGGATCCGGCAGGCCGGTCGCCGGGTCGAGCAGGCCGAAGCCGTCGGCATAGTCCCAGTGGGTCCAGCCGGCGCAGGCCCGCGTCTCGGCCGCGGTGACGACGGCGGCGAGCCAGCGCGCCCGGTCGTCCGGCTTCGCCACGAAGCGCAGCACCCCGAACTCGTTGACGATGACGCTGCGCTTGTGGGTCGTGCTCCAGTCCCGCAGGGCGTCGAACAGGCGGTCGGCGGAATGGACGGTCCACTCGCGGTTGAGGGCGCCGTCGAGCAGCCGGGAACTCGCCGCGTGGCCGTTGGCCCTGAGGTCGAGAATCATCCGGCGCACCTTCGGGTCGGACTTGCTGGCCGGGAAGGGCACGCCCGCGAGATGGCGCAGCGGGTCCGCCTCGCTCGACCAGGTCAGACCCTGGTGGGTGAAGGGCATCGGGTCGTAGAAGTGGACGGCGTAGACGACGTTCGGGTCCTCGAACGGCGTCATGCCGAGCAGTTCCTCCGGCCGCTGCGGCCCGTAGGGCGAGGCGATGATCGTCGTCTGCGGCAGCAGCGCCCGGATGTGGGCGACGAAGCGCGGCAGGTCCTCGGCCCAGACGCTGCGCGAGGTGACCGGCTCGTTGAGGACCTCGGCGAAGACCTTGCCGGGGGAGAATTCGCCGAGCACCGGCGCCATCCGCGTCCAGGCGTCCTCGACGGCCGTGGCCGCCGCCGCCCGGTCGGAGGCGTAGAGATCGGCGAAGGGGCCGCCGGGGTGGAGGTCGACGCTGACCGCGTAGCCCTCGGAAACAAGAATGTCGATCGCCCGGCGCAACTGGCCGAGATGGCGCTCGATGGTGGCGGCGTCGGAGAAATGCGCCATCACCAGCTCGCCGCGCACCGGCAGGCGGACGTGGGTCATGCCGAGGATCGAGAGGTGGCGCAGCACCATGCGCTCCG
>Ga0065721_10050622_pt1 | contig 18871 bp, 19 predicted proteins | sample Mesricmetagenome_FD_59108 | JGI IMG/M metagenome (GOLD analysis project Ga0065721, IMG submission 59108) | Mesophilic microbial community from rice straw/compost enrichment Sample: eDNA_1 v2 (version 2) | ecosystem: Engineered > Solid waste > Grass > Composting > Bioreactor | place: USA: Davis... | reverse complement strand
GAAAGCAGCAAGAGCAAAAATATCGCTGCAAGGGTAACCCTCTGCAGCGATATTTTCATAAAAAACGTTTTTATTTACCTATGCGAGCCATCTTTACAGTGAGCAATCACCTTTTGAGACGGCCCCTTTACGAGTAATAGCCCTTTTAGGCTCAAGTTGGAGGAATATACTGCATTCTGTGCAGAGTATTCCTCACGCCATCGCCATTTCGGCTAGATATACTGCATTTTGTGCAATGACATTACTAAAGTGACGCTTACGTATACCTGGAACAACTGGAACATATTCAAATCCGCCGGTAAGACAGCTTTACACCTAATAGACAGAAGTACAATCCAAAATTAAAGCTGTAAGGCCGAGACAGCCTTACAGCTTTTGACTTACAGTTTAGATATCTTCCGGATCATAGGTTGCGAAATGCTCTGCAACATTCAGGTGGGCGATGTCTGTCAGCTCTTGCGACAGTTCATCCTCTGTACGTCCAGTTAAAGAGAAAGTTAGCTCAATTGCGACCGTATCGAACCGCTGTACAGGGAAGTTCAGCAACGTTTGTGGAATGACACGGCCATTCAAGCGGAGGACACACTGGATTGGTCCGCCAATGGGAATACCGCTGACGGATGCAATTTGGCCATTAAACGAGAACCGCACAACGCCGGTTGCCGCTAAGGAATCGCGAATGCTCATTCCAGGACGGAAAGGTACCCGGTAAGAGTTGGTCACATTCGGGAAGAAACGTCCACCGTTAATTACGACCGTTACAAATGATGGTCCAGGTTGAGGAGGAAATGGCGGGAACGGGATCGGCGGGAATGGCGGAAACGGTCCTGGCCCAGGAGGGAACGGCCCCGGTCCTGGCGGAAACGGCCCCGGTCCTGGCGGAAACGGCCCCGGCCCAGGAGGGAACGGCCCCGGCCCAGGAGGGAACGGCCCTGGTCCTGGCGGGAACGGTCCTGGTCCCGGTCCAGGCCCCGGTCCAGGCCCCGGTCCTGGAGGCGGCGGTGGTCCAGGCATTAACATCCGTGTGCCTCCGCAGCCACAGTTGCTGACAACGGTGTTATTGCCTTTCCCTTCAATATACTTATAAGTATAGCTGCTCATGCGCTTTGTCAGACTCCTTCATACGACAGATTAGGCATTCATCCTCATCCATCTTATGCGGCGAATGCCTATTCGTGTGCACGAAGCAGCCTATGCGGGGCGACACTTTACAACAAAAAACAAGGGGATATCTTATCCATCATCTCGGATGACGATAGGATGCCTTCTATGTTGGATTTTGTTCATCTGTGCAGAGCAGATGAACGATTCTCCAATAAAAAAGCTGTCCCCCGTCATCATCGATAACGGGGGACAGCTATTAGATCTCAAGCAGGCTCTTATTTAACAGCTGCTTCGTAACGTTTGCCAACTTCAGCCCAGTTTACAACATTCCAGAACGCTGCAATGTAGTCAGGGCGTTTGTTTTGGTAGTTCAGGTAGTAAGCATGCTCCCAAACGTCCAGACCAAGGATAGGTGTTTCACCTTCGAAGATCGGGCTGTCTTGGTTAGGCAGGCTCGATACTTTCAGCTTGCCGTCTTTAACGGAGAGCCAAGCCCAGCCGCTGCCGAAGCGAGTTGTAGCTGCTTTTGCGAAATCAGCTTTGAATGCGTCAAAGCCGCCCAGCTCGCTGTCGATTGCTGCAGCAAGTGCGCCAGTTGGAGCGCCGCCGCCGTTTGGTCCGATTACTTCCCAGAACAGGGAGTGGTTCGCATGGCCGCCGCCGTTGTTGCGGACAGCTGTTTTGATTGCGTCAGGAACGATTGCCAGGTTGTTAGCCAGCAGCTCTTCCAGCGATTTGTCTTGCAGCTCAGGAGCAGATTCCAGAGCAGCATTCAGGTTAGTAACATAAGCATTGTGATGACGGCCATGGTGGATTTCCATTGTCAGCGCGTCGATATGTGGTTCAAGAGCGTCTTTTGCATAAGGCAAAGCAGGTAATTGATGAGCCATGATTAACAGCCTCCCATAAATAAGTTATGTAAAACTCTTCTCATATTATCCCTTATCCGAGTGCATAAATCAACATTAATGTTGCGAAAGTCTTGCGCCATGGACAAAGGCATGCGAGAAGTAGAATGTCACGAAAGACCCGGAAATATGCAAAAACAGTAGAAAACGCGCTCTATTGTGCGTAAACCGCTAAAAACTCTATGTAAGCGCTTAAAATAAAGCGTTTTCAACGTTATTTAGCAAATTTCTTTAAATTTTTTATGTTTTTTTTATGATGAAAGAAGGATTTCGTTGTAAAATGTCGTAAAATATATAAATGCAGCACTATGACAAGGTATAGAAGGTGTATAATTAATGAACGTTCGTTCCTTCCAGTTGTCTGACTACAGACCGCTTACTACACTCCTCGAGGATGTATTGTCTGAAGAGTGTTACGAACAAACGATGGAAGCTTTTGCTCGTCAATTGTCATGGGACAGTGAGCTCGTACTAGTCGCTGTCGAAGAGTCGGAAGTTGTTGGTATGATCATCGGTACGATCGATAATAACAAAGGTTATTATTATCGCATCGCTGTTCATGCAGAGTATCAACGTCAAGGAATTGGAAAAGCGCTTATACAAGCTTTGAGGCAGCGCTTTGAACAACGCAACGTTTCCAAAATATTAATCACCGCCGACGAGCATAATGAACCGGTATTGCCGTTATATGAAGCGATGGGATATGCTTCGAACGACTTTTTCCGTTCATTCCAGAAATTAAGTATTGTAGCAGGCTAAGCGGTTCCAGAATATAAGAACGCTATACGCTGCTTATATTTCATTCGCGAAACGTATGCTTCGCCTCCAAAGGCCGGCTAAGCCGTTTCACCTTGGCCGACATATTAGGTATATTTGCAGGGCATATCTGCATCGCCATTGCTTTTGGCGGTCAGATATGCTTTTCTATTTAAAAGGACTATTGTTTGGAACATATGAATGAGGCGCAAAGTTGTTGCCTTCGGTTTCACAATAAGTAAGGAGAGGCGTCATGGACATTTATAGGCACTGTGTTATCAAAAGCTTTAAGCACGACGGTCATATTCATCGAACATGGCAGCGCAACTACCTTGTGCCGACAGACCGGCTTGCACCGGCGCACAGGGATCACAATATCATTGTGCTCATAAATCGCCAGACGCCAATTTTGGAATCCGACGGCAAGCAATGGATCAGCCGGGTGCCGGCGGTATCTTTCTTCATTCCGGGCGAGTGGTATAATGTCGTAGCACTGCTGGAGGACAGCGGCATTCGTTATTATTGTAATATTGCATCTCCTCCTTATTTGCAGGGGGATGTGCTCACTTATATCGATTATGATCTGGATGTGATCCGGACAACAGACGGCAACCGTTATGTCGTGGATCAGGACGAGTATCAGATGCACAAGCTGGCGTATCATTATCCGCAGATGGTGGAGGACAAGGTTCAGCAGGGGCTGTCGGCCCTCCTCAAACGAATGGACGAGGGAGCCGTACCGTTTCAGGATGAGATTGTCCAAAGGTACTATGCAGAGTGGCATAACACCTGCGGGGAAAGTGAGGGTTAAGCCTGATGAGTGTATCCCCTTCGGAAGTAAATGAACCCGTCCCGCCGAAGGTGAATGAAAAGCCTCGCTGGATCAAGGAAATGCTGGAATGGGCGAAGACGATTACCATTTCTTTTTTAATTGTGATGGTGCTTCATCTGTTTGTTTTTAACCTGTCAACGGTTGAGGGGCATTCCATGGAGCCAACGCTGCGGGATCGGGAATGGCTGTTCGTCAATAAAGCCGCCTATCTGATGGGAAATCCGAAGGTAGGGGATATTGTTATTCTGGAGGATCCTTCTGCTTATGGCGGTCAAAAGGACTATTTGGTGAAGCGGGTTGTTGGCGTAGCCGGCGACCGCATTGAAATCTACAATAAAGAGCTTTACCGTAATGGGGTCAAGGTGACGGAGAAATATACCGATGTGGAGATCGAGGACCTGGATTTTATGCCGGTTGTCGTCCAGAAAGGACAATATTTCGTCATGGGAGATAACCGCCATGCCAGAGCGAGCAAGGACAGCCGGATCTTCGGAACGGTTCCTCGGTCGATGATCCACGGGAGAGCGGATTTTATCCTATGGCCTTTCAAGCAGGTGAAGATACTGTAAGCTAATGCTTCTTCGCAATTCTTTGGCTAATGCTTACGAAGTAAGAATTGCTTCGCAATTCTTTGGTGAATGCTTACGAAGTAAGAATTGCTTCGCAATTCTTTGTGGGAGATGGATGAATGAAGGAAGTGACCATCTATACGGACGGAGCCTGCTCCGGAAATCCGGGGCCGGGGGGCTGGGGAGCGGTTCTCTTCTACGGTGCCCGCCGGAAAGAAATTTCCGGAGGAGAGAAGCTGTCGACGAACAACCGCATGGAGATTCAGGCCGTTATTGAAGCGCTGAATCTTCTGAAGGAGCCTTGCAAAGCGAAGATCTACAGCGATTCGGCTTATGTGGTCAATTGCTTTCAGAAGGGCTGGATTCATGGCTGGCTGCGCAATGGATGGAAGAACAGCAAGAAAGAGCCGGTTGAGAATCAGGATTTATGGAAAAGCCTATGGGAACTAATGAAGCGTCATCAGGTGGAGTATATCAAGGTGAAGGGGCATAGCGATAACGAGTGGAATAACCGCTGCGATGAGCTTGCCCGTGAAGCGATTAAACGATTATAGGGAATCACGGAGGAAGGAAGCATGCTGATGGACAGAAGCCGCTTGGCACAATTAAAAGAAGAAATGCGCGGAGCGGCGCAAAGCCTTGGCATCGATAAGATTGGCATTGCTTCCGCTGACCCGTTTACCGAGTTGAAAAAAAGGCTGATCCGGCATCGCGAGCTTGGCCGCGAGTCGGGCTTCGAGGAGCCGGATTTGGACAAACGGACGAATCCGGCTTTGTTGTTCGATAATCCGCAATCGATTATTGCGATAGCGATTGCTTATCCGGCGAAGCTGCACAATCCGCCAAAGTCGGAGCCGGGAGCAAGGCGCGGCATTTTGTCGCGATCCGCTTGGGGCGAGGATTATCATAAGGTATTGCGGGACCGGATGGCTAAGCTTGAAGCTTGGCTGAAGGAACGCGTACCTGAAGCACGCTTCGAGAGTATGGTCGATACGGGCGCTTTGTCCGACCGGGCGGTTGCCGAGCGCGCCGGGATCGGCTGGAGCGCGAAGAACTGCTCGATCTTAAGCGAGGACCTGGGCTCCTGGATTTACCTCGGCGAGATGATTACGAATATTCCGTTTGAGCCGGACACGCCGGTAACCGAAGGCTGCGGGGAATGCACCAAATGTATCGACGCTTGCCCGACGGATGCCTTGGTTGGACCGGGACAATTGGATGCGCAGCGCTGCATCTCTTTTGTCACGCAGACGAAGGGGTTCATCTCCGACGAATTTATGCGCAAGATCGGCAATCGGCTGTACGGCTGCGATACTTGCCAGACGGTCTGCCCGGTGAACCGGGGCAAGAACTGGACGCATCAGCCGGAGCTTCAGCCGGACCCGGAGCTGGTCAAGCCCCTTCTTGTACCGCTTCTGACGATTGGCAACCGGGAATTCAAGGAGCGTTACGGCTACACTTCCTCCGCATGGCGGGGCAAGAAGCCGATCCAGCGCAATGCCGTTATCGGCCTTGGCAATTTCAAGGAGAAAAGCGCTGTGCCTGATCTGATTGGCGTGCTGAAGGAGGATACCCGTCCGGTGCTGCGCGGCACAGCCGCTTGGGCACTCAGCCGAATTGGCGGCGAAGAGGCTATGGACGCCTTGCGGGAAGCCTTGCCAAGCGAATCGGATGAAGAAGCAAGAGTACATTTGGAGCAGGCGATTGCTAGACTTGAGGCAGGCTTGAACGGAGCGGAAGAAGGAGCTTTGACCCCGCGCGAAAGCTAGGAAAAATTACTTAAGCGGGACGTTTGCGAATGCCCGCTTTACATGCTATTATAGGGGTCATTATAGCGTATAGGCAGCATTGATAGAAAGGGTCGGGTGAATTGTAATAATGTCGGCATGGAACATCATTATTCCGATTGTAACTTTAATTGCAGGAGCTGCAGGCGGCTTCTTTATCGGGGTATTCTACTTGCGCAAGCAGTTAGAAAAAATGCAGAACGACCCTGAAATGATCCAGAAAATGGCCAAACAAATGGGCTACAACTTGAACAAGCAGCAAATGAATCGTGCACAGCAAATGATGAAAAATCAGAAAATGCCACGAAAATAAAGTGCGGTTAGTTGGAAGTAGCCGGAGAGGTGGTTCGAAATGGCGGGTAAGAAAGACTACGTCAATTCGGCGGTATCGCGCAATCGGGAGCAAATTGAGCATCATGTGAAAGAAATCCTAAAGCTGGTTGGCGAGGACGTTGAAAGAGAAGGGTTACTGGAGACACCGGCTCGCGTTACCCGGATGTATGAAGAGATTTTTGCAGGTTATGAGGTAGATCCGCGCGAAGTGCTTGGCGTTACCTTTGACGAGCAGCATGAAGAGCTTGTTATTGTAAAAGACATTGTCTACTACAGCCAATGCGAGCATCATATGGCGCCGTTCTTCGGCAAGGTGCATATCGGATATATTCCAAGCGGTAAAATCGCCGGCCTCAGCAAGCTTGCAAGACTGGTCGAAGCGGTATCGAGAAGACTGCAGGTTCAGGAGCGGATTACGACGCAGATCGCGGACATTATGCAAGAAGTGCTGAAGCCGCAAGGCGTGATGGTTGTCGTTGAAGGCGAGCATTTGTGCATGTGCGCACGCGGCGTGAAGAAGCCGGGCAGCAAGACGGTTACGTCTGCGGTTCGCGGCGTATTCTCGGACAGTGCACTCCGTTCGGAGTTCCTGTCTTTGCTCAAGCAATAATAGTTGTCAAAATAAAAGGCCGCTGCGGCATCAAGTGTGTTTGGTACACTTGATGTGCAGCGGCTTTTTTTCTTGATAAGTGCTGTATGCTATACGGCTTGAGTATTATCTTTCGCTTTATTCGACTCCTGGAACTGTTGATCGACCTGACCCAGGAATAAGGCTGCCCGCTGGATATATTCCGTTGGTGAAGCACGGAAGAGCATTTCATGCTGACCGTTGGGCACGATCCAGGAGCGGGATAACGGATTGGTCTGTTCTGCTGCAATCTGCTCGGCTAACTGGTAAGGCGCTTTGACATCATTGGTGCCGTGCATCATGTACAGCGGTATATCGAAGGATTTCCCTACTATTTGATTAACCGGTACCTGCTTCAGATTTGTGCCCGACCAGAGCGGCAGCATCGTCTCAATGAGCGGCATAGACGGGAACTTCGGAAGCGGCAGAATTTGCGTCACATTATGGAACATCGTATCTGCTGTTGCAAGGAAGGTGCTGTCGAGTATCATGGCATCAATGTCATTCGTCTGCAATGCAGCCTGGAGTGCTGTGCCTGCCCCCATGGAGAAGCCCCATACAACAATTTCCTCGGCACCGCGGGACTTGGCGAAATGAATGGCGGCAAGCAGCTGCTGAGATTCTTCAATACCGCCAGTAGCCGGTGCTTTATATTTCTCTGAAGCATAGCCATAGTCAAAAAGTACCACATTATAGTGAAGCCCGTGCAGCAGCTTCGTCAGATCATACATCGGTACCCAGCTCTCTTCGCGGTTCGCACCGTAGCCGTGGCTGAAGATGACCGTGCGCTCCGAAGAAGCGGCGGAGCTTGCCAGCACAGCATCGGAATCATTGTCCGAAGCCGGTACATACCAGCCGCTGACGGTCGTCTGTCCGCTTGCGCTGGGGAATAAAATATCTTCATAATCGAGGCCCACTGCGGCCTTCGGATTGGAAGTAAGCGGTGCAACATAAGGATAAGTCAGCATCCAGGCGACATATCCATAGAATACAAGAACCAGCAGTAAACATAAGGCTGTGAAAGAAGCCACTAGCGCGATGAAGAAATGCTTGCGCGTCTTTGCCTTCGCCTGCGGTCGTTCTTTCTGCAGACCGCCGTCAAGCGGCGGAAAAGGCTGCAGGGGAAAGCCGGTTTCAAGCGGCATTGGTGTCATCATTGTTGTGCTCATCGCATTGTCCCTCCCCACAAACTATGTAAGCGCTTCTACATGTCTAGTACTTTTATCGTAGACCCGTAGGGTAGGCCTGTCAATTGATGTCGATGTAATGTTAAGCATTTGTAATCAGGCTGTAATGAAAGATCTTTTCTTTACCATTCTCGCTGAATTAAGGTATACTGAATGATAATAAGTTTCATTGTGCGAAACCAATTTGAGCGGAAAAAGGGAGGGCGGACTGGATGGAGGAAGGCAAATCGAATGTACGGGCGGTTGAGCGGGCGCTGGATATTTTGCTCTGTTTTATAGAGGGAACGGACCTGGCAATGTCTGAGATCGCGGATAAGGTAGGCCTGCATAAAAGCACCGTCCACCGTATGCTGGCTACGCTGGAGGACCGGGGCTTTGTGGAACGGGACCCATCGTCGGAGCGTTATCACCTCGGGATGCGGATGTGGGAGCTGTCCGCACATTTGTCCCGTTCGGATGATCAGTCTGTGATCTGGCAGCCGGAGATGGAGCGATTGCGTGACCGGTTGGGAGAAACGGTTAGTATATATGTACGCGACGGCCTGGAGCGTGTGCGGATTCAGGCTGTCCAGAGCAATCAGCCGGTACGAAGGGTTGCGCCGGTTGGCGCAAGGCTGCCTCTCTATGCCGGTGCGTCCAGCAAAGTGCTGATCGCGTATTCGGACCGCTTTGTACAGGAACAGATTTTTGGCGATCCGGCTTGGCTGCTTGCTATTGACCTTGATCAATATAAGCAGCAGCTGGAGGAAATCGTGGAGCAGGGCTACTCGACCAGCTTTGAGGAACGTGAGCCGGGTGTTGCGGCGTTGTCCGCCCCAATCTTCAACCGGCATGGGCAGGTAGCTGCGGCACTGTCTGTATCCGGGCCGTCCAGCCGTCTAACGATGGAGATGATGCGGGAATATTCGTCAGTCCTGATCGAATACGCAAAGCGAATGGGAACGATGATCAAGTAACGGGAGCTTATGAAAGCCCCTCGTAATAAACGCTGTAGAGCTACATTGGAGTTCGTACAGCATAATGGGGCGTTTTTGACAGATGAGTCCATCCGCATTGGATTCTCTACAGTATAATCAGTTCTATTGGACGGCAGCGGCTCATTCTGGCCCATTATACTGGAGTGAATCCAACGTAGCCTCGGAGGCCATCCTTTTATCCTGATTTTACTGGAGTGAATCCAACGTACGTTTAGAGGAAAATAGACTGATTAACAGGAATAGAAAGGGCTGCCTCTGGTTGATGGAGGCAGCCCTTTGCTTTGTGTCCCATGCGCATGATGAGCCGGATACTCCGGGCCCATGCAGCTCCCTACATAATCTGCCGAAGCACGGTTTGCAGGATACCGCCGTTGCGGTAGTAGTCGACATCGACCATGGAATCGAGACGTACGGTGACGTCGAACTCGGTTACTTTGCCGTCTTCGTCGGTCGCTTTGACATGGACCTTTTGCCCAGGCTTCACGTCATTGGATAGACCTGAAATATCAATGGTTTCGCGGCCGGTCAGGCCAACGGTCTTCCAGCTTTGGCCTTCAAGGAATTGCAGCGGAAGCACGCCCATGCCAACAAGGTTGGAACGGTGAATCCGTTCGAAGCTTTCGGCGATGACCGCTTTGACGCCAAGCAGCAAAGTGCCTTTTGCGGCCCAGTCGCGGGAGCTGCCCGTGCCGTATTCCTTGCCAGCAATAACCACAAGGCTGGTTCCGTCCTTCTGGTACTTCATTGAAGCGTCATAGATGGACATCACTTCATTGGTCGGCAGATAGGTGGTTACGCCGCCTTCCGTACCCGGAGCTACCTGATTGCGGATGCGGATGTTCGCGAACGTACCGCGCATCATGACCTCATGATTGCCGCGACGGGAGCCGTAGGAGTTGAAGTCGACCCGTTCAACATTGTGGTCGGTCAAATATTTGCCTGCCGGGCTGTCGGCTTTAATATTGCCAGCAGGGGAGATATGGTCCGTCGTGACGGAATCGCCAAGCAGCGCCAGAATGCGTGATGACGGAATATTTTCAATGTCGCCGACATCTCCGCTCAGATTCTCGAAGAATGGAGGGTTCTGGATATAAGTCGAATCCGGATCCCACTCATAGCTTTCACCTTTTGGTACTTCAAGCGCGTTCCAGCGGTCGTTTTGCGTAAAGATGTTGGCATACTTATCCCGGAACATTTCCGGATGGACTGCCGATTTGATCGCTTCATGCACCTCTTGGTTGGTAGGCCATATGTCCTTCAAGTAAACCGGCTTGCCGTCAGAGCTCGTGCCGATCGGATCCTTCGACAAGTCGATATTCACCGTACCCGCGAGCGCATAAGCGACAACAAGGGGCGGCGATGCCAGATAATTCGCTCTGACTTGGGCATGGATGCGGCCCTCGAAGTTCCGGTTGCCGGATAATACGGCTGCTACCGTCATATCGTTGTCGGCAATCGCTTTGCTGACCTCATCCGGCAGGGGACCGGAGTTGCCGATACAGGTGCCGCAGCCGTAGCCGGCCACGTGGAAGCCAAGCGCCTCAAGCGGCTCCATCAGTCCCGCGCGGTTGAAGTATTCGGTTACAACAAGCGAGCCCGGGGTCAGGGAGGTTTTGACGTATGCAGGTACCTTTAGCCCTAGTGCAACAGCTTTCTTAGCCACAAGCCCGGCGCCCAGCATAACGCTTGGATTTGAGGTGTTCGTGCAGCTTGTAATCGCGGCGATGACCACGGCGCCGGTACCCATTTCGCTCTCGCGGCCGTCTTTATGATGAACCGGAACCCTTTGATCAATATTTTCTTTACTTAAGCCATAGCCGCCTTTTTCGACGGACAGGTTGATGATATCGTTAAACGCTTCTTTGAGGTGAGTAAGCTCGACGCGGTCCTGCGGCCGTTTTGGTCCGGCAAGGGAAGGTACAACCTCCGACAGGTCCAGCTCCAAGGTGTCCGTGAATACCGGATCAGGCGTCTCGTCCGTACGGAACATGTCCTGTGCCTGATAGTAAGCCTTGACCAGCTCTACCTGCTCCTCATCACGCCCCGTATCCCGCAGGAACCGGAGAGTCTCCTCATCCACCGGGAAAAAGCCGATTGTTGCGCCGTATTCCGGAGACATATTCGCAACCGTTGCTCGGTCAGCCAGACTAATGTTGGATAGGCCCGGTCCGTAAAACTCGACAAATTTGCCGACCACGCCTTTTTTGCGGAGCATTTGGGTAACCGTAAGGGCAAGGTCGGTTGCCGTAGACCCTTCCGCCAAGCTTCCTGTCAGCTTAAACCCGATAACCTCCGGCATGACAAAATAAAGCGGCTGTCCAAGCATCCCGGCCTCCGCCTCGATTCCGCCCACGCCCCAGCCTACAACACCAAGCCCGTTGATCATGGTTGTATGTGAGTCGGTGCCCACCAAGGAATCCGGGAAAACGACCGTATCATCGCCGATTTTTTTGGTGGCGGCAACGGAAGCCAGATACTCCAGATTCACCTGATGGACGATACCGGTGTCGGGCGGCACTGCCCGGAAATTATCGAAGGCGGTCTGCGCCCAGCGCAGAAACCGGTAGCGTTCCTCATTACGCTTGAATTCAAGCTTGATGTTGTATTCGAGCGCATCCGGGGTACCGAAGGTATCCACCATAACCGAGTGGTCGATAACAAGGTCGACCGGCACAAGCGGATTGATCTTTTTCGGATCGCCGCCGGCGCGTTTGACGGTATCCCGCATCGCTGCCAAGTCAACAACAACGGGGACGCCGGTGAAATCCTGCAGGACGATACGCGCTGGAATAAAAGGGATTTCCTTATCGACCCGGCCTTTGGCCCAGGAAGCGATCTGCTTCACATGCTCCTCGGTTATCGCGCGGCCGTCGAATTGGCGGACAGCGGCCTCGAGCAGCACTTTAATGGAGAAGGGCAGCTTGGATACAGGGCCCAGCCCTTGCTTCTCCAGTCCCGCGATCGGGTAATACACATAGGTTTTGCCGGCAGCCTCCAGCGTGCTGCGCTCGGCAAAAGGGTTGTTCGTGGTCATGTGTTTCAGTACCTCCTACAAAATTTACTTCGAAAGCATGGGCCTTTTACTTCAGATAGTGTTCCCAAGCCCCTTGGTGATTGTTACATGAATTCTTACATTCGCTCATATAATGAACCAGCAAATACAGGAATGGGAGGGGTAGCCATGTCTATGCGATCAGATCGAACAAGAAACCGTGCCGACAAGCAGCGGCCGAATAAAGCTTTACTGCTCCAGCCGACGGCGGTGCGTTTGAGCAGCCGGTCATCCGGGTTCGGGCTCTCCAACAAAGCGGATGTGCCGGAGACACGCAGTCCTTCGTTCGAAGCGCAAGATGATGCGGTTCGAGAGCAGCGAGGCAACTCAACGCTGCCAAGCGGGCTACCCGTCCAATCCACACCTCCAAAGTCTGCCCAGCCGTCTGCCGGACATACTGCCGAGAAGCAGGCGCGGCAGAAGCTTTCATCGTTGCTGCGTTCCTCAGAGCAGGCAGGTTCCGGCAAAAGGGAAGCCGCCGGTGAGTGGAAGACCGCGATATCCAAATATGTGAATTTATATAACAAGGCCGAGACGGATCAACATTTTGCTGCTTTAGATGATTATATAGACGATAAAGACCACTGCCTGAGGCTGCGTTACCGGCTGGAGCGGCTTCGTGAGAGGGATTTGTACCGCGGAGTTCTTCCTGCTCGCGGCGAGACCAAAGCGGAGCTTATCAAGGTTAATGAATCATCAGCCGAAGTATCCGTATTAGTGAAGCTTCATATCAAAAGGCAAATGGAGCAGTCGGGTTTGTATTACCTGGAGGAGCGGACCGAGCTCGAGCGTTTATGGCTCAATAAGTCCGGCGGCATCTGGCGGATCTTCCGGGTTGAGCCGGTTATTGCCGAGCGGAGGCCTAGATTTGGGGCATCCGAGTATACCGGAGTGATGGAGGAAGAAGGGGCAGACCAGCACCGTGAAGCATCGGTTTTCCGTTCCACGCCGTTTCTGAATTTGGATCAATATCCGCAGCTGAAGCAGCGGGTGAAGGGCATACCGTACCGGCGGGAGCTGGCGGCAGCTTATGCTGATCGGTGGTGGAATGAAGGGAATCCAGCCTACGAGGAGTTTGAGGTGAACTGCACAAACTATATTTCCCAGTGTCTCTTTGCAGGCCACGCGCCTATGAACTATACTGGTAAAAGAGAAAGCGGCTGGTGGTATAAGGGCCGAAACGGCGGCAAAGAATGGTGGAGCTACAGCTGGGCAGTCTCCAATGCGTTGACCAACTATTTGTCGGGCAAACGCAACTCGGGCTTGCATGCTACGGTTGTCCAATCGGTGGAAGAGCTGCAGCTTGGCGATGTCATAACCTATGATTGGAACGGGGATAACCGATATCAGCATAGCACCATTATTACGGCCTTTGATTCGGCGGGCATGCCGCTTGTAAATGCAAATACCGTTCCGAGCCGGCACCGGTTTTGGGACTACCGCGATTCCTACGCCTGGACAGAACAAACGAGATATCGTTTTTTTCATATTGCGGACCACTTCTAAAATATCGATCATACCGGAGGAGACCTAATGGGGAAGAAAGTACATTTAGGGTTGATTTACGGAGGGAAGTCGGGAGAGCATGACGTATCGCTGCAGACGGCATTTGCGGTGATGGGGGAGCTCGATTACGCAAAATATGAAATAACGCCTTTTTATATTACCAGGCTTGGCGAGTGGAGAGTCGGGCCGATGCTTGCAGGCAAGCCGCTTGCCATTGATGAGCTTCGGCTAGACCCGGCAGATCCGGCAGCGGCGCATCCTGTTCCGGATTTTCCGCTTGCTCCGCTGCTGGATCGTTTGACAGGCAGTACACCTCCGGCTGGCACAGGACAGCCGATTGATGTTGTTTTTCCGCTGCTGCACGGCACGTTTGGAGAAGACGGAACCATTCAGGGCCTGCTGGAGATTGCGGACATCCCGTATGTCGGGGCCGGGGTACTGGCCTCCGCTGCGGGGATGGACAAGATTACGATGAAGAAGATATTCGCCTATGAGGGTCTTCCGCAATGCGTGTTCCGGTATTTCACCCGGCCGCAGTGGGAGAAGGATGCCTCCTTTTTTATTATGGAATGCGAAGTGGCGTTAGGTTATCCATGCTTTGTGAAACCCGCCAATCTGGGGTCCAGCGTAGGCATATCCAAAGCAAAGAATCGCGATGAATTGATTGCTGCAGTTGATTTTGCATTCCGGTTCGACCGGAAGGTGATTGTTGAAGAATTTGTTGATGCCAGGGAAATCGAAGTCAGCGTGCTTGGCAATGATGATCCGAGGACTTCCGTGCCGGGAGAGATTGCTCCGTCTAATGAATTTTACGACTACAAGGCAAAGTATGTGGACGGGAAGTCCGCTATTCATATCCCGGCGAATATCCCGAACAAGACGGCTGAGGCTGCGCGGGATATGGCGCTTCGGGCCTTTCTTGCGATTGACGGGGCAGGACTGTCTCGTGTTGATTTTTTCCTTCGCAAAACAGACGGTCGGCTGTTCATTAACGAGGTGAACACTATGCCAGGCTTTACGCCAATCAGTATGTACCCGCTGATGTGGAAGGAGTCGGGCCTGCCTTATCGGGATTTGCTGGATAAACTGATCGAGCTGGCGCTTAAGCGTTATGCGGATAAACAAACGATTGATTACGGCGGCAGCGGCGGCAATTAAGTAATAGGATTGGATTCCAGGGAAAAGAGGGATATAAAATGGGTTTTGCAACAGAGTTTAATTCCGTATGCAAATTCAAATCGGAGCAAGAGCTGTATGAATTGCTTGAATACGGCAGGGGCAAAATGGTGAAGAGCGGGTTTCGCGTCTTCCCGACCGGCCAGAAAGTAATCGCTTATACGCTTAATAACGAAGCGATTGCAATTGTCCGTATCCTCGCTTCAATCGCGGAAATTAACTTCCAGGGCGAAGAAGTGACGGAAGTGGAGATGGAACTGGTGCGTAAGCTGACAGAAGAGGAGGCGCGCATCCAGACGGCTCTCGCCTACGAGATGTTTTTCGGAGAGAGGGTATAAATTAGTATGATCGTCCGGTTCGGATTTGTCGCCATGAGTATGATTCTGGAGAATGCTTCGCCCTCCCGGACGATGACGTTTGCAAGCTTTAACAAGCTGAATGACAGGGAAGCCGGCATCCGGAAGATGGAGCGGATTGCGGAAGATAATTTGCGGAGTACGCTTCGGATCATGAAGCATGCGAATGCCCATGATATCCATATGTACCGCTTCTCCTCCAAGCTGATTCCGCTGGCTACGCATGGGGATCTTGCAGAATGGGATCCGTTTCCCGTGCTTCGCCTGGCAATGAAAGAGATTGGCGACTTTGCTAAAAAGACAGGGATGAGGACATCGTTCCATCCCGATCATTTCTGCGTGTTTAGTACCAACCGTCCGGATGTACTGGTGAATTCAGAGCGGGATCTCGAATATCATATCCGGATGCTTGAGGCGATGGAGCTGCCGGAGACCTCGAAATGCAATATCCATATGGGCGGTGCCTACGGAGATAAGAAGCTGTCCGGAGAGCGGTTTATCAGTCAGTTCGGTGCCCTATCTGATCGGCATAAGCATCGGGTTACACTGGAAAATGATGATAAAACGTTTGATGTCAGAGAAACGCTGACTGCTGCAGAGGCGGTTGGCGTACCGATGGTACTCGACATTCATCATCATGCCGTAAACAGCAGCGATATTACGATGGACGAGCTGTCGCAAGGCTTATGGCCGCGGATAACCCGTACGTGGAGCCAAGAAGAGCAGCGCCTTGGCCTTGAAAACGGAGGACTGCCGCCCAAAATTCATGCTTCAAGCCCCAAGAGCCTTTCGGACCCGCGAGGGCATGCGGAGTTTCTGGAGCCGGAGCCGCTTGTGCAGTTTCTTCAGAGTGTTGCGTCTACGACCCCCCGAATAGACTGCATGCTTGAGGCAAAAAGCAAGGATGCCGCTCTGCTCAAGCTGATGGAGGATTTAAAAGACATGGCCGCACAAGGAGCCGGCATCCGGATTCTGGACGGCGGTACTGTAGAGATTGATCCTTAAACGATAACACCGTCAAGGATATTCCTTGAATTGCAAGCCTGTTGTATCTAATGGACAGAGCTTGGAATTCTCCGGAATGAAACGTGACCCGCCGCAAAAAATGGCGGAAGCGTTTCGCCTTGGCGGTGTTATTTTGTGCAAATACATAAGCAAGGTTCATCAGAGAGAAAGCGGTGAAGGAACGTGTTGGAGTGGATTCTTCTGGCGCTGTTAGGCGCTCTTGCAGCAATGTTCGGCAGTATTGTTGGCCTTGGGGGCGGCATCATTATCGTCCCGGTGCTTATGCTGCTGGGACCGGAGCTTACGGGCGGCGAGATCAGCCATGCAACGGCCGTAGGCACTTCACTGACCATGCTCATCATAACAGCGCTTGCTTCAACGCTTAGCTATGCGAAGAAGAAACTGGTCGACTTCAAGAGCGGCTGGCTGTTCTTCATCACAAGCGGCCCTGCAGCCATGCTTGGGTCAGCATTGACAGGCCGTTTTCAGGGGGCAGCATTCTCGTTGTCCTTTGGCATATTCATGCTGTTGATGGCGGGGCTGCTCGTTGCCCGTAATTATCTCAAGCCGATTAACCGGCAATGGCCGATCCAGCGGATGATTGTGGATGCGAATGGACAGGAGCAGACGTATGGTTATGCGATAGTTCCAGCTCTTGCGATCGGCTTTGCCGTTGGACTGATCTCCGGTCTGTTTGGCATAGGAGGGGGCTCTTTATTCGTCCCGCTGATGGTGCTGCTGTTCCGCTTCCCGCCGCATACGGCGACGGCCACCTCCATGTTTGTGATCTTTCTCTCCTCGATTCTCGGAAGCGGGATGCATGGCTGGCTTGGGGAGATTAATTATTGGATTGTACTGGCGCTTGTGCCGGGAGCATGGATCGGCGGCAAGCTGGGGGCGATGATTGCGGGACGGATGAGCGGGAAAGGCTTGCTTTGGCTGCTGCGCATTACGTTATTGCTGCTGGCAGGCCAATTGATCTATGAAGGTTTGACGAAGCTTTAACACTGCGGTAATATTTTTAGCATATAGGAAGTATAAAGTCTTTATGTAAGCTGCTTCTCTTAAATAGGGCGCAGTTGTTTTCATTTATGCGAAACTTGCATAGGAAGTCATTCGTATAAGTAACAAACATACATGAAATGCATTCATGAGAAAACCTCTATTTTGGCTTTTTGAAGATGAAGAGCCGCGGCTGGAGGCAGGTTTAATCGCCAAATAGAATTTCAATAATCGGCTGACATCGAAATTATAAATTCTATTATGGTGAAATTATGACGAGAGTAGAGTGATGGACTGTGACTGTAAGTGATCAGCAGGGCACCGTCGTCGGAGGCAAAAGCTTCGCCGCCGTGGCGATCAACTGCGCGGCAAAAGCTGGAGAATGGATTAAGTCTAAGCTAGGAAACTATGAGAAGCTTGATATAAAGTATTCCGCGCATGATCTGGTGACTGAAGTGGACAAAGGTTCGGAGACGCTGATTAAACGTCTGGTGCTGACGCATTTCCCTCATCATTCCTTCCTTGGGGAAGAAGGCGTTGAGCCTGGGCCGGAAGCATCCGCGCGTGCGCTTGCAGCCGTGAGTGAAGCCGAATATCTGTGGATTGTCGACCCGATTGACGGGACAACCAATTTCGTACATGGTTTTCCGTTCTTTGTGGTATCCATTGCGCTTGCCTACAAAGGCGAGGTTATTCTTGGCGTTGTGTATGATCCGATGCGCGACGAGCTGTTTATTGCCGAGAAAGGCAAAGGCGCTTACGTGCACGGCAAGCGGATGAGCGTATCTGGCGAGGATACGCTGAAGACCAGCCTGATTGCAACGGGCTTCCCGGCAGATGCCGGTTATGCACTGCCGCTGAATATGAAGGGACTGCAGGCGCTGGCGCCGCAAGTTCGCAATATTCGGTCCGGCGGTTCGGCTGCGCTGCATATGGCGTATGTCGCTGCCGGCCGGTTAAGCGGCTTCTGGGAGATTGGTCTGAACAGCTGGGATTTGGCGGCAGGTGCGCTGCTTGTGCAGGAATCCGGCGGTGTCGTCACTGATACATTGGGCCAGCCGTACAATTTGAACGTCCGCCATGTCGTTGCTTCTAACGGGAAGGTGCATCAGCCATTCCTGGACGCGCTTGCAGCAGCGGAAGCAGCGAAATAATAGTCTAAGAACAAAGCGAAAGCGGTGCATCCCAGCACCGCTTTTTTTGCATTTGTAATCCATTGCGGCTTCTTCACGTGGCCTAACCATTTGATACCTACGTTGGATTTGCTCCAGTAAAATCAGTCAGGCGGGGAAGTGATTATCCCTACGCTACCTTCAATCCAGCATAAATCGCCCAAATAAGCTCTACTCGCCCCAAATGTCCTGATTTTACTGTACGAAATCCAACGTAGGTTAGATTGCCGGGATGCATTATAAGGATAGTTACTGGGGCTAGCTGCTGCTCCCCCTAACTTACGTTGCACGAAATGCAGCATATTGGTCCAGAATGGCGGGTGAAGGCGGGATATGCTGCACAGAATGCAGTATACTTCGCCGAAATGAGCCCAAATCGGCTAATTCGTCTGAGGGGGTGTCCCATAAGTCATGTAAATGACGATGGGACACCCCTTTGTTTGTATTTGGGCTAAACAGCAGCCTGCGCATGAAATGTTCTTCCGATCGCCATTGCTCAGGGATTCCTTTGAATCAACGAG